>CAJIAU010000087.1_pt1 | contig 20350 bp, 22 predicted proteins | sample 9199171 | NCBI WGS metagenome assembly CAJIAU01 (sample SAMEA7708280, study PRJEB35096) | sediment metagenome | biome: marine neritic benthic zone biome [ENVO:01000025]; feature: sediment [ENVO:00002007]; material: shallow marine sediment [ENVO:03000034] sea grass bed [ENVO_01000059] ...
GGCCTGATCTATGAGCGGCAATTTTCCAGTTGGGTCGAAGGGGTGGGTTACGACCTGGAGATCGGAAGGCACGGCGGGCCCAGGTCATTTGTCAGCTGGCGGATCACGCCCAAAAGCGAAAGCCAGTGCACGCTCGGCATAACGGTGTACCCACACGCACTCCGGAAAATCCCTGCCGTCATTCGGGCGGTCCCGCATTTTGTCTGGCTCCGTCCGTTATTGAAAAAATACCTGGATGCTGTGGTCAGAGGATTTGAATGGCATATCGTGCACCATGAACCCGTGCCCAAAAATGCCTTTGGAAGGCATCGCTGGTTTTCCTGAGGGTCAGGCTGGTATTTTTTTGCACCAGGTGCTCAGGTTTTTGTTCTCTGTTGATGCAACCACGCGCTGGCCCGCCCCCCGGGCGCCGTTCCGGTTAATTTTTGCGCCAGCTCCGATGCCCGCATCAGTGAATCAAGATCGATACCGGTGGCGAACCCGGTCTGCTCCAGCATCATCACGACGTCCTCCGTGGCCACGTTGCCGGACGCACCCGGGGCGAAAGGGCAGCCACCCAAACCTGCTATCGATGCATCGAATTTCCTGATCCCGGACTCAAGCGCGGCAAAAACATTGGCCAGGCCCATCGCCCGGGTATCGTGGAAATGGCAACTGAGCCGCCCCGGATCCAATTCATCCACCAATCTCGTTGTCAGCTTCCTGACCCGCAGAGGGTCCGCCGCGCCGATGGTGTCGGCGACACACAATTCATCGGCGCCCAGGTCAAGAAAACGCCTGGCGATGTCGACGACCAGTCCCGGGTCCACGCGGCCTTCGAATGGGCATTCAAAAGCCACCGCGATGGTGCAATTCACCCGCACCCCCCGCTGACGCGCCCTCTCCACGATTTCAGTCGCTGCTGATTCCGCCTGCCTCCTGTTCATCCTCACGTTGGCTTCGGCCATGCCGTCACTGCCGTACAGCACCATGCAAACGCTTGTCGCACCGGCTGCAACGGCGAGCTCATAACCACGGACATTGGGGACCAGGACAGTCAGCACTCTGCTTCCATCCCGATGATGTTTAAGCGCCGCCAATACTTCGCCGGTTCCCGCCATCGCGGGAACGGCTTTTTCCGAAACGAAGGCGCCCACTTCCACATGGCGCATGCCTGAGTCCAGCAAGGCCCGCACCAGGGCGGCCCGATCGGCCGGCGTCAGAATTTTCTGCTGGTTCTGCAGACCGTCGCGCGGGCCAACGTCGTTTACAACCGACTTATTGACGATGTCGTCACTCATCGGGATCGTTCGGCCGCACAGCGGCTCCTCGGCTACTCACCGAAACATGCACCATCTGCCTATTCCTGTTTTTGGTCAGCCCTTACAGGCTACTGCAAAACATGAATATTGCGCTCGGCGCAGATTTTCTGCAATTCCTGCGGCCAGATCGTAACGCCAACCTCGCCGAGGTGCGCCTTGCGCAGCAGCAGCATGAAGACTCTTGACTGGCCAATGCCGCCACCAATACTCAGGGGAATCTCGTCGTTCAGGATCGCCTTGTGATAAGGCTGATCAACAAGGTCCATCTGGCCGCTCATTTCGAGCTGCTTCAGCAGGGTTTCCCTGGTGACGCGGATGCCCATCGAGGTCAGTTCGTGCCGGCGCCCCGTGACGTGGTTGTAGACCAGGATGTCGCCGTTGAGCCCGTGCATCGGGCGGCCGTCTTTCGACTCTGTCTCCGTGACCCAGTCATCGTAGTCAGCTGCTCGCAGCTCGTGCGGGTATCCGTCCGCCAGGGGCCATCCAATGCCGTAAATAAAGACCGCCGGGCATTCCTGAATCAAGCGGGTTTCGCGCTCCTTGCGTGGTAGGTCCGGGTACATCTCGAGGATGTCTTCAGCATGGATGAAGGTTAGCTCCTTGGGCAAATTTGGAAACCGTGGGTCCTTCAGCTGCGGAAACATTTCCTGGGCAAATTCCTCGGCCCCAGTGAGTACTTTCCAGATTCTCCTGACAGTATCGGTCAGGAAATCGAGATTACGCTGGTCGGCGATCATGACTTTTTCCCAGTCCCACTGGTCCACGTAGGCGCTGTGATCGTGGTCGAGAAAATAATCCTTGCGGATGGCTTTCATGTCGGTGCACAGGCCTTCGCCTGCTTCGAGACCAAACGTTCTCAGCGCCATCCTTTTCCACTTGGTTGCTGCCTGAACCACCTGTGCGTCGATGCGACGTTCAAGGCCCAGACCACAGGGGAATTCAACCGGCGTGCGTGAGCCGTCGCGGTCCAGCATGTCGTTGACACCACTGTTGCGGTCGACGATCAGCGGGACCTGCACCATCATCAGGTTCAGTTCCCTGCACAGGTTTTCTTCTATGTAATGCTTCACCCCGAACAGGGCTTTCATGGTCTCCTTGGGGGTCAGTATCGAGTCGTAATTCTTCGGCAGGATCTTCGCCACTTCTTCGTAAGTGCTGATTCCGGGACCAGCCAGGTCCGCTTGTTTGTTAGCCATCTTTCATTCTCCGGTTTTACCGATTACCCGGGCATTTTGGCGAGTATTAACCGGGCTGCGCAATGATGTTTGTCAAGACTCTCAAGCGTTGTACGAGAAGCGTTTCAGGCGATTTCCTGTTCACGTTGTCGTGACCGTATCATGGATGAATTCAACAGGTATTCCTTCGTTTTCCGGGGGTCGCCGACGATATCCTGCAAGCCCTTCCAGATGACGGCTCGCTTTTCGGGATCTGTCTCGCAGCGCCATCGGTCATTTCGGGCGGCCAGCCTCTGGATCTCCTCGATCACAACGGTTCGACGCCGGCGCGTGTACCGGTCCAGCAGGTTGTCATCCCCGCCGTTCAGTACCGGTACCAGGTGCTCCACGAGGCACTGCGCATCGTGAATCCCGGCGTTCATTCCGAACCCTCCCGCCGGGCTGTCCAGGTGAGCAGCATCCCCGATAAACAGCACATGTCCGCACCGGAACGATTCCAGGCAGCGTTGTTCCAGGCGGTAGTAATTGCGCTTCAATACTTCGTATGGCTCCGCCGAAGGAAAAACCGATTGCAGGTGGGACTGTACTGCCTCCTCGGACAAGGCCTGCTCGGCCGTTTGCTCCGGGTTCGGTGCATAGGAAAAACGCCACAGATCCCGAATTTGTTTCAGGCTGTAGTAACCGGTCTCGGTCCACACGTAATTAACGCCAATGATTCCCGGTATTTCGTGTTGAAACGAATGATCCAGAACCAGCGAAACCGAAGCTGCGGGAAGAGGATGCCCGTCGAATACGAGGCCCAGAAGCCTCCGGATGGTGCTGTAAGCCCCATCTGCAGCAATCAGCCAGGAACTACTGATTTCATCTGCTCCACCGGGGCGAAGCGCTTTTATCAGGACACCATCCCCCCGATTTTCCACTTCCGAGATTTCATGTTGAAACCGGATTTCGAACAATGGGCTGCTCACAAGGTATTCAACCGTGATATTGCTGAAATGAAATTGTTCGCATTGCAGGCGAAACGGAAAACCGGTGCTGTCCCTGATGCATTCCAGGTCGAAAACGGCATGCTGCTTGGTGCCATGGATCATGTATTGCCAGCCCTGCGTGATCGAGCCGCGAAATACCAGCGGGTCCGCAAGGCCCAGAGGATCAAGCAGGTCCAGGGTAGCCGGGTGAAATGTCGAGGCGCGCATATCCATCGCCAGCCCGTCATTCTTTTCTAACACCAGCACCCTGTGACCCGCCCGCACCAGCAAGACCGCCGCAAAGAGGCCTGCCGGACCGGCGCCGGCAATGACGACGGGCCTGGTGTCCGGGCTCATGGGAATGTGCACTCCATAATTTTCATTGGCGATAGTGTGACTTCAATTTCTGCGAGTATACTTCCTACATGACTGCTGTACTTGCAATCGATCAAGGGACCACGGGCTCAACCGCTCTCGTTTTCTCTCAAGAGGGTGACATCATTGGCCGGTCCTATAGAGAATTCAACCAGTATTATCCAAACCCCGGCTGGGTAGAGCACGACCCCGAAGAAATCTGGCGGGTCAGTCGAGCCGTCGCAGCCGAGGCGCTGACGTCATCGGGTATTGGTTCCAATGGCCTGTCTGCCATCGGCATCACCAACCAGCGTGAAACCACTGTGATCTGGGACCGTGAAACCGGGCAACCCGTGCATCGGGCAATCGTCTGGCAAAGCCGCCAGAGTTCAGGCATTTGTGAACGCCTGAAAGCCGATGGCGTCGAGCCGCTTGTTCGCGAGAGAACCGGCCTGATGATCGATCCCTATTTTGCCGGCACCAAGATCAGGTGGATCCTTGACCAGGATTCTGAATTGCAGCGCAGAGCAGTGGCTGGCGAGCTCAAGTTCGGCACGATAGACAGCTGGCTGTTGTGGAAATTGACCGGGGGCAGTGCGAAAGCTGGCGCCTTGCACAGAACAGACCCGACCAATGCTTCCCGTACATTACTCTATGACATCCACGAACAGACCTGGAATGAAGAGCTTTGCTCGATCCTGGATGTTCCCCTGTCCATGCTTCCTGAAGTTCAGCCCAGCGCCAGCATCTTTGGAGAGACCGATGTCATCGACGGCCTGCCTGCAGGTGTCCCGATTGCAGGTATTGCAGGCGACCAGCAAGCCGCGCTTTATGGCCAGGGCTGCTGGGAGCCAGGCCAGGCCAAGAATACTTATGGGACAGGCTGTTTTCTGCTGATGAACATGGGGCTTAAACACCCGATAAGCCGCAATGGCCTGCTCACAACGATCTGTTGTGATGCACAAGGTGCGCCCGCTTACGCGCTCGAAGGTTCGATTTTCATTGCTGGTGCGGCCGTGCAGTGGCTGCGCGATGAGCTGCAGATCATTGACGATCCCGCCGAAACGGATGCGCTGGCCCGTCAGATCGAAGTTAACGAGGGCGTGTACCTGGTGCCCGCGTTTGCGGGACTTGGAGCACCGTTTTGGGACATGGATGCACGCGGCGCCCTGCTGGGATTGACCCGCGGCTCCGGCCGTGCCCATCTCGCCCGCGCCGTATTGGAGTCGATTGCCTACCAGTCGCGGGGTGTGGCCGATGCTATGGAACAGGATTCTGCGATCGAACTGAACGAACTCAGAGTGGACGGGGGGGCGTCAAAAAACGACTTCCTGATGCAGTTCCAGGCGGACATACTCAATGTGACCGTTGACCGGCCAAAAGTCGTTGAAACCACGGCCGCAGGCAGCGCCCAGCTTGCCGGACTGACGGTCGGAGTATGGAACAGCCCTTCTGAACTCGATCTCATCAGGCGAACCGAGTGCCGCTTCGAACCACGGATGGACGAACCGCAACGCGAGGCACTTTATGCGGGCTGGCTCGATGCAGTACGCCGCGTCAGCAGCGGCGATGAATAGTGAATTCATGACAGACCGGTCATCAGAGCAGCTTCAGGGCCTACACGGCGGGACGGTCCATCATTACAGTGGTCATATCACCACCAGTGACCGGCTTGATCTGTTCTGGCAGTCGTGGGCCGCTTCTGAACCCCGCGGGGTTATTGTCATCATTCACGGGCTTGCAGAGCATTGCGGAAGATACCGCGAGACAGGCGAATTCTTCGCAGCCAACGGCTGGGCAGTGTATGCATGTGACCTGAGATCCCACGGCCTGAGCCCTGACCCTCCCGGCGCGGGGCGTGTCCACGTCGACCGCTTCGCCGATTTTCTGCTCGATGCCGGTGCAATGGTCGAGTGCGCGCGCTCCCGGCATAAAGATCTTCCTGTTTACATACTGGGGCACTCCATGGGAGGGCTGATCACCATTCTTTATGCGCTGCAGAAGCCGAAAAGCCTGGCCGGCGCCATCGTTTCCTCACCCGCGCTGGGGACCCACCCCGATTTCAAGCCGCCGTTGTATCTCAAGCTGATGGTGGGTATTCTCTCGCGGCTTATGCCACGTCTGCTGGTCGAGAGCAATCTCGATGCCCAGGCTGTTTCACGGGACAGGGCCGTGGTGGAGGCCTATCTTAACGACCCGCTGGTTTCAAAAAAGGTTTCAACACGATGGTACTCCGAGATCATCAAATCGATGAAAGCTGCCCACATGGGGGCGCCGAAGCTGGAAACTCCAATGCTGGTAATGCAGTCGGGCGATGACCGCCTGGTTGACCCATCGGCGCCTGCCCGCTGGGTTGAAGGCACTCCCCCTGGGATGACGGAATCAGTGCTGTGGGAAGGTCTCTACCACGAAATGTTCAATGAGCCGGAGAAAGAAAAAGTTCGGGCAAAAACCCTGGAATGGCTGGCTGCCTGCTCTTCAGAGGCGTGAGCTGTCAGTTTCCGCAACTGAACCCCTGGTGCAACAGGGTAATTCTTGCTTCGTTGTCGAATATCGTCACCTGATAGAGCCGGTCATAGATGTGTTCGTCGAAAGGCTCCAGCGTCTCACCTGCCAGCAGGCCCGCAAGCACACCCGTGGTATTACTGTGGCCAACTACCAGCGCATTCTGCCGCCTGTTCAGCAATAACCGGGAAATCTCTTCGAGTTCACCGGGGTCGTAAATCCCTGTTTCAAGTGAAAACGCTTCGGCACTGGGCCGGGCCGTGGCCAGGGTGCGCTCGTAATCGGAGCTGTAGATTCTTTCCAGCTTTGCATCGGCGAGAATCCTTGCCAGGCCGTCAGCTCTTGATTCACCGCATTCAGACAAGCCGGGATTTTCCGGATCCGCAGGAGTCACATCCTTCTCGGCATGCCTGACCAGGTAGATGAAGAAGATTTCCCCGCTTTCCCGGGCCATCCCAGGAGAGAGAGTCCCAACAACCAAGAGTGAAACCAAAATCAGCTTTAGGCCACCCGGGCGGGTGAATTCATGCCAGTCAAACATCGATCAATCAGGTTCCCAGGAAAACAATGGCAAGACCGCAGGCAAGTATAGCGCTACCTGCAAGCGCATGGCCAAAGCGCTCAACCCGATTGAACCTGAATGCGCCCAGGCCCGCGACCGCAAACGCCACGATCAGGGTCATGGTGAGGACAGTCACCAACCCGAACACACCCGTCACCACCAGGACACCGGCAACGCTTTCGCGTGCCGCCGGATACATCAACAAGGGGATCAGCGGCTCGCAGGGCCCGAGTACAAATATGACAAATATAAGCCACGGGGCCAGCGACCTGGAGCGCTCTTTCTGGTCGTGCACGTGAGCATGTTCCCGGTGATGGCTGTGTACATGCTCGTGCACAAACCCTGCGTGGCTGTGCCAGTGTGAATGCGGCCTGTTTTTATAAGCCTGGCCCAGGCCCCAGGCCAGGTAGGCCAGTCCAAACCCGATCAGTAACCAGGCCGCCAGATTGCCCCTTAAACTTTCCAGCCATTCCAGTGATGCGAGCTGTATGCCCAGCATGATTCCCGCAATACCCAGCAACACAGATCCCGCCAGGTGACCCACACCACAGATAAGCGTAATCCGGATGGTTTTCTGCAGACTCCAGCCACGGGCTTTGGCCATGGCGACGAAAGGAAGGTAATGATCAGGGCCCAGGATAGTGTGCACAAACGCAATCGCGGCTGCGGATAGAGCAAGCACATTGATCTCGGGCGTCATGCGTCTTTGCACTTTAAATGGTTGATCAGGGTGCTCCATTTCACCTCTCCACGAAAATTGATGCAACGACTTCGATCAATTTCAACCTGATTAATCCTTGAGGCATATCAATCAATTGGGTTTATCTTTCCGAATATACGTCTATAATCAGATATATAGGGGTCCAGGGCGCACGGACGTGCCCAAGGGCAAAGCAAGGAGCTATCCAATGAGGAGTCACTCAATGATTTTACGCATCCTGTTCAGTTTGACCATGATGGTGTGGGCGATCGCCACCACCATTCCGGCTTCAGCCAAAGATGTGGTTGTAACACGCTATTTCTCAGGGCTATGGGACCAGCCGAAGCAGGAGGCCCAGGGCATCATGCTGCAGATTATCGACCAGGAAGAGGATGGCAAGAAAAAGGCCGTTGCTTACTGGTTTACCTACGGAGATGACCTGGACACGGCCTGGTACATGGCGATCGGCTACGTTGAAGGCGACCAGGTCATTATGAAGCTCTATGATTCAGCCGGTGTAGAGTTCATGGAAGATGACGCGCCCGGTAACGACAGTGTTTATTCCATTGGCGATCTTGTCCTCTGGTTTCACAACTGCAACAAGGGTACCGCGACGTACGACACCGAAGACGCCATCGGAAGCGGCGAATTCGAAATCAAGCGGCTGGCCGGCCTGTACAACTCGCGTTGCAGTGGCGGTATTTCGGACGACACGCCGAGCAATGCCAAGCCGACCATGCTGGAAGTAGAACTGGAACCGGCCCGGGAAGGTATCACGGGTAAAGGTAAAGCCAAGTTCTGGGAGCGGGTGGATCGCTCCGATTTCCATGTTTCGGCGGAAGACGTCGATGACGGCTTGTATGACATCATGGTTTGCGAAGGGGTCGATGGCTACACCAATCCGGTCGGGAGCCTCGATGTGGTTTCCGGAGAAGGTTCGACGCAGTTCCGAAGCCCTGCAATCGAGGGCAAGGAAAACCTGGCTTTCGATCCGCGCGATTGCCTGATTGAAATTCATGATGGCACCGGCGCTGTTCTGACCTCGGGCGATGACGTGCTTGCGCCCAAAAACAAGGGGAACAGCGGCGGGGACGATGGCGACAACGGGAATGGCAAGAAAGAAATTGAAGTCGACCTGAATAACCTTACCACCGGGATCTACCCTGAGGGGGAAGGTGAAGCTTCCTATATTGAGAAAAACAACAGCGTTGAGTTCGAAGTGGAAATCAAGGGCGTACCGGCCGGTAGTTACCCTCTTTGGGTGGCTGGCACACAGCGAGGCGAGATCATCGTCGCCGCTGATGAAGAGGAGGATGAAGACGACACACTGAAAGGAAAACTCCGCTTCAGCGATCCGCAGAAAGAAGGGCGCGAGTGGCTGAATTTCGATCCCAGGGGAGAGTGGGTAGAGGTCTACGATGAGACCGAGCGCATCTTTGATGTCTTGTTCCCTTGATAAACTCTATTTAAATTCAACGTCAGGCATAAAAGACCGGCTACCTAGCCGGTCTTTTCGTTACAGGTTTTGATAAACAGAATGAAGGTGAGACCGATCAGCATTAAAATCCCACCCGCAATTTTCAGGCCAGCATTTTCGACGGCGAAAAAAATGGAATACCCGCCAACCAGGACCATCGTCAACGTACCAATGGTTTTCACCTTGCAGCTGATGCAGCGTTTGTCTTCCCAATTCCTGATCATGGGGCCAAAGGTCTCGTTCGCCAGCAGCCAGCGGTGCCATCGCTCAGAAGAGCGTGCAAAACAGGCTGCTGACAAGAGTACAAAGGGGGTCGTCGGCAGCAAGGGCAACACGATGCCGAGCGCGCCCAGGCCGAGAAATACAAACCCGAGCAATCGGAAAACGTTCACGTAACCAGCAAACTCCGCTGAACTGTTTTCAGGCCGGTTATTTGCAGTTTCTCGCAATCTTGGACTTGAGTTCAGCTACCTTGTTGGTCCGCACAACATCGTCCATACGCTCAGTCTCACCCTGCTCGTTGGTGAAAAACACCCTCCGATTAGGCTCTAACCGGTCCACTTCCGCCTGCCATGCCGTGCACTGGGCACTGTTGATGGCTTTATCAACCTGGGCCTGTTCGTTTTTCCTGGCGATTTCTTCACGTCTTTGCTGGGCGTATGAAGGGCCGGAGTCGACATTTGCATACGGGTTGTCGCCGGACTGCGGACTTGCTTCCTGAGGAATAGCCTGCTCCCTTACTTCCTGGTCAACCGGTTTTGTTTCACTGAAATGGACCGTGCCATTTTCATCGGTCCAGCTGTACATTTTGCGCTCCTGGGCTGTTGCGGCAGTCATCATAAAAGCAGCCAGCGAAACAGCGAATACCAGGATGAATAATGACTTTTTCATGAGTTTCCCTGTCCTTATCATCAATTGAAGGCATAAATCATCATACCACCACCCGCGATTTGTCAGAAAACTGCCGATATGAAGGTCTTTGATAGCGATGCGCCAACTGATTGCAATTCTGTCACTCGCCCTGTCACTCACCTTGCAGGCGGAAGACCGTTATCACGTGAAATTCGAGACGGACCTGGGCTCGGTCGCCGTGCAAGCCTGCTTTGAAGGCAAGCCTCCCCAAAGCCTGTATCGCCACGGTGAATCGTGGCGTTTCACAAAATATGTGCGGGGCATTGAAAGATTGTCCTCCCGGGCTGTACGTCCCGGACATCTGAACTTGTCAGGTCTTTCCGACAACTCGTGCGTGGAGTGGAAAGTCGATCTGAACAAGGCGCTGGCGCAAAACAACTATCGGCTGGCCCTGAAACTGGATAGTACATTTCTTTCGGATGCTGACCTCTGGTTCTGGAGGGACGGTGAGCGCCGCAGAATTCGTGTCGAAGTTGAACTGCCTTCAGGCATGTCAATCTCCACACCCTGGAAGAAGCAGACAGGCCGGCAGGAACATGTGTTCAGACCGGAGCCAACACCTGCCAGCTGGTCGTCAAGGATCGCCGTCGGTCAATTCACACTACAAAACATTGATGTAACTGGAGCTCAGCTGCGGCTGGCGGTCATCGGCAAGGTGAGCGATTCGCAGCGCCGTGTTTTCGGACGGTGGATGCAGGAAACCGCGGAATGCGTTGCTTTGGTGGAAGGTTCTTTCCCCCAGCCCCTGGCGCAGATACTGGTGGTTGCCATCGGCGCGCAAAACGAAACGGTACCATGGGCTCATGTCATGCGCGGAGGCGGAGTGGCCGCGGAGTTTTTTGTTGACGAAACGCGCTCACTGGAGGATTTTCGCGCCGACTGGACGGCCACTCACGAGCTGAGCCACATGTTATTGCCAATGGTTTCTTCCCGCGACCGCTGGTTATCGGAAGGACTGGCATCCTATTACCAGAACATTTTGCGAGGACGGGACGGCCGTCTGAAAGAAGCCGCGGCGTGGCAGAAACTGCATGCCGGTTTCGAACGCGGAAAGCGCGCCACCAACGGCGACAGCCTGGCCGAAGCCACACGGTCAGGTTGGGGAGCCATCATGCGCGTTTACTGGAGTGGAGCCGCCATGTTTCTCAAGGCGGATACCCGGTTGAGGATACTCAGTGGGGGCACTCAGTCGCTGGATACGGTGCTTTCAGCATTCAAGGCATGCTGTCTTGATGCAAGCCGCAGTTGGCGGGGACGTGAGTTGTTTGCGGAATTCGACCGTATCAGCGGTTATACCGTGTTCTCGGATTTGTACGATGAGCATGTTCCGGACGGTGAATTTCCGGACCTGGAAGAAACATACACACAATTAGGGCTGGTGCCAGGGGGCCGCACTATTGGACTGGATCCGGATGCTCCCCAGAGCAAGGTTCGTCTTGAAATCATGCAGGGCCCATCCCCTTGAACGGGTCAGCGTTTTACCCTGGCCTTTTTACGCAGGCGCTCCATAGCCTGTAACTCTGCCAATGCCTTCGCCAGTTTGGCCTGGGCTTCGGTAAACTCCATCGTGGTTGTCCGCTCGGCGAGTTCGCGCTCCGCTTCTTCTTTTGCGAGTTTCGCGGCGGCTTCATCCAGATCGGCAGCGCGAATTGCAGAATCCGTGAGCACGGTTACCAGGTGCGGCATTACCTCCAATATCCCCCCGGCGGCAAAAAATACCGTTTCTACACCGTCTTTCATCAGGACCCGCACCGGACCGGGTTTCAAAGTCGTCATCAGGGGGGCGTGTCCCGGCGTAATACCAAGTTCGCCATTTTCCCCCATGGCCACGACCATGTTGGCGGACCCCGAAAAGATCATCTCGTGCGCCGAAACGATGTCGCATTGAATCATCTTGCTCATGAAGCGAGCACCTTCGCAAAAACGTCCCTGTCTACATTACCACCAGATGCGACAATGGCAATTTTCCGTCCGGAAATTACGGCCTGCTCCTGCTTAGCCGCAGCCAGTGCTGCCGCTCCCGCGCCTTCACAGGCGTTGTGGGTGCACTCGAACATCATTCGCATCGCGGCGGCCACTTCCCCGTCGCTGACCTCGACAATCCTGTCGACCCCCCCGCCAATCATTTCCAGCGCGGCGGGTTGCGGTGTCCGGCAGGCCATGCCATCCGCCAGTTGGGTGGTTACGGGTGACTCGATCAACCTGCCCGAATTGAAAGATTGTGAATATGCAGTGGCATGGGCTGATACTACTCCCACGATTCGGGTGTCCAGGCCAAGCGCATCACGCGCAGCTATCATTCCACAGATCCCGGATCCCAGGCCGATCGGAACATAAGCGGTGTGAATATTCTCGACAGCATTGAACAGTTCCATCGAGTAGGTCGCCACACCCGCGATCAGCAGGGGGTGAAATGAAGGCACGAAGTGCAGAGAATGCCGGTCAGCCAATTCCAGGGCATGTTCCAGTGATTCCTGGAAGTCATTGCCGTACTCGATCAGCTCAGCACCCAGTGACCGCATGGCGGCGTTCTTCTCGACGCTGTTGCCATGGGGCACGACCACTGTGCAGGGTATGTCATGCTGACGGGCGGCATACCCGACCGACTGGCCGTGGTTTCCGCGTGTTGCGCTGATGACTCCGGCCGGCTTGTCACCGGATTTCACCAGGTGTGAAAAATACACCAGGCCGCCCCGTATTTTGAATGCACCCACCGGAGTCTGGTTTTCATGCTTGACGTATACGTCCGCATCCAGCCGCTCGCATAGCAGGGGCCAAAGGTATTGCGGAGTGGGCGGCATGTTTGCGTAAACAACCCGTGCCGCAGACTGGATATCCTGCAAGCCGATCACGAGCCCGGTGTGCTCACCGCCCTTTTGGGACGTTTCACCAGTTCACCTGAGCAGTTTGGACAAACCTCATTCAATTCCTTTGAACAGGGCTCGCAGAATGTGCACTCGTAACTGCAGATGTAAGCTGTCTCATCGAAACCTGTCGACGCTGAGCACTTCTCACAATGATCCCGCATATCGAGCAAAGGCAAGCTCCTTCAGGAACGGATTCTCTGGGCGAGGTCGACGATGTCCCTTTGGCAATACGTACAGACATATCCGTGTTCCGAATCCTGGCTGAGCCTGAACTCCGACTGTATCGGTTCGTTCTGATTGGAGATACAGTTTGGATTGGAACAACTCAGCACACCCCGGACCATCTCCGGTGCTTCCGCGTTGAATTTCTTTACCACTTTACCCTCTACGATGATGTTCACCGTCGCTTGAGGTGAAACCAGCGCCAGTCGGCTGGCTTCCTCATCTGACAGTTCAACATCCTCGATCTTCAGTATGTCTTTCGTGCCGCCCTTGGCCGAATGTGAATTGATCAGGATGCTCATGCTCCGGTCGGTGGAAATGCCCAGCACGCGGAGCACGTCGAATGCTCTTCCCGGAAGGATGTGGTCGATGACCGTACCGTGCTCGATGCGTTCAACCTTCATGAACTTTTTAGACATCGCGATGCCCCCCTATCACCATCGAAAGCAGCGCCATCCGGACCGGTACCGCGTTGAACGCCTGCTGGAAGTACTTGGCCTGCGGCAGTTCGTCCACCTCGGGTGTGATTTCGTTTACCCGGGGCAGCGGGTGCAGGATAATCATGTGTTCCGGGCCCCTGGAGACCAGTTCAGGGTCAACCCGGTACATTCCGGCCACTCTCTCGTATTCAACGGGATCCGGGAACCGTTCTTTCTGGATTCGCGTCACATAGAGCATGTCGGTCTCCGCGATGATGTCCTCGGGGGAATGGCAAGCCATGCCCAGTCTCCCGGTTTCTTCGAGATAACTGATGACTTCGCCCGGCATTTCGAGGCCCTCCGGTGATACCAGGTTGATCGTGTTGCCGAACTTGGCCAGTGCGATTGCCAGTGAATGCACCGTTCTTCCGTAGCGGAGGTCTCCAACCAGACTGATGTTAAGACCCTCAAGCCGGTCAAGTTCCGTCCGGATCGTAAATAGATCAAGCATGGTCTGGGTGGGGTGCTGCCCTGCCCCGTCCCCGGCATTCAGGACGGGCACATCAGAAAACTGCGCCGCCATTTTGGCTGCTCCCTCGCGCGGGTGCCTCAACACCACGGCATCGGCATAACCACTGACCATGCGGATCGTATCCGCCAGGGTTTCACCCTTCACAACCGACGTCGCCTCGGTCCCGGCAAAGCCGATCACGCTACCCCCTAGCCGGTTCATGGCCGTTTCGAAGGAGAGGCGGGTACGGGTGGAGGGTTCAAAAAAAATGGCGGCCAGCACCTTGCCCTTGAGGATTTCAGAAACAGCGTTTCCCCTGGCAATGTCGACCATCGTCTCGGCCCGATCCAGAATGTCGATGATCTCCTGCGCCGAGAAGTCCTGAACTGAGATCACGTGCCGCATGAATATTCCCCGAACCGGTAACTGAGAGTGTGTATATTATAGACTCGTGCCTACTAATGGATATACTTCCGACTTGCCTGAAGTCAGCTGACAGCGGATTAACCAGATGAAGTCATTGAACCTGAAAATTGCCCTTCTCCTGTTACCTTTCCTGTGGTTCAGCACGGTTGGCCAGGCCCAGGAAGAACCGGCGGAGACAACGACTGCGGTCGTGGTCCAGGAGGTAGTGGACAAAGGCCCGGAGGATGCTCTGAACCGTGGCACACCACGGGGCAGCATCATCGGGTATCTCGATGCCTCCGCCAAACTGGACTTTGAAAAGGCGGCGCAGTACCTGGATATGCGCAACCTGCCCGATGAGGTCGAGGAGATAGGCGGGCGCGAGCTGGCACGGCAGTTGAACCACGTTTTTTCCCGGACCATATGGCTGGATGACTACACGGTCAGTGACAACCCTGAGGGGCTCAAGGGAGATGGATTGCCCGCGTACCGGGATCTACTGGTCACGATAAAAACGAAGGATGGTGATGTTCCCCTCTGGATGCAGCAAGTGCCGAGGGGGGATGGCGAGGATATCTGGAAAGTCTCCAATCGCTCCGTGGCGCTGATTCCCGAACTTTATGAGGAGTTCAGTTACCGGCCGACTATAGAGAAAATTCGCACCTGGTTTCCGGAAGACGCCGCTTTCCTCGGTATAGAAGCGTTCAAGTGGTTCATCATACTGAGCGCTGCGTTCGTCGCATGGCCCGTTTTTTATCTTTTGGGTCTCATCCTGGTCAGGCTGTTCATCGCAGCGGACAGCCCAACGTATAAACTCTGGCGCAAGATTCTGACAGGGCCCCTGGTTGCCGTCGGTATCCTGGCTGTGGCTGGTTTCTTGCTCGGTCGACTGGGCGCTGGTGCGGTCGCCCAGGAAGTTCTGCGAGCCCAAACCGCCAGCATCATTGTTATGGTCTGGGTCTTCTGGTCTATTGCCAACCTGATCAGAGCTCATAAGCAGGAAAAGCTGACCGCTGTTGGGCGGCCCAGCGCTGCCAGGCTGATGCAGCCGATCACGACTTTCTTCAAACTCCTCGTATTACTGTTCGCGGTCCTGTTCTGGCTGAACAACATCGGGGTCAATATTTCCACCGTACTGGCCGGCCTGGGTGTCGGCGGCCTGGCGCTGGCGCTGGCCCTGCAAAAACCCATCGAGGACATGATGGGCGCTTTGTCGTTGTTCTCACAGGCGCCCATCCGGGTCGGAGATTTTTGCCAGTATGGGAACTTCACGGGAACCGTTGAAGATATTGGCCTCAGGAGTACCCGGATCCGAACGCTGACCAACACCCTGATCCACGTGCCCAATGCCCGCTTGGCGCATATCGAAATCGAAAATATCACAGCCAGGGAAAAAATACGGTTCTGGCCAACGCTGCGCCTGCGTTATGACACGACTCCGGAACAGTTGCGTCAAATCAAGGCGGGGATCATGGAGGTGCTGGAACAGCATGAAGAAGTTCACGATGACCCTTTGCGCGTTCGCCTCACTGATTTCGGCGATGACGCCATCCTGGTCAAGGTGCATTCATTCGTTAAGACGACCGACTTTAATGAATTCCTGCGTGTCGCTGAGGATCTGAATTTCAGGATCATGGAGATCATTCACGGCGCGGGCGCACAGTTCGCGCTGCCGGGCCGGTCGATCCAGATCGAAACCGCGGTATCGGAATCCGGAAACACTTCGCCCGGTCCATAAAAAAACCGCCCAACCGGATACCCGGCTGAGCGGTTTGATCAACTCTTTACGGCCTTGGTTATTCGGCCGGAACTTCAGCCAGCGCCATGGCAATCGCTTCGGTGAAAGTCAGGACCACGACATCGCCAACCTGGGCTTTTTTCAGGTTCTCTGGGTTCTGGGCGTCGTATTCCTGGATCTCACCGTTGGGCCACGCCAGCTTGAACGTGTTGCCCTCGATGTTGATCTCCTTGACGATGGCCGTCGTGACTGTGGTCAACACTTCCATGCCGGCCGGGTTTTCGCCTTCCTTGTTGACGGCTTCCGCGGCCATCGCACCGGTACCGGCTTTCATGCCTTCTGCGCCTTCGTAGACTTCGATCGACATGTGCTGGATGTATTCGACATTGACCTTGTCGCCGACTTCAACCTTATCGATATTGTTGGAATCTTTCCTGGCCTGAAGCGTCTGGCTGTTACCCTGCGGGCCGGTCAGCGTAAACGTGCGCGCTTCGCGGTCTATTGCTTCAATGACGGCCACCAACTGAACAGTCTGGGTTGCTGAAATGGGTTCAATATCTCTCATCTTGGTTCCTTCACCAGCCTGCACGCTCAGTGAGAAGACCAACGCGGTAATCAATAACATCAATTTCATTTTCATGAAGATAGGTACTCCGTTAAAGGGGGACTTGATGGAAATAGCGATTCAGCTGACCAGTATAAACCGGTTGGCTGAATCGTTGAAGGGGGACTGTAAGTTTAGCGTTTAAGATTCTTGCGCAACTTTTCTACGGCCTGCAACTGGGCGACAGCCTCGAGCAGCCTGGCCTGGGCCTCGGCCACTTCCATTTCACCCGTGCGGTCAGCCAGCTCACGCTCGGCTTCTTCCTTGGCCTGCTTCGCCGCGGCCTCATCGAGGTCCTCGCCGCGCGTCGCGGTATCGGTCAGCACGGTGATTTCATGAGGTTGTACCTCGAGGATACCGCCACTGACGAAGAAAAAGGCTTCTTCGTCATTGGCCTGCAGTACGCGAACTGGCCCTGGTTTAAGCTGAGTGATCAGGGGCGCGTGGCGCGGACTGATGCCTAGTTCACCAGACACCCCGGTCGCAAAGACCATCTTGGCCTCGCCGGAAAAAATCTCGGCATGGGCGCTTACGATGTCACAGCGTACGGTTTTGTCCATGATCAGGCTGCCTCTTTCTTGGCCATCTCCGCGCCTTTCTCCACGGCTTCCTCGATACCGCCAACCATGTAGAACGCCTGCTCGGGCAGGTGATCGTATTCACCGTCGATGATGCCTTTGAAGGCGCGAATGGTGTCTTTCAGGCTGACGAATTTACCGGGTGAACCGGTGAAGGTTTCGGCGACGAAGAAAGGCTGAGACAGGAAGCGTTGTACTTTACGGGCGCGAGCCACCACGTCCTTGTCTTCGTCGGACAGCTCATCCATACCCAGGATGGCGATGATGTCCTTGAGCTCCTTGTAACGCTGTAACACGCCCTGAACGCCACGGGCCACGTCATAGTGCTCCTGGCCGATCAGGTTGGGATCCAGCAGTCGCGACGTGGAGTCCAGTGGATCCACAGCCGGATAAATACCCTGCTCCGCGATGCCGCGGGCCAGTACCAACGTGGCATCAAGGTGAGCAAAGGTCGTGGCCGGCGACGGATCCGTCAGGTCGTCGGCGGGTACGTATACGGCCTGGAACGACGTGATGGAACCGGTCCTGGTGGTGGTGATGCGTTCTTGCAGCAGACCCATTTCCAGCGCCAGCGTTGGCTGGTAACCTACGGCTGATGGCATGCGGCCCAGCAGGGCAGACACTTCGGTTCCCGCCAGTGTGTAACGGTAGATGTTGTCGATGAACATCAATACGTCGCGGCCCTCGTCGCGGAATTCCTCGGCCATGGTCAGACCGGTCAGTGCCACGCGCAGACGATTTCCGGGTGGCTCGTTCATCTGGCCGTAAACCAGCGCCACTTTTTCAAGAACGTTTGCTTCCTTCATCTCGTGATAGAAGTCGTTACCTTCACGGGTACGCTCGCCAACCCCGGCAAACACCGAGAAGCCGCTGTGCTCGATAGCGATGTTACGGATCAATTCCATCAGTGTTACGGTCTTGCCAACGCCGGCGCCACCGAACAGCCCGACCTTACCGCCCTTGGCGATGGGCATGATCAGGTCGATCACCTTGATGCCGGTCTCCAGCGTGTCATTGCCGCCGGCCTGCTCTTCGTACGAAGGCGGCTTGCGGTGAATCGGCATGCGCTTGTCTTCACCGATCGGGCCGGCCTCGTCAATCGGCCTGCCCAGCACGTCCATCACGCGCCCCAGGGTTTTTTCACCCACCGGGACAGAAATCGCCGCACCAGTATTGGTGACCGGGAGATTACGCTTCAGGCCATCCGTGGAACCCAGTGCAATGCAACGCACCACGCCGTCACCCAGCTGCTGCTGCACTTCCAGCGTGATCTCGGTGTTGTCGACGGTCAACGCATCGAACACCTTGGGCATTGATTCACGCGAGAACTCCACGTCAACAACGGCACCGATTACCTGAACAATTGATCCAGCACTCATAAAACTTGCTCCGAATAAAATTCCTGTTTAATCCTGTCGTCAGACCGCAGCTGCGCCGCCGACGATTTCCGATATTTCCTGTGTAATGGCGGCCTGGCGGGCCTTGTTATAAGCCAGCTTCAGTTCGTCAATCAGCTCGCCCGCGTTTTCCGTGGCGTTCTTCATCGCCAACATGCGAGCAGCGTGTTCGGAAGCCAGATTCTCCAACACCGCCTGGTAGATCATGCCTTCTATGTAACGCACGGACACGGCGTCAAGCAGCGTCTGTGCATCGGGTTCATAGATGTAATCCCAGATATCCCGGATTTCTTCATCCTCCGTCGGCGGCAGGGGCAGCATCTGGTAGATGATCGGTTTCTGGGTCATCGTGTTGACGAATTCATTGGTCACGATGAACAGGCGTTGGATTTCATTATCCCGGTACGCGTTCAGCATGATGCGCACCGGGCCGATGAGGTCTTCGATCTGGGGTTGCTCACCCAGTCCGGTCACATGGCCCATGAGCTCAACGTTGAGGTTCTTGAAAAAAGCGCCCGCTTTCTTCCCGAATGTCACCACGTTGACACCCACGTCTTTGCCCTGCCATTCCATCATGTCGCCCATGACTTTCTTGAACATGTTGTTGTTCAGGCCACCGCACAGGCCGCGGTCTGTCGAAACGATGATGTAGCCCACCTTTTCCACGGTTTCGTATTCCACCGTGAACGGGTGACGGATTTCAGGATTGGCTTTGCTGAGGTGACCACTGATGCGTTGCATCATCCGGACATAAGGTCGGCTGGCGTTCATCAGGTCCTGGGATTTTCGTATTTTACTGGCAGAAACCATTTCCAGTGCGGACGTCACCTTCATGGTGTTTCCGATGCTCTGGATTTTGCCTGTAATTTCCTTTCCGCTTGCCATATCCGGCTTGCTCCTAAATTCTTTTCGCCACGCTTACCAGGAACCGGTCGCCTTGAATTCTTCCAGTACGGCTGTCAGCTGGGATTCCAGGTCGTCGTTCCAGTCACCTTGATCGAGTTGGTTCAGCAATTCGGCGTGGACTGATTTCACGTGGTCCAGCAACGCGGTCTCGAAGGCGCCGATCTTCAGAAGTTCGACATCGTCGAGGAAACCCCTGTCCGCGGCAAACAGCGAGACCGCCATTCCGCCAACAGACATCGGGCTGTACTGGGCCTGCTTCATCAGTTCCGTTACCCGCTGTCCACGATCCAGCTGTGCACGGGTCGCGTCATCGAGATCGGAAGCGAACTGAGCGAACGCCGCCAGTTCCCGGTACTGGGAAAGCGCCAGTCGGATACCGCCGCCCAGTTTCTTGATGACCTTGGTCTGTGCCGCGCCACCGACTCGGGAAACCGACAGGCCGGCATGCATGGACGGACGGATACCGGCATTGAACATGTCGGAATCCAGGAAGATCTGGCCGTCGGTGATGGAGATCACGTTGGTCGGTACAAAAGCCGAGACGTCACCCGCCTGGGTTTCAATGATCGGCAGCGCCGTCAGCGAACCGGTCTGGCCGTTAACCTGGCCGTCGGTGAATTTCTCTACGTATTCATCGTTGACCCGCGCCGCACGTTCCAGCAGGCGAGAGTGCAGGTAGAAAACATCACCCGGATAGGCTTCGCGGCCCGGTGGGCGGCGCAACAGCAGGGATACCTGGCGATAGGCCC
>CAJIAU010000274.1_pt1 | contig 20029 bp, 19 predicted proteins | sample 9199171 | NCBI WGS metagenome assembly CAJIAU01 (sample SAMEA7708280, study PRJEB35096) | sediment metagenome | biome: marine neritic benthic zone biome [ENVO:01000025]; feature: sediment [ENVO:00002007]; material: shallow marine sediment [ENVO:03000034] sea grass bed [ENVO_01000059] ...
AGGCGGCATAGCCGTCGTCCGCGCCGCCACGGCCGTACAGCTTGTCGTCCTTGATCACCGGGATCCACGGACCCAGGCCCTCGTCCCAGCCGGTCATCTCGGGCTGCTTGTCCATGTGGCCATACATCAGGATGGTGTCGTCATTGTCGCCGGGGATGTCCATGAAGATCAGCGGCGTGCGACCCGGCAGCCGGACGATTTCACATTCCATGCCGCGGATGTTCTGCTTTTTGCACCAGGCAAAAATCTGCTGGATGGCGTCTTCAATGTACCCGTTCTTTTCCCAGTCGGGATCGAAATGCGGTGACTTGGCCGGAATCTTGATGTACTCGACAAGCTCGGGAACGATGGTGTCATTCCAGACTTCATCAACTAATTTCTGTGCAGATTGCTGATCCATTGGTTTGCCTTCGGGTTAAAGATTTCTGGATCGGCAATTATGTCACGCACTCAACAGGGCTGCCACGTGATTCATGCCGCCTGCCAACCACGGTGTGGTCTGGTATGCTTACGCCACTTCTAACAAGACTCGGAGCGAACGAGTGAACACCCAAACCGATATGGGCAACCGGCCCGATATTCCGCCCGGTGAGATTCTTGGGCACCCCAAAGCACTGTGGCAACTTTCAAACATCGAGATGTGGGAGCGCTTTTCCTATTACGGCATGCGCGCCCTGCTGGCGGTCTATGTCGCCACCACGTTTTTCGGGCACCTGGGCGACCAGGCCAATGCCCAGGCCAGCCTGGTTTACGGCGGCTACACGGCGCTGGTTTATGCGACCGGCATCATCGGCGGTTACATTGCCGACCACGTGCTGGGTTACCAGCGATCGATCCTGCTGGGCGCCATCATCATGGCGGCCGGGTTATTCGTACTGCTGATCGAGGACCTGACCTGGTTCCTGGTGGGCCTGTCGCTGATCGTGGCAGGTAACGGCCTGTTCAAACCCAATATTTCGACGATGATCGGCAAGCTGTACGCTCCGGGCGACGTGCGCCGCGATTCCGGTTTTACCGTGTTCTACATGGGCATCAACCTGGGCGCCTTCATCGCGCCGTTCATTACCGCTTCCTGGATCGCCACGCAGTACGGTATGAAGTGGGGCTTTTTCGCCGCAGCCCTGGGCATGGTGTTGTCCACGCTGTTCCTGGAAGTGGCCAAGCGGTCACTTGGCCACGTTGGTTTACCGCCGGAAGGCAAAGACGGCTGGGGCAGGTTTTTCCTGGTCGGGATAGGTGCACTGGTGATGGCGGTCGGCGTGTTTTTCCTGCTGTCCGAAAGTGAGATCCTGGGATACCTGCTCAGCGGCATCATGATCGCACTGATCGCCTACTTCATCATTTCCGGTATCAAGAGTGGCGACAAGGTGCAGCTGCAGCGCTACATCGCGATGATCATCCTGTTTGTCGCCAACGCCTGTTTCTGGGCCCTGTTCGAGCAGGCGGGAAGCTCGATGAACTTCTTTGCGCGTGAATTCGTGACGCCGATGTTCGGCAGCACGGAAGCCTGGCAGGCCGGTGGTTTCGGTATCTTCCAGTCACTCAACCCGCTGTACATCCTGCTATTCGCACCGCTGTTTGCCGCTATCTGGCCCTGGCTGGACAAGCGCAACATGAATCCTTCCATTCCCCGTAAATTTGCACTGGGCCTGATCCAGGTGGCGCTTGGTTTCTACGTGCTGGTGTTTGCCATTGCGAACTTCCAGAACGCAGCTGGCCTGGTTCCCTGGATTTTCCTTGCGCTGTGTTACTTGCTGCACACCACCGGTGAACTTTGCTTGTCGCCGATCGGCCTGTCGATGGTGACCAAGCTGGCCGCCGAGAAAGAGACCGGCATGGCCATGGGCGGCTGGTTCCTGTCCATCGCGATGGCCCAGTACGTGGCCGGCATCATTGCGGCCATTGCATCCGGTGGCGGGCACGGCCCGGCGGCAGGCGCGGCCATCAGCCAGTATTCCGACACCTACATGATGTTGTTCTGGGTCGGCCTTGGTTTCGGTATCGCCTACCTGATCGTCGCCCCGCTGATCAACAAGCTCATGCACGGGGTTAAGTAAGCAAGATGCCCCCTATTAGCAAAACCGCGAGACTGCTTTGTCTCGCGGTTTTTCTTTTTTCCCTGGTTGCCTGCCAATCGGAAAATCCGGATAGCGGACCGGAGCATGAGCCTTCCGTTGAACGCACCACGAAAGCAGAGCTTGAAAGCGAGGTTCCGGCGTCTTCCGATGCCTGGGTCGCTTTTGTCGATCAGTACATCGAGGACTACCTGGCCACTCACCCCGGTTTCGCCGTGGTGCAGGGACGTCACGAATACGACGGCCAGTTGCAGGACTGGAGCGCGGAAGGTATCGCGCAGGAAATCGCCCGGCTGAAGCAGGCCAGGGAGCAGGCGCTGGAATTTGCGGACGACGACCTGGGCCCTGAAGGCAGTTTTCAGAGAGAGTACCTGCTGGCCGCCATCGATCGCGCCCTGTTCTGGCTGGACAAGGCGGAATGGCCGTTCGTCAACCCGGCCTTTTACTTCGACTGGATGTCCGATTCACTGGACCCAAGCCCCTACATCACGCTGGATTACGCACCGCTGGAAGAGCGGATGAAGGCCTATACCCGTTACGCGCGAAGCGTTTCCCGGGCGGCAGGCCAGATCCGTGACAACCTGCGCATGCCCATGGCGCGTACACGTCTGCAGTACGGCATTGATTCCTTCGGTGGCATGGCCGCCTACTTCAGGAATGACGTCCCAGTGGTTTTCGCCGAGGTGGAAAATCCTGAACTGCAGGCTGAGTTTGCCGAGGCCAACACGGCTGCGGCCGACGCCATGCAGGAACTGGCCGACTGGCTGAGCTCCAACCTGGCGACCGCAACGGAAGACTATGCCCTGGGTGCGGAGCTATTCAGCCAGATGATCTATGACACTGAGCGGGTTGAGGTTTCGCTGAGCGAGCTTAAAGCCATGGGCGAGGAGGACATGAAGCGTAACCAGATCGCACTGGGTGAAGCCTGCGCCGAGTTCGCCCCGGGTGAAAGCGTTCGCAGTTGTTTCGCGAAGATGGCCAATCGCAAGCCGCCAGGCGGCTCGGTGGAATCCGCGCGGCAGCAGGTGGCTGAAACGCGGGTGTTCCTGGTCGAGAAAGACCTGGTGAGTATTCCGGGGAACGAGGAAGCCCTGGTGGCTGAGGCGCCGCCGTACGCGCGCTCGAATTTCGCTTACATCAACATCCCTGGCCCGTTCGAGAAAAACCAGCCCTCGGTATACTACATATCACCGCCAAACCCGGAGTGGTCAGAAGAAGTGCAACTGGCCTACATCGCCGGTGAGTCGGACCTGCTGTTTACGTCCGTGCACGAAGTCTGGCCCGGGCATTTTCTCAATTTCCTGCACGCCAAGCGCTCCGACTGGGTGTTCGGCAGACTGTTCGTGACCTACGCCTTCGCCGAAGGCTGGGCTCACTACACGGAGGAGATGATGAAAGACGCCGGCTTGCGCGATGCATCTGCTGAAACCCGGATCGGGCAGCTGGGCAACGCCCTGTTACGCAATGCCCGTTTCCTGTCCGCAATCGGCCTGCACACCCAGGGCATGACGGTCGAGGAATCGGAAAAGTTGTTCATGGAAGAGGCTTACCAGGGCGAGGGGACCGCCCGCCAGCAGGCAGCACGGGGTACTTATGACCCGGCTTACCTCAATTACACCCTCGGTAAGCTGATGATCCGTGATCTGCGGAACGACTGGACAGAACTTCGCGAGGGCAGGGAGTCCTGGAAAGAATTCCACGACACTTTCCTGTCTTTCGGCGGCCCGCCCATTCCCCTGGTCCGGGCCCAAATGCTCGGCCAGTAAGCTGATGAGACTGGAATTCTACGGAGCTGCAGCTGAAGTAACCGGTTCCTGCCATATATTGCATGTCGGCGGCCGGCGAGTGTTGCTGGATTGCGGAATGATACAGGGCAGCCGCAGGGACGAGGACCGCAATCGAGACCCGTTTCCCTTCGACGCCTCGAAGATCGACGCAGTGGTGCTCAGCCACTCCCACCTGGACCACTGCGGCCGCCTGCCCTTGCTGGTGAAAAGAGGTTTCCGTGGCCCGATCTTCGCCCAGGAAGCCAGCTGCGAACTGGTGGCTATCCTGCTGGCGGATGCCGCTCACCTGGCGGAACGCGACGCGGAATACCGCAGCCGAAAAATCGGCAAGAAAGTCAAACCGCTCTACACCCTGAAAGAAGGCGAACAGGTCATGCGCCAGCTGCGCGGCCGCAAATACCGTGAGGAGTTCAAAGTCATAAAAGGGGTCAGAGTAACTTTCCGCGATGCGGGCCACATCCTCGGCTCCTGCACGGTTGAAGTCCGGGCGGAGGAAAACGGAGTTGAGCAAAAGATCGTCTTCTCCGGCGACCTTGGGCAGTATGATACGCCGATTCTGAAAGACCCGGACCCCGTTCCCCAGGCCGACCTGGTGCTGATGGAGAGCACCTACGGCGGGCGAAGGCACCGGGACCGAGAAGAAACCATCCGTGAACTGGGTGAGATTCTCACCTCACCGCGCAGTGACCGCGGAAATATTCTGATACCGGCTTTTTCCATCGGCAGGAGCCAGGAAATCATGTACCAGCTTGGCAAATACCACGATGAATGGGACCTGGGCCGTTTCCGGATATTCCTGGACAGCCCGATGGCGATCGAGGCGAGCAGGGTTTACTGGGAATACCCGCACCTTTATGACGAAGAGGCAACCCGCTTGCGGAAGGAATCCGGAGGTATGCCATTATTGCCGAACCTGACCCTCAGCCGGACGCCAGATGAGTCAATAGCCATCAACCGCATGCGTTCCGGGGTGATTGTGATTGCCGGCAGCGGCATGTGCAATGGAGGCCGGATTATCCATCACCTCAAGCACAACCTGGAGCACGAGGACACGCAGGTGTTGATCACCGGCTACCAGGCCAGGGGTTCACTCGGCCGGCGCTTGGTCAATGGCGATAGCTCCGTTCGCATTTACGGCAGGGACATCCCGGTCCGCGCCACCGTTCATACAGTAGGCGGGTTGTCCGCCCACGGCGACCAGGATGACATGGCTCGCTGGTACGAGAACATGGAAAACCGGCCACCGGTTTACCTGGTGCATGGCGAGGTCGAGTCGCAGGAAGCGTTCAGAAAATACCTGGTGAACCGCACCGGGGCCGAAGTGCACCTTCCCAAACCGGGAGACAGCCTGGACCTTGTCTAGAATTCAGAATCACCCGGATTTTTCGTTCTCTACACCCTTATTGATGATTTCGGTGTAGAGATCCATGAAACGCACCACCAAGTCCTCGTAATCGGGATTACGCTCGATCAGCGCCCCGGCGTTGCGGGCGTCTTCGTAGACACGGTTCAGGAACTCGATGTCCGATTCGAGCAGCTTTTCCCCATTATTCACCCGTTCCAGCATCCGTTTGGCCCGCGGTAAACGGTACTCCTGCATTCTGATCATCAATGCCACTATCGTGCCTGCATCTTGCGTGTCCTGGTCCATCATGATCCGGTCTCTCGTCAATTGTGGATGCTCCTGATTATGAATGTTGCGCACTGAGACAGCAATTTTCCCGCCTGCCCGGGCGCGGTGCTGGTCGAATATGGTTCAATTGCTGTTTTCCGCAAAACGCTCGTCTATACTCTCCCGATGAAACTTCACACCAAGATAGGCATTGGCCTGGTTCTGGGTGCCCTGGTGGGGGGCTTGTGCAACTTCTTTTTCGATGATGCACCCTGGCTGGAGTTCATTTCAGACAACATCATGTTCCCCGCGGGGCAGGTCTTCCTGCGCATGCTGTTCATGACCGTGGTGCCCATTGTCTTCACCTCGATCACGCTCGGCGTGGCGGGTATCGGCGACATGAAAACCCTGGGACGGTTGGGCGGAAGAACGTTTGGTTACTTCGCGCTTTCCACGGCGATTGCGGCCACCATCGGCCTGACCCTGGTCAATACCATCAAGCCGGGCGGCGGTTTGCCGGAAGAGACCCGTGAGGAATTGATGACCAAGTTTGCGACCGGCGCTGAAGGCATGATGACCAAGGGCCCGCCTGATTTTGGTGTCAGCACCTTCGTTAACATTGTTCCCCGCAACCCGGTTGCTGCCGCGGCGGACATGGACATGCTTGCGCTGATTTTCTTTGCGCTGATGTTCGGTGCCGCGCTGACGATGATTCCGAGGGAGCGGGCGCAACCGGTCCTCAACGTGCTGGAAGGGATCGGCGATGCCATTATCGCGATCATCAACTGGGCAATGAAGCTGGCGCCTTACGGCGTGTTCGCCCTGATATTCGTGATTACTTCGGAATTTGGCTGGAGTATCCTGACACAGTTGGGCATGTACGTGTTCGTGGTGCTGCTCGGCCTGATCCTGCACGCGACTATCGGCATATCAGGCCTCGTCACGATCTTCGGCAAGATGAATCCGATCGCGTTCTGGCGCTCGATCGGCGCGCCGATCATTACCGGCTTTTCGACCTCATCGAGCATGGCGACGCTGCCGACTTCTATCGCCACGGCCGAGAAACAACTGGATGTACAGCCCAAGATCGCCGGCTTCGTGTTGCCGCTGGGCGCCACCATGAACATGAACGGCACCTCGCTGTTCGAGGGCGTCACGGTGCTGTTCCTGGCGCAGGTTTTCGGCGTTGATCTGTCGCTGACCGCGCAGCTGGTCGTGGTAGTGCTGGCCGTGCTTACGGCGATCGGCGCCGCCGGTGTGCCGGGTGGGTCGTTGCCGCTGATGATGCTGGTCATGGCCACGGTAGGTGTGCCGCCTGAAGGCATCGCCATTATTCTCGGGGTCGACCGCATCCTGGATATGAGCCGCACCACGCTGAATGTTTGCGGTGATATTTCCGCAAGTGTTTACATTGACCGGGTCGACCGGGAAATGGAAGGGCTGGATCCGGCAGAACCCGTCATCCTGCGTGAGCAGAAAGGCGTAGCCTGACCGGGCCAGAACCTACCGGGCCAGACGCTCCGAATGAAAATCCTGCTTTTGACCGTTGTCGCGATGATCGCCAAGCTCGGCGGCATTGCGATTGCACTGAAACAGAAGGCCCAGTGAAGATTCATGGCTAGCCGCCCGGCTGGCTCATGGGGCTGAGCCTGACCTCCAGGTTCGTCGTCACTGACACGAAATGGTTGCTTGGGATGAGCGTCCAGTCTTCCTCATAGTCCGTCAGTTTTTCCGAAACAATCAGCACCGCTTTGATCTCCTCACCGTCCTTTACCATGCGGCTTTTCCCGTCAGCCGTTTCGAACCGTTTACCGGTAGAGTAGTAAAGCGTTCTTGACTGTTTTTCCGGCATCGAGCTGTAACGGGTTCCAACGATCCTGTGTCCGTCCGTGACCATCATGTTGAAAGTGGAAACTTCATCTCCAATACCCGCTTCTTCTTTCAGCTGCTGAACGGTATCGAAGGTTTTCTGGAAGCAGGCCTGGATCTGCTTCGTCGTCAGCGGCGGGCCGTCTCTCCTCATTTCATACGCGTTCTGCATCAGCAGGGCAAAGACATGTTCGGAATCCGTCTGCCCCTGGATCCAGAGGAACAGCTCGTCATTCAACAGCGACAACAGTTTTCTCTTGATGCGCTTGAATTGAGGGATAACGCCATTGTGCATCATCAGGAACTGGTCGTAGTGAAATGGATGAGAGTTGCTTTCCGATACGCCGCCCACGGATGCGGCCCTGATATGGGCAAACAGGCAGTCGGTCTGCATCAGCGAGGCATTGTAGATCAGGTTGTGATTGTTCCACGCCGGGGTAATGGAACGAAACAGTCCGGGCCGTTCACTGAGTTCGTGGGCATACCAGCCCAGGCCGAAGCCATCGCCGTTCAGGGGCTCCGACATTTCTTCGGCACCGTAGCTTTGGTGCACCAGCGAATTTTGAGGCTTGATCAGAAGTTCATCAACGATGATGGGTTTGCCAAGATAAGCAATGAATCGACACATATAAAGGACCCTCGCGGCTTCAGGCGCCCACTAATCCGTATCGCCGTGCCTGGACCTGAGCGCCTGCGTAACTTCAATTAAACCGGTTTCGCCGGCCCGGAGCAATACCAGCAAGTGGTACAGCAGGTCGGCCGATTCGTTGATCAGTTCTTCCCGGTCGCCCGCCACGGCAGCCAGTGCGGTTTCGACGCCTTCCTCACCCACTTTCTGTGCAATCCGCTTGGTGCCGTCATCGAACAGCCGGGTGGTATAGCTGCCTTCCGGTCGGTCGAGTTCCCTTTGTGCAATCAGGCGCTCGAGGCTGGCAAGAAAGCTGAGTGAAGGCGCCACCCCGCGTTCATTGTCAAAACAGGTGTCGGTGTTTCTGTGGCAGGTCGGCCCTGCCGGTACGGCCATGACCAGCAGGCAGTCTCCGTCACAGTCGCCGTGAACTTCAACCAGCTCAAGCGTATTGCCGGACGTCTCGCCCTTGGTCCAGAGTGCTTGCCTGCTGCGGCTCCAGAACGTGACCTTTCCGCTTTCGAGGCTGTGAGCCAGTGCGTCAGGGTTCATGTAGGCCTGCATCAGCACGCGGCCGTCGAAAGCGTCCTGGACAATGGCAGGCAGCAAACCTTCCATTTTTTGCCATTCGAGCCGATCGATGTCCTGCTTTTTCTGGATCAACATGGGCGAACCTCGATGCCGGCCTCGGCCAGCGATTGTTTAAGGCCAGGAATGGGGATCTGACCGGAATGAAAAACCGTTGCGGCCAGCGCCGCATCCACGTCCGCCTGCTCGAAGACGGTGACAAAGTGTTCCACGGTTCCCGCACCGCCGGAAGCGACCAGTGGAATGGGCAGGACCTCCCTCGCCAGGCTCAGCTGGCTGATGTCATAACCTGCGCGGGTGCCGTCGGCGGACATGCAGTTCAGCACCACCTCGCCGGCGCCGCGGTCGACTACTTCCTTCAACCAGTCCAGCGTTTCCCTGCCCGGAGTTCTCATGGCATCAGGCGTGCCGGTATGTGAGCGCACGGTGAACCGGCCGCCATCGGCGATTGAATCAACCCCGATCACCACGCACTGGCTGCCAAAGGTCCTGACCAGTTGATTGATCAGGCCGGGCTGCTCCAGCGCCGGTGTGTTGATTGAAATCTTGTCAGCGCCCTGGGATAGCACCAGGGCCGCGCTTTCCACGCTGCGGATGCCTCCCGCCACGCAGAACGGGATATCGATGGTCTCGGATACCCGCCGTACCCAGTCGACGTCCACGCTGCGCCCCTCCGGGCTGGCCGTGATGTCGTAGAACACCAGTTCATCGGCGCCTTCGTCGCGGTAGCGCCCGGCCAGCTCGATAATGTCGCCCATCACCCGGTGATCACGGAACTGCACACCCTTGACGACCTGCCCGTCTCGCACATCCAGGCAGGGAATGATCCGGCGGGCCACGGTGGTTTGCCTGTCGCCAGTCACTTCAGCGCCTCCACGGCTTCGGCTACTGTGAAGCAGCCTTCCAGTAATGCTTTGCCGGTGATGGCGGAGTGAGCGCCGGTCCCATTGAGTTGTTGCAAGTCCGGCAAACCACTCACTCCGCCGGAAGCCTGCACCAGCAGGTCCGGATAACGTGACGTGATTTCCGAGTAGAGGTCCAGGTTAGGGCCGGACAGGGCGCCGTCCCTGCCGATGTCGGTGCACAGCAGGTGCATCAGCCCGTTGTCCGAATAGAAATCCAGCAGCGGCCAGAGTGACTGTTCCGAGCCCCTGGTCCAGCCATGGGTGCGAGGCCAGGGTGTTCCATCCTCATCGATTCGCACGTCGAGGGCGGCTACCAGCCGGTCCTGCCCAAACCTGTTGAGCCAGCCGGCAAAAGTTTCCGGCTGGTTAACTGACAGGCTTCCCACCACTACCCGGTCAGCACCGTGATCCAGGCGCCTGCTGACGTCCTGTTCACCACGGACCCCGCCCCCGGTCTGAACCGACTGTTCAGCGATCTCCAGCAACCTGAACAGGGGCCCGGTGTCGGCTTCTTCGCCGTCCCGGGATGCGGCGAGGTCCACCACGTGCAGCCATTCGGCACCTTCTTTCGCATAGGTTGCGGCCAGCCTGGCGGCGTCCAGTTCGTAGATTTTGCATTTTTCGAAATCGCCTTGCAGCAGGCGGACACAGCTGCCGTCCAGTAAATCGATGGCCGGGATGATCTGAATGCTCATTGCAGGGGGGTCTCCAGGAAGCCGCGCAGCAACTCGGCGCCGGCCCCGGCGGATCGCTCCGGGTGAAACTGGGCGCCATAGAAGTTGTCTTTGCGAACGATGGCGCTGAATGTGCTGCCATGTTGACTGGTGGACAGGGTCCACTCGTTCACCGGCGCTGCGTAAGAATGTACGAAATAGAACCATTTGCCATTCAGGCGATCGGTCAGGCGGTCTTCTTGCTGGCTGGTGATCGAGTTCCAACCCATGTGCGGAACCCTGAGCCCTGCGGTCTCTTCCAGCTTGCGCAACTGCCCCGGAATGATGCCGAGCAGTTGCGCATCATCCTCCTCGGAGGAATCAAACAGCAATTGCATGCCCAGGCAGATGCCAAGCACCGGCTGGGTGAGGTTTCGAAGCGTATCGAACAGTCCGTGCTCGCCGAGCACTTCCATGGCCCTGCCAGCCGCTCCGACACCGGGCAGGATGACCCTGTCCGCGGACCGGATGGTCGCGGCATCATCGGTAAATTCCGGTTCTGTTCCCAGGCGGTGCAGGGCATGCAGCACCGAAGATATATTGGCGCCACCGCTGTTGACTACTGCTACTGGCATCAGAGCATTCCCTTGGTGCTAGGCAGTTCGTTACCCTGCCTGGCCAACGCGGGTTTCAAGGCCCTGCCGGCGCCTTTGAACAGGGCTTCGATCATGTGGTGGGTGTTTTCACCGCGAACCTGCAGGTGGATGGCAGCACCCAGGGACTGACTGAGCGAGGCAAAGAAATGCCGCACCATTTCGGTCGAGAACGTGCCCACGCTGTCGCGGGGGAAATCCGCCTCGAATACCAGCGCCGGCCGGCCTGAGAGGTCAACGGCGACCTGCGCCAATGACTCATCCATCGGCAACACGAAGCCGTAACGCCCGATACCCCGGCGGTCGCCCAGCGCGGAATCCAGGGCCTGTCCGAGCGCCAGTGCACAGTCTTCTACCGTGTGGTGCTCATCGATTTCCAGGTCACCCTGGCATTTCAGCTCAAGCCTGAAGCCGCCATGGCTCGCCAACTGGTCCAGCATGTGGTCAAAAAAGCCGATACCGGTTGCGACTTCGCTGCTTCCGCCGGCGTCCAGGTCCACGAAAACCCGGATATCCGTTTCGTTCGTTTTGCGCTCCACGCCGGCCTGGCGGGGCCGGTTGATCAGCTGGTGGGTGATCGAATCCCAGTCATCGAAGCCGTCGCCGATGCGCAGACCACCAATTCCCATGTTTTCGGCCAGTTGCAGGTCCGTTTCCCGGTCACCGATGACCCAGCTGTCCTCGAGGTCCAGTTCACCTGATTTCAGGTAGTCCAGCACCAGCCCTATTCCAGGTTTACGTGTCGGTGCATTTTCGTGTTCGAAGTGCGGGTCGATCAGTACGTCGGCGAAGTGGATTCCCTGCGATGAGAAAATATCCATCATCTTCTGCTGCGGTATCTCGTAGTCCGGCGTCGGAAATGAGTCGGTGCCCAATCCATCCTGGTTGCTGACGATGACCAGTTCATAACCGGCATCGAGCAGTTCGAGCAGGGCCGGAATCACCCCAGGCACCAGTTCGAGTTTATCCAGTGAGTCGACCTGCTCATCTGCCGGTTCCCGGATCAGGGTGCCGTCACGATCGACAAACAGGATCCGCCGTTTTCTTGAATTCATTCGCTTGTCTCCCATTCTTCTAGCGCGACCAGCAGTGCGGAAAGGTCGGATTCCGAACCGACTGAAATTCGAAGGTAATCCGCAAGCATCGGGTCTGTCGGAAAACCACGGATGATGACGCCGTGTGAGGCGCAGAATGCCAGGACTTCGTCGGGATTATCGACCCGGATCAGGACGAAATTCGCCTCTCCGGGGAGGATCTCCCTGATGAATGAAAACCCGTCCAGTGCATCGAGTAGAAATCGTTTATTCGATTGCAGATGCTGCAACGACTTTTTCTGCTTTTTCAGCACCGGCTTTTCGAGCATTCGCAGGGCCAGGTCCACCACCGGGCTGGGCAGCGGGTAAGGTGCAATCACGCGCCGCAGCAGGTTGATAACGGCTGGCTGGGCAATCACAGCGCCACAGCGCAAGCCGGCGGATGCCCATGCCTTGGACAGCGTTCGAAGCACCACCAGGTGCTCGAATTCGCCGACCAGGGAAATGGCAGACGGCTGATCACAAAATTCGGCATAGGCTTCATCCAGCACCACGATGGATTGCTCCCGGGTCAATTGCAGTAACTCCAGCAGGAAATCCCGATCGATGACGTCACCGGTAGGGTTATTCGGAGACGTCAGGAACACCAGCTTGATCTGTCGGTTGTTCCGCAGTGTTTCCAGCACGGCTTGCTGATCCAGCCGAAACCCATCCCCGGCAATGCGGTCGACGGAGATGGTTTCCGCACCCTGGGTCTGCGCTGCGATTTTGTACATGCCAAAGGTGGGCGGGCATTGCAGGATGGCGTCCTTTCCGGCGCGGCAGAACACGCGGGTCAGCAGGTCGATGCCCTCATCGCTGCCCCGTGTAACCAGCAGAGTCTCCTCCGGTACCGAATACAACTCGGCAAGACGGGCCAGCAACAAGGCGGGTTGCGGATCGGGGTAGCGGTTCAATGCACCGGGTTCGTCGATCAGCGTCCAGGGTGATTCGTTGGCATTGAGCAATATCCCCTCACCCGGAGCCTCTTTCCGGGCTGAAGAGTAGGGCTGCATGGCCAGGATTTCCGGCCTGGCCAGTGTTTCGATGCTCATCAGTTGTCGCCTCTTTCGCCCAGCCTGGCGCGCACTGCCATGCGGTGGGCATCAAGGCCCTCGGTTTCCGCCAGTATTTCGGCAGTTGGGCCAACCCGGGCCAGTGCCTCGCGGCTGGCTTCTTGCAGCGTCATGCGGCGCATAAAATCACCAGGCCCCAATGCCCCGTGCGAGCGGGCCCAGCCATAGGTCGGCAGCACGTGGTTGGTGCCGGAACAGTAATCGCCAAGCGACTCGGGCGTCCACGGGCCGATGAACACCGAACCCGCATTTTTCGCCTGATCCGCCAGGCCGGTGGCATCGGCCGCATTCAGGATCAGGTGCTCGGGGGCATAGTGATTGGACAGGGCGATCGCCGTTGCCATGTCGCTGACCAGGATAATGCGTGACTCCGCCAGCGATTTTTCCAGGATGGCGGCGCGCGGCGATGATGGGGCCAGTTTCTGAATCTGGCCAATCACGGCATCTGCCAATTGAGCACTGTCCGTCAACAACACCACCTGGGAATCCGGTCCGTGCTCTGCCTGTGACAGCAAGTCCCAGGCGATGAATTCAGGGTCAGCGCCGGCATCGGCTATCACCAGCACTTCAGACGGCCCGGCGGGCAGGTCGATCGCCGCGCCGTTCGGGTCCAGCGAGACCTGTTGCTTGGCCTCGGTCACCCAGGCATTGCCCGGCCCGAAAATCTTGCTGCAACGCGGCACGGTCTCGGTGCCGTAGGCCATCGCGGCTATCGCCTGGGCTCCGCCGGCGCAGAACACGCTGGAGACTCCGCACAGTTTTGCGGCAGCAAGAATGTTGGCCGGTATCCTGCCGTCTTTTCCCGGAGGAGAGCACATCACGATTTTTTCGCAACCTGCCAGAACCGCTGGTATGGCCAGCATCAGCACGGTGGAAATCAGCGGCGCACTGCCGCCGGGGATATACAGGCCTACCGGTGACAGGGGCTGGTATCGAACTTCGCAGGTTAGGCCCGGCGCGGTTTCGACGGTCTTGGACTGGGGCATGTCCGCCGCATGAAAAGCCCTGATGCGTTCGCTGGCGTCAGCGATGGCCTCTAGCAGGCGTGGTTCGGCCGACGCCACGGCTGCGTCCAGTTCCTCCTCGCCGAGTCTGAACGACCGTGGCTCGACTCTATCTATCGCCCGGGTGAGTTCCGCCAGTGCAGTGTCGCCGCCCGATCGCACGCGGGCCAGGATTTCAGCCACAGAGTCACCCAGGCCTTCGTTGCTGAACACCGGGCGCTGCAGCAGCTTCCGCTGTTTATCGGAATCCAGGCCGGACCAGTGCGTGACTTTCAAATCGAACATCATTCAGATGACCTTTTCTTGACCCGCTCAGGCGAGCATTTTCTCGACCGGTAGCACCAGGATGGCCGAGGCGCCTTCGGTTTTCAGGGCTTCCAGGTGTTCCCAGAATACGGCTTCGCCGCAAACCGCGTGGATTGCGATCCGGTCCGAGCCTTCCAACGGCATGATGGACGGATGCTCCACGCCGGGAAGAAGCTCGGTGATTTTTTCCAGCGCTTCGCGCGGCGCATGCAACATCACATACTTGCTTTCCCGCGCCTGCATCACGCCCTCGAGGCGGGCCAGCAGGCGGTCCAGCAGAGCCTGTTTTTCCTCGGAAATACCGTTTGCGCGCCCGTACAACGCAGCCTGGCTCTGGTAGAGCTCCTCCAGCTCTTTCAGGTGATTGGCCCTAAGCGTGGTTCCGGTGGATACCAGGTCAGAGATGGCGTCTGCCGTACCCAGGCCGGGGGCAATTTCGACGGAACCTGACAATTCAACAATTTCGGGATTCACGCCCTGCTTTTCCAGCAGGTAGCGGGTCAGCGCCGGGTAACTGGTTGCGATCCGTGCGTTTTCCAACTCGCCGATGCTGCTGATCTCCATTCCTTCCGGAATGGCAAGGGAAAGCCTGCAGTGGCCGAATCCCAGTTTTCTCAGGCGGTTGAGTTCCGTCTCGCTGTCTCTTTCCAGCATGACCTCGCTGGCGATGTTTTCTCCCACGATGCCCAGTTCGCAAACCCCGTCCAGCAACATGCGCGGGATGTCATCGTCCCGCACCAGCAGAACATCGACCGGAAAGTCTCTGCCGTACCAGAACAGCTTGTCTTTGCTGCGGGCAAAACTCAGGCCGCAGCTTTTCAGTATCTCAAGGGATTTTTCCGACAGCCGGCCGGACTTTTGAATGGCTACGCGCAAACGGCTCATGATGGTTTTTTCTCCAGGCGATCGAGAGCAGCACGGTAACCGCCCGTGCCGTGTTCCATGAAACGTGCCACGCGCCCGATGGTAGTGACACTGACTTCGGTCATCTCCCTGATGTCGCGGTAGGAATACCCCTGGTCGACCAGTTGGGCCACCCGCCAGCGATCGACCATTGCCTCGATCTCGGCAGGTGTGCAGAGATCTTCGAGGAATTGCTTTACTTGCTCTGCTGTTTCCAGCGAAAGCAGGGCCTCGGACAGCGAGCGGGCTGCTGACTTGATTTCATTCTTTTGCGACTGGTCGTGCTGTTTCATGTTCTGTTCTAATGTACTAATGCGTTAATACATTAGAATGATAATGCATTCCAGGCAACCGGGCAAACTTTTTGCACATGTTTAAACCCTTCGGTAGCTGTTAGCATCAAAAGCAGTGGGAACAGGAAATTAAACCTGAAACAGGAGCAAGATCGATGAAAACAGGTGCCATTGCCGGTGCAGCGCTGTTATTGGTTTCAACAGCATTGAACGCGGCCGTGAAAGAAACAGAAGAAATGACCTTCGATGTCGCGCCAGGCGCGAGGGTCAGCCTCGAAAACATTAATGGTGACATCAATATCACTCGGGGGTCAGACGGAAAGGTTCACCTTGTTGCCTATAAGAAAGCCGGCAAGCAGGAATACCTGGACGATCTAAAGGTAATTGTGGATGCTGACGAGAATTACATCAGGATTGAAACCCGTCATCCGAAAAGTGAAGGTGGCTGGTTCAAATGGGGCAACGACAGTAGCGGCAGTGTCGCTTACGAACTGGAAGTTCCGGAAGACGTTGACCTGGACAATATCTCAACGGTGAACGGGGATGTAGAGATCAGCGGTGTTAGCGGGCTGGTCAAGGCGGAAACCGTCAATGGCTCACTGACGGCGTCAGGATTGGTTGGTGACGTCAACCTGGAGACCGTAAACGGCAGCGTCGAGGCGGAATTCGATGAACTGGGCGACGGCCAGCGCGTAACGGCGGATGCGGTCAACGGAAAAATCCTGCTGCTGGTTCCCTCTGATACCAGCGCAAGGGTCACCGCTGAGACTGTAAACGGCAGTATCAACGCGGACGATTTCGGGCTGGAACCCGAGAAAGGTTTTGTCGGCCGCGACCTGGAAGGTGAAATCGGCGGCGGCGATGCGCGAATTTCCCTGGACACGGTCAATGGATCAATCCGGATATCGGAGAAATAACTCTCGCAATACCCTTACTGGTGACCCGGCCTGACGGCCGGGTTTTTTTATGCGCTGCTCTGATATATCATCGACCGACTCACCGATCCTTTTTGGTACGAAAAATGGTCAAGGTCACCTGGAAAGGCGTCTTTCCGGCATTAACTACTGAATTGACCGGGCTGGAAGCCAGCCGGGTCGAGACAATTCTTGCAGACGCCCTCGAAAAGCGGCCGGAGATTCGATGATGTCCGCAAACCAAGCAGTCCAGAGCCTGGCCGAACAGGCGTACCAGTTACTTGAAGAGAAACTCGTCACGCTGGAGCTCTCCCCGGGGAGCCATGTTTCCGAGGGACAGTTGATTGATCTGACGGGTTTTGGCCGGACTCCGGTGCGTGAGGCCATCCAGCGGCTGGCCCAACAGGAATTGTTCACCGTGCTGCCGCGTAAAGGCCTGGTGGTCACACCGGTGAGCAGGGCCAGCATGGTGCATGTCCTGGAGGCCCGCAAGCCGCTTGAGCGCGTGGTGGTGCACCGCGCGGCCCTGAACGCTTCTGACAGTCAGCGTAGTGAAATTGCGTCCATCGCCAGGACATTGACGATCTCCCACGACAGTTTCGAGGATTTTCTCAAGCTGGACAAGGAACTGGATGATCTGCTGGACTTGTGCGCCGGCAATCCCTATGTCAGTGCCGCAGTTGCACCGCTGAGAAGCCATTGCCGGCGGTTCTGGTATCACCACCGTTACCAGATGCAGCTGTCCGATGCCATTTCGGCCAATTCAAAAATGGCGCGGCTGGTTGCCCGCAGGGAATACAACGGCGCCCAGAAAGCGTCGGATGGCGTCATTGCGGTCATGGAACGCCTGCTGGCGGGTATCGAGCGCTGATAGCCGATGCCCGCCGTCCATACTTTTCGCTGCATAGACGCCCACACCTGCGGTAACCCGGTACGGCTCGTATACCATGGCGCCCCCGAACTCGAAGGTAAGAGCATGCTGGACCGCCAGCAACATTTCATGGCCAAGTACGACTGGATACGCACATCGCTGATGTATGAACCACGCGGTCATGCCATGATGTCAGGCAGTATCCTGTACCCCACCAGCCGTGACGATTGTGACGTCGGCGTTCTGTTCATCGAAACATCCGGGTGCCTGCCCATGTGTGGCCACGGTACCATCGGAACGGTCACCATCGCCATTGAAAAGGGCCTGGTTAAGCCCCGGACACCAGGACGACTCAATCTTGAGACTCCGGCGGGCAAAGTCGAGGTTTCCTATACATCGCAGGGCAGGAAAGTCCGCTCCGTGAAGCTCACCAACGTACCGTCATTCCTGCACTCAAGCGGCCTTGAAGTGGCGTGCCCCGAACTGGGCGGACCGCTTAAATTCGACATGGCCTACGGGGGCAATTTCTACGCCATCATCGAGCCGCAACCGGGCTACGCAGACCTCGATCAGTTGACGGCGGCTGACATCGTGCGCCTCAGCCCCCTGCTCAGAGACCGGATCAACGAGCGGTACCGGTTCTCGCACCCCGATGACGACCGGCTATCCCATATGCGTCATGTGTTGTGGGCCGGCAAACCCCTGAAACCGGGGTCGCACGCCCGCAACGCCGTTTTTTACGGCGATTCCGCAATCGATCGCTCGCCATGCGGCACGGGAACCTCTTCGCGCATGGCCCAGCTGGCGGCCCGCGGTGAATTGTCCTCGGGTGACGTGTTTGTTCACGAAAGTTACATTGGCACCCGGTTTAACGGGCGAGTTGAGGCGGTGACGCAGGTCGGGGACTATCCTGCCATTGTCCCCAGCGTGGAGGGCTGGGCAAGGGTTTACGGCCACAATGTCATAACGGTTGACCCGGATGATGATCCGCTCTGGGAAGGTTTCATCGTTACCTGATGAAAGTGCATACGCTTGACTACCACACGGCCGGCGAGCCCCTGAGGATCGTCACGTCCGGCCTGCCTGAAATCCCGGGTGAGACCATGCTCGACAAGCGCCGTTTTATGAAGGAGGAGCTGGATCGCTACCGCCGCTTCCTGATGCTCGAGCCACGGGGGCATGCCGACATGTACGGCGCGGTTTTGACGGATCCCGTGACTCCAGACGGTGATACCGGAGTGTTGTTTCTTCACAACGAGGGCTATAGCACGATGTGCGGGCATGGCATCATTGCGCTGGTGACCGCCGGGCTGGAACATGGCCTGTTCGAAGCCGCTGCCGCGCCCCTCGTGCGAATCGATACGCCCGCAGGCCGTATTACCGCAACCGCCCATTACGACACCCGGGGGCGGATAGGCTCGGTCTCGTTCCTCAATGTGCCTTCTTTTGTTTTGCTCGAGCAGCACCCGGTAAAGGTGGATGGCGCCCTGGTTGACTGCACAATCGCATTTGGCGGGGCTTTTTACGCATACGTCGACGCTGAAGCTTTTGGTCTCGAGCTGGAGCCCGGGGAGGCGGCCCGGATGATCGACCTCGGGCGGAAGATCAAGGAATGCGTCAATCGCGAAGACATCATTCGGCACCCCGCGGGGGAGCCTGACATGAACTTCCTCTATGGCACCATTTTCGTTCGCCAGGGCAGTGACCCCGGGCATTCCCGGAATGCCTGTGTTTTCGCGGACGGTGAACTCGACCGTTCCCCCACGGGTACGGGCGTCAGCGGGCGGGCGGCCATCGAGTTTCAAAAAGGTAAGCTGAAACCCGGAGAATTACTGAAGATAGACAGCTTTATCGGCACCCGGTTTGAAGTTCGCTATCGAGAGACCGTTGAAGTCGCCGGCATTCAAGCGATCATTCCCGAAGTCAGGGGCAGCGCCCACATCTGCGGCGAGCACCGGTTTGTGCTGGATTCGGAAGATCCCCTGGCGAATGGTTTCCTGGTGAGGTGATACACGATGAGAAAAGGTTACAAGAGATGATCAGAAACACACTGGTATTCATGATTTGCCTGATGACGGCATTCCCGCTGCTGGCGGCTGACGACAATGAGCGTTTCCGTGAAATCTACGAGAAGGAATGGACCTTCCGGATGAGCGAATTCCCGATGTACGCTTCCTATGTCGGGATTGATGACTACGCGGACCAATTGCGTGATGCCAGCGAAGAGGCCGAAGAAAGGCGGTACCGGTACTGGAAGGGAATTCGCACCGAGCTGGATGAGGTTTCCTGCCAGCGGCTGGATCGAACCGATTGCATCAATTACCGGATCTTCGTCAAGCAGATCGATAATTTCCTGGCTGAATTCGAGACCAGGGGCTACCTGATACCGTTTACCAGCGACACCGGCTTCTACATTCAACTGGGCCGGCTTCCGGCAGATACCGATTTCAGCAGCACAACGGATTACCGTAACTACCTGGGCCGGTTGCACCAGATGCCCCGGTTGATGGATCAGTACATCGCCCTGATGCGCACCGGGCTGGAACTGGGAATCACCCAACCGCAAGTGATCCTGAAGGGGCGGGACGAACCGATCAAGGCGCAGATCGTGGACAATGTCGCCGATAGCCCGTTTTACGCGCCTTTCAAAGAGATGCCCGAATCGGTCTCCGGCGGGGACAGGGCCGAGTTGCTTGCCACGGCTGAAAAAGTCATTTCGGGCGAAGTCATTCCTGCGTACCGGCGCCTGCACGAGTTCTACAACAAGGAATACATGCCGGGCGCACGCAGCAGCCTGGGTGCGATCGAATTACCGGATG
>CAJIAU010000334.1_pt1 | contig 20009 bp, 19 predicted proteins | sample 9199171 | NCBI WGS metagenome assembly CAJIAU01 (sample SAMEA7708280, study PRJEB35096) | sediment metagenome | biome: marine neritic benthic zone biome [ENVO:01000025]; feature: sediment [ENVO:00002007]; material: shallow marine sediment [ENVO:03000034] sea grass bed [ENVO_01000059] ...
AGCCTGCGATTAAATTCCATCCAGGGCAACGGGCCTTCAAAATGGCCCCGAACGGCTCGCTCGCGCCAGGCATCCAGTTCGTCCTGCACCACAGTCTGAACCGATTTTGCCTGCAGCCCCAGCGAATGGCCGCAGAAATAGACCAGGTCGGTGCCGTCACTGTGCTTCGGGATGTGGAAACGCGCACGGAATCCAGCCAGGTCATCCTGCCCGTCCAGTGATTTTGCCTCCGCTAACAGATTGTCCATCAGGCTCGCTCCGCGTTCGATGGATCATTATAATGCCGCGCATCTCTTTTGGTGACACGCCTTTGAAACTCAGCGAATTCCAGTTCGACCTTCCTCCGGAACTGATTGCCCAGCAGCCACTGGAAGGCCGGTCAGACAGCCGGCTTTTGCACGTGTCGCGGACAGGGCTCCCCCTCAGTGACAGGCACTTTCGTGATTTGCCGTCGTTGCTGCGCAGGGGAGATCTGCTGGTATTCAACAACACGCGCGTGATTCCGGCCCGTTTGTTTGGCCGTAAGGAAACCGGGGGGCGAGTGGAAATCATGCTGGAACGCATGATCGACGATTATGAATGTATCGCCCAGTTAAGAGTCAGCAAAACGCCCAGGCAAGGCGCCAGGATAATCCTGGAGGATCATTCCTGGATTGAAGTGACCGGCAGGGACGGCCCGTTTTTCCGCATGCGTATTCCCGGCGGCGGGCTGGGCAATAAACTGGAGCGACTGGGGCACATGCCTTTGCCGCCCTATATCGAGCGCCAGGACACCCCGGAAGACCGGGAGCGATACCAGACCGTGTACGCGCGCCACCCGGGAGCGGTGGCTGCGCCCACGGCGGGCCTTCACTTCGATAGCCCGTTGCTGGAGCAGATCGAGACCATGGGCGTGGAACGCGCGGAAGTCACGCTCCACGTGGGCGCAGGGACTTTTCAGCCGGTTCGTTGCGATCGTATCGAGGATCATCGGATGCACGCTGAGCAGCTTGAAGTACCAAAAAGTGTTTGTGATGCGGTTAGCCAGACCCGCGAGCGGGGAGGCCGGGTAATCGCGGTCGGCACAACTGCCGTGAGAAGTCTCGAGACCGCTGCCGCGGGCGGCGTGCTGAAACCGTTTTCAGGGGAAAGCAGGATTTTTATTTATCCGGGTTATGAATTCAGGGTGATCGACGGGCTGGTCACCAATTTTCATCTTCCGGAATCCACGCTGCTGATGCTGGTCTGCGCATTAGCAGGCAGGGAAGAGATGCTCACGGCCTACCGCCATGCGGTTGAGCAGAGATACCGCTTTTTCAGTTACGGTGATGCGATGCTGGTTCTCTGAGCCAGCCCTTGTCATAATTCCACAGTTAAATCTCTCACTTTTCAGGCGTCCCGGAGGCTTCCATGTCCAACCCGATCGAACAGGCACACTCGAGGGAGTGGTTTTACTCCTACGAATTGCCGGACGGCAGCACCACGCCCACTTACCACGGGGTCGATATCCAGGCCATTCACGACACGCGCTGGCGAATGTTGCAGGACTGCCTGCAGCAGGATCTCGGGTCCGAATGGAATGGCCTGTCTGTCGTGGACCTGGCGTCTCACCAGGGCTGGTTTGCCTGGAACATGGCCCGAAGTGGTTTCTCTCCCGTGCTGGGGATCGATGCCCGCCGGTCGCACGTGGAAGACAGCCGGTTAATCGCCGATATCTATGGTTATGATCACCTGTCATTCCAGCAGGGTGATGTGCACCAGCAGAATGAACAGCAACCGGGCCAGTTCGACGTGGTGCTGATGCTGGGCCTGCTCTATCACCTGGAGGACCCGGTTGGGGCCCTGCGGGTCTGCCGCGCGCTGTGTAAAAAGCTCTGCATCATTGAAACCCAGGTCGTACCCGGGATGACCGGGTACGTGGACTATGGCAGTTACGAGTTTGTCCGGCCGCTGAAGGGGAGTTTCGGAATCATCGACGAAACCGAAGAAACCCACGGACCGGAGGCCAGCATCACCGGCGTATGCCTGGTGCCAAGCCTGGACGCATTGATGTGGTTGCTGCACAAGGTCGGGTTTGCCAGTGCACGGGTGCTGCAACCACCACCGGACGCCTACGAGCAGTTGCGCTACCACAAGCGCGTCATGGTAGCGGCCAGCATTTGAATTTTTCAGTCCACAACACCGACGGCAATGCCAGGACCGGTTTGCTCAGCATGGAGCGCGGGGACATCCGCACGCCGGCGTTCATGCCCGTTGGCACCTACGGCACGGTAAAGGCCATGACCCCGGAGGAAGTGCGTGAAACCGGCGCCGACATCATCCTGGGCAACACCTTTCACCTGATGCTGAGGCCAGGCGCCGAAGTCATCGAGCAACACCGCGGCCTGCACGGATTCATGCAGTGGCAGCGGCCGATACTCACAGATTCCGGCGGTTTCCAGGTGTGGAGCCTGGCCGAGCGCCGCAAGATCACCGAGAAAGGCGTTACGTTTGCGTCACCCATTGACGGTTCGAAAGTTTTCATGGGGCCCGAGGAGTCCATGGCGGTCCAGAAATCGCTGGGGTCCGACATCGTCATGATTTTTGATGAATGCACGCCTTACCCAGCCACCCCGGAACAGGCCAGCGAATCGATGGAATTGTCGTTGCGCTGGGCGGAACGTTCCAAGCGCGCACATGAGGGTAACCCTTCGGCACTGTTTGGCATCGTGCAGGGGGGCATGTATGAGAACCTGCGGGTACGTTCTGCCCGCAAGCTCGTCGAGATCGGGTTCGACGGCTACGCGATCGGGGGGCTTTCGGTCGGTGAACCCCACGATGAGCGCGACCGGGTGCTGGATTTCACGGTTCCGGAACTACCGATGGATCATCCGCGCTACCTGATGGGGGTTGGCCGGCCGGAGGACATCATAGCTGGCGTGCAGCGCGGTATAGACATGTTCGATTGCGTGATGCCGACGCGCAATGCCCGCAACGGCTACCTGTTCACCAGTCGCGGTGTGCTCAAGATTCGAAATGCCAAATATACCCGGGATACCGGGCCGGTCGACCGGGACTGTGATTGCGAAACCTGCCGGAATTATTCACGCGCCTACGTCAAGCACCTGGAGCGCTGCAACGAGATCCTGGGGGCGCGGCTGATGACGATTCACAATCTGCGGTTCTACCAGAAGCTGATGCAGGGTTTGCGCGATGCCATTGCAGCCGGGGATCTGGAATCTTTTGCCGCTGATTTCCTTGAAAAACTGTCATTGGGGCCTTGATGATTTATAATGCCCGGCTGCGATTGAGGATAATAGGCACCGCCCCCATATCCACCGCATAACAACTACTGAGTTTATTAACGAGGATTCTCATGGAACTCTTGGACTTTTTCATTTCCAGCGCGTATGCGCAGGACGCCGCTCAGCCAGGTGGATTGATGTCTTTCCTGCCGCTGATCATCATTTTCGTCATTTTTTACTTCCTGCTGATCCGTCCGCAGATGAAGCGCGCCAAGGAACACAAAAAACTGGTTGCTGAACTCGGTAATGGCGACGAAGTAGTGACCAATGGCGGTTTGCTCGGCAGGATCACCCATGTGGGCGAATCGTTCGTTACTGTTGAGCTTGCAGACAATGTCCATATCAAGGTGCAGAAACACGCAGTAGCAAGCATCATGCCCAAGGGCACGATCAAGTCCGCCTGAGACGGACAACCAATAACATTAATAAACCGTTCGAGGCTGAATAATGAATCAATATCCTGCCTGGAAATACCTGCTTATTTCGCTGGTGATTTTCGTGGGCGTTCTGTACGCCCTGCCAAACATGTTTGGCGAAGACCCGGCTCTGCAGGTTACTTCCACCCGCGGCATCCCCATTCCGCTCGATCTTGAAGGGACGATTGAAAATGCAATCATCAGTGAAAACCTCACCTTCAAGAACAAGGAAAAAGCGGGTAACCGGCTGTTATACCGCTTCAATTCCTCCGAAGACCAGCTGCGCGCTTCCGACGTCTTGAAAGATGCGCTGGGTGACCAGTACGTTGTTGCGCTTAACCTGGCGCATGCAACGCCCACCTGGCTGCGCGCACTGGGCGGCAAGCCGATGACCCTGGGCCTGGATTTGCAAGGTGGTGTGCATTTCCTGATGCAGGTTGACATGGAAACTGCGCGCAGCCAGCTGCTCGACCGCTACGTCGATGACCTGCGCAGCGCAATGCGGGACGAGCGTATCCGTTACGTTTCGGTCCGCCGTGAAGGCAACGGCCTGGTGGCATTGATGCGCAGTACGGAAGATCGCGACAAAGTGCTGGATATGGTTCGCCAGGACCAGAGCCTGCAGGGCCTGATCGTCGATGAAATGGAAACTGAAGAGTATTTCGGGATTTCGGCGACGGTGCAGGAGCAGGCGTTGCTGGAGCTGCAGCAGACTGCATTGCAACAGAACATCAATACCCTGCGAAACCGGGTGAACGAGATCGGTGTTGCCGAGCCTGTCATCCAGCAGCAAGGTGCTGACCGCGTCGTGGTCCAGCTGCCGGGCGTGCAGGATACCGTGCAGGCCAAGAAAATCATCGGTGCTACCGCAACGCTCGAATACCGGGCTGTTGACGAGACAAACGATGCGTTCACGGCTGCGCAAAGCGGCAGGGTACCGCCGGAATCGCGGCTATATACCGACGACACCGGAAACCCGGTGCTGCTGAAGAAGCGCCTGATCGTTTCGGGCGACCAGTTGATCGGCGCCTCCAGTGGTTTCGACCAGCAAACCGGTCAGCCGCAGGTCAGCGTGACGCTGGATGGCGTGGGCGCCAAGCGGATGCTCGATTTCACCCGCGACAATGTGGGTAACCGCATGGCCGTGGTCTACATTGAACAAAAACCAGGCGGCCGCAAGACCGAAGAGGTCATCAGCGTCGCCGTGGTGCGCGAGCCTTTCGGCAAACGCTTCCAGACCACCGGCCTGGACTCGATGGCTGAAGCCAGCCAGCTGGCCCTGCTGTTGAGGGCAGGCGCATTGGCGGCACCGATGGAAATCGTTGAAGAACGGACCGTTGGCCCCAGCCTGGGCGCCGATAACGTCGAACAGGGTTTCAAATCAGTGATGATCGGTTTTCTGCTGGTACTGGTGTTCATGGCGGTTTACTACCGCGTGTTTGGCCTGGTCGCCGACATGGCCCTGTTCACCAACCTGGTGTTGCTGGTTTCGCTGTTGTCCATGCTCGGGGCGACACTGACCATGCCGGGTATTGCCGGTATCGTATTGACGGTGGGCATGGCGGTCGATGCCAACGTCCTGATCTTCGAGCGTATCCGGGAAGAAATCCGCAACGGAAACACGCCGCAGGCGAGTATCCGGGCGGGTTATGACAAGGCCTTCTCGACCATCGCCGACGCCAACATCACGACGCTTATTGCGGCCTTCGTGCTGTTCCTGTTCGGTACCGGGCCCATCAAGGGCTTCGCCGTCACACTTTCGCTGGGTATCGTGACCTCGATGTTCACGGCGATCATGGGGACGCGCGCGGTTGTCAACCTGATCTATGGCGGCCAGAAACGTGTCCGCAAGCTGGCTATCTGAGGTGCTGTCATGAGATTCCTGGACAAGAGAACCAATTTTGATTTCATGGGCAAGCGCAAGATCGCGTTTGTCCTGTCGGCGGTACTGATCGTTTTGAGTATCGTTGCACTGGTAACGAGGGACCTGAATTTCGGTCTCGACTTTACCGGCGGCACGCTGATCGAAGTCAGCTATCCGGCGGCTCCGGAGATTTCCGATGTCCGCTCCAACCTGTCGGATGCCGGCATGGATGATGCGGTGGTGCAGACTTTCGGCGCTGCAACTGAAATTGTCGTGCGGATTCCTCCACGGGATGATGCAGCCGAAAGCGATGCGGAAATTTCAACCATCGTGCTGTCTGCTCTGCAGCAGGGCGTGGAAGGCGAAGTTGCCATGCGACGGGTTGAATTCGTTGGCCCGCAGGTTGGCGATGAGCTGACGGAGCAGGGCATCCTGGCAGTGGTCTACGCTCTGATCGGTATTTTCCTGTACGTGATGATCCGGTTTCAGTGGCGCTTCTCGGTGGGCGCGGTTGCTGCGCTTGTGCATGACATCCTCATCACCATGGGGATCCTGGCCGCGGTTCAGGTCGAGTTCGACCTGACGGTCGTAGCGGCACTGCTGGCCGTGATCGGTTACTCACTCAACGATACGATCGTGCTGTTCGACCGCATCCGTGAGAATTTTCCAAAGTTACGCAAGGCCAATTCGCTGGAGGTGGTCAACAGGTCGGTCAACGAGACCCTGTCACGTACCTTAATGACATCTGTGACCACCTTGCTGGTATTGGTCGCACTGTTCATTTTCGGTGGCGAGATCATCAACGCTTTCGCGTTCACCCTGATCGTGGGTGTGCTGGTGGGAACGTATTCGTCGATTTACGTGGCGAGCACGACCTTGCTCGAGCTGGGCGTCAGCAAGTTTGACCTGCTGGCAGTGGAGAAAGAGGGCGCCGAACTCGATACGATGCCCTGAGTACAGGGATCTCGTTTCTGAGTCCGCTTCGCGGACATAGGGCTAGCCCCATTTAGAGTGGATTACCTGCCTTAGCGGCGTCATCACCTTGAATGGCGCCGCAATGATGGAACCCGAATCTTCGACGGCGTCACTGCCGTCGAAATCCATCACTACACCCCCGGCTTCCCGCACAATCAACGTGCCCGCGGCGACATCCCATGGCTTCAGGGCGACTTCGAAATAGCCGTCCATCCGGCCCGCGGCGACCCAGGCGAGGTCAAGGCTGGCGGTGCCGGCGCGGCGGAAATCCTCCACCTTCGAAAACACGGCCTGAAATACCCTGGCGTAGGCCTGCAGGTGTTCCCGTTGCCTGAACGGGAATGCCGTTGCCACAACGGCTCCTTCCAGCCCATTACGGGCGGAAACGCGAATCCGCTTGCTGTTCAGAAACGCGCCAGAACCTTTGCTGGCAGTGAAAATCTCATCACGTATGGGATCGTATACGACAGCATGCTCTGTTCTGCCGTTGACCTGCTGTGCGATGGACACGGCGAAATGCGGAATGCCATGCAGATAGTTGCTGGTGCCATCGAGAGGATCGATGACCCATACATGTTCGCTGTCACCGGTTTTGCCTCCTTCTTCGCAAAGGAAAGCATGGTCAGGGTAATAGCGGCTGATTTCCCGTACAATTTCTGCTTCGCAGGCCTTGTCCACTTCGCTGACGTAGTCGTGGCGGGCTTTGCGTTCGACAGGAATGGCGTCCACGTGCTGCATCTGGCGGCGCATGATGTTGCCGGCAGCGTGGGCGGCTTCGATAGCCACATTGAGTACAGGATGCGTCATGTCAAATCGTCCGGAAAAGGCGGCACAGGATACCAGAAGCGAAGCTGGGATGGCAGGGCCTGGATCAGGCGAGCTGCACTCGAGGCTGGCTCGAATCCGTGTCATTTTAATCAATACCACACACCCGGGAAACATCGGCGCTACCGCCCGTGCAATGAAAGTGATGGGGCTTTCGTCGCTGCACCTGGTAACACCAAAGATATTTCCCAATGCAGAAGCGACCGCGATGGCGTCCGGAGCCGATGACCTGTTGCAGAACGCGGTGGTTCATGACTCACTGGATTCCGCCCTGGCCGGCTGCTCGCTGGTGCTCGGAACCAGCGCACGGCTGCGCAGCCTCTCGATGCCGATGCTGGATGCGCGCCGGGCGGCAAACCAGGCGATGGTTGAGTCAGATGCCCACGAAGTCGCGTTGCTTTTCGGGCGCGAACGTTACGGTCTCACCAACGAGGAAATGCAGCGTTGCCAGTTTCTCGTCAACATTCCTTCCAATCCCGATTACTCGTCTTTGAACCTGGCCCAGGCGGTACAGATCATGTCGTACGAATTACGCGTTGCCGCACAGGGGTTCGCTGACATCGCGCTGGATCCGCTGGACTGGGAACCGGTTGATGATCAGCAGATGGAGGGATTCTTCGAGCATCTCGAACAGACTCTGCTGGATATCCGTTTCCTGAATCCGAAGCAACCCAGGCGCCTGATGATGCGGCTGCGTCGTTTGTTTAATCGCGCCCGGCCTGATCAAAATGAAATCAACATCTTACGCGGAATACTTAAAGCCTCTCAGTCATCAGACAGCAAGTAATCAGGCAGCGGTATGTGTGCCGGCATGTCAGGGGCGGGAACAGGCTTGCCGGCTGTCACCGCCAGTGGAACGACACCGGCCCAGATCGGCGTTTCAAGGTCTCGCTTCGCATCGCCCGGCGGGCCGTTGCGGCTCTTGATGCTGAACGTTTCAAGGGGCAGTGTCAGGAGTGTTGTTGCATTGAGCTCCTTCCGGGTCGACGGGCGCAGATCGGCGAGGCGTCCGGGCGCCAGGTGCTCGACCAGGATGTCGAGGCCACGCTTCTTCTCCGCTTCTTCACTGACCAGGATCGCTTTGCCAAACACCATCAATGACCGATAGTTCATCGAAGAGTTGAACGAGGAGCGTGCAAGCACCAGGCCGTCGAGGTGCGTGACGTTGACGCAGCAGGGCAGCCCGCCGGCCAGGTTCGTCATCAGGCGGCTGACCACCGAGCCGTGCAGTAAAACCCGGTCGCCGTCCCTCCCAAGCGCCATGGGAACCACGTACGGCTGCCCGTCCAACGTAAAGCCCACATGGCAAATCCGGCTGTTATCGATAATCTCATGAGCCAATTGCATGTCGTTGCTGCCTCTTTCAGGCAATCTGCGTAAGCGAGTGTCCGCTTTGACGGTCATGTTCATTGTCCTCAATTAAGCTAGAATTCCGGCTACAGTGTGCACTGAAAAATGATCAGCGTGAACCAGCAAGTCAGCAAAAGCATAAAACCCGGGTCGCCGGACTTTGATACGTGGGTAAAATCAGTCTGGCAGGTGGTGCTGGGCATCCCCCGCGGCCATGTTCTGACCTATGGTGAAGTGGCCCGGCTGGCTGGAATGAGCCGCGCGGCGAGACGGGTAAGCCAGGCAATGCGGCGTGCGCCCCGCGACATGAACCTGCCCTGGCACCGGGTGGTCAATGCGCAGGGTAAAATTTCTTTCCCGCAAGACAGCAGCGGCTATCGCGAGCAAAAGAACCGGCTGCAGAACGAAGGGGTCGTGTTTATCAAGGGAAAAATCGATCTCGACCGCTACGGTTACCGAGGTGCACTGGACAGTTTGCTCTGGGGTAATCCTCTCTGAATTCGATCAAGTCATTGTGGAAAAGGTTGCGTGCAAACTTCTGGAGGTCACTGGCCCTGGATGTCGTTCTGATCCTGGGTGTGTTCCTGGCCATACATGCCTGGCAAACCCGTGATCTGCCGATCGATGAACCGGCGCCTCAGACCGTATTATCGCTGTTGGACAGCCCGGGAATCCGGTCTGCTGTCAGGGAAGGCGAGGCGGGGATCGTGTATTTCTTTGCGCCGTGGTGTTTCTACTGCCGGACCAGCATCGATAATCTCGATAAGTTGTTGAGTGGAGGGAAGCTGGCCTGGGCCAGCGCGGTGGCGCTGGACTATGGCGACGTCGACGAGGTTCGTGAATTCGTGAATGAAACAGGTATCGGTCTGCCGGTTTTGCTGGGTGATGCCGGCACGGCCCGGGACTGGTCGGTCAGGGCGTTTCCGACTTATTACGTGATCGATGCCGACGGCAACATCAGCAGCCGTTCTGTAGGGTACTCGACCAGCCTGGGGATGCGTTTTCGTTACAGCAAAGCCCTGGCGTGGTGACGCAGGTGGTCCTCGATAAAGGTCGAGACAAAGTAATAACCGTGGTCGTATCCTTCCTGCATCCTTAATTCCAGCGGGTAGTGGCTGGCAATACAGGCCTGTTCCAGCGCGCCTGGCTTCAGTTGGTCGCTCAGCCATTCGTCTTCGGTGCCTTGGTCAATCAGCAGGGGGAGTTTTTCCCGGGCGTCGCCGATCAGCAATGCCGCGTCGTATTCGATCCAGTCATTGCGGTCTTCACCCAGGTAGTTGGAAAGGGCTTTCTGGCCCCAGCTGCAATCGGAGGGATGGCAAATCGGTGCGAACGCAGATACCGACCGGTACTTGCCTGGATTGCGCAGGTAGCAGACCAATGCACCGTGACCACCCATGGAATGTCCACTGATGCCACAGCGGTCAGTGACTGGAAAGTATTCACTGATGAGCGCTGGCAATTCCCCGGTCACGTAATCGTACATCCTGTAGTTCCGGGACCATGGCTCCCGCGTTGCATTCACGTAAAAGCCTGCGCCGGAACCGAAATCCCAGTCGTCGTGTTCACCCGGTAGCTCGGTTCCCCGAGGGCTGGTATCCGGGCAGACGATGGCGATGCCCAGCTCGGCAGCCACCCGCTGTGCGCCGGCTTTGATCATGAAGTTCTCATCAGTACAGGTCAGCCCGGAAAGCCAGTACAACACCGGTACCGGTTTCTGGCTCGCCTGTGGCGGCAGAAATATCCCGAACGTCATATCGCAGTTGCAGGCTTCGGAATGATGCCTGACGCGCCGGATTTCACCGCCGAAAGTAGCGGTCGTGGAAATGACTTCCATAGCTGTTCCCTGTCAGTAGATCACGACCGAACGGATGCTTTTGCCTTCATGCATCAGGTCGAAAGCCGTGTTGATTTCATCCAGCCCCATGGTGTGCGTGACCATGTCGTCAATGTTGATTTTCCCAGCCATGTAGTTGTCCACATAACCGGGCAGTTCGCTGCGGCCCTTGACGCCGCCAAACGCGGTTCCGCGCCAGACCCGTCCCGTTACGAGCTGGAATGGCCGGGTGCTGATTTCCTGTCCCGCACCCGCTACGCCGATGATGACGGATTCACCCCATCCCTTGTGGCAGCACTCCAGAGCTGATCGCATCAGGTTGACATTGCCGACGCATTCGAAGGAGTAGTCCGCTCCGCCGTCGGTCAGGTCTACGATGACGTCCTGGATGGGCTGGTCATAGTCGTTCGGGTTGATGAAATCGGTTGCGCCGAGCATTTTCGCCATTTCAAATTTGTCTTCATTGATATCCACACAGACGATGCGGCTGGCCTTGGACATGACAGCGCCCTGGATCACGCTGAGGCCGATGCCGCCAAGGCCGAATACAACGATGGTCGATCCGGGTTCGGCTTTCGCGGTGTTCAGCACCGCCCCGATACCGGTGGTGATGCCACAGCCCAGCAGGCAGACCTTGTCCAGGGGGGCGGCATTGTTGATCTTGGCGATGGCGATTTCCGGAAGTACGCTGTACTCGGAAAACGTGGACGTGCCCATGTAGTGGAAAATGGTCTGGCCGTTCATGGAAAAACGGCTGGTGCCGTCCGGCATCAGGCCCTGGCCCTGGGTGGCGCGGATGGCCTGGCAGAGATTGGTCTTGCCCGAAGTACAGAAGCTGCACTGACCGCATTCCGGGGTATACAGTGGAATGACATGGTCTCCGGGTTGCACACTGGTTACTCCGGCGCCGACCTCCTCGACAACCGCCCCGCCTTCATGGCCAAGGACAGCGGGGAAAATTCCTTCCGGGTCTTCACCGGACAGGGTGAAAGCATCCGTATGACACACGCCCGTGGCGACATTCCGGACCAGCACTTCGCCTTCTCTTGGTCCTTCCACGTCAATTTCTTCGATGACCAGTGGTTTGCCTGCTTCCCAGGCGACAGCAGCTCTAGATTTCATGGTGCTCCCTGTTGGTTGTCTGATTCGCGTTGATGAACGGTCCGCGCGCCAAGCGGCGGCGGAAACCATGCATCATAAATCATGATATCGCCCGGCGTCACCCATGGCGGTAACTGACCGGTTGCGCCTCGTTTTATCCTTTCAACAGGTCCGCGATTGGATTCTGGTGGTGCAAATGCACGTCTGTCTGCGGATAAGGAATGTTGCAACCAGCCGCTTCGAGCTCTGCCTTGCCCTGTTCCAGAAGGTCGCCCCACACGGTCCAGTAATCAGATGTGTTGACCCAGGGCCGCACGGCGAATTCGACGCAACTGTCCCCGAGGTTTTTGACGAAAATATTGGTCGCGGGATCTTCCAGCACCAACGGGTGATTCGCGCAAATCCGGGTCAGGACTTCACGCACCACCTTCAGGTCATCGTCGTAACCCACGCCGAACACCATGTCGACACGACGCTGGTCCCTGGCGGAATAGTTGGTGATGGTGCCCGCCGCGACCTGGCCATTTGGAATGATGATGACCTTGTTGTCCGGCGTGGTCAGCGTGGTGCTGAAAATCCGGATTTCATCCACCGAACCTGAAACATCTGCCACCTCGACAAAGTCGCCCTGCTTGAAAGGACGGAACATGACCAGCATGACGCCGGCTGCGAAATTGCCCAGAGAGTCTTTCATCGCCAGGCCGATTGCCAGGCCTGCGGCGCCAACCACGGCGATCAGCGACGTCACCGGCAGTCCGAGCGTGTCGAGTGCAGCAAGAATAACTGCAACCAGCAGGATGGCGTAAACCAGGTTGCTGAGGAAATTGACCAGCGTGGGATCAAAATCCTGCCCTTCCAGCACCCGCGTCAACAGTCGGGTCAGGCGTTTTGCGATCCACTTACCCACAATGTAAATGACCAGCGCCAGGAAGATCTTGATGGCCCAGTCGGTCAACACGGGAATCAGGTCCGCTCGATTAAGGAAATCAGTGATGCCTTCCAAGGTTCTCTCCCTTTAGTCAAATTCAGGCTATGTCTTCACCTGGTTCAAGAAATTGTTCCATTTTATCAGCGGTTTGCGCGACGTTTCTGATAGTGTAATCAAGCTCTTCCTCGCCGACGAATGCGTAGGGCAGGTTCTCGCACATCTTGATGTAGGGAACGCCATCCAGGTCGCCGACGGCAAAATAACCCACCCGTTGGGTCAGGTTTATGCGCAGGCATTTTTCGGCCTCCAGGTCATCCAGCGGGGCAACCGGGGTTTCCACGCGCAAAACCCGGCGTCCTCCGCTGGTTTCCAGTTCTGCCAAAAAGATGCTCTGGCGGCGGGGGCCACTGGCGCTGTCAATGGGAAATTCGAAGCTGATGATGAACGGCTCATCGATTCGCAGTTCATACAGGTCCATCATGTGTTGCCGGACTTCGGAAAATGTCTCCATGGATGTCTCCAGTATTGCCGGCGCCTTACTTGGCGGCCAGCCTGGCCGCGCCATCCAGACGGATGGTCGTGCCGTTGAGGTATGGGCTTTCAATGATATTGCCTGCCAGGACCGCAAATTCATCTGCCTGGCCCAGGCGGGAAGGGAATGGAATAGAGGCTGCAAGTGATTCCTGGATGTGGTCCGGCATGCCATCGACCATAGGGGTCCAGAAAATACCAGGAGCGATCGTCATGACACGGATACCGAATCGCGCAAGTTCACGTGCCATTGGCAGCGTCATGCCTACGATGCCGCCTTTGGAAGCGGAATAAGCGGCCTGGCCAATCTGGCCCTCATACGCGGCAACCGAAGCGGTATTGATGATGACGCCTTTTTCACCGTCGTCCAGCGGCTCGTTGTGCTGCATGACGTCGGCGGCGGCCTTGGCGACGTTGAAACTGCCTACCAGGTTGATGCTAATGGTGTTTGCAAAGAAATCGAGTGGCATCGGTGCTTCCCGTCCCAGGACGCGTGCGGCGCCAATGACACCGGCGCAATTCATGGCCACATTCAGCCCGCCGTTGATTTCAGCCGCCGTTGCGACAGATTCAATAACGGTTGCTTCAGACGTGACATCAGTACGCAGATAGCGAGCGTTCAGTTCTGCCTCCGCGGCAGCGCCTGCATCATCATTCACGTCGAGCATTACTGCTTTGCCGCCGTTGGCGAGGATGTGTTTGGTCACTGCCAGGCCGAGGCCGGAAACACCGCCCGTCACCAGTGCTTTCACCTGGTTCAATTGCATTGGGATTACTCCTTTAAACAGATCGTTTCAGTTTACCTGCCAAAATGGGATTTGGCTAAATTTCAATGGCAACGGCTACTGCTTCCCCACCACCCAGGCACAAGGACGCAACACCTTTGTTCAGGCCCCTGCTGCGCAAGGCATGGATCAGTGTGACCAGGATGCGGGCTCCCGAGGCGCCAATAGGATGCCCCAGTGCGCAGGCGCCGCCGTTGACGTTGACCTTCGCATGGTCCAGCCCGTTGTCGGTCATCGCGGCCATGGTGACCGAAGCGAAAGCTTCGTTGATTTCAAACAGGTCTACCTCGTCCATGGCCCAGCCGGCTTTTTCCACCACCATGGCGACTGCCGTGGAAGGGGCTGTCGTAAACCACTCGGGTTCATGTGCGAAAGTCGCATGGGCGACGATCCGGGCCAGGGGTTCGATACCCCGCTTCCCGGCTTCGCCAGAGGTCATCAGAACCGTGGCGGCAGCCCCGTCGGAAATTTTGGATGCATTGGCTGCCGTAATGGTGCCGTCCTTTTTGAATGCGGGCCGTAATTCAGGAACCCGCGGAATGCTGCAGCGATGCGGTTCCTCGTCTTCGCTGAATACCTGCTCCTTGCGCCGCACGGTGACCGTTACCGGGACGATTTCATCCGCGAAATCACCCTCATGGATCGCCCGTTGCGCGCGTTCAATAGAGGCAATGGCAAAAGCATCCTGGTCGGTCCGGGAAAACGCGTACTTTTCTGCGCACATCTCACCGAACATACCCATCATCTGCTTGTCGTAGGGGCTCTGAAGCCCGTCCAGGAACATGTGGTCCTGGACTTCGCCATGGCCCATGCGCATTCCGCCGCGCGCCTTTGGCAGCAGGTAAGGCGCATTGGTCATGGACTCCATGCCACCCGCGGCGACGATCTCCGAAGATCCGGCTTTGATCGCGTCATGCCCGAGCATCACTGCTTTCAGCCCCGATCCGCAGACCTTATTGATCGTGGTGCAACCGGCAGCCGTTGGGATGCCGGCCTTCAACGAGGCCTGCCGGGCAGGCGCCTGGCCGAGGCCTGCGGGTAAGACGCAGCCCATGATGACCTCGCTGAGGTCAGCTGCATCGATACCGGAGTGTTCCATTACTCCTTTGAGAGCCACGGCGCCCAGGTCCACTGCGCTGGCGGTGTTGAACTGGCCCTGGAAAGAGCCGATAGGGGTGCGTTTGGCGCCCGTGATGACGACGGTCCGGTCAGACATGATGAGTTCTCCGCGTTAACAGATATGGCGACCTCAGTTTACCAAGAAACTCGATGTGTTCCCCGGGCTTTTCAGAGATTTTCCTGACGTGGGTCTGCCATCTCCAGGCCGTCTTCATCGAGCAACTTGATCGGGATTCCCAGTGTCTCCAGTTCAGGCCGGATTTCAGGAATGTCACCGACCACGACGATGGCCATGTTGTCGGCGTCGATCAGGCGCCCGGCCAGCTCATTCAGGGTTTCGCGGTCGGTTTCCCGCAACAGGTTTTTTTGCAGCTTGCGGTAATCAAGAGGCAGGTCGTGCCTCAGGATCTGGGACAACAGGCCCAGCTTGGCGCCAGGGGTTTCATAGGCGCGTGCGTCCCTTTGCCCGATGGCGTTCTGCATGAAGCCGTATTCATCCTCGGTCATGCCCCTGGCCGAGTATTCTTCCAGTTCAGTGAGCACTTCCCTGATGGAATCCGTTGTTGCCTGCTTGTTCACTTCCGACGAAATCCGGAAACTGCCAAGTTCCTTGCCGCCACTGAATCCGCTGCTGATGCCATAGGTGTACCCTTTGTCCTCACGCAGGTTGAGGTTGATCCGGCTGTCGAACGTGCCGCCCAGGTTAAAGTTCATCAGGTTGGCCAGGTAGTAATCACCCAATGCGTCGTACTTGAGGGACGGGTAGCCCATGCGCAGCGTGGATTGCGCAGCCGCATCCTTGTTGACCAGGTACAGGGTCCGGCCTGATTGTTCCGGAAGCCCTTCGACCGGTTCCCGGTAAAATTCCACTGTTTCAATTTCGGCGAAGGCCGAGAGCCGGGGCAGGAGATCCTCCTGCGATAAGCTGGTGCTCACCAGGACGCCCTGGAGGCGGCCGGGTATGTGTGCGGCGTAAAAAGCTCTCACGTCTTCGAGCGCTATGGCGTTTACCGTCGACGGCAGCCCGCTCGAGGGGTAGGAGAGTGGGTGTTCGGGGCCGGCAAGTACAGCCCCCATCGCCCGGTTTGCCAGCGATGGCCCGGATTTTCTGGCCTGCATCAGTGATTCCATCAGCTGGGCCTTGACCCGTGTAAAATCTTCCTCGGTGAAGGCAGGCTCGAGCAGTCTTTCCATCATCAATGTGATGCCGGCATCGAGGTGTTTACTGAGCACATTGAGCGTTACCGAGCTTTCATACTGGCCTGATGAAACGTTGACTGCGGCACCAATTCGCTCCAGTGCCTCGCTGAATTCCGCGGAACTGCGTTGCAGTGTTGCTTCCGCCATTAACGCGGTTGTCAGGCTGGCGAGGCCTGCCTTGCCCCGCGGCTCATCCCTCTGCCCCATGGCAAATACCGCGCGGATCGTGACCGTTGGCGTTTCCGTGTTTGGCACCGCAAGCAGGCGCACGCCATTGGCAAGCCGGGTATCCCAAATTGGGGGCAGGTCCACCAGCGGATTGGTTCCAGGCACGGGCTGTGCGCTTCGATCGAATGGGTCCTGCCAGGTGCGGTATTCAGGCTCCGCTTCGGGTGGCGCAGGTGACACCGTTGGGCTCTGCAATGCGACCCGTGATGTGTCTGCCGCCAGCGACTGGTAATCGAAATTCTGCTGCCTGGCGGCCAGCTCGGTCCTGCCCTGCGGCACGATACTCAAAATTACCGCGGGACGGTCCTTGATGTACTTGTCGAATGCTTTCACTGCTTCTTCAGCCGTGACCGCGGCGTAACGCTCGATGTCATCGGTCGCTGTCTTGGGGTCGCCGTTGAATACTTCTGAATAGGCCAGGTTTCTGACCTTGCCGGCGACGCTTTGCATGCCGAACACCTGGCCAGATTCAAAGCCTGCGATGAATTTCTGCAGGTCGTCTTCGTTGACACCACGCTCGGTAAATTCCCGCATGGTTTCCCTGATGGCCTCCTCCATTTCCGCCAGGGTTTCGCCCGAGGCGGGATTCTGGATCACAATGAAGGCCATTTCGCAGGCCAGCTCACGGCAGGCATGCGTGACGTAAGCGCTGACCGCGCGGCCGGTCTGGACCAGGCGCTGGTATAGCAGGGACGCACGCCCCATGCCAATGACCTTGGTGGCCAGGTCAAGCGGCGCCTCGTCCGGGTGCCGGTAGTAGACAGTGGGGAACAACATGGCAATCGCAGGCAGGTGAATATTGTCTTCCAGCGTGACATACCGGTCAGCTCCCAGGCTGCCAGGGCGTGGTTGGAGCTGTTCGACTTCCGGGCCACTCGGAATCGGGCCAAAGTACCGGGTGACCCATTCCAGGGTTTGCTGGATATCGATGTCCCCCCCGATGGTCAGCGTCGCGTTATTGGGGCCGTACCAACGCAGGAAAAAGCGTTTCAGGTCGTTCAGTTCTGCAGCGTCCAGGTCCTCCAGCCAGCCGATGACCGGCCATGAGTAGGGGTGGTCCGGCGGATACAGGTTCTTCATCATGGTTTCCGAGGTCCTGCCGTACGGACGGTTATCCACCCTTTGCCCGCGTTCGTTTTTGACTGCCGCTCTCTGAACATCGAACTGTTCCTGGGTGACCGCGTCCAGTAGCAACCCCATGCGGTCTGCTTCCAGCCACAGCGCGGTTTCCAGCTGGTTGATCGGCATGGTTTCGTAATAGTTGGTGCGGTCAGAGTTCGTGGTCCCATTAAGGGTTCCACCGGCATTGGAAATGATTTTCGTGAATTCGCCTCGCCCTACGTTCTTGGAGCCTTCGAACATCATGTGTTCGAAGAAGTGCGCGAAACCGGAACGCCCGGGTTCCTCGCGTGCGGATCCCACGTGATAGGTCACGTCAACGTGAACCATCGGATCGGAATGGTCTTCATGCAGGACGACGGTCATGCCGTTGTCCAGCACGAATTTCGAAAACGGGATCGAGAATCCGTCCCCGCTTCCTGAGTACGTTTCGACCAGGGTCACTCCATTCGGCAGTGCCTGGCCGCCGATGGTTTCCGGGTCCGCGACCGGCGCGTCCTGAGCCGGGTCGCATGCGGTTAGAATAAAAGTCAGGGGCAGGACAGCAATGAGTCTGGTCATACGAGATTTCCATTTTTTGGGATGCAAGTGAAATTGCAGACTTTTCTATGACCCTCAAGGGGATCATCTGGTTCAGTTGGATTTAGCACGGTAGTGAACAGCCAGCCTCCGGCCGGTCACATGCTGCGCGTATTGTGTTGGCTTCAGTGTGCTATTCGGACACTGTCGACTGCTCGCAAGAGGACACATTGTCCGGTGCGACCCGCTCGATCGGAATCGAGCCGCTGAGCCCCAGCGACGTGATCTCGTATTCGAGCAGACCGCTTTCGCAATCTGCGAACTGGAGCTTGATTGTGCCGTCCCCCGCAGGATCCGTGGTTGCGGGCGGGCTCGGTGAATCGAAGACTCCGCCGCTGGTCACGAATATCGTGAGGTTAGCGGTATCGCCTTCGTAGGGGCCCTGTGCGGTCAACCAGCGGTGGCCGGGTTCGCCCAGCATGGCGGTTACGTCTTCCGGCGGCCTCTCGACGTCATAGGTAAACCACGTCAGGAACATCTGTTTTTGATTGGGCAGGACGGCGATCATGAATCCCTGGCCATCGGTGAGGGGGTTGTACCATGCATCGTTGAAGGCTGTGGTAATTCCGAATCCGAGGTCTTCATTGGCAACAAACGCCAGGCTGTCAGCCCAGGGCCCGACATTTTCTTCTCTGAACAGGTTGGCGCAGCCAGGCGACATGGTCCGGGTCCAGACATCGTTCGTTACGCTGTTGAGGTTCAGTTGCCAGAATATATCCCTGGCCGGGTCATAAGCGAAACCGCCTTCCAGGAATTGAGTGTTAACACAATCGGGGGTGATGGTTCTGTCCGATGATTTCACCCGGTAGGATGATCCATCGGAATCGGTCGTGTACAGTCTTTTGCTTGCTGTGTCGTATGCAAGTCCGCCAAATTGATTACTGCTTGATTCTGAATCTGCTATCTCGCTTACCGACAGACTGCCGAGATTTATTCTCACAACCCGCGATTGGTAAGAAAGCAATAGTTGTTCGGTTTCCGCTATGTACTCCAGGCCATAAGGCTGTGTTCCGGATAAATTTTCTTTCAGGTCAACTGTCCCGATCAGTTCCCAGGCGGCTGTCAACGGGTCTACAAGATACAGCTTCGGATTTTCTATTTGCGATGACGGATCTGCGATCACGAAGAGTTTTCCCGCTTCCGGATCCCATGCAATTCCTCCCCTTCGATAGGCAAAACCCAGCTCGCCAATCACCTCCAGTTCGTAGTTCGCTGTGTCGATCCTTTGCAGTTGATTCGTTGTCCACGAGATGAAGTAAAGCCAGTCTGCCGCGGCAGAACACGGAAAGGCGAATGCCAGGATCAGGATAATTTTGCGAGAAGCTGTGAACATGTTCATTGTCATACCCGGTTATTTTTTCTGTTGCGGTTATTCCCCTGACCATAAATATAGTTGGTCGGGCCATAATGTCTATTTAATTCTGCAATTTTAACCATTTATGGAGTGGATTTGACTGCATTTGGAAGCCAGGTGAATTATCAGTTTGTCTACCACTTTTTTTGGATTCTTGCGTTCTGTGTCATGGAATATGGCCACCGCAGTACCTACACTTTTGTCAGAACTTCTGGGAGTATGCATTATGTCTTTCAATCTGAAGAACCGCAGTTTTCTTAAACTGATTGATTTCACCAAGCGTGACCTGACGTACATTCTGGATCTGGCCAGGGACCTGAAGCGTGCAAAGTACACCGGCAACGAGGTGCAGAGGCTCAGGGGAAAAAACATCGCCCTGATTTTCGCCAAGGCATCCACACGCACGCGGTGCGCCTTCGAAGTGGCAGCCTATGACCAGGGTGCGAATGTAACCTACCTCGATCCCACCGGCTCTCACCTCGGCAAGAAAGAGTCTGTAAAGGACACGGCGCGGGTACTGGGCCGGATGTACGAT
>CAJIAU010000249.1_pt1 | contig 19927 bp, 13 predicted proteins | sample 9199171 | NCBI WGS metagenome assembly CAJIAU01 (sample SAMEA7708280, study PRJEB35096) | sediment metagenome | biome: marine neritic benthic zone biome [ENVO:01000025]; feature: sediment [ENVO:00002007]; material: shallow marine sediment [ENVO:03000034] sea grass bed [ENVO_01000059] ...
GCCCATGATGGACTGGACCGACCGGCACTGCCGTTATTTCCACCGTCTGCTGGCGCCGTCGGCGCTACTGTACACGGAAATGGTGACCACCGGCGCCGTGTTGCACGGGGACCGGGAACGTTTGCTGGGCTACAACCAGGAAGAGCATCCGCTGGCCTTGCAACTGGGCGGCAGCGACCCGGCCGACCTCGCAGAATGCGCCAGCATCGCGCAGCAGCGTGGCTACGATGAGGTCAATCTCAACGTGGGCTGCCCCTCCGACCGCGTCCAGCGCGGCCGGTTTGGCGCCTGCCTGATGCTGGAACCGGGACTGGTTACCGAGTGTGTCCGTGCAATGCGTGAAGCCGTTGATATCCCGGTTACGGTCAAAACCCGCCTCGGCGTCGATGACTGTTACAGCTACGGATACTTCAGCGACTTTGTTGGCAAGGTGGCTGAATCGGGTTGCGACACATTTATCGTGCATGCCCGCAAAGCCTGGCTGTCCGGTCTCAGCCCCAAGCAGAACCGTGAAGTCCCGAAACTCCGCTACGACTGGGTGCTGCGCCTGAAACAGGAACACCCTGAACTCACTATTTCCATCAACGGCGGTATCACGACGGTGAAAGATGCCATGGCGCTGCTGGAAGAACTCGATGGTGTCATGCTGGGCAGGGTGGCCTACCATACCCCCTGGATACTGGCGGAGCTCCAGTCCGGGCTGTTCGGGAACCGGGGCGTGCAAAACAGGGATGAAGCCGTTGAGATGATGTCGAGGTACGTGGCCCGGCAGACCGCAGAGGGCGTGCCGGTCAAGAACATCAGCCGTCACCTGCTGGGGCTGTTCCAGGGACTACCCGGGGCCAGGCGCTGGAGGCGTTACATCAGTGAGAACGCCCACCTCGATGCCGCCAACAGTTGTCTGCTGGCCCAGGCCTACGAGCACATGCAGCGCGGAATTGCGGTTCCGGCCGGTTCAGCTATCATTCATGGTGGTTCAATAGAATGAAACTCGCACGTACCAGAGAATTGTTATGAAGAGATACCTGGTTCAATTGATTCTCGTATCCACCCTCACGCTGGTGGCCGGAAGCCTGTGGGCACAATCGCTCAACCAGGCCGCCAGCCAGGCAGCGAAGCAGCACAACGCAAAAGTGTTGTCCGCCCATACCGAGCAAAGAGGCAACAAGCGGGTGCATGTCATCAAGCTGCTGACCAAAAAAGGGGTTGTGAAAACCGTCAGGGTGACGGCGCGGGAACAGGAACGGGAGCAGGATCGGGAACGGGAACGGAAACGTTGATACCCCGGAGGCAATGATATGCGAGTTTTATTGATAGAAGACGATCCGCGCTTGCTGGAAACCCTGAGCACCAGCTTGCGGGAAGCAGGTTACGCGGTAGATGTATCCGCGGACGGGATCGAAGGCCTGTACCTGGGCGAGGAATTCCCCATTGACCTGGCCATCATCGACCTGGGCCTGCCACAACTGCCAGGGCTCGAGGTGATCCGCAAATTGCGCAGCCGGGGCCGGCATTTTCCGATCCTGGTATTGACGGCGCGCTCGGAATGGCAGGACAAGGTGCTGGGCCTGGAAGCCGGCGCGGACGACTATGTCACCAAGCCGTTCCACGTGGAGGAGTTGATGGCCCGGATCAACGCCCTGATGCGCCGGGCGGGTGGACATGCCCAGCCGCGAGTCGAACTTGGGCCGATCACCATCGACCTGACCGGCCAGCGTGTATATCGTGATGGCGAAGAAATCGAATTGACCACGTACGAGTACAAGGTGCTCAAATACCTGGTGATGCACCCGGACGAGGTGGTCACCAAGACCGCGCTTTCCGAGCACATTTACGAGGAAGACGCCGACCGCGACAGCAACGTGATCGAAGTTTTCGTGGGCCGGCTGCGCCGTAAACTCGACCCTGATGGCACACTCAACCCCATTGAAACGCTCCGTGGCAGGGGCTACCGGCTTGCACTCCTTCTCGCTGCGTAACCGTCTTTTACTGGCCGGCACGCTGGTGCTGGCCATTGCGCTGGGCGCCGTGGGCCTGGCGTTGAACGCGGCCAACCAGCGCGGAGCAGTATCGTCGCTGCAGTCACGGATGGAGTCCTATGTTTACCTGGTGCTTGCCGCAATGGAGGTCAATGAGAATGGCGTGATGGCCGTTGACGCGGACTTTACCGATCCCCGTCTGACCCAGCCGTCGTCCGGAATCTACGTCCAGGTCCAGGGCAGGGCGGCGCGCTGGACTTCGCCTTCATCGCTCGGCCTGCAATGGCCCGAGGTCAGCCCAATGAGTGCGGGCAGCACCGTGTTCACGGAACCGGGCAGTGGAATTCACTTTTACTCCTTTATATATGGGGTGGGCTGGCAGCTGGCCGATGAAAGCATCGAGCCTTTCACCGTGCTGGTCTTGGTGGACGAAAGCGAGATCAATCAGCAAACCAGTGCTTTCAGGCTGGGATTGTGGCGGGCATTGGTCGCCGCCGGGATAATCCTTGCACTGGCCCAGCTGGTGATTTTCTTCTATGGCTTCCGCCCCCTGAGGCAGGTAGCGGGAGATGTCGCCAGGGTCGAATCGGGCCAGGCGCCCAGGCTGGAGGGGAATTATCCGCGCGAACTGGAACCGCTCGCCCGAAACGTCAACCGCCTGCTGGAAACCGAGAAATCCAACCAGGAAAGAATCCGCAATGCACTCGACTCGCTCGCGCACAGCCTGAAAACACCCCTGGCCGTAATCCAGGCCGGCCTGCCGCTGCACGGGGGCAAGGCCGAGGCCTCGATGCAGAATGCCGTCGATGAGATCAGCCACCTGATCGGCACCCGCCTGGAGCGCGCCGGCGCCTCCGCCCGCCGCACCATGGCCGAACCCGTCGAAGTGGAACCGCAGCTGCAACGCATCATCGACTCTCTTCAAAAAGTCTATTCTCACAAAATGATAGAGGTCTCAAGCACCATAGAACCCGGTGTCGCCTTCCACGGAGAAAAACGGGACCTGCTGGAGCTGATGGGCAACCTGCTGGACAACGCCTTTAAATATGGAGAAAGCCAGGTGTACGTCACAGGAGGTGCAACTGGACCTGGCAAATCAAGACCAGGCTTCTGGCTTAGCATAGAAGATGATGGGCCGGGCATCAGGGAATCGCAAAGGACGCAACTCCTACAGCGTGGTACGCGTGGAGATGAGCGAGTCGAAGGCCATGGGCTGGGGCTGGCAATCGTCATGGAGTTGGTTCATGCATACGGTGGTGAACTCAATATCGATACGGGTGAATTGCGAGGTGCTCGGGTCAAGGTGGAATTTCCGGCCGGCTGAGTGTACTGACGTGCAAGGAGGGGTTGGGTACAATTTTTTTCAAAACACGCTCGAGACATCCCTGTGCGCTCTTCGGCTGTTCCCGACAGCCGAAGGTTCCGAAAAAATTGTACCCAACCCCTCTGGGCAGACCAACATCTGCTCGCAGAACCGGATAACATGGCGGGGCAAGACACCTTAAGGAGCTTCAGGATCAATAACCCAACTTCCATTCATGACCTTCTCGACATCATGGACCAGCTTCGTGATCCCGAGACAGGCTGCCCCTGGGACCGCGAACAGGATTTTGCCACGATCGCCCCGTATACGATTGAAGAAGCCTACGAAGTGGCCGATGCCATCCAGCGGGGACGCATGGATGAGCTCAGGGACGAATTGGGTGACTTGCTGTTCCAGGTCGTATTTCACTCCAGGATGGCCAGCGAAATCGGGGCTTTTGGCTTCGAGGATGTGGTCGAGGCAGTCTGTGACAAGATGGTTCGGCGGCACCCCCACGTATTTGCCCGTGATGAGGGCGCCGGTTCTGGCCTCGATGCCGCCGCCCAGACCGAAGCGTGGGAGCATGCCAAGGCGCGGGAGCGCGAGGAAAAAGGCGTGCAGAGCCTGCTGGATGACGTGCCCCGTGGCATGGCGGAACTGCAGAGGGCGGTCAAATTGCAGAAGCGGGCGTCGCACGTGGGTTTCGACTGGGGCTCGCCCGGGCCGGTGATGGAAAAGTTCGCCGAGGAATCGCTGGAGATGCTCGAGGCCATGCAAACCGGCAGTCACGAGGAAATGGAGGATGAACTGGGTGACCTGCTGTTTGTGATTGCGAACCTGGCGCGGCAGCTGAAAATCGACCCGGCCAAGGCGCTGCGGCGGGCCAACGCCAAGTTCGAACTGCGGTTTCGCTCGATTGAACAGGCGGCGGGCAGCCGGGAAGCGTTGCACAAAATGGAGCTGGATGAAATGGAAGCACTGTGGCAGCAGGCCAAGCTGCACCACAGGAAAGAGGGACTGGAATGAATGAATGGCTGATCGCCCAGGGAATCAACAATCCGCAAACCGGGTTGATCGTTGGTTTACTGGCGGGCCTGTTGTTCGCTGTGGTGCTGGCCTGGCTGTTGTCGCGGCGCAGCGCGCAGGCGGAATCCGGTCGTCTGCAACCTGAAATCGACGCATTGGAAGCGCGCGTGGCCGAATTGACCCAGGCCCTGTCGGATTCAGAGCAGGGAGCGGCGGTGCTGAAAACCCGTTTGGATGACCGGGAGCAGCATTACCGGGAACAGGTCCGCAAGCTGGAAGAGGCCGAAAAGCGGCTCTCAGACAACTTCGAACGCCTGGCGGGTAAGATTTTCGAGGAACGATCGGAAAAGCTGTCGGACCTCAATACGAAACAACTCGACGCCTTGCTGAAACCTCTGGGTGAGAAACTCAACGAGTTCCGCACCACGGTTGAGAGCGCACACAAGCAGGAAACCGCCCAGCACCAGGTAATGAAGGAAAAAATCGGCGACCTGGAAAAGCTCAATGAACGCCTGCACGAGGACGCCACCAACCTGTCCAGGGCGCTCACTTCCAGCGTGAAGGCCCAGGGCAACTGGGGTGAGCAGCAACTAGAGCGCCTGCTGGAAATTTCCGGCCTGATCAAAGGGCAGGAGTTCTCAACCCAGTTTTCAGTTACCACCGAAAGCGGCCAGCGGGTGCAGCCCGACCTCGTGCTGCACCTGCCCGAAGGCAAATCCATCGTGCTGGATTCCAAGGTTTCGCTGTTGGCGTGGACGCGCTACCAGGCGTGTGAAAACGAAGATGAGCAGGCCATCGAACTGAAGGACCATGTCCAGTCGATCCGCCAGCACATCAAGGGCCTGGGCGAAAAACGCTATGCAGAAGTCCCCGAACTGAACGCACTGGACTTCGTGCTGATGTTCGTGCCCATTGAATCGGCGCTGATCGAGGCGTTGCAGGCGGATCCCGAACTGGCCGAATACGCGCTGCGCAACAAGGTAGCGTTGCTCTCCCCGACCAACTTCCTGGCCACCATGAGAACGGTTGCCTCGGTCTGGTCGGTGCACAAGCAGAACACGAATGCACAGGAAATTGCCCGCCGTGCAGGGCTTTTGTACGACAAGTTCGCCGGTTTTGTCGAAAATCTGCAACAGGTCGGCGACCGCCTGGGCCAGGCGCAACAAAGTTACGACAAGGCGATGGGCCAGTTATCGACCGGTGCAGGCAACCTGTTGCGTCAAACCGAAACCCTCCGGGAGCTGGGCGCACGAAACACAAAACAGCTGGACCAGGCCCTGGTTGAGCAATCAGGGGATACGATTTTACCCGATGATTCCAGTTCGGAATGATTTAACAATTTCTTGAGGTTTCCTTGACTTGACTTGACTTGAGTCGAATAATTGGGCGTTGAGGACTGATACGCCTGCGCCAGGGATCAGGTGCGTGTGCAAAATCAGGTCCTTCGATGCCTGAAGGCCATGTTTACAAGTGGTTGAGTGGCAAAATTGGAGTGCAGAAACCTGTAATCACAAAGGGAAAGGAACCAGGACGTTCCGCTTCGGCGTATTACAGCCATAAGGTAGGGAGTGATTCTATGAATACCCTTTTTAGACGTTCTGGTTTTATTGGAACAGTTCTTTTGTTGTTCGCAACACTCAGCCCCGCTGTTATTGCCCAGACCAATGTGGATGGAATAGTGACAGCAGACAATGAATTTGAAGCGTACCTGGGGACGGTGGTAACCACGCAGGGTAGCACCAGTCTCGGTTCGAGCATACTTTGGACATCCCCGGTAACCCTGTCGACCACAATGCTGGTCGCAGGTCAGACCAATTACATTCAAATCGTGGCGCGTAACGTAGCCGGGGGGGGATCAAACCCTGCCATGTTGATCGGAGAGATCAACCTGGACGGTACCGACTGGGAGTTTGCAAACGAAACCCAGACACTTTTAACCAATACGACCGATTGGACAGCCAGCGCAACGGGTTTTGGCGTCTCACCCGTTACCCTCCAAGATCTCGGCGCCAGAGGAACCAGTCCATGGACTAATCCCAATCTCAACGTTATCGATGCTACCGCGCGGCACATCTGGCCGCTTGGTGAGCAGGCAAACCTGGGCGACTTCTATTTCTGGGCAGAGATCATTCCGGTGGATGCCGAGTTGTCGATCGATAAGACAGTTGACCTGCCCACAGCCACTGCGGGTGAGTCCACCCTTGTCTACACCATTCAAGTCGATAATGCTGGGCCGGCACAAGCCACGGGCGTAGCCGTCGACGATACATTCCCGGGTGACCTGGAAAATTGCACTTACACAACGCAAGAGGTTCCCGCCTCTTGTGCTGGAGGCGTAGGTAACGGTGCTGGTGACATCGCTGATTCCGGCTTGAGCCTGGATGCAGGTTGCACACTTACCTATACCGCCAGCTGTGATGTTTCGTCCGATGCTGCCGCTGGCACACTCACCAATACCGCGACAGTTACACCTGGAAACGAGAATGATAACGACAGCGGAGACGATACTGATGATGCCGAAACTGAGATAGTGCTTGAAGCGGACCTGTCAGTCACCAAGGACGATGGCGTCACCGCGGTCACTGCGGGTGAGGACACGCTCACCTACGTTATCGTAGCCAGCAACGCCGGCCCGAGCGATGTGACGGACGCGGCAATTACAGATACGTTCCCGGCTGATCTGGAGTGCAGCTTTACGGCTGCGAACACGGGCACAGAGGACGCTTCTGGCTTCACCGCAGATTCTGGAGGCCTGGCCACGGAAATTAACGATGATCCGGTCGCCATGCCCGCCATGAGTCAGATTACCTATACCGTGAGCTGTGAAGTACCGGCCGATCACCCGGTAGGACTCCTGTCCAACCAGGTAGATATTGTCTCGGCAATAACTGATCCCAACACGGGTGACGAAAGCGCTTCAGACACCGACACGGAAGTATTCCGCGAAGCTGAGCTGTCGATCGAGAAGACGGCCGATCCTGATCCGCTGGTCGCCCAGGGAACCGACCTGGTCTATACCTTTACGATTACTAATGGCGGGCCTTCCGATGCGGACGATCTGATCGTGAATGACACCCTGCCTGACGGCCTGACAATTAGCCCCAACCCAGACGGCAACTGCTCGCAGACAGGACAGGAAGTCACGTGCACGGATATCGATGTACCGGCTGACCCGGGAACGGCATCAGTCTCGATCACTGTGCCCATTCCTGAAGGCTATCCGCTAGGCACGATCACCAACTTCGCCAGGCTGGACACCTCGGCATCTGATACGACGGATACAGGAGGGGACAACGAAGATCGCGTTCAATCCGAGGTCGTAGTGGCACTGCCTGCTGAAGGCACCGCCCTGATCGCGGTCCAGAAGTACTTCCTTGACGGCAATGATGAAACGCCGGTAACGCTCACACTGGAGTGCACCACCGGTACGTATTCTCCGCAAAGTGTCTCAGTGCAGCCCGATCCAATCCTGGACCTCGGTAATATGATTGAGCACATCTTCGTGATCGATCAGATCCCGGTGGGTGTAGATAATCCGTGTACGGTTGTTGAAACCCCGATCGCCGGATACGCAGCGGCTCACTTTTGTCTGCCGGAGTGGTCAACAGGTGAAGTCAATAGTGATCTCTGCGCTGACGGAATCTTCAGTGAAGAAGATATCTTCGATCTCGACACAGAGGCCTGCGCCTGGACCAACGTCGTTGAGGGAGATTCCAACCTCTGCGTGATCGCCAACTACCCGTTGCCGGTAGACGTTGACGTGACCAAGGTCTGGGAGACATTTGGCGCAGAACAGGCCGATGTGGATCCTGACGTGAGGCTTGAGATTACCTGCTACCCGGCTCTGGGCATCGAAGGTGGTACCAGCTACGGTAAAGACACCTGGTATGCAACGACCTACCTGAGAGATGGCGACGGCGACTTCGACGATGAAGACGGCGTTTACATCGGTGAAGGTACTGCAACATTCGAAGTGGTGCCCTGGTGGTTCCCGACTGCCTCAGATCCGGACGACCAGGAATACACCGAATGCTGGGTGGACGAAAATGCCAGCAACAATGACCTGGTTGAAGTGGACAACGGTTGCGGTGACTCATCCAGTAACGCCGAAATCGAGGTTGCTGTTGGCATGGGTGACGAGTGCACCATCACCAACACGGTGTTCTTCGAGGGTATTCCGACCCTTAACCAGTACGGTATGGCCATCCTGGCGCTGCTGATGCTGGGTGTAGGCTTTATCGGAATGCGCCGCTTTGTCTGAGTAAGCGTAACCACAAGCTTTTAGCTTGAAAGCAAGAGCAAAACCCGCGCCTGAAAAGGCGCGGGTTTTGTTTAAATACAACATCGTTTTTGTTTTAAAAACAACAAAAATAGAATTGACATAAATTGACAAAGTAAGGATAATGCACCGCATGGGTGTGGGAAACTGCGCCTTGCTTTAGAGTGATGGCAGCAATCTGCCCATAAAAATCTGAAATTTTGGAGTTTAAAATGAATCTAAAACGCGCATTATTTACACTTATTGCCCTGATGCTGATGCCGGCAGTTGGCATGGCACAGTTTACTATTTGGCCGCCTGATCCACCGGACATCACACCGGCAGAAACAACGGCCAACATTGCAGTGGCCAACATCTTTCTTGACGGAAACGGAGCTGACGAAACTGTCGTTACCCTGACTTGTACGACTGGCACGATCTCCCCGTCATCGGCCTTGCTGGGTAACGGGGAAACACAGGTATTTGTAATTTCCCAGATTCCGATTGGTACCGACAACGTTTGTACCGTTACGGAAACCATTCCTGGTAATTACGACGCATACTACCTGTGCGATCCTACTAATGGTGAAGACCAGTGCTGGCTCGACGGTGGCCCGCCTCCATGGGATATCGAAGATCTGTCAACCACCAGTTGTAGCTTTGGGAATATCCAGGAAGGCGACGTGGGTGCCTGCGCAGTTTACAATTCGCCCACCCCGGTTGACGTAGACGTCACCAAGGTTTGGGAAGAATTTGGCGCTGCGCAGGGTGATTTTGATCTTGACGTACGGCTCAGTATTACCTGTGACGACGCCCTTGGCATCGTCGGTGGCACCAGCTACGGTGGCGGCACCTGGTACGCAACGACCTACCTGAGGGATGGCAGCGGCGACTACGACGATGAAGACGGCGATTACATCGGAGAAGGCACCGCCACGTTTGAAGTGACTCCGGAGTGGTTCCCAATGGCAGCCGATCCGGATGATCAGGAATTCACCGAATGCTATGTGAACGAAGATGCCAGTGACCAAAGTGCGGTCGAAGTCGACAACGACTGCCTGGACATCGAAGTAGCTGCAGGCATGGGTGACGAGTGCACCATCACCAACACCGTGTTCTTCGAGGGTATTCCGACCCTCAGCCAGTACGGCATGGCCATCATGGTTCTGTTGATGCTGGGTGTTGGCTTTGTTGGCATGCGTCGCTTTGTCTGATTGACATCGGCGAATAGCCCTTAGCTACACAGCTAAACCGAAACCCCGCACCAGCAATGGTGCGGGGTTTTTTTATCATCAAATCAGGACGATTTAATTGACGCGAATTTACAAAACGGGGATAATCCGCAGCACAGGTGCAGAAATGCGGTTCCTGCGCAAAAAACGGCACAAAAGCCACTGATAAAAAAAACTGAAGGAGAATCCAATGAATTTCAAGCGCTCACTTTTCGTATTGTTGTGGCTGGCATTGATGCCTGTTGCAGCTATGGCGCAACTGAATGTAACGCCTGAACCAGGTACGGCCAACGTGGTCATTGATGCTTGGTACTTTGATCAAAACGATGAAGAGGGTGTGGTCTTTACCCTGCAGTGCACCAGCGGCACTTATTCCCCCTCTGTCGTCGAATACGGACCGGGTCAAAGCTATCCGGTGGACATAGGTCTCGGTGCCGGCGGTGTGGGGTATTTTGTACACCTTTTTGTTGTGGCTGATATTCCGGAAGGCGTTCCAAACGAATGTACCGTATCAGCGACGGCCGCAGATACTTACGAAGAAGTATTATTTAATGACGGAAGCTGTACTTTTCCAGATGTACAAGCGGGTGACGTGGTCTCGTGTATTAACAACTACTTACCTGCTCCAGTAGACGTAGATGTAACCAAGGTCTGGGAGACCTTCGGCGCGGAACAGGCCGATCTGGATCCTGACGTAATCCTCACGCTTTTCTGTGAACCCGTCTGGGGAATCGAGGGCGGTACGTTCACTGGGTTCAGCAACAGGTGGTACAGGACTGTCTCCCTGAATGATAGTAACGGCGACTTCGACGATGAGGACGATTTATACATTGGTGTAGGCACGGCTGAATTTGAAGTGATACCGTGGTGGTTCCCGACGGCTGCAGATCCTGACGAGCAGGAATACACCGAGTGCTGGGTAGAGGAAAATGCCAGCGCCGAAAGCTCGGTTGAAGTGGATAATGGATGTGGGGGCAATTCCGCTAATGCCGCAATCAATATTGCGCCTGGCCAGGGTGACGAGTGCACCATCACCAACACCGTGTTCTTCGAGGGAATTCCGACCCTCAGCCAGTACGGCATGGCCATCATGGTTCTGTTGATGCTGGGTGTTGGCTTCGTCGGCATGCGTCGCATTGTCTGATTGACACCGGCGAATGGCATATAGCTGATTTTGGCTGAACCGAAACCCCGCGTCAGGAGTGACGCGGGGTTTTTTTTGTGGTTGACTGAATTGACTGATGTGGCGAAACACCAAAATTCGAAACTGGAGGAGCAGATGCTTTCTTTTGTTGCCGGTTTGCGTGCTGGTATTTGGGTCCGTGGATTCCGGGGCCGCTATAAACGTGATTGCGCAGTTCGAGCAGCGGTTACTGCCCAGCCTTGAAGTCGAACTTTTCTGCGGAGCAGGCCATTCGGATAATCGCTCGGTAACGCTTGAGCAGCCAGGCCGGGAAATACTGCTGGACAGGCATTCCGGTGCGGTTCCGGCTCAATGCCGTGTGCGGGCGGACTTGCCGCTTGGGTATTCTGTCACTTACCGGGTCGAGGGAGGTGTGGGCTCGACCGCAAACAGAAACGGTTGCCGGTTCCGGTCGGCTGAGCCGGAACAGGTAATTGACTGCCAGATCGAAATCAGCCAGAACCCGGTCAAGCTGATGGTATACAAGAAGTGGATAGGAGCGTCGGGTGAAGAGCAGGACGTCCGCATCAGCCTGGAATGTGAAAGCGGGAAGTATTCTGGTTTCCGGTATATCAATGAAGGTTCACCCGACGGCTGGGAGATCCGTGACATCCACCCCGACGGCATTCTATGCAACGTTTCTGAACAGGTCAGGGAAAACTTTGAAGCAGACATCATCGACTGCCAGGGCCTGTACGTTCTGCCGGGCAAAGGCGAAGAATGCACCCTGCTCAATACCAAGATCGTGAAACGAATTGAAATGCTCAATCGCTATGGCAAGTTCATCATGATCTTCCTGATACTGATGGTGGGATTGTTTGCGATGAAGCGATTCAGCTAGGTGTTTGTATGTTTTTTACAATTATGTGGTAAAAAAGCCTAGCGGACTGTTGACAAAAATTTACAAAGGGAGGATACTTGATTCCAGAACACACAGGGCTCCAAATCAAGCAGATCGACAGGATGTCGATCTGTTTTGGTATCCGGGGTCTGAAAGACTAGTCTCCGAATATTCCCGTCGTCACACGCTCCCTGTGTTCCAGGTCTTTGTGTGTCTTTACACTGACGTACCCGAATTCAGCCATCAGTCGTCTCAGCGCCTCGCCCTGGTCATAACCGTGTTCAAAAGCCAGCAATCCACCGGGTTGAAGATAAAGCCGCGATTCATCTGCGATATGCCGGATTGCGGCCAGTGCGTCACGCCCCGGGGTCAGGGCATCAGCGGGTTCAAACCTGCAATCTCCCTGTTGCAGGTGGGTGTCGTTGGAAGCGACGTATGGTGGGTTGCTGACCAGCACCTCGAATTTACCCTGCAGGGGAGCCAGCCAGGATCCCTGGTGAAACCGGATTCTGCCCGGTGCGATGGCCCGGCCATTCTCGCGGGCCAGGAAAAGGGCGGCCTGGCTGTATTCCGTTGCGTGAATTTCGCAGCCTGGCCGTTCAAGGGCCAGCGCCAGCGCAATGGCGCCGCTGCCGGTGCCCAGGTCGGCGATTCTCCATTGCGCAGTTTCAGGAATCGCTTCCAGTACGGTCTCAACCAGCAACTCGGTTTCCGGCCGGGGAATGAGGACATCCGGCGTGACTTTGAGCAGCATCGACCAGAACTCACGTTCTCCAGCCAGGTAGGCAACCGGCTCGCCATTGACACGCCGGTCGATCAGGTCCTGGCTGGCCTTGAGCTGAGAAGGGTTCAGCGCGGCTTCCGGGTTAGCATAAAGCCATGCACGTTCAACGCCCAGGGCTTTACAGACCAGGACTTCGGTCTCCAGCTGGCCAGCGGGCTGGTTCTCCAGCCGCTGCCGGCCCCAGGGCAGCAGTTCACGAATTTTCATGCCCATCTGTTTACCCGTCGTTCGGGTTCACAGGCGCCTGCACACCTGCATGGGCAGCGCCAGCAGGCGCTTCTTTGCCCTTCCTGAAACGCCCGGGGATGACATGGGCCCATGCCTCGCGCCACCATTTCCCGAAATCATCCAGGATCATGTACAGCGAGGGGATCAGGAACAGCGTGATTACCGTGGCGAACAGGATGCCGAAAGCAAGCGAGGCAGCCATCGGAATCACGATTTGCGCCTGCAGGCTGGTTTCCATCACGATCGGAACCAGGCCGAAAAACGTGGTCAGGGATGTCAGCAAAATAGCCCTGAAGCGCTTGCTGGCTGCGTCGGTGACGGCTTGCATCAGCGGAATACCCAAGCGCCGTTCACGGTTGACGAAATCCACCAGGATCAGGCTGTCATTAACCACCACGCCGGCCAACGCAATGATTCCGAAGAAACTCATCATGCTGACCTGGATGCCCAGGATCCAGTGCCCGACCAGTGCACCGATCGTGCCGAACGGGATCACCGACATGATGATCAGCGGCTGCGAATAGGAACGCAGCGGAATGGCCATCAAGGCATAGATCAGGAATACGGCAAACAGCGCGCCCTTGATCAGGTCCTGCTGAACCTCGTTGGCCGCCTGGCTCTCGCCGCTCAGGCGGTGCCTGACACCGGGGAATTGCGCCAGCACCTCGGGCAGCTCTTTCTCGATAATATCCGCGGCGATTTTTCCGGGCTCGTAATTCTGCTTGTCCACTTCGGCTGACACCTGGGCGGCGCGCTCACGGTCATACCTGCGGATGCGGGTCGGGCTTTCGGACATCTCTACTTCAGCCACGGCATGGAAGGGTACCCTTCCACCGTCCGGTGTGCGGATGCGCATGTTGTCCAGGTAACCGACTGAATCGCGCTCATCGCGTGGAAAACGCACCATGACCTTGACTTCATCCTGTCCCCGCTGCACACGCTGGACTTCTTCGCCGTAGAAACCGGCCCGAACCTGCCTGGCCAGGTCAGACAGTGTCAGTCCCAAAGCTTCTGCTTCTGGCTTGATGTTCAGTTTGATCTCGGGGGTGCCTCGCTCGTAACTGTTGCGGATGTCATACACCCCTTCGTAGTTGCGAATCCGGTTTTCCAGTTCCTTGGCCGCCCGTCCGACCTGTTCAATATTGGTTCCGATCAGTTGCAGCGAAATCGAAGGCCCGCCGCCAGGGCCGGTCGCGCCCTCGAAGCCGAGCGTCTTGACGCCAGGTAGTTCGCCCACTTCTTCACGCCAGCGGCGCAGCACCTCGGGCCCCTCGATGATGTGGTCGATTTCCTTGACCAGCTCGGTAATGATCTGGCCGGACGTGTCGGTACGCGCAAACGACAGCGCGCTGTTGACGACAGCGCCCGATTCGAGGCCATTTTCCTCGCTGACCTGGCGGTCCACTTCCCATAACCCGGCCTGCACCTTGCGCAGGGCTTCATGCGTTTGCGCCGCGGGTGTGCCTTCGTTCATTTCCAGGCTGACCTGCAGAAAATCCGCGGTAATGTCCGGGAAGAACACGAACCGCAGGATACCGCCCGCCAGCAGCCCTACAGACAGGATCAGCATCGAGATAAACAGCGACAGTGTCAGGTAACGCCGCTTCAACGCTTTCTGCAGCATCGGGGCGTAACGGTCGTCGATGAAATGATGCAGGCCTTCGCTGAAGAACCGCTGGAAACGGATGAATACGTTGTGCGTGTCTTTCTCGTAATGCTTGACCTTCATGTGCGCCAGGTGAGCTGGCAGGATCAGCTTGGATTCAACCAATGAAAAGATCAGGCACAGGATGACCACCCAGCCGATGGCTGAAAAGAACTGGCCGGAAATTCCGGTTACCAGCAGGATCGGCAGAAAAGCGGCGATGGTCGTCAGTACGCCGAACGTGGCCGGCACGGCGACCTTCAGCGTACCCTCCACCACGTGGTCCACCGAGTGGCCTTTCTCCCGCATGTTGGTATAGGCGCTTTCGCCGATGACGATGGCGTCGTCCACCACGATACCCAACACCAGGATGAAGCCGAACAGGCTCAGCATGTTGACGGTGACGTCCACCGTGGGCATCAGGAAAAAGGCGCCCATGAACGCAATCGGCAGCCCCACCATTACCCAGAAAGCCAGTTTCAGGCGCAGGAACAGGGCCAGGATCAGGAACACCAGCGCCGCACCCATCACCAGGTTTTTGACCATCATGTCCAGGCGGCCCTTCAGGTAATAACTGACGTCCGCCCAGGCTGCCAGTGAAACACCCTCGGGCAGGCTGGCCGCCTTGCGCTCGACAAATTCATGCACGGTGGCTGAAATGTCCAGTTCGCTCTGGTTGCCGACCGAAAGCACCTGGATGGAGGTGACCGGTTGGCCATTGTATTCAGAAAACTGCTCGCCTTCGACGAACTCATCCCGGATGTCGGCGATGTCCTTGAGCAGCACGCGCGTACCGTCCTCGTTGGTGCGTACCACGATGTCTTCGAAATCCCGGCCGACGTATGCCTGCCCCTTGGTCCGCACCAGGATGTCGCCTGATTCGGCGCGGATGGCGCCGGCCGACAGGTCCAGTGAACTGCGGCGCACCGCCTGCGCGACTTCCAGCAGGGTCATACCATACCCCTGCAGGGTGAATTCACTGATTTCTATGCTGATTTCATAGGGTCTCAGGCCGAAGAACTCGGCCCGCGTGACGCCGGGCAGCGTGACAATTTCATTCCGAATCTGGCGGGCAAATTCCTTCAGTGTTCGTTCGCCCACGTCGCCAAAGACGCTGACGATGACCACTTGCTGCTGAAACTGGGTTCGGGATATGACCGGTTTTTCCGTGTTATCCGGGAAGGTGAATATGGCATCGACACGGTTCTTCACCTGGTCCATCACTTCCGACACTTCGTAGTCCGCGTGTACTTCCACCTGGACGGTGCCGTTGCCGCGTCTGGCGGTGGATACGATTTCCTCGATGCCTTCGATGTCCTGGATGGCTTCTTCGATCTTGATGACCACGCCTTCTTCGACGTCCAGCGGAGTGGCTCCGAGGAAGGGCACGTTGATCGTGATGTAATTGGTGTCGATCCGGGGCTGGATCTCCTTCTTGATGGTCAGCACGGTGTAAAACCCGCCGACCAGCAGGATGACCATCAGCAGATTAGCCGCAACCGAGTTGCGGGCGAACCAGTTGATCAGGGCTGCATAGGGGCCGTGGTTCATCATTCGCTCTCAGCTTCAGCCGGTTCGCTTTCGGTCTCCGGTTCCTCGGCCGGAGCAGGCGGGTCTTCACCGGTTACCGCCAACTGCGTGCCGGGAATAGGTGCGTCCATCGATGTGGTGACGATCAACTCACCACCCGCAACGCCATCGGAAATATAGACCTTACGGGGTTCGGCACGCACCACGCTGACCGGCCTGATCTCCAGCTTGCGCTCTGCGTTGGCCACCAGCACGGTGTCATCCGGGCGCAGCACCGAGCGCGGCAGCACCACCACGTCATCGGCTCGAAGCCCCTGGATTTCCGCGCGGACGAAGGAGCCCATTTTCAGTTCCGCCTGCCGGCTGAGCCCGAGCACACCGTAAGGATCCACCACCTCGGCCACGGCGTAAATGACCCGGCTGGCCTCGTCTACCACGCCCTCGGTGCGCACGATTTCGGCCTGCCATTCACCCCCGGTCACCGCGCCGTCCGCTCTCAGCGCGACCGGTATGCGGTGCGCCCGGTCCAGCCGGGTGGCGGACGGCAGGTCGAGAAAGGCCAGGTCGCTGTTGGACAGGGGCAGCCGGATTTCCGCCTTGTCGATGGAAAAGGTCACACCCAGCGGAGTCCCGGGGGCGACATACTGCCCGACATCGACCAGCTTCGAGCGAACCAGCCCGTCATACGGCACCTTGATTCGCGTGCGTTTGAGGTCACGTTCCGCTTCCTGCAGTTCAGCTTCCGCGGCCTGGACCGCAGCGCGCGCTTCGGCCAGCTGGGGAATGCGCAGGGTCAGTTCGGATGGCTCACCCTGTCGACCCAGGTTATTCCAGTCCTTCAGGGCCTGGTCGGAACGGGCTTGCTGCTCCGATAGCTGGGCTTTGCGCGCAGCAAGTGCGGCCTGTGCGCGCAGCAGCCCGGTCTCATAGTCGCTGGGATCGATCTGCAACAGAACCTCACCTTTGCGGAAAAAGCCCCCGGCGATGAAATTTTCCGATACCGATACGATCTGTCCGGGGACTTCGGCAACCAGCGCTGTCTCGGTTCGCGGCTTTACCGTGCCCTGGGAGTGAACAGAGAAATTAAGCGACGCCACTTCGGCCGGAATCGCATCGATGCGCACCGCCGTGTTGGCATCTTCTTTCCGGTCCGGGCGTTTGCTCTGTGCGACCGACACCATTGCCACTACCGCCAGCACAGACAGTGCAATCAGCCCCAGTGGCAATATGTACTTGAAAAACTTTCGCATTCCAGTGTCTCTCCCAATACGACAACTGCAGATTATCCCAGTTGCATGCCCTCCTGTCATAGGGCAAAAGTTTGTGGGCGCGATTAAATCGCCCGCCAATGCCATGTACAATACGCTTTTGACCGACCTGGCCGTACAGCGTTCAACAATGGGCATCATTCTCAAATCGAAAGACGAAATCGCGCAGATGCGTGTTGCAGGGCAACTTGCAGCAGAGGTTCTGCAGATGATTCGTCCCCATGTTCAGCCAGGAATCACCACCGGTGAACTGGATAAAATCTGTCACGAGTACATCACCGGGCGGCAACAGGCGATTCCGGCACCGCTGAATTACCGCGGGTTTCCCCGGTCCATCTGTACGTCCGTGAACAATGTCATCTGCCACGGCATTCCCGGCGAGAAGCGCCTGAAGGACGGCGATATCATCAATATCGATATCACGGTGATCAAGGGCGGCTGGCATGGGGACACCAGCAAGATGTTCCAGGTGGGCAAACCCACCATCAAGGGTAAAAGAATCTGCGAGATCGCCTATCAGTCCATGGTCACTGGCATCGAAATGGTGGCGCCGGGTGTAAAGCTGGGCGATATCGGGCATGCGATCCAGAAATACGCCGAGGGGCAGAGCGGCTCGGTGGTCAGGGAATATTGTGGTCATGGCATCGGCCAGGGCTTTCACGAAGACCCGCAGGTGCTCCATTACGGCCGCAAGGGAACCGGTGTAAAGCTGGTGCCGGGCATGGTGTTCACGATTGAACCCATGATCAACCTGGGCCGCCGGGATACCCGGCTGTTACCGGACGGCTGGACCGTGGTGACCAAGGACCGCAGCCTGTCCGCGCAATGGGAGCACACCATAGCCGTCACCGACGACGGCTATAACGTGCTTACCCGCCTGCCGGGGGATGATCTCTGACCATGCACGGACGCCTGGCCGCATTGCCGGCAACCCAGGATTGCCTGGACCTCGATCAGATCAGAAAACTGGAAGCCGCCGGCGTCACAGAGCTGGATGGCAAGGGCAGTCAAAAGGAAATTTCAGAACTCCGTGATTACCTGCGTTCCAGCATGGAAAAGGCCGATACCCTGCTGGCAGAGCGGTTCTGGCTTGGCGAGGATGTCGTTCAGCTGGTGCATTCCAGGGCATGGGTGCTGGAGCAGTTACTGTTGCTTGCCTGGCGAAAACTGGTGCCCTTCACCCAGGGGATCAGCCTGGTTGCTGTCGGGGGTTACGGGCGTGGCGAATTGCACCCGGCTTCCGATGTCGACCTGCTGATCCTGCTCGACGACGGCATTGACAAGACCTCGTTGAAAAACGAAATTGAAGCTTACGTCCAGTTGCTGTGGGACGCGGGTTTTTACCTGGGGCACAGCGTCAGAACGGTTTCAGAATGCGCCGAGGATGCATCGCAGGACGTGATTACCGCAACGACTTTCATGGAGTCCCGCCTGCTGGCCGGCTCGATGGACTTGCTTGACCAGATGCTCGAGCTGACTTCGGTCGACCGCATCTGGAGTGCAAGGGATTTTTTCGAGGCCAAGTTCGAGGAGCAGAAACAGCGGCATGAACGCTTTCATGAAACGGCCTACAACCTCGAGCCCAATATCAAAGAGGGTCCCGGGGGGCTTCGCGACATCCAGATGATTTCCTGGGTTGCGAGGCGTCACCTGGGGGCGCCAACGCTGCACGGCCTGGTTGAGAATGGTTTTATCAGTGAATCCGAGCACAATGACCTGGTAGGCGGCCAGCACTTCCTGTGGCGCGTACGGTTTGCGCTGCACGACCTGGCCGGCAGGGCGGAAGACCGGCTGCTGTTCGACTACCAGCGCCAGATTGCGGAGCGTTTCGGTTTCACTGACAGCGCCACCACCCTGGCGGTCGAGCAGTTCATGCAGCTTTATTACCGCACGGTGATGCGGCTGGAACGCTTGAACGAAAGCCTGCTACAGGTATTCCAGGAGACCCTGCTCTCCTCCGGCGAAGACGAAATTGTCGAATTGAATGATGATTTCCAGGCGCGCAATGGATTCGCCGAGCCCAGAAACAGCTCGGTCTTTGCCGACCGCCCGGTCGCCCTGATGGAACTCTTCGTGCTGCTGGCCCGCAACCAGCAACTGAAGGGAGTGACAGCATCCACCATCCGGGCTATCCGCGACAACCTGTACCTGGTTGACGAAGACTTTCGCTGTGACCGGGAAGTGAATGCCTGTTTCCTGGAATTGCTCCGGCAGCCTGAAGGTGTTTACACACAGCTTCAGCGGATGAACCGCTATGGCGTACTGGCGGCGTATATTCCCGCCTTCGGCAAAATCGTCGGGCGGATGCAGTACGACCTGTTCCATGTGTACACGGTGGATCAACACACCCTGTTCGTGGTGCGAAATTTGCGCCGCTTTGCTTACGGCAAGTACAAAGAGCGTTTCCCCCACGCGCGTTCCGTATTCAAACGAATCGCCAGGCCCGAGCTTCTGTACCTTGCAGCCATTTTTCACGATATTGCCAAGGGTCGCGGCGGGGATCATTCCGAACTCGGCGCGGTGGATGCCGAGGCCTTCTGCGCCATGCTGGACATCGAACCCTCCGAGCGTGAAATGGTTTCCTGGCTGGTCCGGTTTCACCTGGTGATGTCACAGACTTCCCAGCGCAAGGACCTTTCAGACCCAGAAA
>CAJIAU010000231.1_pt1 | contig 19704 bp, 16 predicted proteins | sample 9199171 | NCBI WGS metagenome assembly CAJIAU01 (sample SAMEA7708280, study PRJEB35096) | sediment metagenome | biome: marine neritic benthic zone biome [ENVO:01000025]; feature: sediment [ENVO:00002007]; material: shallow marine sediment [ENVO:03000034] sea grass bed [ENVO_01000059] ...
ACACCGGCGTCCTGTTCTCCAACTGGACGGAGAAATTCTCGACCGAATTCCGGGTATCCCACCTGAAGCTGGACAACAGCCAGATTTCCCGTTCCGGTGTCAGGGACCAGGGAATATTTGGTGAAGTCCGGGTCGAAACCTGGAACGATCACGATAATGACGGTGTGTTCTCGAGAGCCAATGTCTACCTGGGTACCGATGATTCACGCCAGGCCAACAAGCTGGACTACAAGTCCTGGAATTACAAGTTTGCCGGTAACTACGAAGCGGGCGACCACCTGATCACGTTCGGCTACGAACTCGATAACCTGGACGTTTACAACCTGTTCATCCAGCACACCGAGACCGAAAACCGGTTCGATGAAGAGTGTGACGGCGGGAACCCCAACGGCTGTATCCAGGCTTTCCTCGAAGGGCGTCCGGATGATATCTACTACGGCAATGCGGCCCCCTCGAACCAGCCCATAAACGGCGCGGCAGAGTGGGAATACGACATCAATACGGCTTACCTGCAGGATGAATGGGTCACCGCCAATGGCGCCCTGACCCTGGTCTTCGGTCTGCGTTATGACTGGTACACCAGCAACGACGCGCCTGCTTTCAACCAGAACTTTTTCGACCGCTCAGGCTTCTCCAATACCGAGACGATCGACGGTAAAGACCTGCTGCAGCCACGTATCGGCTTCAACTACACCATTAACAACGATCTGAGCCTGCGAGGCGGTATCGGCCTGTACTCCGGCGGTAACCCCAATGTCTGGCTGTCCAACAACTTCAGCAACGACGGGTTCCGGGTAGTCCAGGTCAGGGAAAGCGTGATCGAAAGAGATCCTCCGCCGGATCAGAATTGCGGGCTGGGCAAGGATTTCTCACTGTTCGATATCCCGCTGACCGGCGCGGGCAACCCGATTTACGATATCCCGCAGTGCCAGTTTGATGCGATTGCATTGCTCGAGGGCGATTCCGGCGTCAACGCGCTGGATCCTGATTTCAAACTGCCCAAGGCCTGGAAATTCAACCTTGGCACGACCTACAACTTCGGTGACGGTTACGTGCTCAACTTTGATTTTCTATACACCAAGAACAAGGATTCTGCGATTGTGATTGGTGAATCCATGGTGCAGACGGGAGTCGCCCCCGACGGCCGCCCCATTTACACGGAAACACGGCCGTTCTTCCGTTTTGGCTCATCCGATTACACCCTGACCAATGTCGACGGTAAGGATGGAAGGTCGTACCAGTACAGCATCAACCTGTCCAAGTTCTACGACAACGGCTTTGACTGGAGCGTGGGTTACGCCTATACCAAGGCGAAAGACGTCAGCCCGATGACCAGTTCGGTCGCCTTTTCCAACTTCGCCAATATCGCGGTAGATGACCCGAACGGCCCGTCTTTGGCCAAGTCAAACTATAACGTTCCGCACCGGTTCACTTACCGTCTTGGTTACTCTGCTTACTGGTGGGGCGACAACCGGACCAACTTCACCCTGGTCGGCGCAACCAACAAGGGGCGTCCATTCTCCTATACCTTTACCGGTGACGATGGCGATACCTTTGGCGATTTCGTCAGCAACCGTCACCTGCTGTATGTCCCTAATGGCCCAAGCGATCCGCTGGTGACCTACCTTGACAGCTTCAACAAGGACGCTTTCTTCGCGGCGCTGGCCGAGACGGGCCTGGACAAGTACGAGGGAGGAATCGCTCCCCGTAACGCGTTCAACAGCAACTGGTGGACCTATTTCGATCTGCGCGTGGAACAGGAATTCCCTGCATTTTCCGAGGGCCACAAATTTGCAGGCTGGATCACCTTCAAGAACCTGTGCAACCTGCTCAATGACGACTGGTGTGTTCTGAAAGAAGCAAGCTTCCCGCGCACCCAGGGCATCGTTGACATGGAGATCAGCGAAGATGGCAAACAGTATATTTACGAAGAGTTCATCGAGCCTTCGGGCCAGGGCCGGGTCAGCGATCCTTCCCTGTGGGAAATCCGCATTGGGATAACCTATCGGTTCTGATCAGAACGTCATGTAAGATACATCGGGGCGGGCTTCCGCCCCGATTGTATTTTGAAGGAGAAATTATTTGGCCGCCGAACCTGTAACCACCAAACTTTATCCCGCCGGTATCCTCAATACACTGAGCCGGCATGAAGTAGAGCGCCTGACCGATGCCAGCCGGGGAGACCTGGCGGAGCTGGTTCGCCGTTGTTCGCTCGCGGTCCTGAACAGCGGTACCGAAAGCGACGACGCCGAGGCGCTGTTACGCCAGTTTGAAGACTTTCGCATCGAGGTCCAGCAGGTTAACCGGGGCTTACGGCTGGAGTTGAGCAATGCGCCGGGTTCCGCGTTCGTCGACGGCCAGATCATCGAGGGGATCAGGGAACTGATATCGGCCGTGATACGTGACCTGGTTTACTACGACAGCGAAATCAGCGGCAACGAACACCACGACTTAAGCAGCAGTTCAGGCATCACCAACGCGGTATTCGAGATGTTGCGCAACGCCCAGGCGCTGATTCCACAGGTGGAGCCTGACCTGGTGGTGTGCTGGGGCGGCCACTCGATCGCGCGCCACGAGTATGAATACACCAAACACTGTGGCTACGAACTGGGTCTGCGCAATCTGAGCATCATCACCGGCTGCGGGCCGGGCGCGATGAAGGGGCCGATGAAGGGCGCCACCATCGGGCACTCCAAGCAGCGTACGCAATTGCGGCGTTACATCGGCATTTCCGAGCCGGGCATCATCGCGGCCGAATCTCCCAATCCGATCGTCAGCGACCTGATCATCATGCCGGACATCGAAAAACGCCTGGAAGCCTTTGTCCGGCTGGGTCACGGCATCATCGTGTTTCCCGGTGGAGCAGGGACCGCGGAGGAAATCCTGTATCTGCTGGGCGTTCTGCTGCACCCGGATAATGCAGAATTGCCCTTTCCCCTGGTATTGACCGGCCCCACCGAATCGGTCGGTTATTTTGAGCAGATCGACCGGTTCATTCGCCTGACCCTGGGAAAGGACGCGAGTTCGCGCTACCGCATCATTACCGGTGACCCCGAGGCCGTGGCCCAGTACATGGCCCGTGGCATGAACAAGGTCCGCAAGTACCGCATTGCCAGGAACGATGCTTTCTACTACAACTGGCTGCTGACGATCGATGAGTCTTTCCAGATTCCGTTCGATCCCACGCATGAGAACATGGCCGCGCTGGAAATCAGCAAGGACCTGCCTTTGCATGTAATGGCTTCCAACCTGAGAAAAATGTTTTCCGGTATCGTGGCGGGTAACGTCAAGCCGGATGGCGTGCGGTCCATTCGCGAGCGTGGCCCATTCGAAATCAGCGGCGAGCCGGACATCATGGAGTCACTGGATTCCCTGCTGACCTCGTTCGTGGTCAACGACCGCATGAAGATACCGGGTGGTAAGGCCTACCAGCCCTGTTACCGGCTGGCGAAGTAGGGCGTTTCAGTCTCTGTCCATGGCCATCAGCTCCCGCAGATGGTTCAGGGGGACACCCCTGGTGTACATCCACTGACCGGATGAATGCGGGATGATAAGGCCCTTTGCAAGCATCGCATCGCGGTCGGCAGGCAGCAGTTCACTATCCTGCACAATGGCGTAGCTGTCACTGAACTTCATCTCTACGGCCAGTTGATCAAGCGGATCCGTCAGCTTGATGCCGTCGACCGGGTAACGCAGCGCGTATTGGTTCTGGTCGTTGACCAGCACGTCCAGTGCACACCCCTGGGGCAGGCCCCGGTAACGGGTATTGTCCAGCGGGTCCCGCTGCACGAATAACAGGTAACGGCGGCCCTCTTCGAATACGCTGGGATTTGGAAAGTAGCACTCGTTGGCGTGCAGGCCTTTTTCGTAGACCTCCAGTATATCCAGCGGTCCATCGGACTTGTACGTAATCAACGCTTTCAGATAGGCGCTGCCGCTGACGGGGATATCACGGCGCCTGAGGTAGTCGGTGTCTCTCGCCTGGGCCAATACCACCAGGTCAGCCAGGGCGGCCAGTTCAGCCAGGCTGACAGGGCCGGCAGCATGTCTTTTTACCTGTTGTGCATGGGCGGTTGGCAGGCAGAGCAGCAGGGCCAGCGTGAAGATCCGGAGCATCGGGACATTATAAGCGCGTGGAGCAGGCGCTCCAGTTCTGATAGCCTGCACACCACAAACAGTTATCAGCCAACGGAACAGCAAATGAATCACCTGATCAGAGTTCTGGCCTTCGCCGCCACAATACTAGTCCTGTCTGCCTGTGAGCAGCCGTCCGATGCGAAATTCACTCCGGCACCCCAAGCCACTGCAGCGGAGCCTGCCGAAGCCGGGCCTACCGTGGAGGAAGCCAGGGAGTTTGTCAGGAATTCGGAAGAAACGCTGGCGCGACTGGGTCAGCATAACGAGCGCATGGCCTGGGTGCTTGCCAATTTCATTAGCTATGACACCGAGTTGCTGGCTGCAAAAACCGAAGAGCAGTTCACCGCTGCCAAGGTTGCCATCGCTTCCAAAGCTGCCCGTTATAACGGGCTGGATGGACTCGATGACGACACCGCCAGAAAACTGAACATGCTGCGGAGTGGAATCGTTGTTCCGGCCCCGTCCGATCCGCAAAAGACGGCAGAGCAGGCGGAAATTGGCTCAAAGCTCAAGGGTCTTTACGGGCGAGGCCAATACTGCCGTGAGGACGGCAACTGCCTGGCGCTGGGCGAATTGGAAGATATCCTGGCCGAGTCCCGCGACCCGGCGCAACTGCTGGAGGCGTGGGAAGGCTGGCGGACCGTATCGCCGGAAATGAAGCCGCTCTATGCCCGCCAGGTAGAACTTGCGAACGAAGGGGCCAACGAGTTGGGATTCGATGATCTGGGTACGATGTGGCGATCCGATTACGACATGGATCCGGCTGATTTCCCGGGCGAACTGGACGAACTCTGGGAACAGGTCAGCCCTTTGTACGAAGCCCTGCACTGCCATGTTCGGGCAAGATTGGGCGAGGTTTACGGCACCGACGTAGTACCCGCTGACGGGCCGATTCCGGCGCACCTGCTGGGCAACATGTGGGCCCAGAGCTGGGACAACATTTATGAACTGGTGGCGCCACCGCAGACTGCAGCCGGCTACGACCTCACTTCCATTCTGCAGGACGAGGGCTACGACGCGATCAGCATGGTTAAAACGGGCGAAGCGTTTTTCAGTTCACTGGGTTTCGAGGAGTTGCCGGATACGTTCTGGGAACGCTCGCTGTTCGTCAAGCCGGCGGACCGTGACGTGGTTTGCCACGCCTCGGCCTGGGACATCGACGAGCAGGACGACCTGCGCATCAAGATGTGCATCGATGTCAACGCAGAGGATTTCAATACCATTCACCACGAGTTGGGGCACAACTACTACCAACGCGCTTACAAGGGTGAATCCTACCTGTACCGGAACAGCGCCAACGACGGTTTCCACGAAGCAGTTGGCGACACCCTGTCGCTCTCCATTACGCCGCAATACCTGGTCAAGCTGGGGCTGATCGATGCGGAGCCTGACGCTTCCGGAGACCTCAGCCTGCTGATGAAACAGGCGCTGGGAAAAATCGCTTTCCTGCCGTTCGGACTGTTGGTTGACCAATGGCGCTGGAAAGTGTTCGCCGGTGAAGTGGGTCCTGAAGGGTATAACGACCTGTGGTGGCAGCTGCGTGAACAGTACCAGGGTGTCGCGGCACCAGGAGAACGGCCCGCGGACGCTTTCGACCCCGGCGCCAAGTACCACGTGCCGGGCAATACGCCTTACACCCGTTACTTCCTGGCCCACATTTTGCAGTTCCAGTTTCACCAGGCATTGTGCGAAATCACAGGTAACGAAGGCCCCATCCACCGCTGTTCGATTTATGGCAGCAAGCAGGCTGGTGAACGGCTGAACGCGATGCTGGAAATGGGCCGTAACAAGCCCTGGCCGGATGCGCTCGCTGCGTTGACCGGCTCACCGGACATGAATGCCACGGCGATCCTGGATTACTTTGCGCCGCTGCAGGCATGGCTGGATGAACAGAACGCCAGCCGTAGCTGCGGCTGGTAAGCTAAGGAGTCTCGTTTCCCTGCTCCCGCAACTTCGATGCGGAAGGCGGCTGCACTCGACTTTTAACGAAGCCTGCCTAGTTTCTGGCCCATGACGACGTCGTCGCCGCTTTCGTAGTGTTCGATGGCGGAGACGGCGCCCGGGGGCAGCAGCAGGATGACGGTCGAGCCCATGTTGAATCGGCCCATCTCCTCGCCGCGGGCCAGGTTTATGTCGCGGCGGCTCCAGTCGGCACGGGTTATTTTTCGCCCGCGGGGCGGCGTGACGACGCCTGACCAGACCGTTTCCATGCTCGATACCAGCATTGCACCCACCAGGACCAGCGCCATCGGGCCGTGCGTGGTGTCGAACAGGCTGACCACACGTTCGTTGCGGGCAAACAGGTTTGGAACCTGCCTGACGGTGTAAGGGGCGACACTGAACAGCCGGCCCGGCACGTGAATCATGCGTTGCAACTTGCCTTCAAACGGCATGTGTACCCGGTGATAATCCTTCGGTGACAGGTAAACGGTGGTGAAGAAGCCATTGGCGAACTCGCTGCAGGAAGGATCATTGGCGAGCAGGGAGCGCACGCTGTAGTGCTGGCCTTTCGCCTGCAGAATTCGGTCGCTGGTGATGCGGCCGCTCTGGCTGATTTTTCCGTCACTGGGGCAGACGTACGCCAGCGGGTCCGGGTCGATTTCGCGCATACCCGGCTTCAGTTCCCGGGTGAAAAAGGCGTTGAAGTTTTCGAACTCGGAAATGTTCTCGATTTTCGCTTCTTCCCAGGCTACCCCCACAATGCTGCCGATCACAGCGATTTGCGTGTTCTTTACCGGCGCCAGGCGGATTCTCATGAACGCATGAACCAGGCGCGACAGCAGATGCTGGGGCAGCAGGTACTGGATGCCTGACAGCAGTTTCTCGACCAGGCCCATCAGTTGATTACTCCGGCGAGTTCGGCGGTGATCGGTTCTGAACTGTGCGGCGCCGGAAAAACGCCGTACAGCCTTCCTTCGGGATTGATCAGAAGGATGCTGGCCGTGTGGTCCACGCTGTAGTTCAGGCTGCCGGGCTCGTGTTCTTCGATGCGATACGCGATACCCAGTTGCATGGTCAGCGGGGCAAGTTGTGCCTGTGGCCCAGTAACCCCGGTAAATGCCGGGTCAAAATATTCGACGTAGTTTTTCAGTTTCTCCGGGGTGTCCCGCTCGGGATCCACGGATACGAACAGGATTTCCAGGTTTTCGGCCTTTTCCGGGTGAGTCTGCTGCAGGTTTTTGCGGATCACGCTGAGGTCATAGAGGGCGCTCGGGCACACATCGGGACAATGGGTGAAACCGAAAAAAAGCAGCGACCAATGGCCCTGCAGGCGGGTCAGCGAAAACGGCTGACCTTCATCATCGACCAGCGCGAAATCGGCGACCACCCTTGGCTCGGGCAAAGTCATCAATATGGCGTCGGACGGCTGGGGCGGCCCCTGCATGACCTTCCAGAATGAAATGCCGGCAGCAGCACTGATGATGCCGACAAATACGGCGAGCAGGATTACCCTTGACTGGCTATTTTTAGAATTCTTTTTCATCGCCATCCCATTATACTTCGGCACATGACGTTAGCCGAATTAATAGATCACACGGCGCAGCAATTGGAGGGCGCAGGCCTCTGTTTTGGGCATGGAACCGACAATGCCAGGGACGAAGCCGCGTGGCTGGTGCTGCATGTGGCCGCAGAGCCCCTTGACGGCAGCTTCTCTGATTGGGGAAGGGTGATGACACCCGCGCAGCAGGAAAAGGTCGCGCAGCTGCTTCACGAGCGCTGTCGCAGCAGGGCGCCATTGGCCTATCTGTTGGGCACGGCCTGGTTTGCAGGCCTGGAATTCAAAGTGAATGAAGACGTGCTGGTCCCCAGGTCTCCGTTGGCCGAATTGATCCTGGACCAGTTTCAACCCTGGGTCCGGCCCCAGGGGGTCAGCCGTGCACTGGACCTGTGCACCGGCAGTGGCTGCATAGCAATCGCAACGGCGGTCCATATGCCCGGGGTCCGGGTTGACGCCGCGGACATCAGTGCTTCTGCGCTGGAAGTTGCCCGCCGAAATGTGGAGCATCACGGCCTTGCAGGCAGGGTAACCTTGCTGCAGTCTGATCTGTTCGCCGCCATACCCCCGGTAAAATACGATCTTATCGTGTCGAATCCTCCCTACGTGCCAGCCGGGACTGTAAGCGGCTTGCCCGCCGAGTACTGCGCAGAACCCGGCCTGGGCCTGGTTTCCGGGGAAGACGGGCTGGACGCGGTGCTGACAATCCTTCTGGACGCGCCCCGCTTTCTGGGAGAGGATGGCGTTCTGGTGTGCGAAGTCGGGGAGAGCGAGCAGCGCCTGGCGGAGGCCTTGCCGTCACTGCCGTTCATCTGGCTCGAATTCGCGCACGGAGGCAGCGGAGTTTTCGTGCTGACCAGGAAACAATTGGAAGAGTCGGGTGAAGAACTGACCGCCTTGATCAGGAAGAGAAGTCATGTCGTATAACAGTTTTGGACACGTGCTGAGGGTCAGCACATTCGGAGAAAGCCATGGCCCGGCAATTGGCTGCATGATCGATGGTTGCCCGCCTGGCCTGGAAATTACCGCCACGGAAATCAGGGATGAAGTGCTTCGGCGGGCAACCGGGAAAAGCCGCCACACTTCGCAACGGCGCGAAAAAGAAGACGTGCAGATCCTTTCTGGAGTATTCGAAGGTCAGACCACGGGCACGCCCATTGGATTACTGATCGAGAACACCGATGCACGGTCCAAAGATTACGAGAACATCAAGCGCCAGTTCCGCCCCGGCCACGCTGACTACACCTACTGGAAAAAGTACGGTTTCCGCGACTACCGCGGCGGCGGCCGGTCCTCGGCAAGGGAAACGACCATGAGGGTTGCGGCCGGAGCGATTGCACGCAAGTGGCTGAAACAGAATCTTTCCGTGGATATCCAGGGCTGGCTGGCGCAGTTGGGTCCGATCCGGACCGACACCGTCAAAAAGTGGGAAAGCGTCGATGACAATCCGTTTTTCTGCCCTGATCCGGACGTGGTGCCGGAACTCGAGACTTACATGGACGCATTGCGGAAATCGGGCGATTCGGTCGGGGCGAGGGTTAACGTGGTCGCGCGGAATGTACCGGCCGGCCTGGGTGCCCCCATCTACGGCAAGCTGGATGCCGAGCTGGCCAGCGCAATGATGAGTATCAACGCGGCCAAGGGTGTCGAAGTGGGCGCCGGGTTCGATTGCGTGGCCCAGATGGGAACCGGGCATCGCGACGAAATGACTCCGGAAGGGTTTTTGAGTAACCACGCAGGCGGAATTCTTGGCGGAATTTCCAGCGGCCAGGACATTGTCGTGAGCACCGCTTTCAAACCCACTTCCAGCCTGAGAATTCCCTGCCGCGGGCTGGATATCGATGGGAATGAAGTTGAGATTGTGACGAAGGGACGGCATGATCCCTGCGTTGGCATCAGGGCCACACCCATCGTGGAGGCGATGATGGCCCTGGTATTGATGGATCACGTGCTGCTGCACAGGGCACAGACAGGAAACGAGTGAATGAGCGGAAAACCTTCAATAGCCGTCGTCGGCGCCACGGGCGCTGTCGGTGAAGTCATGCTTTCGATACTGGCGGAGCGTGGGTACCGTGAGGACCAGGTCACTGCCCTGGCCAGCGAAAAGTCTGCCGGGCAGGATGTTGAATTCGGTAATGTGAGACTGACCGTCGAAGACCTGGCGACTTTCGATTTTTCCAGTACCGACTATGCCCTGTTTTCCGCGGGCGGTTCCGTGAGCGAAGAATTTGCGCCACGAGCCGCCGCGACGGGCGCGATAGTGATCGACAACACTTCGGCGTTTCGCTACGACGATGATATTCCGCTGGTGGTGCCGGAAGTCAATCCTCAGGCCCTGGACGGCATCACGGGCAGTGCCATCATTGCAAACCCCAACTGTTCCACCATCCAGATGGTGGTCGCGCTGGCGCCGGTCCAGCGAGTCGCCGGCATCAGCCGCATCAACGTGGCCACCTACCAGTCGGTATCCGGCGCCGGGCGCCAGGGGATGCACGAGTTGGCCATGCAGACCGCTGCCAGGCTGAATTTCAAGGAACCTGAAGTCAGCAAGTTCGCGCAGCCAATTGCGTTCAATGTGCTGCCGCAGATTGATGAAATGCAGGACAACGGGTATTCCCGGGAAGAAATGAAGATGGTCTGGGAGACCCAGAAAATTTTCGCTGATCCCGATATCCTGGTCAATGCGACCGCGGTCCGGGTGCCGGTGTTTTTCGGGCATTCAGAAGCTGTGCACTTCGAGACACGGGAAGAGATCAGTATTGAAAAAGTCCGTCAGTTACTGCAGGAAGCTGACGGCGTCGAGCTGGTCGAAGGCACAGATATGGTTCACGCAACCGCGGTTACTCATGCGGCAGGGAAGGATCCGGTATATGTAGGACGCCTGAGGGCCGATATCAGCCATCCAAGGGGCGTTGACATGTGGGTTGTAGCCGATAATGTGCGGAAAGGCGCTGCTTTGAATGCCATTCAGATCATGGATTATCTGGAAGAAAAGAAGATTTCCAGTGGAAACAGGGATCAAGCGAACGTAAACTCTGCATAGAAGCATAATCACAGACCTGTTCTTCTGAACGTCAGGGAATGACGGAGGGACTCATGAAGACCAAATACCGCATCAGCACTGCAGCCTTCCTGGCAGCAGCTTCGTTAACTTTCAGCTCACCGGCCTGGTCGCTGGGGTTGGGCGATGTGACCGTGGAATCGTATCTGAACCAGCCGCTGCAGGTGAAGATAGACCTGATCACCCGGGAAACCGACGACCTCACTGCTGTCAGAGCTCAGCTGGCTTCTGCCGATGATTATGAATTGATCGGAGCGAGCCGCGACGCGATGCCGGTCCCGATCCGGTTCACCGTGGAAGACCTTGAAGGTGATCCCTATCTGCTGGGAACCAGCAACCTGCCTGTCGGTAATCCGGTGGTACGCCTGATCGTTGAAGTGACCTATGCCAGCGGCCGGCTGTTACGTGAATACACGGTTTTTCTGGATCCGCCTGCTCACGCCGCCCAGGCGCCCATTCCAAGGGTGGACATGCGCGAGAGCCCGCCTGTCACAGAGCCTGCACCGGCTCCTGCGCCGGCTCCGGCAGAAACAGCCCCCGAAACATCTTCGGCACCTGAACAACCGGTGACCGACACACCCCGGGCCAGCAGCACAGCTACGCAACCGAGCCAGGGTGAGTACGGCCCCGTGGCCAGCGGGGAAACCCTTTGGGGCATCGCCAAAAACTGGTCGCGCGGCTCAGGCATGGATCTCAACAAGGTGATGATTGCCATCCAGAGAGAAAATCCCGACGCGTTTCTCAGGGGCAATATCAACCTGCTCAAACGGGGTGCGATACTCCGGATGCCGCGAGCGGAAGATGTCAGGAGTATTTCCATGGCATCCGCGATCAGCGAGGTTTCAGCGCAAACCGAGCAATTCCAGGTAAGCAAAACCAGTGCGAGCGTGGTCAGCCCCTCGACGCCGTTGTTGGCCGATGAAACCGACAGTTTCGCTGAGCCGGAGCCTGCTCAGCCGACCCCTGCACCAGTCGAGCCGCCGGCAGCCGAGATCGACCAGGAGCTTGCCGAAGCTGAAGCGGAAACTGCGGATAGCTTCGCCGAAGAAGCGCCTGCAGAGTCCGAACTGGAACCAGTCGCCGTTGCTGATCCAGAGCCGGAGCCGCAGGTTCAGGACCAGTTGGAACTGGTTCCGCCGTCCGAGGAAAGTGTTCTCGATAGCGCATACGGCTTCGAGGAATCCGATGACGATCCTGCCGACGCATCGGTCTCCGCGGTGGCTCTTCGCGAGGATCTCGCACGCACCGAAGAGGAGTTGATCACGCAGCAACAGCAGAACGAATACCTTGAAGAGCGAATCAGGGAACTTGAATCCCGGCTCGCCGATGCCGAAAAGGCTACTGTCGAAGATGCTGACATGGCCAACATGGAAGAGCGCCTGCGGCAGGAACGCCAGCAGCAGGCCGCCAGCCAGCAAACAGACGGGCCCTGGTACAGCAAAATTTCGATCTGGCTTATCGGATTGCTGGTCCTGGTTGCGGCCGCCGCCGGCTGGTTCATCAGCCGCCGGGGTGGTGCCGAGGAAATCATTTCAGAGGCGCCTTCTGATGACGAACAGCTCCGGGAGATCAAGGACGAGGCAGAGGAAGTTCTCCGCGTGCTCGAAGATCCGGAGGAGCCGGCTGAAGAACAGGTTTCTGACGAGCAAGCCTCTGAAGATGAGACTGAGGAAGCAGGAGAAGATGCCGCTGAGCAGAAGCCTGGCGCGCCGTCTTTCGGCGCCGGTGGAGAGGACGCGGAAGTCCTCGACGAAGAGAGCTCAGATCCGGAAATCCAACTTGACCTGGCCCGCGCCTACATTTCGATGGGTGACAAGGAAGCAGCCCGCGTGATTCTCGAAGAAGTCCAGAATAATGGTAACGAGAACCAGCGCGATGAAGCCAGGAAGATGCTGGACCTGCTGGTCTCCTGACCTGCAGGTTTAAGCCCATGTAATGCGGTACGCCATCGGGCTGGAATATGATGGCAGCCAGTTTTACGGCTGGCAGGTTCAGCGTCAGGAACCAACGGTGCAGGGGTGCCTGGAGCTGGCTGTTGCCGCGGTGGCCGATCACGATGCCAGGGTGACCTGCAGCGGCCGGACCGATACGGGGGTCCATGCGCTGTGCCAGGTGGCGCATTTCGATTCGGATTCGCATCGCCCGGAACGTTCCTGGATCCTGGGTTTGAACAGCAACCTTCCTGCCGGTGTCAGCGTGCTCTGGATCCGGGAAGTCGATGGTTCATTCCATGCCCGTTTCAGCGCATTTGCCCGAAGTTACCGCTATGTAATCCTTAACCGCTGGATTCGTCCTGCCCTGGATGCAAAGCGCATGAGCTGGTGTCGCACGCCGCTCGACGCTGATAGAATGAACCGGGCAGCCCGGCACTTGCTGGGCGAACACGATTTCACCTCTTTCAGGGCACGGGCCTGCCAGGCCCGGCATGCAGTGCGGGAAATCCAACAGATTGCAGTTGCACGCCAGGGTAACGTGGTTTCCCTGGACGTTACCGCCAACGGCTTTCTGTACCACATGGTGCGGAACATCGCCGGAAGTCTTTTGCAGGTGGGCAGCGGAGAGCAGGAAACATCCTGGGTGAAAGAAGTACTTGAGAAAATGGACCGGACCCAGGCAGCGCCGACCGCGCCGCCTGAAGGCCTGTATTTCCTGGGGGCACGGTACCCGGACCAGTACCGCCTGCCCACCGAAACGCCCGATTTTCCGCGGGGCAGGGGATTGTCCTGATGGTCCGGGTGAAAATTTGCGGCCTGACCCGGCGCCAGGACGTCAGCGTTGCGGTAAAGGCGGGCGTGGACGCGCTTGGTTTTGTCTTCGCAGAACGCAGCAAAAGGATGGTTGGTTCGGCTGAAGCAAAAAAATTGGTGCAAAACGTGCCAGCTTTTGTGTCCCGGGTCGGTCTGTTCATGGACCAGGAAGCTGCGATCATTGCGGATGTGCTGCGGAACGTGCCTCTGAGCCTGTTACAGTTTCACGGTAGTGAGGACGCGGCGTTCTGCCGGCAGTTCGGCCTGCCTTACGTCAAGGCGCTGAGCATCGCAGACGGGCAGGCGCTGAGCCGCGCGGAACAGAACTATTTTGATGCAGCCGGCTTGCTGCTTGACAGCCATGCACCGGGCGGCGCCGGTGGCACGGGAGAGGTGTTCGACTGGTCGGAAATACCGGAGATACGCCTGCCGCTGGTACTGGCTGGCGGGTTGACACCGGAAAACGTGGGGCGGGCGGTGCAACAGGTAAAACCCTGGGCCGTGGATGTTTCAAGTGGTGTGGAAGACGCACCGGGACAAAAAAGCGCTGTGAAAATGCAGGCATTTATCAACGAGGCAAAACGTGAGTACTGAAATACAATTCGCCAGTGAACCAACTTTTGAACCGGATGAGCAAGGGCATTTTGGCCCCTATGGAGGCACCTACGTGTCTGAAACGCTTATCCACGCCCACGAAGAACTGAAAGAGGCCTATTACCGCTGGCGCGAGGATGATGAGTTCATGGCCCGCCTGGATGCCGACCTGGCCCATTACGTCGGCCGGCCGTCGCCTGTTTATCACGCCAGCCGGCTAACGGAAGTCGCGGGTGGCGCCCGTATCCTGCTCAAGCGTGAAGACCTCAACCACACCGGGGCGCACAAGATCAACAACACGGTGGGGCAGGCGCTGCTCGCAGATCACATGGGCAAGTCCAGGATCATTGCCGAAACCGGTGCAGGCCAGCACGGGGTCGCCTCGGCGACGGTGGCGGCCCGGTTGGGTAAAGAATGCGTGGTGTACATGGGCGAAGTGGATATTCACCGCCAGGCAATCAACGTGTTCAGGATGAAATTGCTGGGCGCCGAAGTGCGTTCAGTTTCATCCGGTTCGAAAACACTCAAGGATGCCCTGAACGAGGCGATGCGGGACTGGGTGACCAATGTGGATGATACGTTTTATATCATCGGAACCGTGGCGGGCGCCCATCCATACCCGGTAATGGTCCGCGATTTCAATGCCGTGGTTGGGCGCGAGGCGCGCCGGCAGATGCTCGAGGAGTATGACGCTTTGCCGGATGCACTGGTCGCCTGTGTTGGTGGCGGCTCCAATGCGCTGGGACTGTTCCATCCGTTTCTCGGCGATAAGGACGTAAAAATGTACGGCGTCGAGGCAGCTGGTCATGGCTTGCATACCGGTGAGCATGCGGCATCGCTGTGTGCCGGCCGGCCAGGCGTGTTGCACGGCTGCCGTACTTACCTGATGGATGATGACGCTGGTCAGATCCAGCACACCCATTCGGTATCAGCCGGGCTGGATTATCCGGGCGTGGGTCCCGAGCATGCCTGGTTGAAGGACACCGGCCGGGTGGAGTATGTCGGAATAACCGATGATGAAGCCATGCAGGCTTTCCATCAGCTGACCCGGCTTGAAGGTATTCTGCCTGCCCTGGAAAGCAGTCATGCCGTGGCCTGGGCAATGAAACTGGCCGCTGAAATGAGACCGGACCAGTCGGTGCTGGTGAACCTTTCCGGGCGGGGTGACAAAGATGTTCAGACCGTGGCGGAACTGGAAGGGATTTCCCTGTGAGCAACCGAATCGACCAGCGGTTCAGCGCCCTGGCCGGTCAACAGCGCGCGGCTCTGATTCCTTTCATCACCGCAGGTGATCCCGAACCTGGCTGGACGGCGGCGATCATGCATTCATTGGTGGAATCCGGTGCGGATGTAATTGAACTGGGTGTGCCATTTTCGGACCCGGCAGCAGACGGCCCCGTCATCCAGGCGGCCAGCGAACGTGCAATTGCCCAGGGAGTAAGCCTGTGCACGGTACTGGAAATGGTCCGTGATTTCCGGCAGAAAGATGCCGATACGCCGGTTGTGCTGATGGGCTACCTCAATCCAATAGAGCGTTATGGGCACGCGGAATTCGCCCGGGACGCCTCGAGCGCCGGTGTGGATGGCATCCTGATGGTGGATTGCCCGCCCGAGGAGATGGTGCACCTTCGCGGTGAACTGGACGAACACGGAATTTATCCGATCTGCCTGGTAGCGCCGACGACGACTCCGGAACGCATGTCCCGCATCGTCAGCCAGGCCAGCGGTTACATCTACTACGTGTCGTTCAAGGGCATCACCGGGGCCAACCGGTTGGAACAGGCGAGCCTGGAGCAGCCGGTCCAGGAGTTGAGGGCGTTTTGTGATCTGCCACTGGCTGTCGGGTTCGGAATCAAGGGCCCGGAAAGTGCTGCTGCGGTTGCGGGGCTGGCTGACGGTGTCGTCATCGGAAGCGCCCTGATTGAACAAATCGCCGACAGCAACACCGCTCGGCAAGCCTGTGAGCGGGCCAAGGACTTTCTTGCACCCATTCGCGAGGCGATGGACAATAGCAGGTTATGAGCTGGTTCCAGAAATTGATGCCTTCGCGGATTCGCACCGAAGGCGGAAGCAAACGCAACGTTCCCGAAGGCCTTTGGACCAAGTGTAACGCTTGTACCTCCGTGCTGTACCGGCCGGAACTGGAACGCAACCTTTTTGTTTGCCCCAAGTGCAACAATCACATGCCGCTGAAGGCCAGGACCCGGCTGGAACTGTTCCTGGATCCGGGTAGCAATCGCGAAATAGCGGCAAACCTCGAGCCGGCCGATCCGCTTAAGTTTCGCGACAGCAAGAAGTACCGGGAACGCATCCACGCCGCACAGAAAAAAACCGGTGAGAAAGACGCGCTGATTGCCCTGGCCGGCAAGCTCAATGGCATGGATACGGTCGCCTGTGCTTTCGAATTCGGCTACATGGGTGGGTCGATGGGCTCCGTGGTGGGTGAAAAGTTTGCCCGGGCCGGGCAGGAATGCCTGCGTATGCGGGCGCCGTTGGTATGTTTCTCGGCCACCGGTGGGGCGAGGATGCAGGAAGGCCTGTTTTCATTGATGCAAATGGCCAAAACCAGCGCTGTGCTGGCACTCATGGCAGAGGAAGGTATTCCTTACATCTCCGTATTGACCCACCCGACCACGGGTGGCGTATCAGCCAGCCTGGGCATGCTGGGCGATGTGAACATTGCAGAACCTGCGGCGCTGATCGGTTTTGCGGGTCCACGGGTCATTGAACAGACCGTTCGCGAAAAATTACCCGAGGGGTTCCAGCGCAGTGAATTCCTGCTTGAAAAAGGCGCGATCGACATGATTGTCGACAGGCGCCAGCTGCGTGATGAAGTTTCTTCCCTGCTGCAATTGCTGACCGGCGGCAAGCGCCCGAAAGCCGTTTCCGGAGAGGTGGTTACCTCCTGACCTGAATCAGATACCCGTGGGTTCCCCTTCGCTTCCCGCAACGCTGCCCGACTGGCTGGATTTACTGGAAAGCCGGCATCCCCGGGCCGTTGACCTTGGCCTGGATCGCGCCAACGCGGTCTGGCAACGCATGGGCCAGCCAAATCCTGCACCCAGGATTTGCACGGTAGCAGGCACCAACGGCAAGGGCTCGACGGTATCAACCCTTTGCGCTTTGCTGAACGCGCTCGGATATCGCCACGGCAGCTACACCAGCCCGCATGTTGAAGATTACAACGAACGGGTCCGGATCAATGGCGAGCCGGTCAGCGACGATGTCCTGCTGGACGCTTTCTCACGGATAGAAAGCTTCCGCGGAGATCTCAGCCTGAGCTATTTCGAATTCGGCACCCTGGCGGCGATTGACATACTGGCGCGTTCCGGCCTCGAATTCGCCGTGATGGAAGTCGGTCTTGGCGGCCGCCTGGACGCGGTGAACATCCTGGACAGCGATTGTGCAGTCATCACACCCATAGGATTGGACCACCAGGAATACCTTGGGAACGACCTGGACAGCATTGGGCGGGAAAAAGCGGGGATTATCCGGGCAGGAAAGCCGGTCATCTGCGGAGATCCCGATCCGCCCGCAAGCATCCACGAAGAAGCAGTTGGCCTTGGTGCACAACTCAGGTTACTGGGGCGGGATTTCAACATCGTTCAAAGCGATGGACATGCCCACTTCAGCATGAACGGGCTGGAACTGGACGTGCCGCTGCCCGCGCTGGCCGGCTTTCACCAGTTGAATAACATGGCGACCGCTTTGGCGGCGCTGTTCGAATTGGTTCCCTCTGCCCGCAGCAAGCCTGCCGAGGTGTCGAATGGACTGCGCTCGGTTTCCTTGCACGGGCGGTTCGAACGCGTACGGAACAGCCCCGTGGTCTGGCTCGATGTGGGCCATAATCCCCTGGCGGCCAGCGCTGTGGCGAGGGCCGTAGACGACGCCATGCAAGCAGAGGGCATGGGGCGATGCCGGTGTGTTCTGGGCATGTTGTCCGACAAGGATGCCGCGGCAGTGGCAACAGAAATGGATGCTGTCATTTCCAGCTGGTATTGCGCAGGGATCGGAAGTTACCGGGGTCAGTCCGGCGCACAGCTCGCCGGGCGTCTTGGCCAGGCAGGTCTGCCCCTGGACGTAAAGGAATTCATAACGGTCGGTGATGCCCTGGAAGCGGCGTTGACCGATAGCCGGCAATCGGACGCTGTGCTGGTTTTCGGCTCATTCCTGACGGTTGCCGATGCAATGCGGCATTTGGACACTGATACTGCTAGAATCCACACCGAGGGGCAGGGCTGACGGATGACAAGAATAAATGGATACAGCGCTTAAGCAAAGACTGGTTGGCGCCAGTGTGCTGATCGCTTTCGCGGTCGTTGTTTTACCCATGCTGCTTGGTGGGCGGCCAGATGACTCGAATCCAGAGTCGCAGAAAATCGAACTGCCTCCGCAACCGGCAGAGCTGGATTTCGAAACCCGCCGCTATCCGATTGGCGATAAAAAATCTCCGGCTCCCAGGAAGCAGGAAACCGCCCCCCCCAAGCCTTTACCAAGCCCGAAGTTATCGGGTGAGCCTGCGCCGGACGTCACGCAGGAGGCCCCGGGCCAGGAGAATCCGGCGGAGCCCCAACCAGAACCTGATCCCATTCGGTTGCCAGGGACCGAGGCCGTAACTGCTTCTTCCGATAGCGGACGGTATGTCGTCCAGGTAGCCAGTTTCGGTGCCGCCGACAATGCCAGGCGCCTGTCGGAAACCCTGCGCAGTTATGGTTACGACGTGCGGGTCGATACGGTCAAATCCGACGTGGGGACCCTGCACCGGGTGCGGGTCGGTCCTTATGCCGGTGAAAATGACGCCAACGGTGTCGTGAGCAAGCTGCAGTCGCAGGTCGCCGGAATCAAGCCCCGGGTGATGGACCTTCAGCCGGAGAAAGTTGCGCAGGTAACCAAGCCGTCGGATCCGCTGGTGCGATGGGTGGTGCAGGTCGGCAGTTTTTCCAATGCCGCCAACGCTGACAAGCTGGTGGCGCGGCTAAAGCTGGAGTCGCTGACCGCATACAAGGAACAGGTAAGCAGTTCCGGAAAAGTCATTTACCGGGTCCGGGTTGGTCCCTTCCTGGAAAGGGAAGAGGCGCTTCGGGCCGACACGCTGGTTCGTGAGCGATTGGCTATCGACGGCGTGGTCATGAGTGCCGATTAGTGGACTGGCCAGATTACGCCATCCTGGCCGTCATCGTGGTTTCGGTTGTCGTAGGCGCCCTCAGGGGCTTCATCAAGGAAGTTTTTTCGCTGTTGGTCTGGGCCGCCGCTTTTCTCGTCGCTTACCACTTTGCCGGTGATGTTGCAGAGCTGATGGAGGATGCGGTGACCCTTCCATCTGCACGTACGGCGATGGGCTTTTCAGGCCTGTTTATCGCCGTGCTGCTGGTCGGGGGTCTGATCAACTACCTGCTGGGCCGCCTGGTGGAAACCACCGGCCTCAGCGGTACGGACCGTTTGCTGGGCGGTGTGTTCGGCGCAGCGCGTGGACTGGTGCTGATCGTTGCCGTGTTGCTGGTTTGTGGCTTCACGCCCATTCCGGGAGATCCCTGGTGGAAGGAATCGCTGACTATTCAGCGCATGATGCCCCTGGTTGCCTGGACTGCCACCTATCTGCCGGAATCGGTGGTCGAACACCTCGATTTTGAACCGGAAACGGAAGACGGGAAAGACTCCGAAAAAGAGCA
>CAJIAU010000146.1_pt1 | contig 19375 bp, 16 predicted proteins | sample 9199171 | NCBI WGS metagenome assembly CAJIAU01 (sample SAMEA7708280, study PRJEB35096) | sediment metagenome | biome: marine neritic benthic zone biome [ENVO:01000025]; feature: sediment [ENVO:00002007]; material: shallow marine sediment [ENVO:03000034] sea grass bed [ENVO_01000059] ...
CCTGGTAAACGACCTGGTTGACACCTTTGTAGTCAAACTCATGAACCTCGACGGCTAATCCACGGGTGTCCGTCATTCCCAGCCGCCCTGCGATATCCCAGGTGTACATCTCTTCCATTTTCTGAATAGCAAACGCGGTACCCAGCTCGGGGACTGGGCCACTGGGACCCCATACTTGCAGTGGCACATGACGGCCCATCAGCGCACCACCGATGAACAGCTCGCCAAGCGCGCCAAAATGGTCACCGTGGAGGTGGCCGATGAAAATCTTGTCGAGGAAATCGTAGGGAATCTGCAGCGACGAAATGCGCTCAGCTGAACCTGATCCGATGTCGAAAATGAACTTGTCACCGTTGCCAAGCTCGACCAGAAAACAAGCAGCCGCTTGGGAAGCCCGGGTCGTTGGCATACCGGTGCCACACGCAATCACGCGCATCTCGTCGGACGCGAGGTCTTCTGTGTTTGGCACATAGAAGTCGAGCTCCCTCGCCTTTACAGGTGAAACAAGCGGCTCAGCAGCCTCATCAAAGGCGGCATTCGCCCTGGAAATCAGACTTTCATTGTTGACGCCCATATTGATACCGATAGCAAGACCGCCGAGAAATACAACGAGCAGCGCGATTGTAATAAGTGCTTTCATAAACCAGTACTCCCCGATTTAGAGTTGTGGAACGCTTTGTTACCTAAAAATCGATTGTAGTCTAATTAACATCAATGTTCCGTTCCTGGCCGACAACCGAACAACATACCGGTTACCCGTCAATCTGCAGGTAGAGATTGCGTATCGAAAACACACACAGGCCATAACGCATTGCGTTATATAACGCATAACGTTATACTTAATCCATGATCAAGAGCTTTCGTTCCAGGGGAACAGAGAAAATCTGGAATGGGATTCGATCGAAGCGCCTGACACAGAACATCCAACAAATCGCCAGGCGCAAACTGCGAATGCTGAACAATGCTCGATCATTAAACGACCTGCGTGTGCCGCCGGCGAACCGACTGGAGACGCTGCGGGGAAATCGTAAGGGACAGCACAGTATTCGAATCAACGATCAATGGCGAATCTGTTTTGTCTGGATGGATGGTGATGCCATTAACGTTGAAATCGTGGACTACCATTGATGGAGGTGGCGAATGTGAACAAATTGGAAAACATTCACCCTGGTGAGGTGCTTCTGGAGGAGTTCCTGGTGCCCATGGAATTGAGCCAGAACCGTATTGCCAGGGAAATCGGCGTACCGCCCCGCCGCATCAATGAAATTGTTCATGGCAAACGCTCTATTACCGCTGATACCGCGTTACGTTTGGCCCGCTATTTCGGGACCACCGAGGCATTCTGGATGGGGCTCCAAGCCGACTTCGACCTCGAGGAAGCGCGTAACAGGCTTGGCAAACGGCTGGAAACCGACGTAAGCGTTCACGTGGCATAGGACCAGCTGGACCGGCTGATTTTTTGTGCCTAAAAATGGCCCTTCAAGAATACTTTCTAATATTAACTATTTATTTCAATTACTTACTAACTTTAATCCGGGATTGAAAATCCGCGTGTCGGTGGATCGAGATCTTGCGTCGCTTCGCGACTTAATCATTTGCGTGTATAGCGACACGCAACGCCCCGTGGGCACCATCCAATATCTCAATTTTATCTTGTAGAGCTTCTGTTTAGGTTTAGAGACAGGCGTCTGTGAGCGCTAACTTTTTCCGCTTCCGACCCAATGTATGGACTCCTCCTACCTAGTCACCTAGGTTGAGTGTTGACCAAAACGCTCTAGAAGGAGCCCATACATGACTAAGTTAAACGTAATTGGGGTCGACTTGGCAAAGAATGTAATCCAAGTTTCCGTCCTTTCCCGGAACAACCGGGAACTGCGTAACTCTTCTTTTACCCGCTGCAAGTTTGCCGATTTCCTTGGCCGACAACGGCCGAGTCTCGTCGCCTTTGAAGCTTGTGCCACCGCTCATTACTGGGCGCGTGTCGCCCGGCGACACGGACACCAGGTCAAGATCATTCCGGCCAAGGCCGTGATGCCCTTTCGGCAGGGTCACAAGACCGATGAGAACGACGCCCTGGCTGTTGCCGAAGCGGCCAGCCGGCCCAACATCAAGCTTGCGCCGCTGAAGACAGTAGAGCAGCAGGGCATGCAGGCTATTCAGCGCTCCCGGGAGCTGTTGCTGCATCAACGCGTGGCTTTGTCCAATCACGTCAGAGGCTTGATGCTGGAGTTCGGCATCGTTATCCCACAAGGCTTTGCTGCTCTGTATCGTCAACTGCCGGAGATCCTCGAAGACGGTGAAAACGAGTTGCCTGACCTTTACCGTCCCACGCTGAGCCTGATGTATCGGCGGCTGTGTGACCTGCGTGCGGATGTTGAGCAAATGAACGAGACGATCAAGGTATTGGTTGAGAACCATCCGGTATGTCGCCGGTTAACTGCCCTGGAAGGGATCGGGCCGGTCTGTGCGGCACTGCTGTATGCCACCTTAGGCAGTGGTGAAGCGTTCACTAACGGCCGTCAGTTCTCAGCCTATTTGGGTCTGACCCCGAAGCAGTTCAGCAGCGGCGGCAAGGTCAACCTGGTCGGCATCAGCCGACAGGTTGCCAATCGGCGCTTGCGCGCTGTGCTAATCCAGGGTGCCCGGGCTTACGTGTATCGTCTGAAGGAACCGAAGACGGCCAAGGATCATTGGCTGTGGGCCATCATTGAGCGCAGCGGCAAATGCAAAGCCGCTGTTGCACTGGCTAACAAGAACGTCCGTACAGCTTGGGCGATGCTGACCCAGAATACTGAATACCAGCGTTATCCATCGGCTGCCTGAAAGCAGAAGGGCAGCCAAAAAAGAGGAGTTCAGCGAGAGACCATGATCAGATAAAAGATATCCGCCCCGGTGAAACCTGATCCGAAATGAGGCCTACGAGTCCAACGACCCAAAGAGGCACCAGGGTGCGCATACATTGAGGGCTGGGAGATAGCGTCTCCATCGACAAGCCGAATATACATACGCGTCTTATGTCTGATACGAAATCCCTCGCGAACCAGGAGGAGTCCATATACATTTCGGAATTTCAGAAAATTTCAATATTTCAACAATCCGAGAAAGGTGAAGTTCCTGGTGAAAATTGGAACTTCCAAAAACAGGACATATCCTGCCGCATCTGTTTTTCGTCTCATCGACGACGACAAATCGCCCGCCCTCGTGAGCTGGATGCAACGCCTCAATCGCGTGTTCCATATCGATATCGAAACCTGCAGCGAATGCGGTGGTGAGGTCCGCATCATCGCCAGTATCGAAGACCCTGCAGTGATCAACATGAGGCGGCAGGGCAGCGGTCGTCCAGCAAGTCGAAATCAGTCGCAAAAGAATACCCAACAAGGAAGTTTCCATAGGTAAGGCAGCGTTTGGGCGCGATTGGGTTCACCGATTGCGGTGATCTGGCTGAACAGCCGAGGTGAAAGGCTGCTCAATAGGTGTGGGTTTCATGGAATAGGGCTTTAATGCGTCCTATACTCACCCATCTTAATGATTCAGAGCACCGGGCAATCCAATCCCCTAAGGTTTGAAATACGCTGGTAGTTTCGCGTCGCACTGCCGTACCCCGGTAGATCCGAACTGTATTCAAAGACCAGGTTGTCGCAGTCGCTCCAGGTCAGGATGAAGGTTCCCCACGATTCCAGGACCACCTCACCGCTGTCGAATGCCGCCCCCCATCGGGTAAAACCGGTGGGATAGAGCACCTCCATCGTCACCGACTGGCCATCGGACTGCGCCACGCCAAAAATCCACATCTGCTGACCGTTTTGGTCGTAGGTGAACATGATCGCCAGCACACGTCCATCGGGCAGCCATTCGACGATCAGGCCCTCGCCATTGCGAACAGGATCATAGAAGGAGCCGGACAATCCGGCATTTGGGTGTTGTGTTGTGTTGTCATCACAACCGGCGATGTCGCTGACACGCTCGGCTTTGGTGAGCAAGGGATCGTAGCCCAGCTCAGGATTGCCGGAATAGGAAACGTTACCCGCCGGCTCACCGGTGGCACAGGCCGGAAAGACCATTGACATGCCGCCCCAATCTGTAAATTCGATGGCATTTGTATCAAAAGACTCGCCAAATGGAGTGCCGATCGGGCGTATCATTTCTGAAGTGACCAGGCTGTTGCCAGCAACATTGCCAAGACCCAGGAACCAGGCCGGCCCGCTACCATCGGGTTTATAGGTAAAGGTGTAAATGATCGTGGCATCGCCATCCAGGATTTCAACATACTGTCCTTCGCCGTTGCGCAGCGAATTGAAAAACGCACCGGAATGCCCGGCCTGAATGGCGCCGGCACCCGCGAACTCCACGGCGCCGGAGTCACACTCAAAACCACCATCACCGTCACCATCCTGTGGGCTGCCCAGGCCATTGGCGTCACGCCAACTGCAAGGCAGGGACGGAGCACTGTCACCCTCGAAAGTTATCAATGCATCGAGGCCGAGGTCGATGGCCGGACTGCCGGGCAGCGGCGAGCGGATGCCGTTTTCGTCAGGCTCGGACAACATGGCGTCGGTATTGGGAAGGTCCGTGGGATGATCGAAATTACAGCTGTTATCCGGGGAAATGTTGTAGCCCAGCGAGTTTAATGACCCTGCACCGTCGCCCTCGCAGGCAGCCAGCAATTTATCGCTCGGTGGTTCGATGGCCTTCTGCTGTTCCACGCCATCAAGTTGTAAAATATTACCCAACAGATCGGCATCAGAACCGGATGTGATCAGAGTTTCACCCTCTGCCGTGTACATGAGGTTGTTTGCCAGCAGAATTTTGCCCTGGCCCTGAGAAATCAGCGGGGTTTCGCAAAAACCATAAATCACGTTGGATTCGATCTTCACCTGGGTATTTGGGCGGAGTTCACCCGCGAGGTTCACGCTGATGGCACAGCCACTTTCTCCTGCCATATCCGCCCAAAAAACATTGCTTCCAATCAGTGCAGCAGTGGATGGTGCTTCGACCGTGTCGCCACCAATGGCCAACACACCACCATTTCTGATGGCTGTGGTCCGGAAAAAACCAACGTCATTAACAACAAGGTGGGCATTACCGCCGCGATAGACAGCCCCGCCATCCAGACCGGCTGCTGAGTCAGAAACCGTCCCATCCCGCACTTCCAGCACGGCATCCCCACGAACTGCATAGGTTCCGCCGTTCTGCTCACTTGAATTGTCATTGGCACGCCCGTCTTCCACAGCTACACGAGCATTATCCTCCACCAGAATGGCGCCGCCATCGGCGAAGGTTTCGTTATTTTCGTATCTCGTGCGGGTAAAAGTAGCACGCGCATCACCGTCTACAAGAAACACACCCCCGCCGTCAATCGAAGCGAAATCAGAAAATAATTGGCCCCTGAACTCAACGTTTCCCGCGGAGATCTGCGCAAACCGGAACAGCGTAGCGGCAGCATTGCCGCGGCGGAATTGACCGTCGATAAACCGGATATCTGACGTGATGACCGGCAAGGCGTTGGATGAGCCCTTGTAGCCTTCGGAAAAAGTGGTTTCGCCCCCACCTACGGTCCGTATCCAGACAATGGTGCCCTCGGGTAGCGCATTGGCATACTCGACCGCTGTGATCAGTGCGTCCGCATTGCCGGCAGGCACATCAACGTACGTTCTCAATGCATCAATTCGAGCAGCCAGCAAAATAAAGCCGATCATCTGCATCGATTCTTCTGTTCCGGTTTTTGTACCGTCCGCAAAGCATTCTCTTGACTCCCAATCGTCCAGATTAATCTGGTCCGGCGGAAACAGGTGGGATTCAAGAGTCTGGCCGTCTGCGTCCCGCAAGCCACCGCCACAGCGATCGATATTAAGGTCACCCACAGAAAAAAAGTCGCCGATTGAGTCTCCAGCCAGGGCGTCCTGCGTGGTGCCATCCTCCAGGATAAAGCGGGACTGCGTTGCGGTGCCGGTTGCGACTTCACCATCAGGATCGCTATGTGCGCAGACCATCTGTTCAACCAGGTCCCAAAATGAGCCTGTGCCACCGTCCGGCAACACACCTGTTGCAGTTGGGGGCTCACCTTCTGGTGGTTTCTGGATACGCGTAATCCATGCGTCACCCGGCCGGATAGCCTCTGTTTCGGAGGCCTGCTCGTTGACAGTGACCTCGGTGACCTCACAAATCATGTCCCAGGCCAGCGGTGTTTGCGCGTGAAGTGTCGATGCCCAGAAAAGGGCGAGTAAGTAAAAGATCGATTGTTTACTGAGCATTGCCATTCCCTATAGCATTCGGCCGGTTACCGACAAGTATAGGAGATCAATTCCAAATTTCAGGCAAGCAGCCAGGCAGTCGTCTCGCCAGACACCTGAATGCTAATTGCCTCTGTGAATGAGTGAAGTTCTTCAGGCCAGAAGTCACAAGCACTGACCAGAATCATTGCCAAAAAAGCTAACTTGACAGAAACAAATCGCATTTATCAGCCCACCAATCTTACAGACGTTTACCTGGACTTTTATCTACCATCAGGACACTTTTTGCAACCCTGGGAACTCCAGTAAACAGAACCGGCGGTAACAGTTGTGGATTCTACTTGTGTCAGTTTTGTACCAATTTAACCGACCAGCTTGTAGCCAAACCGGTGCACTGTTATGAGCAGTTCCGGATTAGAGGGGTCGTCCTCGATCTTTTTCCGTAACTTGGCGATGTGCGTGTCGACGGTGCGCGTGAAGGGAATGGTTTCGTAACCCCAGACTGCGTCCAGCAATTCCTCTCGTGTCACGACCTCTCCCAGGCGGCCGATCATAAAGCCAAGCAAGCGAAATTCGCGCGGCGTAAGTGGAAGCGGCTCACCGTCTTTACACGCTTCGTGACGGGCGAGATCCACGGTGACATCACCGATTCGATAGGCCGATGCGTCCTCCTGGCGATGCGGCTGGCTGCGCCGTAAAACCGCTTCGACCCGTGCCATCAATTCCATGAAACTGAATGGCTTGGTAACATAATCATCCGCGCCAAGCTTGAGCCCCAGCACCTTGTCGATTTCCTGGCCGCGGGCGGTCAGCATGATAATCGGGAGTTCAGATCCCTCGCTCCGCAGGCGTTTGCAGACTTCGAGCCCGGTCATCTTGGGCAGCATGATGTCCAGGATCATGACCTCTGGTGATTCTTCGCGCGCCATTCTGAGGCCTTCCTCGCCGTCACGGGCCCGTGTCACCTCGTGACCTTCGTAAGTGAAGCCATCCTGGAGGGCAACTGCCATTGCCTCGTCGTCTTCGACAACCAGTATTCTGCTCATGCCGCTACCTCTCTCACTGGTGTTCTCCGGCCGGGCCTTCGATTGGAAGGTGGATGGTGAATGTGCTCCCCTTGCCCGGCTCGGACTCAAGGGTCACTTTTCCGCCGTGTGCTTCGACGATGTGACGGACCAGGGGCAGGCCCAGCCCAGACCCCTTGACGTCGTGCACCAGCCCGGTGCTGACCCGGTGGAAGCGTTCAAAAATTCGTTCCTGTTCATCTCGCGGGATACCGATACCATGGTCGGAGACCGCGATGGTCACTTCATCTCCGGTCCGGCTGAGCTCGACACCGATCCACCGGTCTCCGTTCGAGTATTTCACTGCATTATCCAGCAGATTGGCAACGGCGCGGTCAATCGCATTCGCATCCAGTCGGATTTCAGGCAGATGATCGTCGGGTCCGTGGTAGCTGACTTCGAATCCCTTGTCACGCAGCCTGACCGTGAACGCAGCCAGGGTGCCGGCCAGGAGCTCCTCGATATCGGCATGATCGAAGGTGTAGTCGATGCGGCCTGATTCTATCCGCGAGAAGTCCAGGATGTTGTTGATCAGCTGGGTGAGCCGCCGGCTTTCGGTCTCGATATAGGCCCCGTACTCGCGTACTTTGTCCTGGTCCTCCACCCGGCCACGGCGCATGAACTCGCCGAAGACCCGAATCGAGGACAACGGGGTACGGAGTTCGTGTGAAACGTTCGAGACGAATTCATTTTTCATCGCCGACAGCTTCATTTCGCGCAACGCGGTTCGAATGGTAAGGGCGATTCCCGCGAGCAGCACCAGCGCCAGGGCCGCGGACAGGGTCATGTTGTACGTAAAGTTGACCCGCGCCCATTTTTCGGCCGATGCAAAATCACCCTGCAGGGAGACACTCCAGTCGTTGAATACGAACTGGAAACCGCGACGTGCACGGTCTTGTTCCGGGGAAAATTTTTCATCCAATGGGAGAATCTGGTTCTTGCGCCCGTCACGAACCACTACCCGCAGTTCTGCCTTCTCACTGTCCTCAAACTTGGGTAACGATGCCTTAATCGCATCGGGTAGCACTTTGGTCTTGAAGTATTCTTCATCCACGATCAGGCCGGCCAGTCCCACCAGCTGCCAGTTTTCGTCGGTAATCGGATTGAGGATGATCCGGTTTTTTGGATCGCGCAGGTCGGTGTTGAGTGACGTGGTTTTGATCTTTGATCCCTTTTTCCGAAGGTAGGACCAGGGCGAAGCTGCAGCCCAAACAGCCACTGTTTCGTCGGAAAACTCGGGCACTTCCATCTTGCCCGTGGTCTCGTTGAAAAAAAGAATGGAGTCCCTGGTCTGATAGCTCACGACGAATAATCGCCGGGCGCCTGGAATCTCCTTCTTCTTGAAGTATGAGGCTGTCTTTTGCAGTTTCTTTTCGGTGAAGATTCCGGCCGGCAAATTGAGGGCGCGCTCAGAAATCTTGTAATAAAAGTAGTGCACTTCCTTGGTGATAGTCTCCAGGTAGTTGTTAAGCGTCGCCTTTCGGGCGATGGCGGAATTGTGCTCGAGCTCGGTAAGCCACCAGTACTGGAGTGCGAGCAGCGTGGCCAGGGGAAGCAGCACCGCAGCCAGTCCCGCCCACAGGATCCTGCGGCCGCCGAGCACACTGTGCTCCACGGCGTGGAGTTCAGCGTCCGAGACCTTTCCATCGCGCTGATTGTGACCGTTGAACAGGGACATCCTGGCTCCTGCAAACCCTTGCAAGCATTCAATATAACGCTAAAAAACGTCGCCGTGTCCCGTTTTTACAACTTGGAAACAACTTTCACGAGATTTCACTCCATGATGAGGACATTCACATCCGGGAAGAGCAAATTACCAGCCATGACCGGAAAGAAATTTCTGTGATGACGCGGCCAGGTGGTCGTTCGGCCACCTGGCACTTTCAGTACCGGTCGCGAAGTCCCGCGTCGACCTCGCACCCAATGGAATCATGAGGAAGCGAAATGACGAAATTAATTGCGATACTGCTGCTGGCCCTTACTTTCTGCTTACCGGCCGTAGCTGGTGAAAGATGCGATGGAAGCGCTGACGAAGTAGCCAAAATGGAAGCCAAGTATGCCGAAAAAGCCTGGCTCGGCGTCGAGTATGACAAAACCGATAGTGGCCATTATGTGATCACAAATGTACACTCCGGCAGCCCGGCAGATAAAGCCGGCTTCCAGAAAGGTGACACACTGCTCAGCATGCAGGGCGAGGAATACACGAAGGCCAACAAAAAGGCCCTGAAAAAGGTTTATGCAAACATCAGCCCCGGCTCTGAAGTCCAATACGTAGTGAAACGGCAGGGCGCCAAGGTCGAACTGGATGCCACGCTCGAGCACGTGCCCGCGGAGCTGCAGAGGAAGTGGATCGCCGAACACATGGAGAAGCACCACCCTGATCAGCAGGTAGCCTCCAACAACTAAGTGTTACGTGCGGGGGCCGGTATCTGGCCCCCGTGCGACATAGGCGTTCACGCGCTGCAGGCTTCAAGAATCCTCGGTCAACGGCACAATCGTGATTTCCACACGGCGGTTCAGTTGGCGCCCCGACGCGGTGGCGTTCGACGCTACCGGGTAGGATTCACCGCCACCGACCACCATCAGCCGATCACCGTCCACCTTCCGTGAACGCAGATAAGCCGCCACACTGCCCGCGCGGCGCACCGACAGATCCTGGTTGTACTGTGCGGCACCGGTACTGTCGGTATGCCCGGCTACTTCCACCAGCGTTTTGTCGAACTCATTCAGCACCAGTGCGACGGAGTCGAGGATTTCGTAAAAAGCCGAACTGATATCTGGACTGTCTACCGCGAAAGTTATATTACCCGGCATGTTGAGCGTGATGTTTTCCCCCATCCGGGTGACGCTGACGCCGGTGCCTTCAAGCTGCTGGCGTAGTTTCATTTCCTGCTGGTCCATGTAATAACCCACGCCGCCACCAGCCAGGGCGCCTACGCCACCCAGGATCAGGGCGCGCTTCTTGCGCTCGCTTGAATCACTGCCGCTGATCAGACCCACGGCGACACCGGTAGCGGCTCCTATGGCGGCGCCCTTGGTGGCGTTGCTGGTTTTCTCTTCCCGCGTATAGGGATCCAGGGTGGTGCAGCTGGTCACAGCTGCCAGTAAAGCGATCGCAGTTGCCGATCCGAATTTGCCTTTCAACATGAGCCTGTCCTTGGCTATCGTGCCTGTGGTTTAGATGGGTGAGGCTATCACGGTTTTCTTTCAGGGGTGCTATGTTCGCTCGGGCAGCCAGTCGATAATGGCAGCGAACAGCTTCCCGGGTTCAATCGGCTTTGCAACGAAGTCGTTCATGCCGGCCTCCATGCAAGCCTGCCTGTCGAAAACGTCGATGTGCACAATCTGCTTCAGCATGTATTCGAAATTAACGCAGTTCAGGCACAGGCAAAAAGCCTTGAATACAAGCTCGAAATGCTGCCGGGTATGCCGCAATTCATGGTCACCGACCGCACTCTGCTCACCGAAGTATTCATAAACGTGATCAGCAACGCAGTGAAGTTCACGCCCGATAGTGAGGAAGTGAGAGTCCGGCTCGAGCTGGACGGGGACTTCATGTTTTTTAGCGTAAGGGACAAAGGAATAGGGATTCCGGAGGAAAAGCAAGCGGCCGTATTTGATAACCTGGTCATTCAGGCTGTTTTTTGCCACGCCGGCAGACGCCACATAGCTGCGGATTTCGGCTCCGGCAGGGGCGCCGTCTTTTCCATCGATGCAAGTGCCGTTGCAGCCGTCGAGCCAGGCCTGGGGACCCATTCAATGGATACAATGGATGGTATTTGTCCACTGAAGGCCATTTTGAAATTGTCCAGAGCTGCATCTTCATTGACACAGGACATAATCAACGAACGGATTTTTCCGGCGTTGCCCTGAGTTTTGTACTTGATTTTGTAATACTCACTCATTTCAGATCCCTCTTGGGCCTTCTCTGCACGCCTCCAAGCGCTGGGTGGGCAGGCTTCTATCCTGTAACAACGCCTACACCACACTACCGCTAACTGAGTCCTTTCCAGACTGTTTCATTCTCCCAGGCAAAGTAGATACCGGTTCGTGGAAAAATGGCCAAACCATCCTACTTTAATATAATGCAATATATGTTCCAAAAATATTATTCGTCATAAAATCAAAATGATGCCGCTTATAGAACCAATTATTAGCTCGAACTGTAAAGTAATTGTCTAAGTAAAGTGGCAATTGCTGACACTTCCTGTCATGAAGCCCGGTCAAAACCGAAGTCATGTTCATTGACCAGTTTCTGCTTGAGGGTCAACTACGCTCATCGTTGAGTTCCAAATTGGCGGCTCCGCCAGCACAGCAGGCATAACTGTTTCGAGGCCGATCAGATTGAAAAACAGGCCTTACAGATAGGGCGCGTCATCGGGATCGTTGGGGGTTTCGACGGCGGCGCTCGAGGGCAGTTTGGCCATTTCCTTCTTCAGCATCTCGACGTGTTCGGTCTCCTCGTCCCGAAGTTCGGCGAACAGTGTCCTGACCTCCGGATCAGTGATGCCGGGCAAAGCCTTGTCGTAGAAGTCATAGGCCTTCTTCTCGGCATCGAGCCCAACCTCGAACGCCTGCAGCGTAGACATGCCGCGGCGCGGCGCCCCAGAATCCGGGGCCTCGACGTCGTACAGGTCGTGCAGCTTCACCTTCATGGGGACCTTACCAAACAAGTCCATGCGTCGTTCGAGCAGTTCAGTTCCGTGCTTGGCCTCGTTCTCAGCCATCGAAGCAAAGAAGGATCCGGCATCATAGCGGCTGCCGGCGCTCCCAACCTGCGAGGCGAACAGTTCATAGCGCTGGCGCGCTTCCTCCTCGATCAGAATTGCGAGGTCGAGGGCGTCCATCAGGCTGAGCTTGGACAGGTCTAGGCTGGTTGACATTGAGTTGGACTCCTGTGCTGGATTTGACGTTCCGAACAAGCCCGTATGCTGCGGCGCAGCGGCTATTGAAACGACGAAATTATAACACCGCGGAGCAGGTTCGCGAGACATTGCCTACGATGTGAATGATCAATTACTGTTTCTATTCCTGTAAGTTTTGTGCCATTTTAACTGGCGTTAACACGCGCATTGGAACTGGCCTGATGAAAATTGTAAATATCCTGATTATTGCGGTCGTCGCACTTTTGAGCATTGCGGCTGGCCTGGCAAAAATAATGCAAGCTGAACAGGAGATGCAGTTTTTGCAGAACTTTGGTTTGAGCAGTGGATTGATTATCGCATTTGGTGTGGCGCAGATTGTCGGCGGTGTTCTGCTAATACCGCCAAAAACAAGAATGGGAGGTGCCGTTTTGGCTGCATTAGCGCTTGGTGTATCGACCATCTTGATTTTTGTTTCAGGAAATCTGGTATTTGGTTTCATATCAACAATACCTTTTGCACTGGCCTGTTTGATTGTTTACCAGTCTGCAAGAACCTCATAACAACGCATTTAACCCGCAAACCAGTGTGCTGGGCTCGGTTACCTGAAAATGATGCGATCTGAGCAATGACCGAGAACTTGCTACTTATCGTTATTGTTACTTGTGAGATCGCCTTTTGGGTGGTTCTCTTCACCGGGCTTTTTGTCCGCTATATTCTGAATTTAAAAAAATCTAGCACTGTTCTGCTGGTAAGCGTTCCACTGATTGACGTAGTCCTTTTGGCTGCAACTACAATTGATCTCAGCCAGGGCGCCGACACATGGCTGGGAGCTTATCCGATATGAAATGATCTGGTGGTTAAGATGTGTACTGGCCGTCATTGTGACCCAGCTTTTGGTTTTTCTTGCCATTTTATTTATTGATGACCCAATGAAAAGCGAGGAACTTAATCTCTGGTTTAAACTGCCACTGGCAACGGTAGTGCTCTGGTTCATTTTCGGTCCAATGTGGGTGCTTCTGTTCAATCGTTCACCTCGGGAAACGAAAGATTCATCACAAAACCGCTGACCGAATCCAAAATTAATTTCCCTTACAAGTAACAGGATCGTGCCGTCGCACGTTCGGCGCCTGGGGTAAACCTTCGATGGTATATTGTAGATATCAAAAGGAGACACCCCCATGAAACGTCTGTTCAAAATTCTTGCGGGACTGATTGGCCTGGTCGTCCTGCTGTTTGTTTTGGCCGCTGTATTACTCCCGTTCATTTACGACAAAGAAGACCTGGAAAAGACGCTGGCCGACCAGGTCTATCAACAGACCGGCCGCGAACTGGACATTGCCGGCGGCCTGGATTTTTCAGTTTTTCCCTGGCTGGCCATTGAGGTAGAGGATCTCAGTCTGAGCAACGCGCCAGGGTTCGGGGATCAGCCGTTCGCCAGGATCGGTAAGGCCCGCGTCGGCGTGGCGCTGGTGCCCCTGTTCAGGAGGCAGGTTTCGATCGACGAGGTAACGCTGGACGGCCTGGAACTGGCCCTCGCGGTCAATGACCAGGGGCGAACCAACTGGGATGACCTCTCTGAAGGGCAGGATTCGGATCCTCAGCAGGAATCCGGCCCCGGTTTGTTTGCAGGCAAGCGTGTGGCCGGACTGAACATTCAGAACGCCCGGGTTGAATATCGCGATCAACAAGCCGGATCACACTTTCGCCTGGCCGATTTTTCACTCCAGACAGGCGCCCTGGGTGACGCACGGCCCGTGCCGCTGGAGCTGGCGGCACTGGTTGAAGACATGGTTGCAGGAACCAGCGCGGTGATCGAAATGGCGGCCACGGCTGCGATCGACCTGGAGTCGGAGAAGTACCGCCTGGACGATTTCGAACTGTCGCTCGATCCGCAGGACGGCCCGCCGCTGAACCTGCGTGCGCCGCGGCTGGACATGGACCTGGCTGTGCAAACCCTGCAACTGGAATCTTTCACCGCAGAAACAGCCGGTCTGCAGATTGAGGGGGCAGTTTCCGGGCAAAAAATTCTGGATGATCCCGCGTTTACGGGTTCGTTCAAGACCGGCGAGTTCTCCCCCGTTGAAGTGATGGAAAAACTGGGAGAGGCTGTTCCCGAAACAGCCGACCCGGGCGTTCTTAAACGTGCCAGCATGACGGCGAATTTTTCGGGCGGCGCAACCCGTTTCGAGTTGACCGATTTCACAATGGAACTGGACGACAGCCGCTTTACCGGAGAACTCGCGGCAGAAAACTTCGATAGGCCGAATATCGGATTTACACTGGCAGTGGATGCAATCGACCTCGATCGTTACCTCGAACCGGCTGACGAAGCTGCCGCTGCGGAGGACGTGGCCATTCCACAGGAAGAAATCAAGGGGATGAATGTGCAAGGCAGACTTCAGGCCAGGACCCTGCGGATGACCGGCTTGCAATTCAGCGATGCCGACGTGGGTGTCCAGCTCCGCGATGGCAGGTTGCGTCTCAACCCGCTTACCGCGGGATTCTACGGCGGCAGATACGACGGTGACATTTCACTGGACAGCTCGGGCGCCGAACCAGTGCTGTCACTGGACGAGAAAATTGACGGCATCACCTTCCAGCGCCTGGTGGCCGACCTGGTTGAAAGCGAATCCCTGTCCGGCGTGGCGAAGGGCTGGGCCAAACTGAGTGGCCGTGGCCGGACCAGCAGCCAAGTGCTGGGCAGCCTGCAAGGAGACCTGGGGTTGACGCTGACCGAGGGCGCCCTGGAAGGCATCAATATCTGGTACGAGATTCGCCGGGGTATGGCTCTCTACAAAGGCATGCCGCCACCGGAACCCGAGCCGAACCGGACGGTTTTCTCCCGGCTGAACGTGGACGCCGGCGTTGAAGAGGGCATCGTGAGTACCCGTGAACTGGTTGGCGATTTGCCTTTCCTGACGGTTCAGGGTAACGGGACGGTGGACCTGGGCCGGTCGGAAGTCGACCTGGGCATGGTGGCGGAAATCAGCAACTCGCCGGACCTGGCGCAGGACCCACTCGGCTCCGAGCTCCGCGGCATGAGTTTGCCCTTCAAAATCATCGGACCGCTGGATGGTCCGAAGCTGGCGGTGGATTGGGAATCGCTGTTAAAAAGCCAGGCGACGGACCTCATCATCGACAAGCTTGGGTTGGGGGGCGACAAGGACGGCGATGAGGCCACCGCTGATGGCGACCAGGAACAAGGCGGGACCTCCACAAACGATCAACTCCAAAAAGCGGCCACGGGCGCCCTGATGGACCTGCTTGGGGGTAAGAAAAAGGACGACGAAAAAGACAAGGAAAAGGACGAGGGTGGCAATTGATTCATTGCCTGAAAAGGTAGTATCAATCGCTTGACCCAGGTGGTTATCCAGGCCTGATACGCTGGCGGGCTTGCTCTTTCTGTATGGCCTCCAAAAGCTGTTTTGGCTCGTCGGTCCCAATGCGAAATCTTTTGTTGTTCTTCAGTTCCAGCTCCACCGCATCGAATCCTGACACGTTAAACAGCCAACCATGCGGTGTCAGCCTGATTCCCCACCCGTAATACCATGGGTTCCGAACAATTTTTGCATCACGGATATCCCGGATACGGAACGTCCTGCGAATCACCCCGATTCCGAACCAGACGACCAGCCGGTCTGAAGTAACCACTACGGTGAGTGACCATAACAGCAAAATGCACAGCAACAGGAATGCCAGCGCCACACCGGCCACAAGCCTTTCAGAACCAAGAGGCGCGCCGGCCAGGAGCACCGCGGTGATCGCCGCCCCAAAACCAAGCGTATACAGCAACAGCTTTCCGGTTTGTCTGTGTTTGTACATTTGCGCTGCTATTTCATGCCTTATCATTCCGTGACAGAAAATTATAGCTTGCCAACAAGGAAAGCGATGAAAAATGTCTGATAAAAGCTCAGCTGGTACTCGCGAATTGCGGAATACGTAAGGTCACGAAAAAGTGCGGAAAATTCCGTGGTTTTACCTATACTGGAGTAATCCCGATCCGGAAATTGGCGCAATGACCATGACACCAAGATTAACTTCGCTCTTGATTGCAACAGTAGCAATGTTGCTCTTCAGCCAACATCTTACAGCTGACCTGGTAGCCCACTGGAAATTCGATGAGGATACCGGCCAGGTGGCGGAGGCATCTACCGGGCCGTGGAACGGCACGCTGACAGGCGACGCGGCCTTTGTTGAAGGTGGCGTTTCCGGCAATGCCGTCCATATGACCCTGGCGGGTAACGGCTACGTGGATTTTGGCGACATACTCGGCGCCATGGACACCGATTTTTCCCTGTCCGTCTGGGTAAAGACACCGCCTGGCGATACCACCTCCGAGACCATCGTTGTTGGCAAGCACGTTGGAAAAAGCAGTAACGGATATTTCATCGGCCTGAATGAATTCCTGGGAGACTATGAACCCGGCACGGTGTGGTTCCACCAGTCAGGAGGATTTGTAGGAGAGCCCGAATCCATCTCGCTGGTCAATGATGGGAACTGGCACCACATTGCAATCAGTTATGACAACGGCGGTTTTGTAAAGCTTTACATTGATGGCGTCGTGGAGGACAACCAGTCTGCCGATTCGATCAGGAACAGCAACGGGAAATTCCGGGTTGGCGGATTCATTATCGACGGACAGGACCGGGGCACATTCACCGGATACGTGGACGAGCTGCGGTTTTACGACAATGCACTAAGCGCACAGGAGGTGCAGGCGTTATTCGAGGAAGGCTCGCAGGAAGACGAATTTCCCATCAATTCAGGCGTAAACGATGCCTGGTATAACCCTGCCACCAATGGCCAGGGCTTCCTGATTTCGGTATTTCCCGAGATCGAGCAAATGTTCGTGGCCTGGTTCACCTTTGACGTAGAACGTCCGCCCGAGGATGTAACTGCCATGCTGGGAGACCCGGGTCATCGCTGGTTGACCGCGCAGGGGGCGTACTCGGGTAGCACCGCCAATTTGACGATTTCCGTAACCGAGGGAGGCGTATTCGATTCTGCTGAACCACCAGCCAGCAACGACGGTGTCGGCGACGGCACGATGAAAATCGAGTTCGCTGATTGCACGGAAGCGCTGGTGACCTATGAGATTTTTTCTCCAGCTGAATCTGGGACCATTCCCATCGAGCGCATTACCGATGACAACGTGGACCTTTGTGAAACACTGAGCGGACAATAGTCTAAAAGCTGGGCCTACATGTGCAACTCGACCACGTCGCCGTCCTCGACCGGGTGTTCGGGGCCGGTCTGCTGACCGTCGAATACGCTCTTTCCCCAGATACGCGCAAATTTCAGGTCCCGGGCGATCTCCCGGTGCACCAGCCTGGCGACATCCATCACCGTATCGCCGCGGCGCACCGTGAACGGCTTATCGGTGTCGGCAGGTTTGCCGGGAGTTTTGGTGTAGACGCGAACGATCTCGAGTGCGCGAAACAGGAATGGCCCTATTTCTTCCAGGCCATCTCCGGTTTCAGCAGATACGGTTATCGCTGGAAAACTCAGCCCCAGCAGTTCTTCCAGAACTTCTGCTTCCCCTGGGTCCGGATCGAGGTCACTCTTGTTGGCTACCAGTAACGCTGGCAGGTCAAGACGGAACGGATCATCGGTTGAGGGCGAACTCCCTGCCCTGGACGACAGTCCGGGCCAGCGTTCATGCAGGTGGATTTTTTTCTCCGCAAGCCGATTCATTAGCGCCGGTATCTGGTCGACACACTCCGGGTCATTCACATCGATCACGAGCAGGACACCGTGAGCGGGCTGCAGCGTTGCCACCATCCACGGCTCCATGAACTCGGCGGACACGGGTGGCAGGTCTACCAGCTGGAAGTGGATGTCCTCGTGCGGCAGCATGCCCGGTACGGGCAGGTGCGTGGTGAAGGGGTACGGTGCGACCTCCGTGCGTGAGCCGGTCAGGCGGGCATGCAAGCTCGACTTGCCTGCATTCGGTGGACCCAGCAGACTGACCTGGGCTGCGCCTTCGGCTCGCACCACGTGCGACGGTCCGCTGCGCTTTCCGCCTTTTTTCGGACCACTCAATTCCTCGCTGAGTTGCTTGATGCGGCTCTTGATGTCGGCCTGCAGGTGCTCGGTGCCCTTGTGCTTGGGTATGGTGCGCATCATCTGGCGAAGGCACTCCAGCCGTTCGCGAGGCTCGCGCGCCTTGCGAAATGCATCTTCGGCTTTCTTGTATTCCGCTGTAACGTTCGTGGGCATACACGGCAATTTTACGCCAGCGGGGCGATTCGACTCTAGTAGCGCAATCATCAATCAATGATTCCCGCTGGCAACTGCTTTCGAATAGCATGAAATCCGTCGCAACGGCGACACTGGTGTTTGTTTTCCTGGTTGCACCGTTCCTGCTGAACCGCAGCCGATTCCGGCTGATCCGCCTGTTTACACCTTCACGTTGGGCGGCGGCCACCGTGCTGCTTATCGCGGTGCTCTCGCGCATGGCTCACATGCTGGATGGAGCGGGCCTGGCCCATATCAATGGCGTGCCCGGCAATCTTCAGCACAACATTTCAGAATTCCGGGAGCTCAAAATGCACTACCTGTTCCTGATCTATCTTGCCGAGCTTGACCGGCGGCTGCGGCGCCCGGTCATGGACACTGACAGAGAACGCGACCACGAGTACTTCTTTGTCATGACGTTCAGGGATCGCACCCAATGCCACCGCTCGGTCGAGCACGTGTATGGCAGCGAGGAGCCAGTCGCCACCGTTCATAGGGCGGTATGGCAAAAGGTGAGTGACCCGGCCTTCATCTGCTGGGAAGACATCTGAAATACCGAAAGTCCCGATTTCCTGCGAGGTTACTCGTATCGGAACCAGCGGATCGCGAGCGTGGTCACCAGCAGAGTTGCAACAATCAACACGGCGACATGTGGCAGCGCTGACATCGCTCCGGCCTCGAAGCTAACCAGCCGGTGCAATGCGTCCATCGTCCAGCCGGTAGGCAAAAGTTTCTGCACGAATTGCATCCACTGCGGTGTCACCTCGATCGGCCACCAGCAACCGCCGAGCGCGGCAAATACGTTGGCAAACAGCACGCCCAGGCCCACTGCCTGTTTTTCACTCCGCGCGAGACTACCCAGCAACAGGCCGGCTGAAGCGCAAAACGCTGCCCAGGCACCCAGCACGACCAACACCATGGCCAGGTCCGGCCCCCAGTGCATGCTAAACAACAGTGTGCCGACGGCAATCGCCACGCC
>CAJIAU010000198.1_pt1 | contig 19286 bp, 16 predicted proteins | sample 9199171 | NCBI WGS metagenome assembly CAJIAU01 (sample SAMEA7708280, study PRJEB35096) | sediment metagenome | biome: marine neritic benthic zone biome [ENVO:01000025]; feature: sediment [ENVO:00002007]; material: shallow marine sediment [ENVO:03000034] sea grass bed [ENVO_01000059] ...
TGGCCGGAATCAATGCTGCCAGGAAGACGCGTGACGAGTCCATGTGGTCACCGCGCAGGGACCAGTCTTACATGGGCGTGATGATTGACGACCTGGTGACGCAAGGCACGCAGGAACCCTACCGCATGTTCACGAGCCGTGCGGAATACCGCCTTCATTTGCGCGAAGACAATGCAGATCTGCGGCTGACTGAAAAGGGCAGGGAATTCGGTCTGGTGGACGAGCGGCGCTGGCGGGCATTTTCCGAGAAACGCGAAGCGATTGAAGCCGAACGCCAAAGACTGAACTCGATCTGGATTGCACCGGGAAACAGCCTGGCACGGGGCCTGGAGGCCCTGCATGGTGTATCCGTGAGCAAAGAGAGCCGTGCGCTGGACTTGCTAAAGCGGCCTGAAATGGACTATGAAAAACTCGTATCAGTCGAGGGGCTGGGACCGGGAACAGACAAGCGGCAGGTTGCAGAGCAGGTTGAAATACAAGTCCGCTATGCCGGCTACCTGGCCCGGCAGGAAGACGACATCATGCGGCGCCGGCGTAACGAGAGCATGGCCATTTCCGATGACTTCGACTATTCGGAAGTTCGCGGGCTTTCGTCTGAAGCGCGCGAAAAGCTGCAGCGTATCAGGCCGGAAACCATTGGCCAGGCATCCAGGATTCCCGGTATGACTCCCGCGGCAATTTCACTGTTGCTTGTGACCCTCAAAAAAGCCCGCCAGAAGGTGGCCTGAACCAAATTTCTCCGGGATCAGGCTGTTTATCACGATTACGAAACGTTCCATTCACAGTTTTTTAACACGTGATGGTTATGATAGTGCTGTAAGTTGACTGTGCCTAGCGCGTCGCCCCTCTAGACAGGCAGTCCCCACACTTCTATGCCTTACGCGATGCGCTTTCTAGCCCCGGAAATTATTCGGGGCTTTTTTTTTGCCGGGCGATTGTTCATGATGCTCCAATGAAAACGGGGCAGCTTCCAATTCACGCGCTAAAGGGATTCTGCATGGGCAGTGCCGATGTCGTTCCCGGTGTGAGTGGTGGAACCATGGCGCTGATCCTGGGAATCTACGAGCGATTGCTGAACGCCATTCGTTCCTTCGACCGCAGCTGGTTGCACGACCTGGTTACACTCCGGTTTTCAAAGGCGCTGGCTCGAAACGACCTCGAGTTTCTTCTGCCACTGCTGGTGGGCATTGCTCTGGCCATCGTGTTTTTCACCCGGGTTATTCCGTTACCCCGGCTGATCGTGACTCACCCTGAGATCATTTACGGGCTGTTTTTCGGGCTGATTTCCGCTTCCGTCGTGGTCCTGATGAAAGAGGTGGAAAACTATGGCGCAGGGGATGTTTTCATCACCTTGCTGGGCGTTGGGCTGGGGTTTGCGATCGTCAACCTGGTCCCCCTGGAAACGCCCACATCCGCCTGGTTCATTTTTCTTTGCGGCTTCATTGCCATCAGCGCAATGTTGTTACCGGGCATTTCAGGTTCGTTTATCCTCCTGATCCTGGGCAAGTACGCTTACATCATCGACGCACTCGGCCGGTTTGACCTGTGGATTATTTTCGTTTTTGGCGCCGGCGCAATCACCGGGCTGGTCGTATTTTCAAGGGCAATCGTCTGGTTGCTGAACCGGTTTCACCGTTCAACTTTATTGGTGATCAAGGGGATTCTGATTGGTTCGCTCTGGATTATCTGGCCTTTCCAGGAACGGGTCTTCGTGAACGTTCGGGGAAAATCAAAACTGCTGGAATCCAATCCGGTATGGCCCGAAGCATTCGATTCCACGGTGCTGGCTGCATTGGCGGTGCTGGTGGCGGGTTTTGTTTTTGTCATGGTCATCGATCGCCTTGCCAGTGCCGGACGGACGCGTTCCTGACCGAATAATCCAGGCCGGTATGAAAAACCCCGGCTGAAGCCGGGGTCTTTCAAGCGGTGAGTACGGCTTATTCCTTGTTGCCGTAATCGCTTGCCTCAGGCATGTGTTTCACGGTCCAGTTTTTACCGGGTTTGAACGTGGAACCCCATTCGGCCATGAACTCTTCAAACGCCTCCTGGCCGCCGAGTTCTTTACTCATGATGTCATAGAAAGATGGCTCTGCTTCCGCCATGTCAGCAAAGCCCTTGTTGGCCGTGACAAGCTGGATTTGCCCGCCGTATCCTCCCGACTGCACCGAGAAAAATCCCCAGTAGTTGGGGAATCCATTCGCTTTCAGCGTATCCACGATTTTCTTCAGGTGTTTCCTGAACTTCATGCCGTGGCCGTTCTTGATGTACCAATTCTCGACCCAGTAATGGGTATAGCCATCGAAACTCTCAGGCCAATGGGAATACTCCTCCATTTCTTCGGTCATCATGCGCTGTGCGTCGTCGATGTGAGGCGCGACATTCGCGACGAACATCTTGTTGGCTTCCTCCTGCCAGTCATACTCCTCGTCGAATTCCGCCCAGTTGTGGCTACCTGAACGGGCCAGGTATTTTCCGGTATGGGGTCCCGTCAGGATTTCATACCAGTTGTACTCAAAGTGCCCCTCGAACTTGGCTACAAAGTGATGGTAGTCGGTTATGGCCTTGATGAGATCTTCCTCATGCCCGGCTTTTGGTGTGATCAGCACGCTTGTGGCTACACCTTCATTCTCCGGCGCCTGGGCCTGGGCCGGTATCAACCAGAAACAGCAGGTCAGTGCACAAACAATTGCCAGTTTAAAAGCATTTTTCATTCGAAGTTTTCTCCCTCGGTTTCTCAATAAAGCCCGGGCAAAAAGTGGTATACCGTCCCGGGTGGTAACTTCAGTATAGCCACCTTGCAGAATTTTTCCGGTAAGCTGGATAATTACCTTTTGACGACAGGTAAAATGACCATGCACATGCTGAAACTCTACGGCGATCGCCGTTCGGGGAACTGCTACAAGCCGGCTTTGCTTCTGGCCATGATCAACGAGCCTTTCGACTGAGTGGACGTCGATGTCATGGCAGGCGAAACGCGCAGTGATGATTTCCTTGTAATGAATCCAAACGGCAAAGTTCCCTAGCTGCGGCTAGACGGCAGCCGATACCTGGCTGAATCCAACGCGATGCGAGAAGCATTCAATTGACGCAAATTCGTTGAAGCGATTCCGCAGCATGGTGGATTACCGTCCGGATACGGTAGAATTCATCGTTTTTACAGGCTGAGAACCCCTCAGGATTACCTAATGAGCAGTGAAACCGCAGTCACTCCGACCAATTTCATCCGGAACATCATCATCAAGGATCTGGAAACCGGTAAACATGACGGGATCATCACCCGGTTTCCGCCGGAGCCTAACGGGCACCTGCATATCGGTCATGCAAAATCGATCTGCCTGAACTTCGGCGTGGCGGCAGAATTCGGCGGCCGTACCAATCTGCGTTTCGACGACACCAATCCCCTGAAGGAAAATGAGGACTTCATGCTGGCCATCATGGAAGATGTCCGCTGGCTTGGATTCGAATGGGATGAACTGCTCCATGCCTCGGATTATTTCCAACAGCTCTACGAATACGCCCTGCACCTGATCAAGACCGGCAAGGCTTATGTCGAAGAGCTCAGCGCGGAGGAAATTCGCAAATACCGGGGAACCCTGACGGAACCCGGTCGTGAGAGCCCTTACCGGGACCGCCCGGTCGATGAGAACCTGGACCTGTTCGAGCGGATGAAAGCCGGCGAATTCGCCGATGGAACGCTGGCGCTCAGAGCCAAGATCGACATGGCTTCACCGAATATCAATATGCGCGATCCGGTCGTTTACCGGATCCGCAATGCCTCGCATCACCGAACGGGCGACGAGTGGCACATTTACCCGATGTATGACTGGGCTCACGGTATTTCCGATGCCATCGAGGGCATAACCCACTCGCTGTGCACGCTGGAATTCGAGGATCACCGGCCGCTGTACGACTGGTTCCTGGACAATATCCCGGCGCCCTGTCATCCGCGCCAGATCGAATTCGCCCGCGGCAACCTGGATTACACTGTGATGAGCAAGCGCCGTTTGCGGGAGCTGGTGGAAGAGGGGCTGGTCAATGGCTGGGACGACCCCCGCATGCCGACTCTTGCGGGTTTGCGCCGGCGTGGGTTCACCCCCGAAGCCATCCGCGCGTTCTGGACGGAAATGGGGGTTTCCAAGGCTGACAGCATCATTTCGATGGGGGTTCTGGAAAACGCAGTGCGTAACGATCTCAACGCCAGGGCGCCGCGGACCATGGCGGTACTCGACCCGGTCAAAGTAGTGCTGACCAATTTCCCCGAAGGCGAAACCGAATGGCTGGAGGCGCCGGTCCATCCCCAGAACGAAGCGATGGGAACCCGGAAAGTGGCCCTGACGCGGGAGATCTGGATCGAGCGCGGTGATTTCATGGAAGATCCCCCGCGAAAATTTTTCCGGATGAAACCCGGGGGCGAAGTTCGCCTGCGCAATGCGTTCATCGTGCAGTGCAACGAAGCGATAAAGAATGAAGAGGGAGAAGTCACAGAACTCCACTGTACCTTTGACCCGGATACCCGTTCCGGCATGCCGGGCGCGTCCCGCAAGGTCAAAGGCACGATCCACTGGGTATCGGCCGAGCATGGCCGGCCGGTCGAGATTCGTCTGTGTGACCGGTTGTTCACCGTTCCCAATCCGCTGGGGGAGAAAGACCGGGATTACCGGGAGTTCCTCAACCCTCATTCGCTGGATGTCATCAAAAACGCGATCGTGGAGCCTCATGTCGCTGACGGGGAGGCGGGTGATTTCTACCAGTTCGAGCGCACGGGTTATTTCTGTCACGACAATGTCGATTCGAAACCGGGCCGCCCCGTTTTAAACCGTATCGTCACCCTGCGGGATTCCTGGGCCAGGATCGAGAAAGAGATGGCGCAGGCCGGAAAGAAGTAGCACGCTACCCCCCTGGTTGCTGCATGACTATCTTCACCCTCATCAAGCGGGGGTGATTTGCTACACTTTGAGCTAACCGTAAAGCTGGGAGAAGCACTATGGGTTGGACCATCCTGATTATTCTCGTTGGCGTCGTCCTGTTCGCCATTTCGATTTACAACCGCCTGGTAGCGGGCCGTAACCGGTTCAAGAACGCCTTTGCCCAGATCGATGTGCAACTGACCCGGCGGCACGACCTGATTCCCAACCTGGTCGAGACTGCCAAGGGATACATGAAACATGAGCGTGAAACGCTCGAGGCTGTGATCACGGCGCGAAATATCGCTGTTTCCGGGCTGAAAGAAGCCGCGGCTGACCCGTCCGACCCTGAGGCCATGAAAAAGCTGGCACAGGCCGAGCAGGGCCTGTCCGGCGCACTGGGCCGGCTGTTCGCCCTTTCCGAAGCCTATCCCGACCTCAAGGCAAACGAAAACATGATGCAGCTTTCAGAAGAGCTGACCACGACGGAAAACAAGGTTGCGTTTTCCCGCCAGGCCTATAACGATTCGGTGATGGACTACAACACGCTGCGCGAGTCCTTTCCGAACAATTTCTTTGCCGGCTGGTTCAACTTCAGGGCGGCGGAGTTGCTGGAAATTGAAGACGAGGCCAAGCGCGAGGTGCCCAAGGTCAGCTTCTAGGGCGTGAATTTTTTCGAGCACCAGGACCGGGCACGAAAGCAGTCCCGCTGGCTGATATTTGTTTTCATCCTGGCGGTGCTCGCCATCGTGGCGGCGATCAACCTGATCCTCTTGCTGGTGGTGGGGGTCACTGGCTATGAAACCGGTGAGCAGCCGCTTACTCCAGTTGAACTTGTCAGAGCCAATGCACATGTGCTGGCGGGCGGGGCGATTGCCTGCGTGGCTGTCATCGGTCTCGCCAGCCTGTTCAAAACAGCCAGCCTGCGCTCAGGGGGCGGCCAGGTTGCACGGCAACTGGGCGGTACCCTGGTCGAGTCGGACACGCGGGATGCAAAGCGGCGCCGTTTGCGCAACGTGGTAGAGGAGATCGCACTGGCTTCCGGTGTGCCTGTCCCCGAGATCTACGTGCTGGAACAGGAGTCGGGAATCAACGCTTTCGCCGCTGGGTATACGCCTTCCGATGCCGCGGTTGCGGTCACCCGGGGCGCCCTGGAAAAGCTCGATCGCAACGAGTTGCAGGGTGTCATCGCGCATGAATTCAGTCACATACTCAATGGCGATATGCGAATCAACATTCGCCTGATGGGCGCCCTGTTCGGCATTCTCCTGCTTGCTATCATCGGCAGGCGTGTCCTGATTCACTCCCACTTTGCAGGCCGCTCGCGCGACAAGAGCGGGGCTGCCGTATTGTTGATTGCATTCGGGTTGATGGCGGTGGGCTACATCGGGTTGTTTTTCGGCCGCTGGATCAAGGCTGCCGTTTCACGCCAAAGAGAATTCCTGGCAGACGCTTCCGCCGTTCAGTTTACCCGCGATCCGGACAGTATCGGCGGTGCGCTGAAAAAGATTGCAGTGTACAGCGAAGCGTCTTACCTGGATGCGGATACAGAAGAAGTCAGTCACATGCTGTTCGGCGACGGGCAAAAAATGATGTTGTTTTCAACCCATCCGCCCCTGAATGACCGCATCAGGCGAGTCGACCCGGGTTTTCAGCCTGAAGACCTGGACCAGTTGGCAGCGAGAATCAAGCGTGAACACAAGCATGCCAGTGAGAAGGCCCTGCGCGATGAGGATAAGGCCGCTGAACCGTCCGCGGGCGTCTTCGATGCCGGGCAAATCGTGGACCAGATCGGCAAGCCGGACTGGGAACGGATGCTGATGGCTGCTGCTATTGCCGCGTCGATACCGGACAATATTGCCAGGGCTGCCCATTCGACGGAATGGGCGCCGGAGGTGCTTTTTTATGCCCTGATGGATGCTAACGCTGAAATCCGCGAACGCCAGTTGCTGGTGGTCGCCGATAAAATGGGAGCCGACAGTGAGCTGCAGGTAAGGTCGCTGATCCAGTCGGCCGGCCTGGCATTGCCGGAACAGCGGCTTCCCTTGCTGGAGGTGGCATTTCCCGCCCTCAAGAGAAGGCCGCCGGATTTCGTGACCCGGGTGCTGGATACCGTAAAAGCGCTGGTTGAAGCCGATGGCAGGATTGACGTGTTCGAATACCTGCTGGCCCGTGTGATCACGAAGCACCTCTGGGAATCGCACAATCCCAACCAGGTCAGAATCTCGGGCAACAAGACCCTGAATTCGCTGGAGCAGGAGGCGCGCCGGGTCCTTTACGTACTGGCGCAGCATGGCAATCCGGACCAGGCTTCGGCATTCACTGCGTACCAGGCGGGATTGGCTGAACTGGGGCTGGGCCCCGAAGATCGCTCACTGGGCGAGAAAGACTGGGTGGAGGCGCTTGATCAAGCCCTGCCCAGGCTCGATCGCCTCAAACCGGGTGAAAAGGAGAAACTGGTCGGCGCAATGCTGGCAGTTACACTCCAAGATGAGCAGCTCGCCCCGGTGGAACTGGAGTTGCTCCGGGTGATCTGTGACCTGATCCACGTCCCTTTGCCGTTGCTCACTGCGCCGCGGCGAACTTCTCCGCAATCATGATGGTGGGCGCATTGGTGTTGCCCGAGACCAGCGTAGGCATGATTGAAGCATCGACCACCGACAGGCCCTGGATTCCTCGAACATTGAGCGACGGATCGACTACCGCCATGTCATCGACACCCATCCTGCACGTGCCGATCGGGTGGTAAATGCTCTCTGCCTTGTTGCGGATGAACTCGAGCACCTGTTGTTCAGTCTGCACAGCCGCGCCTGGAAATACTTCGTCGCCGGTATAAGGCCTGAAAGCTTCCTGCGCGAAGATTTCCCGGGACAGGCGCACACATTCCTGCATGATCCTGCGGTCATAATCTTCGCTGAGGTAATTGGGCTGCATGGCGGGAGCAGCCATCGGATCGGTTGATTTCAGCGTGAGCCTGCCCCGGCTCTCGGGCCTCAGGGCGCACGCGTGTATGGTCATGCCATGGCCGGGAAGTATGTTCCTGCCATGATCGTCAAGCAGTGCCGGGACGAAGTGCATCTGGATATCGGGCCGGTCGTCATTTGCATGGCTGCTGACAACAAAACCGCCGGCTTCGGCGATGTTGGAACTGCCCGGGCCTTTGCGGCCGAACAGGTAGCGAATACCCACTGCGATATCGTTCATCCGGTCATAGGTGACCGGCTGTTTGCAGTTCACCAGCGTGCAGACATCAAGATGATCCTGCAGGTTTTCTCCCACACCCGGCAAATCCATGCGGACATCGATGCCGTGCGACTGCAGATGGTCGGCAGGCCCAATGCCGGACAACATCAGCAATTGGGGTGAATTTATGGCGCCGCCCGACAGGATCACATTCCCGGATTCAGCGGAATGTGACTTGCCCTTGTGACGGTAATTCACACCCGTTGCCCGCTGTTCGTCGAAAATGACGCTTTCGGCCTGTGCATGGGTGCGCAATGTCAGGTTCGGGCGGCCCAGGGCGGGGCGGAGGTAGGCCACCGCAGTGCTGCAGCGTTTCCCCTTCCTCTGGGTGACCTGGTAAAAATCGAATCCGCGTTGCCTGGGGCCGTTGAAATCATCGGTGCGGGGGTGCCCGGCCTGTTGTGCTGCTTCGATGAAAGTGGTCGACAGCGGATTGGTATGGCGCAGGTTCTGAACGCCCAACGGTCCTCCGGCGCCGTGAAATTCGGACGCGCCGTTCTCCTGGTCCTCTGCTTTCAGAAACCAGGGCAGAACTTCGTTGAAACTCCAGCCTTCTGCGCCCGATTGAGCCCATGAATCGTAGTCTTTCCGGTGACCACGGCAATAGCACATGGCGTTGATCGAGCTGGAACCTCCCAGCACCTTGCCCCTGGGCCAGTACAACTGGCGCCCGTTCATTTCCGGCTCCGGTTCCGTTTCGTAGGACCAGTTGAGGTGATCCAGTCCAATCAGCTTCGCCAGGCCGGCTGGCATGTGGATAAAGGGGTGCCAGTCCCTGCCTCCGGCTTCGAGCAGCAGGACCTGGTTATTGGGATTTTCAGTCAGGCGATTGGCCAGCACACAGCCCGCGGAACCCGCGCCGACAATGATGTAATCAAATTCCATACGTTTGCGTATTGAGGACTCATCACATGATATCTCATGTCGTGCCATAAACAATAACCAGATCCCCCTGGCCGTACGATTTCGAGCGGATGCCTGACATTGGTCAAGACGCGCTATAATTCGCCATTCCCCGCTTAACCGTTTGGGATCGACCAGGCCGTGACTCTGACCAAAATTTCATTATCCAATCCCGTCGCGGTCGTAGTAGCCTGTATTCTGATTGGAATATTTGGCGTTCTCAGCCTCACCCGCCTGCCCATCCAGATGACGCCCGATATCGCGCGCCCGGAGATTTCGATCTGGACTGAGTGGCGCGCGTCGGCGCCAAACGAAATTGAATCGGAAATTATCGAGCCGCAGGAGCGTGTGCTGAGAAGTATCCCCGGGTTGCTCAAGATGCAATCAACAGCCCAATACGGCCGGGCCATCATCAACCTGCAGTTCGTTATCGGCAGCGACATGAACCGGGCGCTGATCGAGGTCATGAACCGGTTGAACCAGGTGCCGCGTTATCCCGTGGACGCGCTCGAGCCGGTGATCAGCCTGGGAGGGGAAGATTTCGACAAGGTCATTGCCTGGTTTGCAATAACCGCCCGGGAAGGTAATTCCAGGCCGATCGAAAGCTACCAGGATTTTATCGACGATACCGTGATTACCCGCATCGAACGGGTGCCGGGCGTCTCCCAGGTGGGTTCTTTCGGCGGCCGTAAACACGAGGTTCGAATCACATTCGATCCTTTCAAAGCAGCCAATATCGGCCTCGACCTGACGGAAATTGCGTCACAGCTGGGCGAAAATGCCGATGTTTCCGGTGGTCTCAACGAGGTCGGGCGGCGGGAATACACACTGCGGTTCAGCGGCAAGTACGACGTCAACTCGCTGGGTGACCTGGTGCTCGAATGGCGCGAGGGCAAACCCATCCTGTTGCGGGACGTAGCCCGCGTGGAAATGGCGATGGTCGATGCCACCAACATTCTCCATCAAAACGGCGGCCCCTCGGTTGCAATTTACGTCATTCCCGAATCAGGCGTAAACGTTTACGAGATCATGTCGGACCTGAAAGCCACCGTTGCCGACCTTAGTGAAAACGAACTCAATCGGAATAATCTCGACATTGCGCAGGACTCGGACGACACGATTTACATCTCGGCTTCTGTAGGCATGGTGCGCAACAACCTGCTTTTGGGTGTATCGCTGGCCATCGTGGTTCTGTGGTGGTTCCTGCGCAAATTCAGGGCAACACTTATCGTGGCCCTGGCCATTCCGTTGTGCCTGCTGATGGCGTTCATGGTGCTGGACTTCAGCGGCCGCACGCTTAATATCATTTCGCTGGCTGGCCTGGCATTCGCTACAGGTATGGTGCTCGATGCAGCGATAGTCGTACTCGAAAACATCTTCCGTCAGCGCGAAGCCGGCCTGAGAGGTAATGAGGCGTCCATGCGGGGTGTTTCCCAGGTCTGGGGCGCACTGCTTGCGTCCACGGCAACCACGGTGGCAATTTTCATGCCGGTCATCTTCCTGCAGAACGAGGCCGGCCAGCTGTTCAGCGACCTGGCGGTGACCATTTCGGCAGCCGTCGTCGCATCGCTTCTCGTCGCAGTGACGGTATTACCCACAGCGGCGGCCAACTGGGTGAAAGGCGAGGCCATCGACGATCACCACCGTAGCTGGTGGCATTGGGTAACCAGTCACATCATGAGCTGGACCGGTACGCCGCGTAAACGGTGGACCTGGGTGGGAATTCTCACGGCGCTGCCGATTTTACTGGCTGTTTTCCTCGTGCCGCCGGCGGACTATCTGCCTGAAGGCAAAAAGAATTTCATCATGGGCTTCATGATCACTGCGCCGGGCATGGGCATGGATACTGCGGGCGAGGAGCTGGTCAATGTCATCGACGGGCGGCTGGCGCCTTACCTGTCGGGCGAGAAAGAACCCCAGATCAGGAGCTACTTTCTTGGCACCGCCAAAGGCTGGGGATCCTTCATTGGCGGTGAGGCAATGCATGATGAAGATGTCGATAAACTCATCGGGGTCTTCAACCAGGAGATCATGGCCGGTTTTCCGGACACCTTCGGCTTCGCCGGGCGTGATCCGATTTTCGGGGGCTCCAGGGGCGGACGGAAAATCGACATTGACCTGTCCGCTGATTCGTTTGATTCGTTGCTTGCCGCGGGGCGTGCTGGTTTCTACACCGTGATGCAGGCCTTGCCGGAGGCCAATGTGCGCCCCGTTCCCGGACTTGAACTGGCCGAGCCTGAAATTCGCCTGATACCGAATGATCGCAAGATTGCCGAAGTCGGTTGGAACCGCTCGCGCATGGCCACCGTGGTCCGGGCGATGGGTGACGGCGCCTTTCTCGGTGAATATTTCGACGGCACCCGCCGCTATTACGTCGTGATGCGCGCCGAGAACTGGTATTCACCGGAAGAACTGGGCGCGCTGCCCGTGGCGACTGCAAGCGGAGACGTTCTCGCGCTGGGCGAGCTGGCCTCTGTAACACGCACCGCTGGTCCCTCCAACATTCGCCGGATCGACCGCAAGAGAACATTGACGCTGGAAGTGACGCCGCCGCCTGACATGGCCATGGAAGAAGCCCTGGCCATCATCAAGCAACAGGTGGCGCCCACGATCCTAGACAGCATGCCCGACGGCGGAACCGTCCGTTATCGCGGCACGGCGGAAGCGCTGGATGAAGCACTGACCAGCATGACCGGAAGCTTCATTCTCGCGGTGGTCATTTTGTACCTGCTGATTTCCGCACTGTTTCGTTCATTCCGCGACTCGTTGCTGGTCGTGCTGACGTTGCCGATGGCGACGGTCGGAGGAGTGATGTCCCTGAGGCTGGTCGACCTGGCCCTGTTTGCCAGTGGCGGGCAGCAAATGGACCTGCTGACGATGATCGGTTTCGTGATCCTGCTGGGCCTGGTGGTCAATAATGCGATTCTCCTGGTCTACCGCGCCAGGGATGCCGAGCGGGAAGGCATGAGCCGCCGTGATGCCGTTGAGAGCGCTGTCCGGTTAAGGTTACGGCCGATCCTGATGAGCACGACCACGAGCATTTTCGGCATGTTGCCACTGATGCTGATGCCGGGCGCCGGGACCGAACTGTACCGGGGCATGGCGTCGGTGATCGTCGGCGGAATGCTGGTCAGTACGGTATTTACGTTGATTCTGCTGCCCAGCCTGCTCAGAATGAACGAAGAATCGAAGCCGGCAAGCAAACTGGTACCTGAATTGGCGTGAATATGAAACTGACAGGGTTTTCAGCAACAGGCCTGGCGATCTGGTTACTGGTTGTGCCGGCCATGGGCTGGGCGCAAATGGGCGGTCCGGCCCTGGTCAAAGTGGCCGAAGCCGCGGTCAAGGACATTGCGTCAGTCACCCGGGTGCCGGGTACGGTCGTCAGCCGGAGTGACGCCAGGCTATCGGCCGAGGTACCGGGACGGCTCACTGAAGTGGCAGACGTGGGAACCCAGGTCAGGGCTGGTGAGCCGGTGGCCAGGATTGAGGCCACCACTTTGCAATTACGGAATGAAGAACTCCTGGCGAGGGTTACACGTGCCGAGGCCAGGTTGCGGTTCCTGGAGAGTGAAGAGCAAAGATTCAACCAGTTGGCGGAGGAAAACCTGGCTGCCGTGACGCAACTCGAACAGACCCGGTCAGACCGGGACGTCGCCCGGGGAGATCTGGAGATCGCCAGGGCAATCCTGGGTCAGAACGCAGACCAGCTGGCGAGGACGAATCTGCTGGCGCCCTTCGACGGAATCGTGGTGGAACGCCTGATGACACCGGGGGAACGCGTGGAAGAAGGCGGCGAAGTCGTCAGGCTGGTTGATCAGGAGCATCTGGAAATCATTGCGAGGGCTCCGTTGGAATACTTCAGTTACGTTCAAAAAGGCCAGGAATTGCACTTGAGCACGGGGGAGGTCAAATCGGTTGGCCTTGTCCGGACGGTAGTCGCGGTGGGGGACGAGCAAACCCACCAGTTTGAATTGCGAATTGACCTGAAAGGATCGCCTTTTCCAGTCGGACAGACGTTGCGGGTCGCCATTCCGACGTCCGCGACACGCAAAGTGCTGACCGTTCCAAGAGACGCGCTGGTACTGCGCCCCGAGGGCCAGAGTGTTTTTGTCGTGGACTCGAACAACCAGGCCCAGCAGGTAACCGTCACTGTTGGAGTCGGCCAGGGCGAGGACGTCGAGGTGCTGGGCGATATTTCATCAGGCGACCAGGTGGTGATCCGCGGTAACGAACGCCTGCAGCCGGGTCAGGACGTCAACGTGATGGACGGTTGATGGCCCAGGCCGCCAACCCGGGTCAAAGCAGTAACTTTTTCGAACGCCTGGTCCAGGTCGAACATGGTGAATGGCCACGCCTTGCGATGGCCTTTTTTTACTTTTTCTTTCTCCTCGGCGGATATTTCATGCTGCGCCCTCTCCGCGGCGCAGTAGCAGCCAGCAACAGCGAAATCCTGCACTGGCTTTACACCGGAACATTTCTCTCAATGCTGCTGATCGTGCCGGTTTTCGGTTTCCTGGTCTCCCGCTTCAGGCGCGGCCAGTTTATTCCGGCCATTTACCTGTTTTTCATCTCGCACCTGGTCCTGTTCGCCATCTTTTTTGAAGGCGACGCCACACCCCAATGGCTGCAGCGGACGTTTTATATCTGGTTGAGCGTCTTCAACCTGTTTGTCGTATCCGTGTTCTGGAGTTTCATGGCCGATATTTTCAGGCCGGGGCAAGCCCAGCGCCTGTTTGGCTTCATCATGGCGGGCGGCAGTGTGGGTGCGATCATCGCACCCTCGATTACCAAGAACATCGTGCCTGCGTGGGGGGCGACAGGCGTCATGATCACGGCTTCCTTTTTTCTCTTACTGGCTACATTGCTGGCGATTCTGTTGGGCCGCTTTGCCCGAAAGGACAGGGAAAACAAGCCAACGGAAGTCATTGGCGGCAGTGTCTGGGAAGGCGCAATCCGGGTGTTTCGGTCGGAATACCTGCTCTATGCCTGCCTGCTGATGCTGCTGCACAACCTGACATCCACCTTTCTGTTCAATGGCCTGGCAGTCCTGGTCAGTGAACAAATTGCCGGTTTCGATGAGAGGACGACATTTTTCAGCCATGTTGACCAGGCCGTGCAGGTCCTGGCGTTCCTGTTCCAGTTTTTTATCACGGCACGGCTGGTCCGTTACCTGGGAATGCCGAAAACCCTGGTGTTGATTCCCACGGTGCTCGCGGGTGGATTCATCATTCTCGGCAGTTCCATGGGGCTGGTGCTGTTTGCGGCGGTCCAGGTGGCCCAGCGATCCCTAAACTACGGCATGCTGGGGCCTACCAAGGAAATGCTTTTCACGGTGGTAGACCGCGAAACCAGGTACAAAAGCAAGAATTTCATAGACACCGCGGTTTACCGGGGCAGTGACGTTACCGCGAGCTGGATCTTCAAGGGCCTGACTTCGGCAGGATTGTCCATTGCCCAGATTGCCTGGATTTATGTTCCGGTGATGGGACTGTGGGCCTTTGGCGCCTGGCGGCTGGGCCGGATATACACCCGGTTGAAAGCAAAAACCGCTATCTGATCATCCAGGACCAGTTGCCGGATGAAAACGCGGGCCACTCCCGCTTTCGAGGCGTTCCACCGGGCAGTGATACAACTTTGCCAGGCTGGTTTCATGGAGCATGTCCGAGGAGGCTCCCGCACACCATTCACCGTCGCCAAACAACATCACCACGTGGCTGCAGTAACGGGCGGCCAGGTTGATATCATGAAGCGCTGCGAACGCTGAATGGGTGCCTGAGCGGACACGTTCGTGCACCATTCCCATGATTTCAACCTGGTGCTTCAGGTCCAGGTGGTTGGTCGGCTCGTCCAGCAGCATGATTTCCGGTTCCTGCACCAGCAAGGCAGCGAAGGCCAGGCGGCGGGCTTCTCCGCCTGATAACCCGGTAACGCTGCGTGCCGAGAATGCGTCCAGCCCCACGGCCCTGAGTGCCTCGTGAGCTTTCTCGAAATCCTCGGCGCCTTCTCTTTCCCAGTAGCCCAGGTGGGGGTGGCGCCCGGTGAGTACGGTTTGAAGAACACTGGAATCAAAAACGTAAACCGTGTGCTGTTGCAACATGCCGATGTGACGCGCCAGCATTTTGCGGGGCAACTCATTCAGGATGCGTGACTCCAGTTGCACCTGGCCCCCTGCGGGCTCGTCAAGCCCCGCCAGGCACTTGAGCAGCGTGGTTTTGCCAATTCCGTTGGGTCCAAGCAGTCCCCAGAATTCGCCCGGCCTGATCTCGATATTGAAATCATCGACGATCTGTATCCCGCCAATGCGGACATTCAAACCGCTGCAGCTGAGAACACTCATTGTTTTACCCTCGCCCGGTTCAGCAGCATCAGGAACAGCGGCACGCCGAGAAGCGCGGTGATAACCCCAACGGGTAACTGCCGCGGCGCCAGGATCGCCCTTGCCAGGGTGTCGGAAAGTACCAGGAAAAGCCCGCCAAACAGGGCAGCAGCCGGCAGCAGGATCCGGTGATCGGATCCGACTATAAGCCGCATCAGGTGTGGCACGATCAGGCCGACGAAACCTACATTGCCTGCAATGGACACCGCGGTTGCAGTCAGGATCGATGCCAGCAGGTAGACCAGCCAGAGCAACTTGCCGGTTGGTTCACCCAGCAGCCGTGCCGTGGTCTCTCCCATGGCCAGGACGTTAAGGCTCCTGGCCATTCCCAGGCAGGCCAGGAACACCAGCAGAAGGATGGCCAGTGCCCACATTGGGAATCGTGAATAACTCAGGTCGCCCATTAACCAGAACAGCATGCCCCGGAGGCTGCTGTCCGGCCCCAGCGTCAGCAACAGGCTGATCAGGGCGGCCCAGCCCGAAGCCGTGACCACGCCGGTCAACAACAGGCGGGTGCCGCTCCAGGGACCCTCACCGCGCGCCAGGCTGAACACGATGAGTATCGACATCAAGGCGCCTGCCCAGGCCAGCCCGGGAATTATGGCCGCACTGGCGCCAACGGTCATGCCCAGCAAGGCGGCAAAGGAAGCTCCCCCGGAAACGCCAAGGATATAGGGGTCTGCCAGCGGATTGCGCAACAATACCTGCATCAGGCAGCCTGAAAGTGACAGCAGGGCGCCAACAGCCCAGGCGGATCCGGCCCGGGGCAGGCGAAGGCGCCAGATCAGTTCGCCGTGTTCAGATCCCGAATCGGTGATGGCTGCAAGCCATTGAGCCCAGTCCAGCGTAACCGAGCCTATTGCAGAAGCAAAAAGAATGCTCGCCACCGATGATATGGCAAGCAGAAAAAACAACAGTCGACGATGTGCTGTTGGCATCATGGAAGAGAAACGATTAACATTCTGGGAATCGGATGACAAAAATATTACATGCCCCATTCCGGGCAAACAAGCAGTAAGCATGATCGATCCTGACGGGTACAGACCAAATGTTGCTATCGTCCTGATGAACGAGGACAGGCGCGTATTCTGGGCGCAACGCACCAGTAACGACGGCTGGCAGTTTCCACAGGGCGGCATGAACACGGATGAAACTCCCGTCGAAGCGATGTATCGCGAGCTCAGGGAAGAAACCGGGTTGACGCCTGAACAGGTCGAGCTGATTGGTTCCACGCCCGGTTGGCTGAGGTATCGCCTGCCGCGCCGATACCAACGCCACTACAGCAAGCCACTGTGTATCGGGCAGAAACAGGTCTGGTTTCTGCTGCGCTTTCTTGGCGATGATTCAGCATTCAGCCTGAACACCGACGATGAGCCGGAATTCTGCACCTGGAAATGGGTGGACTTCTGGTATCCGGTCCAAAATGTCATCACCTTCAAGCGAGGTGTTTACCAGAAAGCGCTTACGTTGCTTGAACCCATGGCAAATTCCTGCCTGCATTCCCGCTAGGCCCTGTATAAAGTTGTCCTGTAGGGCGTTTTTACATGCAATTGACAATCATTCTCATTTGCATTTATGATCTGGGTCAATTACACAGTCGGGAATCCGTATATCCTGGAACCATGTATGTTTGCGTCTGTAAAGCAGTAAACGACGCCGCCATCAAAAAGGCGGTGAGTGAAGGTGTGAACAATTTTCGTGATCTCAGCACCAGGACCGGTTGCGGCACTCAATGTGGTTCCTGCGTCAAACTCGCTCGCGAGGTCATGGACCAGGCCTTGTTCGAGGCGGGCTCTCCAAAATCTGACGTGAAACTCGAGGTGGTTTCACTCGGCTGACCCCTTCGGTACTGCGAACGATTCTCATTCCTGCAAGGAAATGATTCCTTTTGTAGAATGTATTGTTTTCCCGGCCCAAAAGCCGCATTCGCCCATTCTCAGGAGAGCTTTTAATGAAAGGTGACCGCAAAGTCATTGAACACCTCAACGTCGTTTTGCGTAACGAACTGACCGCTATCAACCAGTATTTTCTGCATTCAAGAATTTTCAAGGACTGGGGCCTCAAAGCCCTGGGGGATTATGAATTCCATGAGTCCGTTGACGAGATGAAACATGCCGACGTGTTGATCGAACGCATTCTGTTCCTGGAGGGCCTTCCCAACATGCAGGATATGGGCAAATTGCGCATTGGGGAGCACACACAGGAGATGCTGGAGTGTGATCTCGCACTTGAAATGGACGCCATTCCTGATCTCCGTGAAGCGATTGAGCATTGCGAGAAAGTTAAAGACTTTGTCAGCAGGGACCTGTTCGACAGCATCCTCGATTCAGAGGAGGAACACGTCGACTGGCTGGAAACCCAGCTGGACCTGATCGAGCGGGTGGGGATCGAAAACTACCAGCAAAGCCAGATTGGCTGACAGTTTTCAAAAACGCTCGGCCTGCCGCTTGAGTTATCGGGTGGCAGGCCTCATTTTCTGAAGCAATGTTTTCTCAGACCAGCCAACCCTGCACATTTGAACGCGACTGCGAGGTCGTGATGATCCCCGTGGGCGACGAAGTCACGATCCCGGCCGGTACCGTTGGTTACATCACACAGGCGCTTGGGGGCAGTTTCACCGTGTTCGTGGACGGTAACCTGTTCCGGGTTGCCGGGGTTGATGCCGATGCCATCGGCAAAAAGCCGGTGATGCCGCCAAGCCTCCCGGAGGACGCCACTGAGGACGATGTAGAAAGCCTGCTGTGGGACCAGATGAAGACAGTCTATGATCCTGAAATTCCCGTGAACATTGTCGACCTGGGGCTGATCTACCGCTGCGAAATGCGCACCAATGAAGAAGGTGAGCGGGTGGTTGATGTCGACATGACCCTGACTGCTCCGGGTTGTGGCATGGGCGATATCCTGGTGGATGATGTCCGTTCGAAGCTGGGACTGGTTCCGACCATCACGGAGGTCAACGTGGAACTCACTTTCGATCCGCCCTGGAATCATCACATGATGTCTGAAGTCGCCCGGCTCGAAACGGGGATGTTTTAGAGCTTCACTACTTCCTTGTCGACGTCATCGACAAACTCAAGACGTTCGTTCATTTTCGGAGTAAGCCAGGCTTTGCCGGTTTCATCTACCAGCATGACCTGGTCCAGGCCGAGGGCGCGGGCCACCTCCTGCCATTCATCGAGACCCGCCACGATCAGGGCGGTTGCTGCCGCGTCAGCCATCCAGCCGTCGTCCGTGATGACCGTCACTGACGCTACGTTTTCAACAGGCCACCCGGTTCGCGGATCCAGGATATGGGGATAGCGCTCCGACTCATCCTGGCGAAACCGTTCATAATTTCCCGAAGTGAAAACGGCTTCGTCACCGGTTGTCTCTAGCGTTCCGATAATGCCTCCCGCGGGGTCGCGAACGGCAATCCGCCAGGGCCGAGTGCCGTGGTCGCCCATCGCCTTCAGGTCTCCTCCCGCGTTGACAATGGCATTTTTCACACCGAAGGCTTTAAGTTTTTCACAGGCGATGTCAATTGCGTAGCCTTTGGCAATGCCACCAAAATCGAGCTGAACTGCTGGATTTGCCGTGCTGAGTTCCAGGCCGTCGATCCGTATATCCAGGCTGGAAGGGTGCGTATTTACAAGTTTGCTGATCTGCGTGCGGCCGGGTGGCGGTCCCAGAATCGGATACTCGGATGTGTGGAATCCCCACAAGCGGACAAGGCTGCCAATCGCCGGATTGAAACGGCCGCCTGAGTCCTTTTCAACTTTCATGGAATGCCTGACCATCTCCACGATGGATGGGCTTGCCAGTGCAGGCATGCCCGCAGCAAACGCCCGGTTGATCTCAACCAGTGTCCCGGGTTCCCA
>CAJIAU010000042.1_pt1 | contig 19036 bp, 19 predicted proteins | sample 9199171 | NCBI WGS metagenome assembly CAJIAU01 (sample SAMEA7708280, study PRJEB35096) | sediment metagenome | biome: marine neritic benthic zone biome [ENVO:01000025]; feature: sediment [ENVO:00002007]; material: shallow marine sediment [ENVO:03000034] sea grass bed [ENVO_01000059] ...
ACCGGCATGATTGAAAGGCGGTTGCCGCGCCGGATCAGGGGAAAACCCTCGAGTTGGTCCGCGTGTTCCTTGATTTCGGCCAGGTCGATCATTCTGCTGGTAGTGCGGACGTACTTCACGTCGACCATCAACCAGCGGGGATTGTCTGGATCGCTCTTGGGGTCGAAATACTTTTCATTGGCGTCGAAGGCCGTGTGATCGGGGTATGCGCCTGAAACGATTTCGCAAATGCCGACAATTCCGGGTGGCTTGCAGTTGGAGTGATAAAAAAACGCAAGGTCGCCGATTTCCATGCTGTCGCGCATGAAATTGCGCGCCTGGTAATTCCTGATGCCATCCCAGTGTTCCGTTTGCCGGGGAGCATTTTTCAGATCATCGATGCTGAAAGCGTCAGGTTCGCTCTTGATCAACCAGTAGTTCATTATCTGGACAGTGCCTCGAAGCGTTTACTCACCGGCATTGTCGCGCGTCAGCCTCAGAAGGTAAACCAGCCATTTTCAGTCAGTATGCCATGCAGGCGGACGTCCCAGGGGTCGCAGGGAACAGAATCGAATTTCTGCAGTTCATAAGCCACGCCTACCCGCTCCGGCTTATCCAGTTCAGTGAAGGGCTGGAACAGGCGGTCGTAAAAACTGGCACCCATTCCCAGCCGGCCGCCATTCCTGTCCCAGCCGACCAGTGGAATCAGCACCAGGTCAATTTCCGGCACTGGTACGAGCTCAGATCCAACAGGTTCTGAAATTCCATAACGGTTGCTTTCCAATGGAGTTTTGGTGTTCCAGGCGTGAAACGTAATGACCGATTTGCCGGGCAAATCCTGGATGACGGGCAGCGCCAGGGTTGTACCAAGGTCCGACAAGCGGGCCAGGGCAGGCAACAGGTCCGGTTCTCCGTCAAACGACAGATAGGCGGCCACGACACCGGGGTTGGATTGCGCAACATGCTCAAGCAGATGTTGATTGATCCGCTTGTCCCACTGTTGCCGCAGGGCCGGGTCGATTTGCCCGCGGCGGTCTCGCATTTCCTTGCGCATCCTGGATTTCAGAGCTTTCTGATTGGGTTCGATATTCATGCGGAGGGAAAAATACAGTGGGAATAAAGAAGCCCCCCATGAAGCCGCTACGGCCCGGTGACCTTGAACCAAAGGTTCAGGTGGGATGGCTTACGAGGCTTCAGGCTTTTCGCTAAAAGCGAACATGCACACCAGCACTCGGATCGGCTACCCCGTGGTCAAAATGTAGGGACAAGGCATTTAACGGTCCCGCTGGCAAACGCCACAGGGGGCATCCTGATTATAGCGCGATCAACTATTCAGCGCATCATCGATCTGGTCGGCCAGGATTCTGATCTTGCTGTCGATCTTTTCCTGGCGGAAATTTTCAGTCTGCCGCAGCTTCATCAGTTCAGCGCTGAAATTGAGGGCGGCCTGCAGGGCGATACGCTCCAGCGACATCAACCGGCCGCTGTCCTTGATTTCCGTCATTGTTTCATCAAGCTGACGAGCCGCTTCGACCAGGTCGTTGCGTTGCTCCGGGTCGCAGGCGAATTGATATTTCTTTTCGAGAATGATGACTGAGACAGGCTCAGGGGAGTTGCTCATGCTAGAAACCTAGGATTGTTCTAATGCTTTAAGCCGGTTGATCATGGCTTCGACTTTGGTACGTGCTTCCTCGTTTTTGGCCACCAGTGATGCTCGCTCGGCAACCAGGGATTCCTGCCGGTTTTGCAGGGAATGGTTTTCCTCGCGAAGTTTTCGGCATTGGTCAAGCAGCGTTTTTAGTTGCTGCTCGAGCCGCTCCAGATCTTTTCCTGCCTGTTCCAGTGAATCCATGGCAACAACTATAGATTGAGCGGCGAAAAGCGTCAATCAATTCCCTCAAGAGTGGTAATATTCTTATTTTTGGAGCCATCGGATGACAGTACCCTCCCTGCCCGATTTTGAGCGGACCATCCGCCTGAGCCAGGGCAACCTGGACGCCGCTGAACTGGCTGAAAGCCATGGGCTTTTATGCGGCCTGCTTTGCCGGGAAGCCAGCGGCACGGCAAGCGATTTCCTGGGCCACCTGGGTGCGATGCAATTGCTGGTCAATCCGGCTTCTGCACTGGAAGCCGTGATAGAGGAAGCCTTTGAAAGCACACGGCGGCAGCTGGAGGATGAAGAATTCGGTTTCACACTCTGGTTGCCGGACGATGACGAGACCCTGGAGATCCGTACCATAGCCCTGGCCCAGTGGTGCTCCGGTTTTTTGGCGGGCCTGGCAAGCGGAGGGCAACTCGACGCCTTGTCGGACGAGGCCAGGGAGGCCATAGACGACCTTCAGCAGATTGGCCGTGCCGAAATTTCAACCGCACAGGAAGAAAACGAAGAAGACGAGACCGCCTTTGCCGAAATCGTCGAGTACGTTCGGGTCGTTGTACTGATGATGCGAGAAGATTTTCGTGGCCCCGCGCTGCACGAGGCCATTCACTGACACAGAACAGACAGATCAATCCGTGATAAAGCAAAAAGAATATGCCCGGCGCCGGCGGCAGCTGATGCGAATGGCCGGAGAAGAGTCCATCATCATTCTGCAGGCAGCTCCTGCCAGGCTGCGGAATAACGATGTGTATTTCCCGTATCGCCAGGACAGTGATTTCCTCTATCTCACGGGGTTTCGGGAACACGATGCCCTGTTGGTCCTGTTGCCGGAGGAAAAAGGCGGCAAATCCATCCTGTTCTGCCGCGAACGGGACCCGGAACGGGAAATGTGGGATGGCCGCATGGTAGGCCTGGACGCAGCTGTTTCAGAATATGGAATGGATGAGGCCTATGAATTCAAGGAAGCTGAAACCCGTCTTCGGGACATGCTGCGGGACATGGATCGCATCTATTACGACCTGGGCCGTGACCCGATGTTCGATCAGCGCCTGATTGGCTGGTTGAACGAATTCAGGGGCGAGGCGCGCAAGACCTTTCACGCACCCGAGGAAATCCATGCGCTGGATCACATGCTGCACGACATGCGCGTTTACAAAAGCCGTGAAGAACTGTCCGTGATGAGGCGGTCGGCAAAAGTGGCCATCGAGGCACATGAAATCGCCATGCAAATCTGTGAGCCCGGGCTGAACGAGTCAGATGTCCATGCCAGCCTGGTCCACACCTTTATGCGGCATCAATGTGAGCCTTCCTATCTGCCGATCGTGGGCGGGGGCGCCAATGCCTGCGTGCTTCACTATATTTCGAACAACGAGGTGTTGAACGACGGTGACCTGCTGTTGATCGACGCGGGGGCTGAATATGACGGTTATGCATCGGATATCACCCGGACTTTCCCCGTTAACGGAAAATTCTCATCAGAACAAAGAACACTTTATGATGTCGTCCTGGCGGCACAGGCGGCGGCCATCGGCAAGGCCAGGGCAGGGGAGCAATGGCAGGACGTCCACGATGCGGCCATTCACGTCGCGACAGAAGGGATGATTGACCTGGGCATTCTGAAGGGAAGCCTGGAAGATCTCCTTGAATCAAAAGGCTACAAGCAGTTTTATGTCCATAACACCGGGCACTGGCTGGGCCTGGACGTTCACGATGTGGGCGAATACACCATCGACGGTCATTCCCGGGAACTCGAACCAGGAATGGTCATGACCATTGAACCGGGTATTTACATTGGGCCGGAGGAAGAAAGTGTCGATGAATGTTGGCGTGGAATTGGGATCCGGATTGAAGACAATATCGCGATTACTTCGGATGAACCCCGGGTGCTGACAGACGGCCTGGCTCGGTCGGCCGATGACGTCGAGGCCCTGATGGCGGGATAGGAGATGGCTGATGGCAGCAAGCTATGATGTGGTTATCGTCGGTGGAGGACTGGTTGGCGCCAGCCTGGCCTGTGCACTTGCGCCGCTGGGCATCAGGGTCGCTCTGCTCGAAGCAGTGCCCTTCAGGGCAGAATCCCAGCCCAGTTATGACGACCGCACGCTTGCACTGAGCGCAAGTTCCTGCAGGATTCTCTCCGGGTTGGGGCTGTGGGATTCGCTGAGGGAAAACGCTACCGCCATCCGCGAAATACAGGTCCGGGAGTACCAGCGGCCCGGCCGGGTCATCATGGATCCGGAGGAGTTGGGTCTGGACCGTTTCGGGCACGTGGTCGAAGCACGGGTATTCGGGGCGGCGATCGTGGAGCGGCTTCACAGCCTGGAACATCTGGAATTCATATGCCCGGCAAAAGTGACCGGGGTTCACACTGACGAAAACCAGGCGTATGTGGAGTACGAGGGCAGCGACGGCCAGCGCGAAATCCGCGCCAGATTACTGGTCGGGGCAGACGGCGCCCATTCGTTCATCCGCGAAGCGTTGGGAATAGTCTCCGAGAAATACGATTACGACCAGACGGCGGTCATCTGCAATATCACACCGGAGAAGCATCACCGGGGCCGGGCTTTCGAATGTTTCACCCGCACCGGGCCTTTCGCGGTGATGCCGCACGTCAAAGGCCGCTGCGGGCTGATCTGGTGTGTTCCTTCCGCCACCGTGCCCGAAATGATGGACATGCCCGAAGAGCGGTTTCTGCAGCAGGCGCAGCACCGTTTCGGTGACCACCTGGGCCGTTTTCTGAAAATGGGCCGGCGCAGCAGTTATCCGCTGCGGCTGGTCAGGGCGATGGACGACGTGCGGCCAAGGGCCGTGATCCTCGGCAACGCGGCGCACGCCATTCACCCCGTCGGCGCACAGGGTTTCAACCTGGGTTTGCGTGATGTCGCCGCCCTGGCTGAATTGCTCGCTGAAGCGTTTCGCAAGGGACCCGGCGCAGACCCGGGCCACTCTGCACTGCTCAATGAGTATAGCCATTGGCGCAGGCGGGATCATGAGGGGACGATCGCATATTCGGACGGGCTGGCCAGAATCTATTCCAACCCCGCGCCATTGGCCAGGGCGGTGCGAACCGCCGGATTACTGGCCCACGCATTTATTCCCCCGGTGCGCCGCCAGATGGCGATCCGGGCGATGGGCTACCGGGGACGAATCACGAGGCTGGCGGCGGGTGAGGCATTATGAAAAACCAGAATACATCAGAACGTTTCGATATTGCCGTGGTTGGAGCGGGGATGGTCGGTGCGGCCGCAGCCTCGTTGTTGGCCAGGTCAGGTTTTTCGGTAGCAGTAGTCGAACAGGCGGAACCGGCGCCATTCGATGCGTCTCAGCCCGTGGGTCTGAGAGTGTCGGCGTTTTCTCCGGGCTCCGCCGACATCCTGGCCGAGGCTGGCGCCTGGCGGCAGATCCAGCGACAGCGCCATTCGCCCTACCGGCGCATGAGTGTCGAGGACCGGGATGAACAGGTGGTGCTGGAGTTCAATGCAGCCGAGTTCGGCCTCGAGCAGCTGGGAACCATTGTTGAGAACGACCTGGTCCAGTGGGCTCTTTGGCAGTCGCTGCTGGCCATGGGCGGCGTTGAACTGTTCTGCCCGGATGAAGTTCTGGAAGTCAGCGTTGACGAGAACAGACGGTTCCTGCGCCTGGCCGGCGGATCCACGCTGGAATGCAGACTGCTGGTGGGGGCAGACGGGATAAATTCCGGAATTCGTACTATGCTGGGGATAAGCCAGGATTACTGGGATTACGGTCAGTATGGCCTGGTCACAGTGGTCAGTTCAGAAACCCCCAATCCTGGGGTCGCCTGGCAGCGATTCCTGGAAGGCGGTCCACTGGCTTTTCTTCCGCTCGATGACGGCACATCTTCCATTGTCTGGTCGTTGCCTGAAGCAGAAGCCAGGCGGTTGCTTGAAATTGACGAAGAATCATTTCTGGCGGAATTGAGTGGCGCGGCTGCCGGAGGCGAAGGTCACTGGCCGGACCAGGCTGTCGACTGCGGGCCACGCGCGATCTTCCCGCTGACCATGCGCCTGAGCAAGACCTACATGGCCAGCAGATCGGTCCTGATCGGCGATGCGGCGCATGCCGTCCATCCGCTGGCGGGGCAAGGCGTGAACCTGGGTCTGCTGGATGCGGCCGGACTGGTGGAAGTGCTGGTGGGCGCCCGTCACGACGGGTTCGATTTCTCCGGTGACAGGGTGCTGGAAAAATACGCCAGATGGCGTCGCTCCGAAGCCGAGGTCATGGCCCGGGGCATGCACGGAATCCGGGGTCTGTTCGTTCCGGAAGAACTGGGCCCGCTTCGCCGGCTGGGCATGGGTCTGATCGCCGGCAGCTGGATGGCTAAAGAGGCTTTCATCAGGCGGGCCACGGGACGAAATCGCAATGCGCCTGCCCTGGCGCGGGGCGCCAGCCTGACGGACCTGCTACATCCGGCAACGGATACACAAAAAAGAGTGAGGAATCACACATGATCTACAACAATATTCTTGAAACGATCGGTAATACACCTGTCATCAAAATCCAGAACCTGGCCCCGGAAGGGGTCGAAATGTTCGTCAAGGTCGAAGCCTTCAATCCGCTGAGCTCGGTAAAAGACCGGCTGGCTCTTGGCATTATCCTGGATGCAGAAAAGCGGGGCGTGCTGAAACCGGGCCAGACGGTTGTCGAGGCGACATCGGGTAACACCGGCATTGCCCTGGCCATGGTCTGTGCGGTGAAGGGGTATCCGTTTGTTTCGGTGATGGCCGAATCATTCTCGATTGAACGGCGCCGGCTGATGCGTTTTCTTGGCGCCAAAGTCGTGCTGACGCCCCCTGCCGAAAGGGCAACCGGGATGGTCAGGGTGACTGAAGCGTTGGCAGCGAAACATGGCTGGTTCATGACACAGCAGTTCGAGAACCAGGCCAACCCGGCATTTCACCGCAATACAACGGGTCCTGAAATCCTGAGTGATTTCGCGGAAAGGCGACTGGATTATTACGTCAGCGGTTACGGAACGGGCGGAACCATCACCGGCGCCGGGCAAATGATTCGCCTGGCCAGGCCGGATGTCCGCATCATTTCAACGGAACCGGCCGGAGCCGCTCTGCTCGAGGGCAACGAGTGGCAGCCCCATAAAATCCAGGGCTGGACTCCGGACTTCATTCCCGAAACCCTGGACCGCGACGTCGCGCATGAAAATATCCTGGTGACGGATGAAGAATCCATCAACGCCTCGATGGCGCTGGCTCGAAAAGAGGGCATATTCTGCGGAATATCCTCGGGCGGCACCTTCGCGGCGGCTCTGAAAGTAGCGGAAAAGGCCAAACCGGGATCGGCTATCCTCGCCATGTTGCCCGATACGGGTGAACGCTACCTGTCCACGCCATTGTTTGAGGATATCCCGGAAGGTCCCGACGACGGGCAGGACCTGCTGGAAGGTCTGGACTGGTAGCGGATTCAGGCGTCCCCTGGCTCCAGCAGATCCGGCGGCAGGTCTTTGAGGCAGTCCGCCAGTTCCACCAGGAATGCCGAGAGGGCGGAACTGCCGCGCCAGACCAGCGCGATGGTGCGCTTGGGCGCCGGGTCTTCGAAACAGCGGATCGTCAGGTTTCCGGTTTCCGCAATGGGTGGCTTGATGGCCAGTATCGGCATCAGGGTGATCCCGACGTCGGCTGCGACCATCTGGCGCAGGGTTTCCATGCTGGTGGCGTGAAAATCAACGCGCTCGTGGGCGTCGGCCAGTGCACAGACCTCGAGTGCGTGCTCACGCATGCAATGGCCTTCTTCCAGCAGTAACAGCTCGGCGCCGCTCATATCGCTCATCGTGATGCTTTCTCGTGATGCCAGCGGATGATGGTTCGGTAACGCCAGGACGAAAGGTTCTTCGAACAGCACCTCCATCTCCAGCCCCTCATCGTGAATGGGTAATGCCAGCAATGCGGCGTCGAGTTCACCCTGGCGCAGCATGCGCAGAATGTTGTCCGTTTTTTCCTCGGCCAGTTGCAATCGAAGTTTCGGGTAGCGGCGGCGCAGCGACGGCACCACGTGTGGGAGGAAATAGGGCGCCAGCGTGGGAAACAGCCCGAGGCGCAAAACACCCTTGGCCGGATTGCCGCTTCTTCGGGCTACCGCTTTCATCTGGTCGATGTCGCTGAGCACCAGCCTGGCACGGTCTGCGATCTCCAGGCCGACCGGTGTCAGCATGATGTTCTTGGGGGATCTTTCCACCAGCTGGACGCCCAGTTCGTCCTCCAGCTTCTTGATTTGCGTACTCAGCGTTGGCTGGCTGACAAAACAGGCTTCGGCTGCCTTGCTGAAATGCCTGAGGTCCGCGAGCTTGACGAAATACTGGAGAGCACGTAAGTTCATCGGCCCATTATACTGTCGCCCTGATGAAACGTGTCCTGATCATTTTCTTTTCCGCTTTGCTGTTGCACAGCCACCAGGTTTCTGCCGATGTGCCCGACCCGGACGAGCTCAGCAAGCTGATTGCCGGAAAAGTCCTGGTGCTGGATTCCCGGTCTGAGAAGCCCGGCGGAACGGTCCGGGTACAGGCACTGGCCCAGGTTTCCGCCGAGGATGTCTGGAAAGTGATCGTGTCCTGCAGCCAGTCTTTTGTCTTCGTCAACGGCCTTCAGCGTTGTGAAGTCATCGAAGACAGCGGCGAGCGCGCCCTGGTCCGGCAGGTCACCAGGCAGGGTTGGCCGGCGCCGGTCCTGGATTACATTTACGAGTCTCTGCGTGAGCCTTACAGCACTATCCGGTTCGCGCTGGTGCAAGGTAACCTCAAGGCGATGGAGGGAGACTGGCGGTTCGTAAATACCCCGAACGGCCTGTTGCTCGATTATGAGATACGGATCAAAACGGAACTCGCAGTACCGGATTTCCTGGTCAGCCGCGCCCTGCGAAAAAATTCACCCGACCTGGTGGCCTGCGTCAGGGGCCTGGCCGGGGGATCAGGTTCAGAAAAGCTCCAAAGCCGGGACCTCAAGCGCTGCCCCGGAAAACCCGAAAACAAGCACTGATCATCTCGATCCCGTAAAATACCGCATCCAGATTAATCCGCAGAAGAAAATTCCATGAGCAAACCAACGGTCCTTACGGGCATCACCACCACGGGCACCCCGCATCTCGGCAATTACGTAGGGGCCATCAAGCCCTGCGTGCAGGCCAGTCACGATGAAGACGTCAATTCCTATTATTTCCTGGCTGACTACCACGCCCTGGTTAAAAACCAGGACCCGGAGAGGATGCGGCAGTCCACGCTGCAGATTGCGGCGACCTGGCTTGCGCTTGGCCTGGACACGAAGCGTGCCGTCTTTTACCGCCAGTCAGATGTGCCGGAAATTCCCGAGCTTACCTGGATACTGACCTGCTCAACGGCTAAAGGCCTGATGAACAGGGCGCATGCCTACAAGGCGGCGGTGCAGGAAAACGTGGATTCCGGGGAAGATCCGGATTTCGCCATCACCATGGGGCTGTTCAGCTACCCGGTCCTGATGGCCGCGGATATCCTGATGTTCAACGCCACCCATGTGCCGGTCGGCAAGGACCAGGTACAGCACCTGGAAATGGCCCGCGACATCGCCCAGCGGTTCAACCACCACTATGGCGAATTGTTCCGCATTCCCGAAGCAGTGGTCGAAGATCACGTGGCTGTGCTGCCGGGCAAGGACGGTCGCAAGATGTCCAAGAGCTACAACAACACCATTCCACTCTGGTTGCCGGAAAAACAGCTGCGCAAGGCGATCATGAGAATCGTGACGAATTCCCTGGAACCCGGTGAGCCGAAAGATCCGGACGATTCAGCCCTGTTTTCCATATACGCTGCATTCGCCAGTTCTGAACAGCGCGCTGAAATGCGCAAGGCTTACCAGGAAGGGATTGCATGGGGGCAGGCCAAGCAACAGACTTTCGAATTGATCAACGACGAGTTGATCCTGGCCCGTGAACGCTACGAAGCACTGATCGCCGAACCGGATCATATCGAACAGGCCCTGCAGGAGGGTGCTGAAAAGGCGCGGTCCTTCGCCACGCCATTTCTGGCCAGGATCCGCGAAGCCACGGGGATCAGAAAACTGGGATGACCGATTCCGGCGAATCCAGGCCTGCGCTGCTGTTCGAGGAACCTCCGGGCGTTTACCTGGGCGTGCGTGGCAGTGACGCAGCATTTCCGGTCCGCCGTATTTACTGTGTCGGCAGGAATTACCGTGAGCACGCGCGGGAGATGGGGGGGTCCCTGCGGGAGCCACCTTTTTTCTTCTCCAAGCCCGGTAATGCAATTTGTACTGAAAAAGTCGTTCCCTGGCCGACGATGACCGATGATCTTCACCATGAAGTGGAACTGGTGGTGGCGCTGGGCTCCGGGGGCGTGGATCTGTCGCCCGATTCCGCCCTGTCGACTGTCTTTGGCTATGCGGTGGGCGTTGACCTGACCCGCAGGGACCTGCAGTCAGAGGCCAGGAAACAGGGCCGGCCGTGGACCACTGCCAAGGCTTTCGACCATTCAGCCCCGATTTCAGTGATCAGTCCAACCTCGATAATCGGGCATCCGGAAGCGTCTGCAATTTCGCTTAGCGTTAACGCTCAGCAGCGACAGCGGGCTGACATCAGTGACATGACCTGGTCAGTGGCGGAAATCATTGCTGAACTCTCCCGCTATTTCGAACTGAAACCCGGAGACCTGGTTTTCACCGGCACCCCCGCAGGTGTGGCGGCGTTGCGACCGGGCGACCAGGTACATGCCGTTATTGATGCCGTGGGCGAACTGTGCTTCGAGATGGGGAAAAGCCGTCAGTCTGAGCCTCAGGCCGGGTTTTAGCCCACCTTCCCCAGGATGGCGTCTACCGCGCCTTCGAGGGGAATTTCTCCGTTTTCGCTGTCGGTTCTTCTGCGGTATTCAAGAACGCCCTGGTCCAGGCCGCGCTCACCGACAACCACGCGGTGCGGAATGCCGATCAGCTCCATGTCATTGAACATCACGCCCGGGCGCACGTTACGGTCATCCAGGATGACTTCGACGCCTGCCGCCTGTAAATCACCGTAGAGCTTTTCAGCGGCCTCCCGCACGCGATGCGATTTCTTCGCATTCATTGGTAGAATCGCGACCTGGAATGGGGCAATGGGCCCGGGCCAGCAGATGCCGTTCTCGTCATGGTTCTGTTCGATGGCCGCGGCAACGATCCGTGATACGCCGATGCCGTAACACCCCATCGGCATCACGTGGGACTTGCCATCTTCGCCCAGCACAACGGCATTCATGGATTCGGAATACTTGGTGCCCAGCTGGAATATATGACCCACCTCGATACCCCGGGCCAGCTGTATGGTCCCTTTGCCATCGGGGCTGGGATCGCCCTCGACCACGTTACGCAAGTCTGCCTGTTCCGGCAACTCGACGTCGCGCCTCCAGTTGATGCCGAAAAAATGCTTGTCATCCTGGTTGGCGCCAGCGCTGAAATCAGACATCAGGGCGACACTGCGGTCAATGATGCACGGAATGCCCAGATTCACCGGACCCAGCGAGCCGGGGCCGGCCCCGGTGACCGAGCGTATTTCATCGTCCGTGGCAAAGCGCACCGGAGCTGCAACCTGGGGGAGCCTGGCGGCCTTGAATTCATTGAGCGAATGGTCACCCCGGACCAGCAGCGCGACGAAGCCGCAACCCGCCTCTTCAGACGCTTCGACAATCAGTGTCTTCACGGTTTTTTCCACCGGCACATCAAACTGTTCCACCAATTCGTTGATGGTGTGCGCATCCGGTGTATCGACCAGGCGGAGTTCTTCAGCGGGCTCGGCCGGTCCGCCCGAGGGGGCGACTGCTTCTGCAAGTTCCACGTTGGCGGCAAAATCCGATTCTGTCGAAAATGCGATCTGATCTTCCCCGGAATCTGCCAGTACGTGAAATTCATGCGACTGGCTTCCGCCGATGGCGCCGGAATCTGCGCGCACTGCACGGAACCTCAAACCCGCCCGCTCGAAAATACGAGAATAGACGTCGTACATTTCCCAGTAGGTTTCATCCAGGCTGGATTCATCGATGTGGAAAGAGTAAGCATCTTTCATCAGGAATTCACGAGCCCGCATCACGCCGAACCTGGGCCTGATCTCATCGCGGAACTTGGTCTGAATCTGGTAAAACGTGACGGGCAGTTGCTTGTAGCTGCGCAGTTCGTTGCGGGCAAGGTCGGTGATGACTTCCTCGTGGGTGGGCCCGAAAACGTAATCCCGCCCGGCACGGTCGTGAATTTTCAGCAGCTGAGCGCCGAAATCTTCCCAGCGGCCGGTTTCCTTCCACAGCTCTGCCGGTTGCACCGCGGGCATCAGCATTTCCAGGTAGCCTGCCCGGTCCATTTCTTCGCGAACGATCCGCTCGACCTTTTTCAGCACGCGCCAGCCCAGTGGAGACCAGCTGTAAATGCCCGCTGTGAGCTTGCGAATCATGCCGCTGCGCAGCATTAACTGGTGGCTGACGATCTCCGCGTCCGCAGGCGTTTCACGGGTCGTCATGATGTGGAATTTGCTGGTTTTCATCCGCTTTCGTTCTTTCTGGTCAAACCAGCAATTTTACCTGCATGCAGGCAGGATTACTCGCAATTTTTGGCGATAAATTCCTTTGATTCGTCGATCAGGCCCATGCGTTGGTCATCATCCAGGCGCACGCTCTCACCTTCCTCGTTGGTAACGAACACCCGGCGTGCCGGCTCCATCTGTTCCAGGCGTGACCGGTGCCGTGTGCACATCTGCTCCTTTTCCTCCCGGGCAACCCGGCGTTCCTCACGTTCTTTCGCTATGCGTTCACGCCTCTGTTGGGCAGCGGACTGGGGGGTCTCTCCCGGCGCCGCCTGGGCTGCGGATGCTGGTTGCGCTGGTTCTACGGTACCGGGCCTGTAGACGCCCTGGACGCTAACTTTTTCGGAAGCGCCGTTGTCCCGGGGCCGATCGCTGTAGTGAACGATGCCGTTTTCATCCGTCCACGTGAATACTTCCGAAGCCAGGGCAACCGTCAGGCCGGCTGCGCCGGATAGGGTCGCCAACAGGCACAGAAGTATGGATACAGTTTTCAGTTTCATGGGCAGTCCCTGCTATGAACCAGCTTTTCTTATAACATAGTCGCCCGACGACTGTCTTATCGGGCTGGCACCCAGGTGCTATCATCTGCGCATGATCAACCAGAGGAAACGGCATGGAGCCGGGTGAAAAAAAAGTCCACAAGGGTGTCTTTCTGCTGCCCAACGCCCTGACCACCGGCGCCATGTTCGCGGGATTCTATTCAATCATTTCCGGCATCAACGGGCACTTCATAGCCGGCGCAGTTGCCGTCGTTGTCGCCGGAGTGCTGGACGGGCTGGACGGCAGGGTAGCACGCCTCACGAATACCCAAAGCGAATTCGGGGTGCAGTATGACAGCCTCTCGGACCTGATATCTTTTGGGCTGGCGCCGGCTTTGCTCGCGTTCAACTGGTCGCTTTCGACCATGAGCGACATCAGTCCGTTTGCCGGCAAACTGGGCTGGCTGGCTGCGTTCCTGTTTGTCGCGTGTGCGGCCCTGCGGTTGGCCAGGTTCAATACCCAGGCTTCATCGGAAGACAAGAGCTATTTCCAGGGGTTGGCCTCACCAGCCGCTGCGGGAACGCTGGTGGCGACGATCTGGTTTTTCGCAGACCAGGGGGTCTCGGGTGAATCGGTGCGCTGGCTGATGTGGTTCGAAACCGTAGCGCTGGGTTTGCTGATGTTTTCGCGGGTGCGCTATTTCAGTGGTAAATCCTGGCCCAGGGGCGATCGTATTCCCACCGGCTTTCTTTTCCTGGTGGTCCTGGTATTCGTTCTGCTGGCGGCGGATCCGCCATCCGTGCTGATGATCATAGGGATTCTGTACGTGTCATCCGGCCTTGTGATGACCGTTCTTGGGCGCCAGCAATGGAAGAACCGCAGGGCGAGGCGTAAGGCAAAAAAGGCTGAGTCGGCCGATAAGGATCACCCGGAAACATGATTGAATCGCGCCGCCAGGCCTACCTGGAAGCCATGGGGCTGGAAGTCTGGGCAATCAGGCCGCCGCCTCCACAGTTCGATCGGCTCGTGCTGCAGCCCGGGAAAGGACAGACACTGTTACTGTGCCAGGAGCCTGAAGAGACTGCCCAGCGAATAGCGGGCGATATCGCAAGGGCTCTTGACCAGGATGTCGTCTGGGCATGGCCGGATCCGGAGGGCGAGGCTGAAGATGCCTCGTTGCAGGATGCAATCAGCCAGCACCTGTTCACGCGCGTCATTGTATTTGGCGCCACCCTGGCCACCCGCGTTTGTAAAGGTGAAGTGCCCCGGGTAATCGGCTCGGCCAGTATCCTGGTGACAGGGTCTGTCAATGATCTGGCGGTTCGTGGCAGCGCCAAGCAGGCGTTCTGGGAAGAGTTATCGTTATCCCGCCTCAATTAGCGGAGGGCTGAGCCGGATGAGCGCCAATCCGTCTGCGCTGCATGCAGTGGTTCGCCGGCTGAATTCGGCGGATGTAGACCGTGTCATCGAAATTGAATTGGCAGCCTATCCCTATCCGTGGACCCGCGGAATCTTCGAGGACTGTCTGCGTGTCGGCTATGACTGTTGGGGCCTGCAGTTGGGGCCCGAGCTGGTCGGATACAGTATCCAAACCCAGGCAGCGGGAGAAAACCACCTGCTGAACCTCTGCATCTCACCCGGGCACCAGGGTCAGGGCTTTGGCAAAATCATGCTGGATCACGCGGTCAGGCTGGCGCGTCTGCAACACTGCTTCTGTATCTTTCTGGAAGTACGCCCCAGCAACCCGGCGGGGATCAGGCTGTATCAGAGAAACGGATTCAAAATCGTCGGTGAGCGGCCTGACTATTACCGGTCCGACGAGGGCCGCGAAAACGCCCTCGTCATGAAGCTCGACCTCGTTGATCCCTGAGCGTGTTTCGTAGTCTGACTTACTCTTGCAGGGCTTCCAGCTGACGAATCTGCTCATGCAGTTTTTCAACCGCTGCGCGGTGCGCAACCAGCCTTTCCCTTTCCTGCTCGACCACCGCTGGTGGTGCGTTTTCGACAAACCTGTTATTGGCAAGCTTGCCCTCGGATTTTCGAAGGTCCGTATTTTCCCTGTCGAGTTGTTTCGACAGGCGGGCCAGTTCTTCTTCAACATCGACCAGGCCCTTCAGCGGAATCAGGATTTTCAAATCGCCTACCAGGGCTACGGCACATTGTGCCGTGTCGGCTGAGTTGTCCACCCAGCTGGCCGACTGGATTCGCGCCAATTGCGACATGACGGGCGCAAACTGCTGCTGCCTGGCCCGGTCGCTTTCTGCACCTTCCTGGAACCAGATGTCCAGGGTTTTTGACGGGGGCAGATTCAATTCGGACCTGATCCGCCGAATGCCCTGGATGACATTCTTCAGCCATTCGACATCAGACTCGGCAGTCTCATCCGATGGTCCGGCTTCAGGGAATGCGCTCAGCATGATGGTCTCGCCCCCGATGGCAAGAGGGGCTTTCACCCGTTGCCAGATTTCCTCCGTAATGAAAGGCATGATGGGGTGCAAAGTCCTGAGGCAGGTCTCGAGGGTGGTCAGCAGGACATGGCGGGTGGTGGCCTGTTCTTCTTCTGTGCCGTTCTGAAGAGTCGCTTTTGCAAACTCCAGGTACCAGTCGCAATATTCGTTCCAGATAAATTCGTACAGCGCCTGGGCCGCCAGGTCCAGGCGATAGTCGCCAAAATGCTCTTCAACTTCCGAGATCATCCGGTTCAGCCGCGAACTGATCCAGCGATCGATCAGGCCGGGTTCAGCGTCCAGCGCCACGCGTTGCCCTTCTGTTTGCATCAGAACAAAACGCGCGGCATTCCACAATTTATTGCAGAAATTTCGATACCCCTCGATACGCCCCAGGTCGAACCGGATATCACGGCCGGTTGTGGCCAGTGCGGCGAACGTGAACCGCAGGGCATCCGTGCCGAACGGAGGTATACCATCCGGAAACTCCTGGCGGGTCGCTTTTTCAATCGCGGGCGCCATCTGCGGTTGCATCAGGCCCGTGGTGCGCTTCTTCACCAGTTTTTCCAGATCCACGCCGTCGATCAGGTCGATCGGGTCGAGCACGTTGCCCTTGGACTTGGACATTTTCTGGCCATGGCCGTCGCGAATCAGGCCATGGATATAGACCGTTCTGAACGGCACGTCGCCCATGAACTTGATACCCATCATGATCATCCGGGCTACCCAGAAAAAAATAATGTCGAAGCCGGTGACCAGAACACTGGTGGGATAAAACCGTTTTAGTGCGTCGGTCTGTTCAGGCCAGCCCAGCGTTGAAAATGGCCAAAGGGCGGAGGAAAACCACGTATCGAGGACGTCTTCGTCCTGCCTGAGTTCTACCTCGTCACCCAGTTGAGAGCGACGGCGCGCGTCAGCTTCACTGGTACCGACATATATATTGCCTTCAGGATCGTACCAGGCAGGGATGCGGTGCCCCCACCAGAGCTGACGGCTGATGCACCAGTCTTCTATCCGGTGCATCCAGTCGAAATAAGTTTTGCTCCAGTTTGCCGGCACGAAATTGATGCGGCCATCCTGCACCGCCTCTATGGCAGGTTTTGCGAGAGGCTCAATTTTCACGTACCACTGATCGGTGAGGTAAGGTTCGACCACCGCGTGCGAGCGGTCTCCCCTGGGGATCATCAGCGAATGGTCCTCGACCTTTTCGAGCAGGCCGAGTTTTTCCAGATCGTTAACGACCCGCTCGCGGGCTTCGAACCGGTCCAGCCCACGGTAGGCTTCCGGTGCGTTTTCGTTGAGACAGGCATCGACGTCGAGTACGTTGATCAACGGCAAATCGTGCCGCTTGCCGATATCGTAATCGTTAAAGTCATGTGCCGGCGTGATCTTGACGCAGCCGGAGCCGAATTCGGAGTCTACGTACTCGTCCTCAATCACCGGGATGGCCCGGCCGGTCAGGGGCAGTTCCAGTTGCTGCCCGACCAGGTCCCGGTACCTCTCGTCGTCCGGGTGGACGGCCACGGCCGTGTCGCCTAGCAGGGTTTCCGGGCGGGTCGTGGCCACCACGAGATGACCCTGGCCATCCTTGCGCGGGTAACGGATGTGCCACATGTGCCCTTTTTCCTCGTCTGAAATGACTTCAAGGTCAGACAGGGCGGTATGCAGCACCGGATCCCAGTTCACCAACCGCTTGCCGCGATAAATCAAGCCGTCTTCATAAAGCGTGATGAACTCCAGTTGCACGGCGGCCGAGAGTTCCTCGTCCATCGTAAAACGGTGCCGCGACCAGTCGACCGAGGCTCCCAGCCTGCGCAACTGCCGGCCGATGGTGTCACCGGATTGCGCCTTCCAGTCCCAGACAGCTTCCACGAATTTTTCACGCCCGAGGTCGTGTCTCGACTTACCCTCATTCAGTAGCTGGCGTTCAACCACCATCTGGGTGGCAATACCGGCATGGTCGGTGCCCGGCTGCCATAGCGTGTCCGCGCCTTTCATGCGCTGCCAACGGGTCAGGGTATCCATGATGGTGTCCTGGAAGGCGTGGCCCATGTGAAGTCTGCCGGTCACGTTCGGGGGTGGCAGCATGATGCAATAGGGGTGGCTGCCGCCGGCGGGTTTGAACCGGGAATTTTCTTCCCATTCCTTGTACCAGCGTTGTTCGATTTCGACAGGGTTGTAGCTCTTGTCCATGTTTCTGGTCATTTCCCAATCTTGATGTGGGCCGGTTCGAGACCCATTTTTCGATACTCTCGAAATTTGTCACGTGAAGCCTGCCGTTCCTGTTCAGCCCCCGGCACTATTTCAAGCAGGCGGCTGAAACGGGACGGATCAGGCACAGCCGGATCCGCAAGGTTGATCACCACATCGCGATCCGGAGTGATGTCCGCGCCGCTTACGTCAATACAAATCGGCGTGTGGGCTGGTGACGGGCCCTTCTGGTGGGGGAGAAACCGTCCTGCTGGATAATCCCACATGGTTTCATCCAGTGATTCTGCTTCGCCCTGGTCGGCGGCGATCACGGCGACACGATGGCCCTGTTCCCACGCCATCATGGCGAGCCTGCAGACCAGCTGGTGTGCTGACTGGGCAGGGCCGGCCAGCACGTAGAAATCCACCTGGCAGCTTTCGCCCATGCCGTTTAGCCGGCCCGGTTCAACAGGAATTGCGCCAGCAGGCCGGAAGGCCGCCCGGATGCGCCGTCATTGCTGCCCCACTTCCAGGCAGAGCCCGCGACATCCAGGTGTGCCCAGCGCTGATCCTCAGCAAAACGCGACAGAAAACAACCTGCCGTCAACACGCCGGCCGGCATCCCGCCAATGTTTTTCATGTCGGCAAAAGGCGTGTCAAGCTGGGCTTGGTATTCCTCCCAGATGGGAAGTCTCCAGGCCCGGTCCACGATCGCCTGGCCGGCTTCGATCAGTTCGTCGGCCAATTCATCGTCGTTACTCATCAGGCCGGTTGCATGGTGTCCCAGCGCTACCACGCAGGCGCCCGTCAGTGTCGCCACGTCGATGATCACGTCAGGATTGAATTGCTGGCTGTAGGTGATCGCGTCACACAGCACCAGACGGCCTTCCGCATCGGTATTGAGCACTTCAATGGTCTTTCCCGACATGCTGGTGATCACGTCACCGGGGCGGCAGGCGTTGCCATCGGGCATGTTCTCCACCGCAGCGACGATGCACAGCAGGTTGATGTTCATCTGCAGTGCGGCGCAGGCAACAAAGGCGCCGATCACGCCCGCTGCTCCGCACATGTCATACTTCATCTGCATCATGTTTTCGCCCGATTTCAATGAAAGCCCACCGGAATCGAAGGTAATACCCTTTCCAATCAGCGCCACCGGGGCCTGGTCCGCATCCGCGCCGGAATAATTCAACACGATCAGTTTTGCATCGAGGGAGCTTCCCCGGGAAACTGCCAGCAAGGCGTCCATTCCTTTCTCCGCCATGTCATCCTCTTCAAGAATCTCCAGGCTGACATTCTCGTATTTTTCGGCGATAGCCATTGCATCCTGCGCGAGGTAGGCAGGGGTGCATATATTGGGCGGCAAGTCCCCCAGGGTTCTTGATTTTTCAAACCCTGCGGCAAAAGCAGTAGCCTGCTCAATGGCCGGTTTCAGCTCTCCGCCACCCTGGAACGTGGCCTTCTTCAGCGGCGCAGGGGCATCATCCTTTGGTGACTTGGTCGTGGTGTA
>CAJIAU010000194.1_pt1 | contig 18995 bp, 17 predicted proteins | sample 9199171 | NCBI WGS metagenome assembly CAJIAU01 (sample SAMEA7708280, study PRJEB35096) | sediment metagenome | biome: marine neritic benthic zone biome [ENVO:01000025]; feature: sediment [ENVO:00002007]; material: shallow marine sediment [ENVO:03000034] sea grass bed [ENVO_01000059] ...
ACGACCCGTGAGTTGCTTCCTGCAAGGTCCTCCGGACGGAACAGCGCACGGTGCAGCAGGGGGGCAAGCGGTGCGCCCTGGCCTCCGGCCTCCATGTCCGCTTGCCGGAAATCGCCCACGGTTACGATGCCGGTTTGCCTGGCAATGCTCTGCGGATTTCCCAGTTGGATGGTTTCAGGGTTGTCACCGTCAGGGTCGTGCCACACGGTCTGGCCATGCGAACCGATGGCTGCAATTCCTTCTGGCTTTACCTCCGCCTTTTCCAGTAGCGAAACGGCTACCCGGGAAAAATGCGCAGCAAGGGATTGGTCCAGGCTGACTTCCTCTTCCGGGGTGGGGCGCCGTCCCGTTGTAACCACTTCCCGGAGTTCGGCTGCGAGATCGGGAGAGTAGGGAACACAGTCCGCTTCGACCACTTCGGGCCAGCCGTCTTCGAAGCTCACCAGCGCGGCGTCTGCGCCATCCCGGCTGGTGCCGGAAATCATGCCGATGAACAGTTCCCGGCTCACTCCCGGCTCGCGTAGAGTGAGGCCGACTCGAGCCGGCTCAATTGTGTCAGCATCGGTGCAGCCTGCGCCTGGAATGCGGCGAGCGTGCTCCCTTTCAGCGGCGCTACCTTGGGCAGCGGGACCGTCCGCGGATTACGGTGTACACCGTTGACCAGGAATTCATAATGCAGGTGGGGCCCGGTGGCCAGCCCGGTCGAGCCGACGTAACCGATGGTCTGTCCCTGCCTGACTTTCTGCCCTTTTTTCACGGCGCGGCTGGTGAAATGCAGGTACTTTGTCTCGATGCTGTTGGCATGCTTGATGAACACATGATGGCCATTGGTCCTGGAGTAGGCCGAACGGATGACCGAACCTTCCCCTGCGGCATACACCGGGGTTCCACGCGGTGCGTAGTAGTCGATGCCATTATGCGGGCGAATCCGCTTCAGCACGGGGTGCATGCGCCGGGGATTGAAGCCGGAACTGATGTAGGAGAAATTCAGCGGGGCGCGCAGGAATGCCTTGCGCATGGGGCGGCCGTCGGGAGCGAAGTAGCCGGCCGCGTCACCGTTTTCGAAATAGACGGCCCTGAAACGCTCACCCTGGTTGATGAACGTTGCGGCCAGGATTTCACCTTCCCGCAGAAACTCACCCTCCCGGTACAATTTTTCGTAAACCAGCATGAACCGGTCGCCCTTGCGGATGTCCAGGATGAAATCGATGTCCCAGCCGAAGATATTGGCCAGTTTCATGACCATTGCGTCGCTCAGGCCGGCCCGTTTGCCCGCCACGAACAGCGAAGACTGGATAACACCCTCCGCCTCGGCGACCTCGGAAAAAATCTCGCGTCGCTCGATTTCGGCACTCACCACGACGCCTTCCTGCCTGACGATCAGGTAGCGCGCCTCGTCCAGTGCATACCGCATCATCTGGAATTCTCCGCCTTCATCGAATCTGAATTCGAAAACATCTCCCGGGCGAATTTTTTTCAGGCTTTTCGTGTCCGTGTTAAGCGCCATGATCTGGTGCAGCAGGGTCACCGGGATTTTCTGGCCGCGGAATATGGAATCGAGCGTCTGTCCACGCCTGACTTTTACGCGAACCCAGTCTTGCTCTGATGGAGCAGTGAGGACGCCGACGGCTCCCCCCTCTCCGGTTCCTTCAGGTTCGGAAGGTGTGTCTCTTTCAGGAATGGTCAGGTCGATGATATCCGGCCGCCTGTCAGGCTCCGGATCATCCCCTGATTCCAACATGCCCAGCAGGATTCCGGTGATGATCAGGGTGACGCCGAACACCACCAGCTTGCGGCGGGTCAGCCAGTGACTGTCATCGTGCAGACTCTGATGTATTTTTGTTATGAAGCCCGGCTTATCCATGACGACTTAAGACCACGCATTCCTCAGCTGGTTCAGGCGTGGATACCTTACTTACCGGCCGCAACTGGGTCAATCTTTGTTGTAAAATGCGCAATTCCCTGTTGGAAACTGGCATGACCGATTTAGACAACGCGCTGGCCCTGATCGCCCGCGGTACCGACGAGATAACAAAACCGGAAGAACTGGAGCAACGGCTGAAGCTGGGCAGGCCCCTGCGCGTTAAAGTCGGCTTTGATCCAACGGCGCCCGATCTGCACATCGGCCATACCGTGATCATCAACAAAATGCGCCAGTTCCAGGACCTGGGGCACGAGGTTATTTTCCTGATTGGTGATTTCACCGGGCTGATCGGTGATCCAACCGGCAAGAACGTGACGCGCAAGCCGCTGAGCCCGGAGCAGGTGCAGGAAAATGCCGAAACCTATGCCAGCCAGGTGTTTCAGATACTCGACCCCGAAAAGACAGAAATCCGTTTCAACTCGGAATGGCTCAACGCATTGGGTTCGGATGGCATGGTGAAACTGGCGGCCACCTACACCGTCGCCCGCATGCTGGAACGGGAAGATTTCAAGACACGTTTCAAGAACAATCAGCCCATTGCCATCCACGAGTTTCTCTATCCGCTGGCCCAGGGCTATGACTCGGTCATGCTCAAATGCGACGTGGAGATGGGTGGCACAGACCAGAAGTTCAATCTGCACGTCGGCCGCCAGCTGCAGCAGCATTATGGCCAGGATCCACAGATCATCATCACGCTGCCGCTGCTTGAAGGGCTGGACGGCGTGCAGAAAATGTCCAAGTCACTGAACAACTACGTGGGCATCACCGAATCGCCGGATGAAATGTTCGGCAAGCTGATGTCGATATCCGATGAATTGATGTGGCGTTACTTCGACCTGCTGAGCTTCCGCAGCAACCAGGAACTGTCGGATTTGAAAGCGGATGTGACCGGCGGCCGTAATCCGCGGGACATCAAGTTTCTGCTGTGCGAGGAAATCATCGAACGGTTCCATTCACGCGATGCAGCCGTTGCCGCTCGCGAGGCGTTCATTTCGCGATTTCAGCAGGGCCAGATGCCGGATGACATCCCGGAAAAAACGCTGCAAACCTCCGGTGAGGGGATCGGAATTGCCGCTGCGCTGAGCCAGTGCGGTCTGACCAGCAGTAATTCAGAAGCCTTCAGGATGATTCAACAGGGCGGTGTCAAGATCGACGGTGAGAAAATCAGTGACAGGACACTCAGGCTCGATCCCGGTTTCTCCGGCATTTTGCAGGTAGGCAAGCGCAAGTTCTGCAAGGCCAGTATTACGTGAACAGGGTTTCTGATATCGACTGGAACCAATGGAATGCGAAAGTTCCGGCAACGCTGGTTTTCGTCTTTCGCGATGACGAGGTCCTGCTGATCAACAAGAAGACCGGGCTGGGGCAAGGCAAGGTTAACGGGCCCGGCGGCAAGGTCGATCCGGGTGAAACCCCCGAGGGTGCAGCCATCCGGGAATGCCAGGAGGAACTGGATATTAAGGTGAGCAACCTCGAATACTGCGGGGAGCACCGCTTTCAGTTTGTCGATGGATTATCCATCCACGTCTGGGTTTACCGCACCCGTGATTTCGAGGGAACGCCCACAGAGTCGCGTGAAGCCGAGCCCCTTTGGACCCCGCTGGGCCAGATACCGTTCGATGAGATGTGGGAAGACGACAAGTACTGGCTGCCGATGCTGGTAAGGGGTGAGCGATTTCAGACTCGCTGGATTTTTGATGGCGACAACATGGTCGATTACGCGATTGATACGGACGGAAAAATCGAAGCCTGGGGCGATATACGCTCACCCGGGATTGTGGAGTAAGAAATGAGAATAGACGCGATGACAGCCTTTCTTACCGCGTGGGTGCTGACGGTTTCCACGGCCACGGCCGATGAGCGGAAACCAGACTACCAGGCTTCCGCGCACATGCTGGCGCAGAAGTACATGATGGTCGACACCCATATCGATGTACCATACCGCCTGGAAGAAAAGTGGTCTGATGTTACCCGGAAGACTGAGGACGGCGATTTCGACTACGAGCGCGCCCGCAAAGGTGGGCTGAATATCCCGTTCATGTCTGTCTACACACCAGCTGAAGCCGGCGAAGATGGGGCTTTCGAACTGGCCAACCGCCTGATCGACCGGGTCGAGGCGATCGCCGGCCGGGCGCCGAAGAAGTTTGCCATCGTCAAGACGCCGAAACAGGCGATAAAGGCAAGGCAACTGGGGCTGATGGGACTGGCCATGGGCATGGAAAACGGTTCCCCGCTGGAAGGCGACCTGGAAAATGTAGCGTTCTTCAAGAATCGCGGCATCAGCTACATCACGCTTGCGCACTCGCTGAGCAACCATATTTCGGACTCATCCTACGACGAGGAACGCCAGTGGAACGGCCTCAGTCCCTTCGGCAAGGAACTGGTCGGGGAAATGAACCGCCAGGGTGTCATGATCGATGTTTCCCACGTGTCGGATGAAGCGTTCTGGCAGGTGCTGGAATTATCGAAGGTGCCGGTGATCGCCTCGCACTCCTCGCCCCGGGTTTTTACGCCGGGCTGGGAACGAAACATGAGCGACGACATGATCAAGGCGATGGCCGGGAAGGGTGGTGTGATCCAGATTAATTTCGGCTCCAGTTTCCTGACCCAGGAAGCCCGTGAGTGGTACGACACCATGAGCGATGCGCGCGAAGCTTACCTGGAGAAAAACGGGTTCGACGAACACGGCGAAGAAGCCGAGGCGTTCGGCGAGAAATGGCGCGAGGACCACCCGTTTCCATACGCTGATCTGGGCGATGTGGTGGCGAATTTCCAGCATGTCATTGGCCTGGTGGGTGTGGAGCACGTGGGTTTTGGCTCTGACTTCGACGGGGTTGGCGACAGCCTGCCCGAAGGCATGAAGGACGTTTCGGATTATCCAAACCTGATCGCCGAGTTTTTGAAACTGGAATACTCATTCGAGGACATCTCGGCGATCATGGGAGGCAACCTGATGCGGGTCTGGCAGGCCTCGGAGACTTATGCCCAGGACACGGCAGCAACGGAGGCCACAGCCTCACCCTGAACCGGAATGGAGTGGATTCATTTTGTAATGGTAGGAACCGCGGCGTTCATCACTGCAGGCCTGACCATGTATTCGGGTTTTGGCCTGGGTACCCTGATGCTGCCGGTTTTTGCGCTGTTTTTTCCGGTCGAGATGGCGGTGGTTGCGACAGCGCTGGTGCACGGCGCCAACAACGTTTTCAAGGTATCGTTGCTGGGCCGCCAAGCTGACCGCGAAGTGGTATTGAAGTTCGGGCTGACTGCAATTGTGGCCGCCATTTTTGGCGCCATGGCCCTTGCCTGGTTCTCACGTCTTGGCGCAAGCCTGTCCGTGGAGGTCAATGAGCAGGTCGTGTCCGAGGTTACACCGGTGAAACTGGTGATCGGTATCCTGATGATCGGATTCGCACTGTTCGAGTTGTTGCCGAGGTTCAGGCGCCTTGAATTCGACCGCAAGTACCTGCCACTGGGTGGGTTGCTGTCGGGTTTCTTCGGCGGTCTGTCTGGCCACCAGGGCGCGTTACGTTCTGCCTTTCTCGCCAAGTCGGGCCTGACGACGGAACGGTTCGTGGGCAGCAATGCCGTCATCGGTTTCCTGGTCGACCTGACACGAATCTCGGTTTACGTGGCGCTTTTCGCGGCTGCCGGAGGGGATTTTTCTGAGTTCGGCGGCTGGCCGCTGGTCATCACGGGTTCACTGGCTGCTTTCGCCGGTGTGTTGATCGGCAAGCGATACCTGCACAAGGTGACAATGAAAAGCGTTCAGACCCTGGTGGGTGCGTTGTTGTTTGGAGTCGGCCTGGCCCTGGTTTCCGGTTTTATATGACCGGGTGTTTTTCCTCCAGTATGTCTGAAATCAACTGGTCCTTTTCCTGCCATAGCTGACTCATCCAGGTTTCCAACTCACTGCGAAACGCGCTGTCTGTCCTGAAATTTCTTCCCAGCAATTCCGGAGGAATCATTCGTTGTTGCGTTCGCACGATGATCTCAGGGATTTCACCGCTGAGCAATTGCCAGAAAGTAGGTCCATTTCCGGTGATCCTGCTTTGCGGATAGATGATGGTTACATCGATCAGGGCGTCCAGTTCTTCGGCCATGGCATAGAATACCTGGCCTATTCCGCCGATCCTGGGCTGCAAAAGGTTCCTGTAAGGACTGTTTCTCTGATCACGTTTTTCCGCGGAAAAGCGAGTGCCTTCGGGAAAATTTGTCATTGCAACCGGAATGGTCCTGAATTTTTCACAGGCCTTGCGGGCATTTTCCAGGTCGCGTCCTTTCAATCCTGGTTGGCGGGCAATTTTTTCCCTGGAATGGCGCTTCATGAAAGGCATGTCAAGCGCCCACCAGGCGATGCCGAGGAAAGGCACCCAGAACAGCTGGCTCTTTATGAAAAACCGGAAAAAAGGGAGCTTCCGGTTAAAACTGCGCTGCAGCACCAGGATATCCACCCACGACTGGTGGTTGGAACTGACCAGGTAGCAGCCCTTATTGTCTAGGTTTTCAGGTACCTCTATGTCCCACCTGGGATTCCGGTACAGTGAAAAGATCGCGTTGTTTACAGAGATCCAGAATTCCGCGAGGCCGGCCAGGACTTTTCTCATCCAGTTGCGGAACGACTCCGTGGGAGCAAGAAATTTTCCGATGGCGAGGATGCACAGAAGCGTGGTCAGAACGATCGTACTGATACTGATCGCCAGCAGGGAAATTGTCGCCTTGGCGGTTGTCAGTACTTTGGAAATAGTGGAAATGGAAGGTTCCCTAGTCGAATGGGTCAACAGCCGTATTGTGCCCGCTGTGTAATTATCTCACCGCAGAACTTCCGGGTCGAGTGATCGGGTCAACTACGGTGATATAATATAAGTGTTATCTAACATAACGACACGCGAGGCCGTGACATGTTGCGCACTCTCCTGGTTCCGATGCTTGTTTCGACGATGTTCCTGTTCGCCTGTTCCGGTGAAAGCGAAGCGCCTGCGGTAACGGCGGAATCGCCGAAGAAAACCGCGCATGCGGAAGCTTGGCGAGAAGACCAGTTAGTCGAAGGGAAGGAAACCTACGAGGCGGCCTGCGCGTCCTGTCATGACACCGGGGAAGGTGACGCCCCGGTTACCGGGGAAGCGGCGGACTGGTCGAAGAGATCCGACCTCTGGGTCGCTGTTTTGTCTGATCATGCTTCGAAGGGCTACCTGGATATGCCGGGTAAAGGCGGGCGCGCCGATCTGTCCGAGGAATCTGTCGACGCAGCCCTTGAGTACATGTTGCAGAAGACCTTCCCCGAATTACCCAGGGATTAAAGAGTTTCGCTTCCCTGCTCCCGGCTTCGCCGGAAGGCGGCTTCGCTCAACGACTTTGTTGGATGAACCTCTGGCTAGCGCCAACCGGTTCATACTACTATCGGTTTGATAATTTCCGCTCATCCAGCCCGATGCTGCGGGCTATGATCTCCTTCATGATCTCGGAGCTGCCTGCGTAGATGCGTGACACCCTGGCGTCGGTGAACATGTGGGAAATACGGTACTCGCTCATGTAACCGGCACCGCCGTGCAGCTGCACGCAGTCATCCATCACCCGTGATTCCAACTCGGTCGCGTGGTACTTGGCTTCGGCCGCCAAGTCGGAGCTCAACTCACCATCCAGGTGCATCATCACGCACTGATCGATGAAGGTCTGGCATACGTCCAGCTGGGTGCGCATCTCCGCCATCTTGAAGCGGCTGTTCTGAAAGGCGCCGATCGGCTTGCCGAAGGCTTTTCTTTCCAGGATGTAATCCATCGTGATGTCGAATGCGACTTGTGCGTGGGCGACTGCCTGGCAGGCGCTGATCAGCCGCTCTTCCGCGAGGAAATGCATCAGGCTGTAGAACCCCCGTTCCGCGTCCCCCAGCACGTTTTCGGCCGGCACCCTGACGTTTTCGAAGAACAACTCCGCGGTGTCCTGGGCCTTCAGGCCCATCTTGGCCAGGTTGCGGCCGCGGCTGAAGCCTTCCATGCCTTCTTCCACCACGAACAGGCCTATGCCGTGGGGTTTGTCCGGCACGGTACGTGCCGCCACCACGAAAGCCCCGCCGTTGATTCCGTTCGAAATGTAGGTCTTGGAGCCGTTGATGATCCAGTCATCACCGTCGCGGGCAGCACGCGACTTCATACCCGCCAGGTCGCTGCCGGCGCCTGGTTCGGTCATTGCAATGCCGAGAATGGTTTCCCCGCTGATGCATTTTGGCAGCAGGCTCTCTTTCAGCGCCTCGCTGCCCAGGTGACCGATATAAGGGCCGACCAGCCGGCTATGCAGGGTCAGGAACAGGCCGAGGTCGCCGTGACGCAGGGTTTCCTCGATCAGGATTTGCTCGAAGCGGAAATCCTCGATACCCATTCCACCGTGCTGTTCTTCGGCCCACATGCAAAGCAGTCCCTGCTCGCCGGCTTTCAGGAATGCATCCTTGTCGCAGATGCCCTGTTCACGCCATCGTTCGACCTGCGGAGAGATTTCAGCCTGCATGAACTTGCGCACCGAATCACGAAACATCTCGTGATCTTCATCGAATATCAGGCGTTTCATGGATCTCTCCTATGCATAAAAGGCTTGGTCTTTTTCGGCCCGGTTGCGTAACCATTCCGAAACCTGGAACCGGCTGCCGTAGACTTCCGCCATGCGGTCACATTCAGCGACGAAATTGCGGATTCCCATGGTGTCAATATAGGACAGCGTGCCGCCGGTGTATGGCGGAAAGCCCCAGCCGAAGATCGAGCCGATATCTCCGTCTTCAGCGTGGGTCACCACGCCTTCCTCGACGCAGCGGGCAGTTTCCAGCGCCTGGATGTTCATCAGGCGTTTCTTCAGCTCATCGATATCCGGCTGTTTCCCGCTGACCGGAAAGTGCTCGCCCAGACCGGGCCACAGGTGCTTGGTGGCGTCCTCGGGATAGGCGTAAAAGCCCTTGCCGAAGCGCTTACCCTTGCGGTCCAGTTTCTCCACCATGGCCAGGATAACTTCCTGGCTGGGATCAGCCGGAAAATCCTGTCCCAGTGCTGCTGCGGTCTCCTTACCGATTTTGTGGGCCAGTTCCAGGGTCACTTCATCCGTGACCGCCAACGGACCGACCGGCATACCGGCCATTTTCGCTGCATTTTCAATCAGCGCCGGCTTCACACCTTCGGCCAGCATCATGATGCCTTCGGCGGTAAAGATGCTGAACACGCGGCTGGTGTAAAACCCGCGGCTGTCGTTCACCACGATCGGCGTTTTGCGGATTTGCTGGATGTAGTCCAGGCTGCGCGCAATCGCCTCGTCGTTAGTCTTCTCGCCGAGGATGATCTCCACCAGCGGCATCTTGTCGACCGGCGAGAAAAAGTGCAGGCCGATGAACTGCTCAGGGCGCTGTGAGGCCTGGGCCAGTCCGGTGATCGGCAGGGTCGAGGTGTTGCTGGCAAAGATACAGCTTTCCGGTATCACGGCTTCGGTCATCGCGGTGACCTTGGCTTTCAGGTCCTGGTTTTCGAATACTGCCTCGATCACCAGGTCGCAGCCCTGCAGATCGTGGTAGCTGGTGGTTGGAGTAATCAGGTTAAGCAGCACGGCGGCTTTTTCGGGCGTCGAGCGGCCGCGATCGATCGCCTTTTTCAGCAATCCTTCGGAATAGGCCTTACCCTTTTCGGCGTTCTCCTGAGAAGTGTCCAGCAGCACCACTTCCATGCCGGCTTTCGCCGAGACGAACGCGATTCCGGCGCCCATCATGCCGGCGCCGAGAATCCCCAGCTTTTTGACCTGAGATTTCTCAATGCCTTCCGGCCTTCGTGCCAGCTTATCGGCCTTGCCCTTGTTGACGAACAGGCTGCGCATCATGTTGCGCGCCACCGGCCCGGCCAGCAGGGAACCGAAGTACTGCGATTCGATCTTCAGGCCGTCGTCGAATGAAGTGGCGCAGCCCTCGAACATGGCGGACTGGGCCGCGATCGGGGCAGGGTAGTTGTGCTTGGTATTCTTGGCGACCAGGGCGTTGCCGACCATAAAGGTTTGCGCAGTACCCGGATGCATTAAACCGCCGCCCGGGATCTTGAACCCTTTCTTGTCCCAGGGCTGTTCCGGATCGCCTTTTTCCAGCACCCATTGCCTGGCCCGTTCAACCACTTCGGCCACCGGGGCGAGTTCGTGGACCAGGCCCATTTCCAGGGCCTGTTCGGGTCGCTGGTTACGGCATTGCAGGATCATGGTTGCTGCGTTGCGGAAGCCGATCAGCCTTGGTGTTCTCTGGGTGCCGCCGGCACCGGGTAGCAGGCCAATATTGACCTCGGGGAAGCCCATCACCGCGCCGGTGTCGTTGGCCAGCACCCGGTAATGGCCGGCCAGGCAGACTTCCAGACCGCCACCCAGGGCCAGGCCATTGATCGCGATCGCCACCGGTTTGCCGCAGGTTTCGATCTGCCGCAGGGTCTTGTTCAACCCGAAACTGAATTCAGCTGCTTCCTTTTGGGACAGGCCGCGGTCATAGGCGGTCACCATGTCCTTGATGTCGGCGCCTGCAATAAAGGCCTTTTTCCCGGAGGTGATGACAATGCCTTTTACCGCGTCATCCGCGGCGGCCTTGCTGGTCGTAGTTTCCAGGTCCTCCATCAATTCCGGCGTCAGTACGTTCATGGACTTGCCGGGCAGGTCGATAGTCAGAAGTGCGATGCCATCGCTGCCGACGGCATATTGAATGGTGTCGTTCATCTGTTTTGTCCTTTATACGCGTTCGATGATGGTGGCAGTGCCCATGCCGGCACCGATACACAAAGTGACGAGACCGGTTTCCAGGTCGCGCCGCTCCATTTCATCCACCAAAGTGCCCAAAACCATGGCGCCGGTGGCGCCGAGCGGGTGGCCCATAGCGATGGCTCCGCCGTTGACGTTGATCTTGTCGTGCGGTATGTCCAGCAGCTTCATGTACAGCAACACGACCGAAGCGAAAGCTTCATTCAGTTCCCACAAATCGATATCGGACTTATCCATGCCGGCCAGCTTCAGCGCTTTCAGCGAAGCCGGGGCAGGGCCGGTCAGCATGATGGTGGGCTCGCTGCCGATTGAGGCGAAGGACCGGATCCGTGCCCGGGGCTTCAGGTCCATTTTCTCACCGGCTTCAGAGCTGCCGATGAGCACCGCAGCGGCGCCGTCGACAATACCGCTCGAGTTGCCGGCCGTGTGTACGTGGTCGATAGCTTCAACTTCCGGGTACTTCTGAATCGCCACGTCATCGAAACCCGCCTGGTCACCCATCATCGCAAAGGCCGGTTTGAGGCTGGCAAGGCTTTCCATGCTGGCGTCACCGCGGACCGTTTCATCGTGATCCAGGGCGATGTTACCTACGTGGTCCACGATCGGTATGACCGACTTGCTGAAATAGCCGTTTTCCCAGGCGTGGGCAGCGCGTTGCTGGCTGGCCACCGCGTAGGCGTCAGCGTCTTCGCGGGTAAATCCATTCAGCGTTGCGATCAGATCGGCGCCAATGCCCTGCGGCACGAAATACGTGTTGTAAGCTGTCTGAGGGTCGATGGCCATTGCGCCGCCGTCGGAACCCATCGGAACCCGTGACATGCACTCGACGCCTCCGCCGATCGCCGCCTGGGACTGGCCGGACATGACCTGTGAAGCAGCAGCATTCACGGCCTCCAGGGCCGATGCGCAGAAGCGGTTGATCTGTTTCCCCGGCACGCTTTCAGCGTAGTCGGCGTTGATGGCCGCTACACGGGCGATATTGGCGCCTTGTTCACCGACCGGGGCGACACAGCCCAAGATCACGTCGTCGAGGATAGATGTATCCAGGTCATTGCGGTCACGCAGGCCCTGGAGCACCTGGGTTGTCAGGTCCATGGGCGTGATCGGGTTCAGGCTGCCGCCCTGCTTGCCGCGGCCCCGGGGGGAGCGGACATGGTCATAGATAAATGCTTCGGTCATTATCGTTCCTCTGTGGTCTCATGCGCGCAGCAGGCGCAGCATGCTTCGTTTGAAATCCTTGTAAGCTGCAGCCAGGTCAAAGTCCGGGCTGACCAGCCACTGGCTGTTGATTCCGATCAGGCCGCCGTAAAATTGCTCGGCGGCCCGCCGGGCGATTATGTTCTTGCCAATTTCCCCTTTGGCCTTTCCCTCACGGACCCAGGCCGTCACCGTGTCGCGCTGGATCTGCATGAACTCGGCCACGTTGGGTTTGAACTCGGAAGAGGGGTCCAGCGCGGCGCCCCACAGAATGTTCTGGGCGCGGATGAATTCGGGATGGCCCAGCGCATGAGCAAGGTGCGTGTCGATGGCAGTGGCCACCGCGTCGAGTCCGGTCTTGTCGCCGAGACTGGCTTTCAACTCATCGCTCCAGATGGTGGAGACATGCTTCAGCACCGCCCGGTACAGTCCGGCCTTGGTTCCGAAATGGTGCGCGGCCAGGCCGCGGCTGTAGCCCGCGTTCAGGCCTACAGCAGCGGCCGTGGTGCCCTGGAGACCGGCTGTATTGAGCAGCTTTATTGCGGCCTTGATCATGCGGGATTCGGCTAGTGCCGTGCGCTCCGCCTGGGTGCGGGGGCCGTTGTTTTGGGTGCTACTTTCAGAAGGATTGATCATTTAAAAAAACTTGTTAGAGACAAGCAAGTTTATCCAGATTTTAAATTGAAATCAATGAACAATTAGCGGAGAAAAAATAGATTAATCTTTTATCAGGGCAAAAAAAACCCCGCCGGAGCGGGGTCTTTTCAAGTGCAATATACCCTTAGTCGATGACAATTCCATCTTCAGTATTAGCCGACCGGACGACTTGGACCGTCAGCGAACCAACATTGACCACAGCTTCGCCTTTTGCATTGCCGTCGCCAGCTGAAGCAGCGGCGCTCACGTCAGCAACCACAGTCAGCGTGTGCTCGCCTGAACCGACGTTCGGAGCGACGAAGTTGAAGTGATTGGCGGAGGTAGTGTCGAGAAGCAGCCGAATCATCTCATCGTTGACAACGCATTCGAGGGCAACAGTGATGATACCGTCCGGTAATGGTTCTTCTATGGTCCCCGTCGTGGAGCCGTCTTCGTTCAACGTGAGGAAGTCCTCACAAGATTCCAGAACACCGCCGAAAGTAGCTTCCAGTTCCTGTTCGCGGTGGTTGAAAGTGATTGTGCCTGGGGCAACCTCTACGCCATCTAGATAGACGGTAATGTCAACGGATCCGCTGGCCGTGGCGAGGTCGGTACCGCCATTCTTTCCCTTTACCTTGGTTTCAGTGAAAACACCACTTTCGATAGAAACGCCAATCAATAGGTCCTTCTTGCTGCCAGGAACCTTGATCGTGGTTCCCAGGATAGTCGCATCATCTGCTGCGGGACCGTCAGTAGACATAACAGACAAGCCAATGTCACCGTCAACGTTTGCCGCAAATGTCGAAGCTCCCGCAATTGCATTACCAGCACTGAAAGCAAAGCAACAGAATAAGAATAGAGTAAGTCTTTTCATGAGTTTCTCCTCACTGGTTTAAAAAGTGATTTCCCTAAAAAAGAATTGTGCATCCCCCAAACTATTCGGTGATGCCCCTTTTCCCTTAAACATAAAAGCCAGCCAAGGAGCCTGTCCCTGGCTGGCTTTTAATCAAATTCAGTCTACACCGCTTACCGCAAATTTACCAATAATGGCTGAACTGGCGGATGACTGATGTATTTCATTCCGGCTCAGACAGATCGTTCATCAGCGACTTTCTCGTTTCGGCATCGACTATTGTGGTGTAAGGATAACCGGCATGATCTGTGCCAAATGTGAGTTGGGCTCCGCTCCGCAGAGCTTCCATCATAGCGCGGCTGAACTCGAAGCGCATGAAGTGCACGGCGGATGTTTTTTCATCGGTAGAGCGATCCAGGTCCTCGTTGGAAATGGCGAAAACCTTGTCGAAGCCTTCCACGCGCAGCCAGACGACGTGTTCGATGCCCACCAGTTGGGCGAGTCGTTCCCGCCGCACCGCGACGTCCTTGAACTCCAGCATGGCGGTGCATTTGAGGTTGCTGCCATCGGGAATCAGCGGATTGTATGCCTCCAGTTCTTCTTTGATGCCGTCGGCCTCGAAGATTTTTTCGATCCGCAGCATTTCCTGCACCTGGTACTGGATGGTCAGTCGGTCTTCAAAATACAGGGAAAGATTGTCGCCGATGGTGACGCGGCGGTCCTTCTTGTGCTCCAGCACTTTCGCCCTGAATTCAGCGCGTTGCTCGGCGTACTTTTCGAGGGAGTAGAGATCCTCCCGGCTTAAATGGTTCATGGGTCAGATTCCGTATGCTTTCCGCAACAAGGTCAGCGGATTGGTTTCGTCGTGTTTCAGTTCAAGTGAGTTGGCGATCTGGTCTGCCGCCATCGGGCAGTCGGAGACCAGGTAGTCCGGCTCCATCTTCTTTGCACGGTTGACGACCGGCCGCGCAATTTTCTGCGATTTCTCGTAAGTGTCTGCCCGCACGCCGTAGGTACCGTCGTGGCCTGAGCAGCGCTCGATCATTTCAACCTGTGTATCTGGCACCAGTGCCAGCACGTCCTTCGTTTTGGGGCCGATATTCTGCACCCGCTGGTGGCAGGGCACGTGCCAGACGACCTTGCCCAGCGGCTGTTTGAACTCGGTGTTCAGCAGGCCGGCCTTGTGGCGGTGCACCAGGTATTCGAACGGGTCGTACATGTGCTGCTTCACTTTCTGCACGTCCGGGTCATCCGGGTACATCAAGGGAAGCTCCTGCTTGAACATCAGCACGCAGGAGGGGATGCCGGCAACGATGTCATAGCCCTCGTCGATCAGGCGGACCAGTTCCGGGATGTTTTTGCGGCGGTACTTGTCGACCGTTTCCAGGTCGCCCTGTTCCAGCTTGGGCATGCCGCAGCATTCTTCCTTGTCGGTCAGGCGCACCGGGATGCCGTTGTGCTCGAATACCCGGAGCAGGTCCTGCCCGATGTCGGGTGTGTTCACGTTGCAGTAACAAGTGGCGAACAGGGCCACCTTTCCGGTGGTAGGCCCGGCTTGCTTGGCCTCAGCTTGCAGAGGCGCATGGCCTTTTTCCCGCTTTCTCAGGGTTTTTGAATGAAATTCTGGCAAGTGGGCGTCCGGGTGCAGGTCCATGACCTTTTCCATCACCTTGCGCACGCCCTTGCTGCGGTTGGAGGCGTTGATCATGCTGCCGACGACCGGCAGGCTGCCCACCTTGCCCTGGATCTTGGTGTTGCTGATCAGCTTGTGGCTGAGTTTGCGCTCGCCTTTCTTGAACTGGACGGCCTTGGCCCGCAACATCACGTGCGGAAAATCCAGGTTCCATTCATGCGGTGGCACGTAGGGGCACTTGGTCTGGTAGCAGAGGTCGCACATGAAGCACTGGTCAACGACCTTCCAGTAATCTTCCTTGGCAACCCCGTCGACTTCAAACGTATCTGATTCATCGACCAGGTCGAACAGGGTGGGGTAGGCGTCACACAGTGATACGCAACGCCGGCAGCCGTGACAGATGTCGAAGATGCGCTCCAGTTCCTCGAATAGCTTTTCCTCGTTGTAGAAGTCGGGGTTGGTCCAATCAAGTGCGTGGCGTGTTGGGGCCTCGAGACTGCCTTCTCGCATAGTCGTGCCTCCTGTGCTCACAGACTCACCGGCGCGGGGTTGCGCCGGGGTCTGCAGACCAGATCAATCGTTCACGCCGAAAGGACCCGGCGCGAGGAATCAAATATCAGTCCAGTTCGTCCAGGGCTTTCTGGAAACGGTTGGCGTGAGAACGCTCGGCCTTGGCCAGGGTTTCGAACCAGTCGGCGATTTCGTCGAAGCCTTCGTCGCGTGCCGTGGCGGCCATACCCGGATACATGTCGGTGTATTCGTGGGTTTCACCGGCGATGGCGGCTTTCAGATTGTCGGAAGTCGGGCCGATCGGCAGGCCTGTGGCGGGATCGCCCGCTTCTTCCAGGTATTCCAGGTGACCATGCGCATGGCCGGTCTCGCCTTCGGCGGTGGAACGGAAAACGGTAGAGACGTCGTTGTAACCTTCAACATCGGCGCGTTGTGCGAAATACAGGTAACGGCGGTTGGCCTGTGATTCACCGGCGAATGCGTCTTTCAGGTTCTGTTCGGTCTGGGTGCCTTTGAGTGACATGGGATAGGTATCTCCTTTCAATGGGTATACGAAATCTTGCCTACCTAGGGTAGACCTCTATTCTTTATAGGTGAAATTGTATTTTCTGATAAGTGCGATAGGCAGGTTCAATGACCAGGGTCAGGTCGACTGGCGGAGTCCTGGCATCGATTACCTCTCGTAGATAATAAACGGCGAAAGGGTTGCAACCCGATCGTACAGGCGCCGGCCAGCCTCGTTGAAATGCTGGGTCATCCAGTAGACTTCCGGACAGCCTGCTTCGTCTGCTTTTTCATACACGGCTTCTATCAGTGCACGCCCGATGCTTTTTCCACGCTCCGAAAAATCCACGTACAGGTCCTGCAGGTAACAGACATTCTCGATGTTCCAGCAACTGGGGTGGAAAACATAGTGGACCAGGCCAATCGGCTGGTTTCCGCGCAAAGCCAGCATTCCGTGAAACGTGGTGGGATCGTCCGACAGAATGCGTGAGAAAGTAGATTGATAGATTTCTTCCGGGAGTTCCGTTTCGTAGTATTCGAGATAGAGTTTCCAAAGGCGTCGCCATTCGGTCTCATCACTGCCCTGCAAAGGACGGATGGTCAATTCGTGTTCGGTCATGGTATATCCGGTCTGTCGAAGAAACCCATTATCGCTTTCATCATCCGCATCGCAAGGGATATCATCATCGATTGATTGGAGATCAACCTGGAGCCTTCCCTTGGGACCGCTTGATGGACTGAAAATCGTCGAAGTTTCCGGACTGGGTCCTGGCCCCTTCTGCGGCATGATGCTGGCGGACCTGGGCGCCGATGTCGTATGCGTTGAACGCGCGGCTGCACCTCGGCTGCAGCCGATCAGTGATTGCACGCGGCGCGGCAAGCGATCGATCCTGCTGGACCTGAAATCAGCAGAGGGGAGGGAGACTGTTCTCAAGCTGGTGGAAAAGGCCGACGCCCTGTTCGAAGGGTTCCGCCCGGGGGTGATGGAGAAACTGGGCCTGGGCCCGGATGAATGCATGGCACGAAATCCCCGCCTGGTTTACGGGCGCATGACGGGTTGGGGCCAGACGGGGCCCTTGGCCAAGTCTGCGGGGCACGACATCAACTACATTTCACTGACTGGGGTTTTGGCAGCCATTGGTCGAAAGGGTGAGAAACCCGCCGTGCCCCTGAACCTGGTTGGTGATTACGGCGGGGGCGCAATGATACTGGCGCTTGGCCTGGTCAGCGCGCTGCTGGAATCACAGAAGTCAGGCCAGGGCCAGGTCATCGATGCGGCCATGACCGATGGATCCGCCTTGATGATGTCGGTCTTTTATTCCCTGCAGGCGCAGGGCCAGTGGCAGACCGAACGCGGCAGCAACCTGCTGGATGGCGGGGCGCACTTTTACGACGTTTATGAAACCAAGGATGGAAAGTACGTATCGGTAGGGCCCCTCGAACCCCACCTGTACGCCGAGCTGCTGGAAAAGCTGGGCGTAGACCAGGAAACGTTCGGGCCGCAGTATGATCACGAGTCCTGGCCCGAATTGAGCGAGAAACTCTCGGCACTGTTCAGAACCCGCAGCAGGCAGGAGTGGTGCGAGTTGCTGGAAGGCAGCGATGCCTGCTTCGCGCCGGTGCTGGATTTCAATGAAGCGGTGCATCACCCTCACAACCGGGCGCGTAAAACCCATATCGAGGTCGGTGGCATGATGCAGCCTGCGCCGGCGCCGCGGTTCAGCCGCACACCCGCGGAAGTGTCTTTTGCATCGCATGAGCCCGGATCCGATTTTGACGCCGTCATTAAAGACTGGGGTATCGGGAAGGCAGATGAATGACCAGGAATTGATGCAACGCCGCGACCAGGTCATGGGCCCGGCCTATAAGTTGTTCTACGACGAACCGGTGCACCTGGTCCGCGGTGAAGGCATATGGTTGTTTGACGAAGATGGCAGAAAGTACCTGGACTGTTATAACAACGTGGCCTCGGTCGGCCATTGCCATCCGCAGGTCGTTGAGGCCCTGCACCGGCAAGCCTCGATACTCAACACCCACACGCGGTACCTGCACGAAAACGTCGTTGAATATGCGGAACGGCTGACCTCTACCCTCCCGGGTAACCTGAGCGTCTGCATGCCGGTATGCACCGGCACCGAGGCCAATGAACTGGCATTCCGGATTGCGCGCGCGGTCACCGGAAACCGCGGCACGATCGTGACGGGGTCCGCTTACCACGGAAATTCGTACGTCGTGAACGAACTGTCGACCATGGAGTACCCGGTATCCGAGCAGCCGGAATACCTCGAAGTCGTCGAGGCGCCCTGCGGTTACCGCGGTAGATACCGTTATGACGAGCCGAAATTTGGTGAGGCTTACGCAGTCCTGGTGGGCGAAGGCATTGATCGCCTGGCCGGGCGCCAATACCGGCCTGCCATGTTCATCTGCGACAACATCTTCAGTTCCAACGGTGTGTTGACGCCACCCCCGGAGTACCTGCAGGAAACCTACCGCCGCCTACGGGCAGCAGGTGGCCTGGCCGTTGCGGATGAGGTCCAGTCCGGCCTGTGCCGGCTGGGCGATCACATGTGGGGATTCATGGACTCTGAAGTCGTCCCGGACATCGTGACGATGGGTAAACCGATGGGCGACGGGCACCCACTGGCGGCCGTGGTGACAACACCAGAGGTTGCAGCGCGGTTCGCTCAGAAATACGACTACTTCAACACCTTCGGCGGCAACCCGGTGTCAGCAGCCGTGGGATTAGCGGTGCTGGAGGTGGTCGAGAAGGAGAACATCCTGCAGAACGTAAAATCAGTAGGTGATTACCTGGGGAGCGGCCTGCGAAAATTGGGCGAGCAGCACGAACATATTGGTGATGTGCGTGGCAAAGGCCTGTTCTACGGCGTGGAAATAGTTCGCGACCGGGAAACCCGTGAACCGGCCGACACCGAGGCGAGGAAAATAGCCGAGCGGTTGCGACACAACGGCATTCTGCTGGGTGTGTC
>CAJIAU010000317.1_pt1 | contig 18943 bp, 10 predicted proteins | sample 9199171 | NCBI WGS metagenome assembly CAJIAU01 (sample SAMEA7708280, study PRJEB35096) | sediment metagenome | biome: marine neritic benthic zone biome [ENVO:01000025]; feature: sediment [ENVO:00002007]; material: shallow marine sediment [ENVO:03000034] sea grass bed [ENVO_01000059] ...
GATGTTCTTTATCTCGACAGCCTTGCGCAGAAACGAAGCACCCTGGCCCTGCTCGGGGTCGCACCAGTCATGAAACAGGCCATAGTTTACCCAGGTCCGCTTCATCGTGGCTGCAGATTCTTCTTCAACCAGGCGACTGCCCCTCCTTGTGCCCCAGTACCACATACCCTCGATGTCGTAGTGTTTAGCCAGGACTTCGGCCAGCACTTCCTGGTCACCGGTGACGATATTGACCACGCCACCCGGCAGGTCGGAAGTATCCAGGACCTGGTAAAAATCGGTCGCCAGTAACGCGTAATGCTGTGATGGCACGGCAACCACGCGGTTACCCATCGCGATGGCCGGCATGACCGTCGATATGAATCCAAGCAGCCCCGCTTCTTCGGGAGCAACCAGTCCAATCACCCCCAGCGGCTCCCTCATGGCCAACGTCACATTCCGGAACGGAGTGGCGTGCACGCGGCCGTCATACTTGTCACAGATGGCGGCATAGTGCCAGGTGCGCTGGATGCACCGTTCAAATTCCGCGCCGGCGGCCTGTTCGTCCATCCCACTCAGCTGCTGGATTCGGAGGATGAACTCAGCCGAACGGGCACTGAGGTTTTCAGCGATGTAGTAAAGGACCTGGGCGCGGTTATGTGCAGTGGTTGTACTCCACCTGCTTGCAGCCCTGGCGGCCTCTACTGCATTGCGTATGTCCTTGCGGTTACCGGCTGGAACCTCGGCGACGACTTTTCCAGTAGCATCGAATGCGGCATTGCTGTAACCGCCATCCGGGCGGACTTGCTTGCCACCGATGTACAGTTTCGCGGTACGATCGATTTCCGGTGCTTCGTTCCCGGGTTCGACATCGACGGGCGTAAACCGCGGTAATTGCTGCACGGGCTCCTTGCTGAGACGGGATTCCCAGAAAGGCTTGACGTATTCATAAAGCCCCTCTTTTCCACCCTCACGCCCGAACCCTGACTCCCGGTAGCCGCCAAAACCTGCGGCAGCATCGAACACATTGCTGCAATTGACCCAGACTGAGCCTGCCTTCAGCTGTGGCGCGATATCCAGCGCCAGGTTGATGTTCTCAGTCCAGACACTGGCAGCCAGGCCGTAGCGGCTGTTGTTGGCTAGCGAAACCGCTTCAGCCGGCGTCCTGAACGTCATCGAAACAAGGACGGGGCCAAAAATTTCTTCCTGTGCCAGGCGTGCGGCGGGCTGCACATCGGTGATCAGCGTTGGCGGGTAATAACAGCCCTTTTCAGGCATCTTGCAGGCCGGTTGCCACAACGAACCACCCTCTTCCACGCCGCGCTCCACCATGCCGCTGATGGTGTCGAGCTGAACCGGGTCGACCAGCGCACCGATATCGATGCTTTTATCCAGCGAATCACCCATGACCAGGCGTGACATCCGGGCCTTGATTTTCTGATGCAGCGAATCGGCAACAGATTCCTGCACCAACAGCCGGGATCCCGCGCAGCAGACCTGTCCCTGGTTAAACCAGATCGCGTCGACCAGGCCTTCCACCACGCTGTCGAGGTCGGAATCCTCGAACACGACAAACGGAGATTTACCACCCAGCTCCAGCGTCAGCTTTTTGCCTGTGCCGGCAGTCGCCTTGCGCAAAATCCGCCCGACTTCAGTCGATCCGGTGAATGCCAATTTCCCGATTTCGGGGTGTTCGGTTATCGCTTCACCCGCCTTTTGGTCTCCAAGGACCAGGTTAAAAACACCTCTCGGAAGTCCGATATCCTGGCAGACCTGGGCAAAGAGCACCGCGGTCGCACACGTGTATTCGGCCGGTTTAAGCACCACCGTGTTTCCCATGGCCAGGGCCGGCGCCACCTTCCAGGCCAGCATCAGGAGGGGAAAGTTCCAGGGAATGATCTGTCCCACCACCCCGATCGGCCGGTAACCGGGCATCTCTTCCTGCATCAGCTGCGCCCAGCCGGCATGGTGGTAAAAATGCCTGGCCACCAGCGGAATATCGATGTCCCGGCTTTCGCGCACTGGCTTCCCATTGTCCAGACTTTCAAGGACTGTAAAAAGACGGCTGTTTTTCTGGATTCGCCGGGCCATGGCGTACAGGAATCGCGCCCTGCCATGTCCGCCCATTGCCACCCAGCCCTCCAGCGCATCGGCCGCGGCGGCAACCGCGCGGTTAACATCCGCCTCGTTGCCGTCGGCAACCATGGCCAGCATCTCGCCGGTAGCCGGTCTGTTGGCGGGAAAATATTCACCCGACTCGGGCGTAGCCCAGTCCCCGCCGATGAAATGGTCCAACATGCTGTTCCTGTCCGCCAGCCATTGCCTGGCGGGACCGGAATCCTCGGGTGCCGGTCCATACTCCATCGTTTCAAAAACGTCTCTGACTTCCATGCTATTTCCTTCCCTGGCTCAGCCGTTGGGGTGTCGATACGCTGCAGAATAACTTCCGGTGGCGTGGTGTTCGAGCTGACGCTCAATATCGCCGAGAAGGCTACTTGCACCAAACCGGAATAAGTGTGGCCTAAGCCAATGATTTCCCAATTCTTCTTTCATCAAAATAAGATAGTTCAACGCCTCTTTCGCCTTGCTGATACCACCAGCAGGTTTATAGCCTATGCGAAAACCCGTCAAGGCGTAGTAGTCCCGGATAGCCCGGACCATGACCAGGCTGTACGGCAGGGTGGCATTGACCGATTCCTTTCCGGTACTGGTCTTGATGAAATCGGCACCGGCCATCATGCAGACCCAACTGGCTTTCGCGACATTGGTTAAGGTGGCCAACTCACCGGTCGCCAGGATGGTCTTGAGATGAGCCTCACCACAGGCCTTGCGAAATTCGCTGACTTCTTCATACAAACCGGACCAGTCTCCGCAAAGAACCTTTTCACGGCTGATAACTATATCGATTTCCGAGGCGCCGGCCGTTACCGATTCGCGGATTTGAGCCAGCTTGAGCGACATCGGAATCTGTCCGGCGGGAAAACCGGTAGAAACAGCCGCAACCGGGATGCCGCTTCCCCTGAGTTCCTCTACCGCGGTTTCAATGAAGTTGTGATAGACACAAACCGCTGCGGTAGTGATACCGAGATCCGCGACCCCCAGGGCTTCCAGGATATCGTGCCGCACCGGCCGTTTCGCCTTCTGGCAGAGCCGCCTGACCCTGCCCGGCGTGTCATCCCCGGCCAGCGTGGTCAGATCAATGCAGGTCAGGGCCCGCAATAGCCAGGCCGCCTGGTACTGTTTCTTGACCGTGCGGCGGGTTCCGATGGTGGCCGCACGCCGTTCCACGGCGCTGCGATTGACACGGATGCTGCCAAACAGCTCGGGTTTGAAGTCCATGCCTGTGTTGCGCGCCACGTGGCGGTCCTGCAGGTCAATGGGGTGTACGTTTGCGTGCGGATTATCTGTCATGTGATCCAGTATAATGTGTGTCATAATTCACGGCTATTTTTCTGCCTCTTATCAAACTAGTTCCCCGGAGTAAAAAGAATGCGAAAGTTTGCAACCACCGTGGCAGCGTGCAGTGTTTTGCTGTTCAGCCTGGCCCCGGAGGTCGAATCCAATGATGACACCCCACCCGGCTTCAACGAGAAAACCTTCAAGGGCCTGGAATGGCGAGGCATAGGCCCTGCCCTGATGTCCGGGCGGATTGCCGATATTGCTTTTGATCCGACTGATCGCAGCACCTGGTATGTGGCCGTGGGCAGCGGGGGGGTCTGGAAAACCACCAACCAGGGCACCACCTGGAAATCCGTCTTCGATGGTCAGGGCTCCTATTCAATCGGGGCCGTAACCGTCGACCCCAACAACCACAACACGATCTGGGTTGGAACGGGAGAAAACGTGAGCGGACGCCATGTCGGTTACGGCGACGGAATCTACAAAAGCCTGGATGGCGGCAATACCTGGGAGAACATGGGCCTTCAGAACTCCGAGCACATCGGGATGATCGCCATCGACCCCCGCGATTCGGATGTGGTCTTTGTCGCTGCGCAGGGGCCATTGTGGTCGGGTGGGGGTGATCGGGGCCTCTACAAAACCACCGACGGCGGAGAGAGCTGGGAAGGCGTGCTGTGGGGTGGCGAATTCACCGGCGTCAGCGAAGTGCATATGGACCCGCGCAATCCGGACATCATGTACGCGGTGAAACACCAGCGAATCCGCAACGTTGCAGCACTCATGAATGGCGGTCCCGAATCCGGAATATTCAAATCAGTCGACGGCGGCGGCAGTTGGCGCAATCTGACCAACGGCCTGCCCGAAGAAGACATGGGCAAAATTGGCCTGGCGGTTTCTCCCATCGATCCGGACGTGGTTTATGCCACTATCGAGCTGGGTGGCCGCAAGGGTGGATTCTGGCGTTCTCTCGATGGCGGCGAGAGCTGGGAAAAGCGAAGTGACTACCTATCCGGCGGCACCGGTCCGCATTACTACCAGGAGATTTTTGCCAGCCCGCATAAGCTCGACAGGGTGTACCAGATGGACGCCACCCTGCACATTACCGAAGATGGCGGCAAGACATTCGTGCCGCAGCCGCATGGCTACAAACATGGCGACCACCATGCCATGGCCTTCGATGCGAACGACCCCGAATACCTGATGTACGGCACCGACGGCGGTGTCTACGAGTCCTTTGACCTGGGCAAAACATTCCGCTTCGTCGCCAACCTGCCTGTTACCCAGTTCTACAAGGTGGCCGTCGATAACGACATGCCGTTTTATAATGTTTACGGCGGCACCCAGGACAATAACACCCAGGGCGGCCCTTCCCGCACAGACAACGTGCACGGCATCCTCAACAGCGATTGGTTCATTACTTTATTCGGCGACGGCCACCAGCCCGCGGTGGACCCGACCGACCCGAATATCGTCTACTCGCAATGGCAGCAGGGAAACCTGGTCCGCTACGATCGCAAAACCGGCGAAGTGATTTATATTCAGCCGCAGCCCGGCGCAGGAGAGGAATCCGAGCGTTTCAACTGGGACGCGCCGATACTGATCAGTCCGCATGATCCGGCCAGGATTTATTTCGCCAGCCAGCGCTTATGGCGATCGGACGACCGCGGCGACAGTTGGACAGCGATCAGCGGCGACCTGTCTCATGGCCGCGACCGCCTGAAAGAACCGATGATGGGACGGGTATGGAGCTTCGACGCTTCCTGGGACCTCTGGGCCATGTCCTTGTATGGCACCATCACAAACGTGTCCGAGTCCCCGCTGGTGGAAGGCCTGTTGTATGTGGGCACCGATGACGGCCGGATCCAGATCAGCGAAGACGACGGGCAGAACTGGCGGGTAATCGAACGTTTACCCGATGTGCCGGACGATTTCTTCGTCAACGACATCAAGGCTGATCTGCACGACGCCGATACCGTTTACGTGGTGGTGGATGACCACAAGTCCGGTGATTTCTCTCCCTATGTGCTCAAGAGCACCAACCGGGGCGGAACCTGGACACATATTTCCAAGGGTTTGCCGGAGCGCCACATTGTCTGGCGTCTCGTGCAGGACCATGTCAATCCCCGGTTGCTCTTTGCCGGCACCGAGTTCGGCGTATTTTTCACCGTGGACGGTGGCCAGAACTGGGTGAAACTGGCCGGCGGCGCCCCCACGATTTCATTCAGGGACCTGGCGATTCAGCAACGGGAAAACGACCTGGTGGCTGCTTCTTTCGGCCGCGGATTCTGGATTCTGGACGACTACAGCCCGCTTCGGTCGGTAACCCGGGAACAGTTGCAAAATCAAGCGACGCTTTTCCCGGTGAGGGAAGCAGACTGGTACATTCCCAGGGTGCCGATGGGTGATTTCGAAGTAGGCGGCAAATCCAGCCAGGGTGACAGCTTTTTCGTGGCGCCCAATCCGCCGTTTGGCGCTGTGTTCACCTACTACCTGAGCGAGGACATCCGGACCGCAAAAGAGCAACGCAGGAAATCGGAAAAAGCACTCGAAAAAAGTGGTGGTGATACGCCTTACCCCGGATGGGAAGCCCTGCGGAAAGAGGAAATCGAAGAATCACCGGCGATCGTGTTGACCGTCAGGGATGGTTCCGGGAACGTAGTCCGCCGTATTGAAGGTCCGTTCAAGGCCGGCTTCCACCGCGTGGCCTGGGATCTTCGCTACCCGGTTTCATCGCCCTGGACGCCGGAACCGGCTGGCGACAGCTATATCGAAATTCCGGGACCGCTGGCTGCGCCGGGTACCTACCAGGTGAGCATGGCAAAGCGGATCAACGGCGAACTCCAGCCGCTGGGAACGGCACAGTCGTTCACCGTCACCCCGATAGGAGAACGAGGTCAGCCCGGAGCACCGATTGAGGAGGTCGTGGCATTCAGCCGGTCGCTTGATGACCTGAACAGGCAAGTTGCAGGCGCCACAGCAGCGGTCGAAGCGATGCTGGTCGAAACCGGAGCCATCAAGCAGACACTGCTTCGATCCGACGCGCCGGACAATCTGCGGGGACAGGCTCGCACGCTTGAACTCGAACTGCTGGCACTTAAAGAAAAGCTTTCCGGAAACGAAGCACGTGACCTCTACCAGGACATCGGCCCCGTCTCCATAAGCAGCCGGATCAACTTTGCGGTGATGGGTACTTTCCGGTCCACCTACGGCCCGACACCCTCTCACCGCGACGCGGTGGACATTGCACAGAAGGCATTCGCGGAAGTCAGTCAGCGTATCCAGCAGATCACGGACTCCGGGTTGCCGGAATTGCGTGCTGAGCTGAACCGCGCCGGCGTTCCATGGACTCCCGGAAGAGGCGTACCAGACGAGGGTTGATCGGTATGAATTCCAGTTACAGGAGGTGGGCAACCGCCTCCTGCATCCTGCTGCTCCTGTGTCATTCGCCGTCCCTGGTGGCTGACACTGCCGATGAAAACAGCAGTGAAGACTACGAGCCGAGCCGGAGCATGGAAACGGTTGTGGTTACCGCAACCAGGACCGAAGAATCCGTTCTCGATGTTGCAGAAGCCATCTCGGTTGTAGGCGCCGAGGATATCAACCGCCTGGCCCCTGAACTGCTCGCAGAGATGTTACGCGGCGTTCCGGGAGCGTTTTTCCAGCAGACCACGCCGGGCCAGGGCATACCGATCATTCGCGGACTCAAGGGATCCCAGGTCCTTCACCTGGTTGATGGCATGCGCCTGAATAACGCGTTCTTCCGCAACGCGCCCAACCAGTATTTTGGCTTGGTTGACGCCTATGCCACCGAGCGCACTGAAATCATCCGCGGCGCCGCCCCCTCACTATATGGTGCAGATGCGATGGGAGGCGTGCTCCAGGTACTGACTTCCGAGCCCGACTTTTCCGGCTCGGACTGGCAGGCACAGGGCCGTTTTTATGGCACCTGGAACAGTGTCGATTCCAGCCTGATCGGACGCCTGGAAGGGTCCACGGGCAAGTCGGGCAATGTGTTATCCGGCGGCGTCAGTTACCAGCACCACGGCGACCGCGAGGTTGGTGGAGGTGAGACCATTGAGCCCACGGCTTACAAGGTCAAGGCCGCAGACCTGAAATGGCGTTACGACCTGAATGGCCGCTCCGAGCTCATGCTTTCCGCCCAGTACCTGGAGCAGCCTTCCACTCCCCGGATTGACGAGCTGGTTCCGGGATATGGGCAGGAACACCCCAGCTCAGAGCAATACGAATTCAAGCCAAACCGGCGGAGCTTTCTGCATGCCCGCTACCGGCTGGAGAGCACGTCCCGCCTGTTCAGCTATTTCGAAGCACACCTGGGCAGACAGGTCATCACCGACGACCGGCTGACCCAGGACTGGAATGATCCGGAAGTGACGCGGGAATTCAACGAAAGCGAGCTGGACGGCCTGACCCTGCAATTCAATTCTCCCTGGCGAGGTGGAAGTGGTCCTGAAAGGGAGCTGGTCTGGGGCCTGGAATTGTACTGGGACGAAGTTTCCAGTAGCCGTTTTAGGTCAGCTTCTCCAGATGCCAGCCCGGTGCCGGTGCGGGGCCGCTTTCCTGATGATTCCACCATGGACAGCGCAGCTGTTTATGCTTCCAACCGCTGGCGGTGGGACCGGTTTTCACTCGATGCCGGCTTGCGCTACAGCTGGTTCGAAATAAAACTGCCGGCAACCTCAGAGGTAGAACAGGTGAAGCTGACCCCCTCCGACTTAACCGGTGACATTCACCTCAATTATGAGCTACGCCCCGGTGTCGCCCTGGTGGGAAACGTCGGCCGGGGATTCCGGCCTCCAAACATATTTGACCTGGGCACCCTGGGTTCGCGGCCCGGCAACCGGTTCAACGTGCCAAATGCCAGCCTGAAACCCGAGTACGTGTGGAGTTACGACATTGGAGTCAAGGCGTCGACTGGCCGTTGGCAGGCCGAAGCATTCGCCTGGTATTCGGATTACAAGGACAAGATCAGCTCGCGGTTCACCGGGGAAAAGACACCGGAAGGAAGGATTATCGTGCAGAGTGACAACCTGAACTCTGTTGAGCTATGGGGATTCGAAACGGGTTTACGTTACCTGGCGGGCGACAACCTGGAATGGTATGCGGTTGTCAACTACACGCGTGGTGAGGAAGACGATGGCGGGGAAACCGTACCCGCAGACCGCATACCCCCGCTGAGCGGCCGGCTCGGCCTGGTGTATCGGCACGGTGAGAACTGGCGATTCGAACCTTACCTGGATTTCGCTGACAAACAGGACCGGCTGAGTCCACGGGATGAAGGCGATCCGCGAATCAACCCTGCCGGCACCGCAGGATGGGGAACCATCAATCTCCTGGCCAGCTGGCAAGCCACGGCAAATACCGAACTGGGTTTGAGGCTCCAGAACCTGGGCGACAAGAATTACCGTGAACATGGTTCCGGCATCGACGCGCCGGGGCGTAACTTCGGAATCTGGCTGAATACCCTGTTCTGAATCCGCACCCACACTAAGCCTGTTCGCTCCGTCGGCGCCTGAAAAACCGCCTGAGTTGCTCGCCGCAATCGGTGGCAAGGCAACCGCCGCTAACCTCGGGAACCTGGTTGTGGCGCGGATCGGAGAGCAACTGGAACACGCCGCCCGCTGCACCCGTTTTCGGATCGCTTGCCCCGAAAATTACCCGGTCCAGCCGTGCGTGTATGATCGCTCCGGCACACATACAGCACGGTTCCAGGGTAACGTAGAGGCTACATCCCGGCAGTCGGTAATTTTCACAGCGCCTTCCCGCATTGCGCAATGCGACGATTTCGGCGTGCGCCGCCGGGTCGTTCTCCAATATCGTACGGTTCCACCCCTCACCGAGAATCTCACCGTCCCTGACAATAACGGCGCCGACCGGAACTTCGCCATCTGCTTCCGCTGCGGTGGCAAGCGCCATGGCATGTCTCATCCATTGCCGGTCTTCCCTGCTGAAACGGTTTGCATCATCCACGGAAATACAGGCCTCAGGACTCTCCGGAGACCAGGCGTTTTACAGCCCTCACCGGTGCCGTCAAGCGCCACGAAGTGGAGTGCTCGAGATCGTGAATACGTTGGCGCAAAAATTTGATCATCTGGACTGCTGAACGCAGATCACCGACCACTTCGTCGTCCTCGGCCAGGTCTGCGGCTGTGCTGCCACGCCTGATACGGCTGAGCTGACCGCCAAGGTGCTGGATTTCCCCGTACAGCCTTTTCAGGTGCTGATCGCGGCGCGCGAGCAACCGCTTGATTTCCTGGATACCCGCTTCATCCAGGACCATTCCCGCACAGAACCGATCCGGTAAATGGCGCTCGACATAGACGGTAGAATGCTCGTCAGCAAGTTCTTCAGAGGGGCGCAGGTCTGTGTAGAAATAGACCGCGAAAGACTTGCGGGACAAGCTTTTTTTATCATCCGGCAGACAAATGCGATCAAATCCGTGCCAGGAACGTTCATTGGTCTCAAAAATCACGCAGCGGTTCATTAACGGCGTAAGCGTGACAATCTCATCCTCCGACGGCTCCAGGTAGGGGTCACGATGGAGCTGCAGGGAACCGCCCCAGGAATCCTCCCATTCAGGATTCAGGTAGATGATCAGGTTCAGGCGGCGGTGCTGTTTGCTTACCGGGTGGTAATTGAAATCGATGTGTGGGTCGAGGTCCTGACCTTCGCGGTTCTCATGGGTTCCGCCGCCAAAATAGTGTGGATCGTAATGCAGGTCTGACACACCGGTAATCCGCCCAATCAGGGCCAGGAATTCGGGGGCCTGGATGAGGTCATCGGCCTTGCGGTAAGCATCGCCCAGCGCTCTCACTTCTTCCCGGATAGCCTTACCGCCCACCTGCTCATTCTCATTGATGGCGTGAGAATCATGAAACTCCGGAAACTGTTGGCAGATTTCACTGCAAAATTTCGCTGTCAGGAAATCATCGATAACCACGTGGCGAAATGGCTCCCCCTGCTTAAAACGTTGCGCAAGTTCAGACTCGGCTTCGAATACGCCCTGGCTGATGCAGTTCTTGATATCCACCGCTTTATTCCCATTCTATGGTAGCTGGGGGCTTACCAGAAATATCATAAACAACTCTCGATATTCCATTGATTTCATTTATTATTCTTAACGAAATTAATTCAAGAAATTCGTATGGGAGGTGGGCCCACCTCGCAGTCATGAAATCCACCGTTTCAACCGCCCTCAGCGCGATGACATACTCATACCGGCGCTGGTCGCCGGTCACCCCCACCGATTTTACCGGCAGGAAGACGGCGAAGGCCTGGCTGGTTTTATCGTACAGATCATGGTTGATCAACTCTTCGATAAAGATATGGTCGGCACGCGCCAGGAGGTCTACGAATTCTTCCCTGACTTCGCCCAGTACGCGCACACCCAGCCCGGGACCCGGGAACGGATGCCGGAACACCATTTCCCGTGGCAGTCCAAGTTCGATGCCGATTCTGCGAACCTCGTCCTTGAACAACTCACGCAGAGGTTCCACCAGTTCCATTTTCATGTAGTCCGGTAATCCGCCAACGTTGTGATGCGACTTGATCACGTGGGCCTTGCCCGTCTTGCTACCGGCAGATTCAATCACATCAGGGTAAATGGTTCCCTGCGCCAGCCACCTGGCGTCGCCGAGCGCCTTGGCCTGCTCCTCGAAAACATCGATAAACATGTTGCCGATGACTTTTCTTTTGTCCTCCGGATCGACCACACCCTGCAGCGCGTCGAGGAACCGCTTGCGAGCATCCACCTTGATGACATGAACACCCATGTGGCGAGCAAAAGTCGCCATGACCTGTTCCGGTTCCCGGTACCTGAGCATTCCCGTGTCGACGAATATACAGGTGAGTTGGTCTCCGATGGCGCGATGCAGCAACGCGGCCACCACGCTGGAATCGACGCCCCCCGAAAGCCCGAGGATCACGTGGTCTTGCCCTACCTGTTCCCGGACCCTCTCCATGCTGTCCCTGATGATGTTTTCCGGCGTCCAGTTTTCTTCACAGCCGCAGATATCATGCACGAACCGCTCCAGGATGCGTTCTCCCTGGGCCGTGTGCGTCACTTCAGGATGGAACTGGATGCCGTAGAATCCGCGTCCGTCATCCGCGATTGCCGCAACCGGGGCGGAATCCGTGCTCGCCACCAACTCAAATCCGGCAGGCAGTTCTGTGACCTTGTCTCCATGGCTCATCCACACATCCAGCTGGGGCCTGCCCTGCGAGTCGATATGGTCCTCAATGTCCTGCAGCAGCCTTGATGGCTGCTCCACGGTTACCCTGGCGTAGCCGAATTCCTTGAATGACGAGGGCTTTACCGAACCACCGAGCTGCGCGGCCATGGTGTGCAGGCCGTAACAGATACCCAGTACCGGCACATCCAGCTCGAAAACGACACCGGGAGCCTGCGGACCATCCACTGCATGCACGGATTCCGGGCCGCCAGACAAGACGATGCCCTTTGGCGCAAACCGGGCTATGTCGCTGTCGTGGGAATCCCAGGGCCAGATTTCACAGTAGACGCCGATCTCGCGTATCCGTCTTGCTATGAGCTGGGTGTACTGTGAACCAAAGTCCAGTATGAGGATCCGGTGCAGATGAATATCGTTGTTCATGGTGAAAGATTTACCTGTTCAGGACAGCTTGTAATTCGGCGCTTCCTTGGTGATTTGCACGTCATGGGCATGGCTTTCTCGAATACCCGCATTGGTGATTCGCACAAATTGCGACTCGGTGCGGAATCGCTCGATGCTGTCACATCCCATGTACCCCATGGATGACCTCAGGCCACCCAACAGCTGGTGAATGACGCTGGAAAGCGCGCCCTTGTACGGCACCCTTCCTTCGATACCTTCGGGGACCAGCTTTTCCGCGGAAACATCGTGCTGGAAATACCGGTCCTTGGAGCCTTCCTGCATGGCGCCCAGCGAACCCATGCCGCGGTACGATTTGTAGGACCGCCCCTGGAACAGTTCGACTTCACCCGGCGCTTCCTCGGTGCCGGCGAATAACCCGCCGATCATCACGGTCCAGGCGCCTGCGGCAACCGCCTTGGCGAAATCTCCCGAAAACCGGATACCACCATCGGCAATCAGCGGCACGCCGCTCTGTTTTAACGCATTGGCGACATTGGCCACCGCCGTCACCTGCGGTACCCCGACACCTGCCACCATGCGCGTGGTGCAGATGGAACCCGGGCCCTGCCCCACTTTAATGCCATCAGCGCCTGATTCAACCAGTGCCAGCGCACCTTCCGCCGTGGTGACATTCCCGCCGATGACCTGCACGTCGGGAAACCGGGATTTTACCCAGCGAATTCTGTCCAGCACTCCGCGGGTGTGACCGTGCGCGGTATCAACAACGATCACGTCCACATTGGACTCCACCAGCGCAGTGACCCTGTCTTCGGTGTCTCCTCCCACGCCCACCGCGGCCGCAACCAACAGGCGCTCCTGGGAATCCTTGGCTGCGTTAGGGAAATCCGTGGATTTCTGGATGTCCTTGACGGTTACCAGGCCGCGCAATTCGAAATCGTCGTTGACGACCAGGACCTTTTCGATCCGGTGTTTGTGCAGCAAGCTGAGGATTTCGTCCTGGCTGGCATCTTCCCGGACCGTGACCAGGTCTTCCTTGGAAGTCATGATATTGCGTACCGGATCACCCAGGCGCTTTTCAAAGCGCATGTCCCGGCTGGTGACGATGCCCACCAGTTCAATGCCGTCGACTACCGGTACACCGGAAATGTTGTGCCGGTGCGTCAGGTCCAGAACTTCGCGGATGGTGGTATCGGGCCTTACAGTAATCGGGTCCTTGATTACCCCGGCTTCGAACTTCTTGACGATCTGTACCTGTTCGGCCTGCTGTTCTAACGTCATGTTCTTGTGCACCACGCCGATGCCGCCTTCCTGCGCCATTGCGATAGCCAGCCTTGCTTCGGTGACCGTGTCCATTGCAGCTGACACCAGCGGTGCATTCAGATCAATTTCCCGGGTCAGGCGTGTTTTCAGGTCAACATCGCCTGGCAACACCTGGGAATAGGCGGGGACCAGGGAAACGTCATCAAAGGTAAGGGCTTCACCGATTAACTGCATGCTGGAATATCTCCTGTTGCAAAACGCCCGGAGCAGGCCGGGCGTCTGAGAGTTAATCGATTAATTATATCGTGCGCAGGGTTTTATTGAAATCTCCCGGAACGATTAATACGTGGATTTTCGAGAAAAAACCTGCTTCCCGTCCACCCAGGTTTGCAGCACCCGGATTCCAGGGATCTTTTCTGCCGGAATTTCCATTATGTCTTCTTCCAGCACGATGAAATCGGCACGTTTGCCGACTTCCAGTGACCCAACCTGCTGCTCCATGAACCCCGCATAGGCTGCATCCCGGGTAAACGCGAGAATCGCTTCTTCCCGGCTGATGCGTTCCTGGGCCTGCCATCCCCCCTCCGGCCAGCCTTGCTGGTCCTGGCGGGTCACGGCGGCATGTATGCCGAGCATCGGGTTGACTTGCTCTACGGGAAAATCAGATCCGAATGCCAGCACAGCCCCGCTGTCGAGCAGGCTTCTCCAGGCATAGGCGCCGGCCAGCCGGTCTGAACCCAGCCGTTCATCTGCCCAGTACATGTCGCTGGTGGCGTGCGTCGGTTGCATGGCGGCAATGACGCCAAGTGCCGAAAATCGGGGAACATCCTGGGGGTCCAGAATCTGGGCATGTTCTATACGGTGGCGGCCGGGATTATCGGGGTATTCGGACAACACCTGCTCATATGCATTCAGCACCAACCGGTTCGCCGCGTCTCCAATGGCATGGACACCCGCTTGCAGGCCGCATGAAAACACCTTGCGCAATGCAGACTGCATCTCATCAGCACTGATGAACATCAATCCCCGGCTGCCGGCCTCGTCGCTGTAGTCTTCAAGCAGGGCCGCGCCACGGCTGCCAAGCGCTCCGTCTGCGTACAGCTTCACGGACCGCATGTGAAGCCGGCCGGATGGGTCACTCAATGCGCCTTCGTTGCAAAGCCAGTCCGTCGTCTCATTCATGCCGTCCGCCATCGCATACACCCTCAGCGGCAACGCGCCTTCGCTGATCTTGCGCTGGTACATCTTTACGATATCCAGTCCCACGCCGGGATCATGGACACCGGTAAGCCCCAGGCTGACAAGGGTGTTTGTGGCGATGTCCAGCGCTGAGTCAATCAGTTCCGGCGAAGTTTCAGGAACCATGTCTTCGATATATCTCATCGCACCATCGATGAATATGCCGGTAGGCTCACCTGTGGCATCCCTGTGGATATGACCGCCTTCAACCTGCCATTCACCGGTCAGCCCGATGTCGGCCTGGGCGATGGCGACGCTGTTGCCCCATGCTGCATGACCGTCGATCCTTCGCAGCCAGACCGGCCGGTCCGGAAAAAGGGCATCCAGGTCCGCCCGGTCCGGGAATTGCTGCTCTGGCCAGTCATTCTGATCCCAGCCACGTCCCAGTAACCACTCACCTTCGGCTAAGTCTGCTTCAAATTCGCGTAACCGCTCCAACGCCTCCTGCTTACTGGCGGCGCCGACCAGGTTTGCCCGGGTATAGGACACGGCCAGTCCGTAGAGATGGCCATGTGAATCAATCAATCCCGGTAAAACTGTTTTTCCAGCCAGGTCGACCAACCGGGCTCCGGAAAATTCCTGCAATATGGAATCGCTGTCTCCCACCGCGAGGATTTTCCCCGCGTCATCGAATGCCAAGCCGCCCTGAACAATCGAGGTGTTTGCTTCGTCGAACGCGTAGATTCGGGCATTGACGATCAAGGTCACGTTGCTTTTCGCTTCGGTGGAAGGTGCAGTTTGCTCGACAGCCTTTTGTTGATCACAGGAAATAAATGAAAAACATAACAGGGTCAGGAGTAATTTTTTCACATACGATTCCATGCGTTTTCGACCTGCGGAGTTTATCATCACACGATGGAAGCAGCCGCAGAACATGTTTACACGCCCAGCGAATTGAACCGTGAGATCAAGCTGCACCTGGAGGCGGGCTTTCCGCGGCTATTGCTGGAAGCCGAAATTTCAAACCTGGCCCGCCCGGCTTCCGGGCACCTGTATTTCTCCCTGAAGGACAGTAAGTCACAAATTCGCTGCGCCATGTTCCGCTCGTCAGCCGCCAGGCTCAAGGTTTCAGTTGAAAATGGGATGCAGGTACTCGCCAGGGGCAGGATCAGTGTTTACGAACCGCGCGGGGACTACCAGTTCATTGTCGAAAGCCTGGATGATGCTGGCGAAGGCCTGCTGCAGCGTCAATTTGAAGCCCTGAAAAAGAAGCTCGAAGCGGAAGGGTTGTTCGACCCGGCTCACAAGCAGGAGGTTCCGGCTTACCCGTTACGAATCGGACTGATCACTTCTGCCAGCGGGGCGGCAGTGCGAGATCTTCTGCATGTCCTTGAAAGACGTTGGCCGATGGCCGACATTTTGATCTACCCGGTGCCAGTGCAGGGCCGGGACGCTCCCGCCAAAATCTGTAACGCATTGGGCGCTGCCAATTACCATAATTGGGCTGAAGTCCTGGTCGCCGGCCGCGGCGGAGGCTCCCTTGAAGACCTTGCTGCGTTCAACGACGAATCTGTCGCCCGTGCTGTTTTTGCGTCAGCCATCCCCGTAGTCTCCGCCGTGGGGCACGAGACGGATTTCAGCATTATGGACTTTGTCGCTGATCTCAGGGCGCCCACACCATCAGCGGCAGCGGAGCTTGTTACGCCTGACCAGGCCGCTTTGAAAACCGCTTTCTCGAAATCCGGGCGGCAGCTCGCCATGCGCATGCAAAACAGGCTCGAATCCGAAGCACAAAAACTGGATCACGGCTCACACCGCTTGCATCAGAAACACCCTTCAGCCGAGCTGGCGCGGCAGCAGGAGCGTTTACAGCTTCAATACACACGCCTGTCCCGTGGAGCCAGGCTGTACCTGACGGAAAATTCACGGCAATTGAATATGCTGTCAGGCAGGCTTAACGCGAGCCGGCCGGATCGATTACTCACCGTGTTCAGGGATCGGCTGCAGGCAGCGAAAAAGTCAATGGACCATGGCATCACAACCACGGTCCAGGCCAGGAATGAGCGGCTTTCCAGCCTGGCACGTACATTGCAGGCCGTCTCTCCGCTCGAAACCATAGCCCGGGGTTACGCCGTTATCACGCAAGCAGAAACCGGTGAAGTGGTTTCAAGCACGAGTCGAGCGAAACCGGGAGACCGGATCTTCGCCCAGATCAGTGATGGAACACTGGATTGCACAGTGAACAAGACTAAGCGGTAATCAATTGGATTTCCTTGAAGGAACTTCGCGTAGTTTGTAGACTTGCGCGATGTCCAAACGAAGCCGAAAAGGCAGCAAGAAAACTGCTTCAAGGCATACTGAAAAACTTAAAGGATCCCCAGCAAGCAAGCGCAGTTCGGAATTCTCGATCCCGGATCGGGATTTCAGGATTCTAGCGATGTGCATGCTGTTCCTGGTGGCCTGGATTGCCTATGCGAACGCGCTTCACAACAGCCTTGCATTCGACGATGCCACCTTTTCGGCCAGCAACCGTTCATGGGACCTCAGTTTTTCCAAGGTCAGCCACTATTTCACTAGCGACGCCTGGGCCGCCGCAGGCAAGGAATCGGGACTTTATAGACCGTTGTTCCTGCTGGCTGTCTCTGCGGAAACCATGGTATTCGGTGACTGGTACACAGGTTATCACCTGGTCAATGTGCTTTATCATTCGCTGGTAGTCCTGGCGTTATTCAGCCTGATTCAATACCTCATGATGAGCACTGGGTGTACGCCCAGGCTGTCGGGATATGCGGCACTGATTTCTTCTCTTGTTTTTGCGGTTCATCCGGTAAACACGGAGGTTGTAAATTCCATCTTTAACCGCTCCGGCATGCTGGTAGCCCTGGGCGTATTGGCAGGGCTGTCCTGGTTTTTGCCCAGGGTGAAAGATTCCCCCTTGAAAGCCTGGGCAGGAATCAACCTTGTTTTCTTGTTGATTCTCTTCTGCAAAGAAACGGCTATCATGTTTCCGCCCATAATTGTCGCCATATTGCTCATTGACACACCCGGAGACTGGCGAGCGCGCTTGCGTAAATGCATCCCGGTTGTTTCGATGACCTTACCCATAGTGCTCTTTTTTGCCCTCCGGTCCGTAGCTCTCGGCCCCGCAGACACGGTTGGAGCGCTGGAACAACCCATCGCCGAACAAACGACACAGCAACTGGTCGTCGAAGCACCCGCTGACCCTCCTGTCGCCGAAGTACCGGCTGATTCTCCTGTCGCTGAAGTTAGTTCTGACCCTCCTGTCACCGAGGTCACCACTGATCCAGCCACCACTGATCCAGCCACCACTGAAATTACTACTGATCAGGCCACCCCATCGATACCTGATAAATTTCGGTTGAGGCTGAATCCTCGCAAACTGATTCCAGCCGCCCAGGTCTGGTTCGATGCACTGGCCAAAATGTTCTGGCCCCAGCCATTACTTGCCTTCCATGGCCGCTCAACCACCAATATCTGGCTGGCGATCACGGTACAAATCGGCCTGCTGGTACTTGCTTTCATCGCCTTCATGCGTCGCTACCCCCTGCCATTGCTGGGACTGACCATCTACTACCTGGCGCTTTTGCCTTCAAGCAGAATTCTCAGCCAATCACCGACGTTTCCTCACCTGGCCGAGCGTTATCTGTACTTTCCCAACGCCGGACTGGCCATTTCACTGGCGTTTATTCTGTATTGGCTGATGCAGAAATACTCGATCAGGGTGGTCGCCGTTTCGATGCTCGTTCCGGCTTTGGTGCTTACGCCCATTACCTGGGCGCGAAACGCCGAATGGGTCAGTACTATTTCGATTGCTCAAAGTGATTATGACAAGGGCAGCCGGGTCGTTAAGAACCTCCAGGTATTGGTCGCCGCCCTGGTATTGAAAAGAGAAAATACCCGCGCGAGACGACTGTGTGACAGGCATGCCGGCGAGTTTCCAGACGCCTGGTATCTGAACACCACTTGCGGACAAGTGTATGAAAAATCCGGGTTGCAGGACAAAGCGGAGGATGCCTACCTGCTGGCGTTGAACAACAAAAGCGGAAAGGCATCCGGCCACTATTCCCTGGCCTTGCTGTATCTCGGCCAAAAGCGTACTGTCGAAGCCAAAGAGCAATTTGAACAGGCCATAGCTGCGGAACAGCAGGCATTCATGCAGGAATTTCTGTCGGCTGAAATGCTGATGAAGCTTTATCCCAACGAGCGTTCCAAATTGCTGGAAGCCAAAGGACACCTGGAAACAGCTATTGAACTGCAACCACAGGTTCTCTTTACACAACAGAAACTTGCAGAACTCAACAAGATGCTGCGCGTTGCAAACAGGTGACTGAAATTCGATGAGTGATCCAACTGTCTCCATTGTCATTCCAGTGCACAACGGTGGATCCGACCTGCAACAATGCATGCGGGCGATTGCAGCCTCATCCTGGCCGTTTCATGAATGCATCGTTGTGGATGACGCATCGAATGACGACATGACATCCGCAGCTGCC
>CAJIAU010000252.1_pt1 | contig 18842 bp, 18 predicted proteins | sample 9199171 | NCBI WGS metagenome assembly CAJIAU01 (sample SAMEA7708280, study PRJEB35096) | sediment metagenome | biome: marine neritic benthic zone biome [ENVO:01000025]; feature: sediment [ENVO:00002007]; material: shallow marine sediment [ENVO:03000034] sea grass bed [ENVO_01000059] ...
CCGGGAAAGCTATGCCCTGCGCGTCAAGGATGCGCAGTCGTCAGCGTTGAAGAACTTTGAGGGCGTGCCCAATTACGATTTCCAGGAAGACTGGAGATACGAAGCCCGATTCATTCCGGCGCCGGAAGGTGAGACGATAGAGATTGGAAACGTCCTGGGTCAGCTGAGTTCTTCAGCCGTCTATGGTTATGCGGAATTCGAGCGCGACGGCAAAAGCCACCGATTGCTGGGCCTGGGGGATGAAAACTCGGAATCCTTGTGGTTTCTTTTTGCAGATCGGACCAGTGGCCGTGAAACCTACGGGGCAGGGCGCTTCCTATACAGTGACGGGATGCCCGCAAACGGCAAGCTGGTTGTGGACTTCAACAAGGCCTATAACCCGCCTTGCGCGTTCAGTGATTACGCGACCTGCCCATTGCCTCCGCAGCAGAACAGGCTGGACCTTGCTGTCACCGCGGGTGAAAAAGACTATCACGCGCATTAATGAGTTACTCGCTGCCCGGCCGGGACTGCATAAACTCGTTACGCAGCACTGTGTATAGCGCCACCCATGGGGAAGCGTATAGCGGGGTTCTCGGCTTGTCATTAGAAGTTTTCGTGTTCTGATTGTTACGAGTCATTGTGGTACTCCGTATTCGATTTCCGGTGAGCTCTTTCATTTCGCTCTTCCAATAAGACCGCGTTGCCTTCTAATTATTGACGTAAGTTAGAGCAGTTTGGTTACACCTTGACGTCAATTAGTTTCGGTTTAACGATTTACCGGGTATTTCGGGCACCAGCAGCTTACTTCCGGCCCAGTTCCTGGTCGATTTCGAATTCCCTGGAAGTCACGAAGGCTTCCATTTTTTCCAGCCGGTGGTTCAGTTCACGGAACCGGTGCCTGAGCGCCCCGAACACATCCGAGGGTGCATTGCTGACGCCTCGCCAGAATTCGGCCTGTTCCGAAGTTTCATACAGGTCCGTGGGTTTCACCGGCAGCACGATGGCCAGGACGACGTACGAAACAACCACAAAGGCGAAAAACGGCGGGAACAGCATGAACAGGAATGTGACCAGTCTGACGCCTTTGCGATTGAGACCGAAGTACTCCGCGATACCGGCACACACCCCCGCGAGGATGGCGTTTTCCTTGTCCCTGAACAACCGGTGCGGATTCTTGTGTTTGTAAAAATCGCTCATCAGCGTCTTCTCCAGTCAGGCGCTTCGATATCGAGGATGCGTTCCAGTGTGTTGATACGCTCTTCCATCTTGTTGGCGGATTCCCAGACTTCGCTCAACATTTTTTCATCTTCCGGGGACAGGCCCTTGGATGTTTTCATCTTGGTGATGTAATGAAAAATGATCCAGAGCGGCAAACATACCGTTAAAATCAGAATAGGGATGAGTTCAGACATCTTCTTTCTCCCCGTCGTTTTCCTTGACCTTTGATTTCAGGTCGGCCAGTTCTGCTTCCACGCGATCATCCTGTTCCAGGTCTTCGATCTCGTCGGCCAGGTTTTTACCTCTGCCCATGCTGATGGATTCCGCTTCGGACTCCACGCGATCGATACGGCGTTCTGCGTTTTCGAATCGGAACAGCATCTCGTCGATGCGGTCGCTATGGATGTGCTTGCGGGCGGATAATTGTGAATTGGCGGTTTTGTGCCGGATCACGATACTGCGCTGACGCGTTTTGGCATCGTCCAGCTTGCCCTGGAGTTGAGTGATATCAGCATTGAATTTTTCGAGTTGCCCGTCCAGGCCTTCGAGTTCCCCTTTCATCTTGCTGACGCGGTCTCCAATGGCCTGTTTTTCGGTCAGCGCTGAACGGGCCAGGTCTTCGCGCTCCCGTCGAACTGCAAGCTCAGCCCGGCGCGCCCACTCGGCTTCCTCACGATCGAGGTGCTCGATGTGCCTGCCCAGTTCCTTGCGATCTGCTATGCACTTGGCCGCTGCAGAACGGATTTCCACCAATGTGTCTTCCATTTCCTGGATCATCAGCCGAATGATCTTTTCCGGATCCTCGGCTTTTTCCAGCACTGCATTGATGTTGGCGTTAACGATGTCGCTGAATCGGGAAAAAATACCCATTTGGTCTTACTCCTGGTTTATACATTTCTACTTCTGTTAATGCAGGGTTCGTGCCATACCTTTCATTCGGTATAAGCCAATGATTTTAAATGAAAAAAATTTCACGGTTCGACGAGGGAGTTTTTTTCGCAATGAGGGCTTGGCCAATTCCACCAAAAGGTGGTGGAAACTTGATTACGATTTGCTGGTCTATCCCATGGATGGGCTGGAAAAATGCAATTGTGCGTGGCATACAACGCCACGCTCCTGTAAAATAGTCCACTTTTGGTGCGCCGGTGTGTGCCGGCCAATCCTTATTATTTAGCAGGAGGAATACCTGATGCGATTTGTTTTCGCGATCATTGTGCTGGCCATGTTGAGTGCTGGCCCCGTTTTTGCTCAGGATCTTACCACCGACAAGGGCAAATTAAGCTACGCAGTTGGATGGGACATTGGTCAAGACATTCAGCGTCGCGGTGCGGAGTTCGATGTTGAAACCATTATTACTGCAGTCCGGGACTCGGCCGCTGGCAAGGAACCCCAGGTTTCCGCAGAAGAAATGACAGCCATGCTGACAGAGCTGCAGCAACGCGTCCGCCAGGAGCAGGCAGAAGCCTTTCAGAAACTGGCCGATGAAAACCAGAAAGCATCTGAGGAGTTCCTGGCCGCAAACCTGTCCAAGAACGGAATCGTTGCACTGCCCAGTGGCGTCCAATACCGCATCATCGAGGAAGGTGAAGGTACGCGTCCTGGCATGGACAGCACGGTCAAGGTCCACTACCGTGGTTCCAAGACCAGCGGGCTGGAGTTCGACAGCTCCTTCGCCCGGGGCGTTCCTGAAGAGTTTACCGTCAACGCCGTGTTGAAAGGCTGGCAGGAAGTGTTGCCGTTGATGAAGACGGGTGCTACCTGGCAGATCTTCGTGCCGCCAGAGCTGGCATTCGGTCAGCGTGGAAACCCGCCAGTCGGGCCAAACGAAGCCCTGGTTTTTGACCTCAAACTCATCGAAGTCATTCAGTAAGTTTTTCCAACGGGGCCCAGCAGGGCCCCGTTTCATTTCAGGTCCCGTGTTGTCATGATGAATCACTGGCGAGAATTGTTGCTCGATGCGGTCTCACCGCTTGAGGCCGGTGTTCGTCATCTTCAGATCACGGGTTATCGTCCCCCCGGCGAACCCGAATTCCGCCCCAACAGGACCGCCGCGGTCCTGGTTCCGCTTTTGGACCTGCCAGAGCCTGAAGTAGTGTTCACCCGGCGCGCCGATCACCTCCCGCAGCACCCGGGACAAGTCAGTTTTCCCGGCGGGGCTGCTGAAGAGAACGACACATCAGCCGTTCAAACGGCATTGCGCGAAGCCCATGAAGAGATCGGCCTTCCGCACAATGCAACCCGCGCTGTCGGATTCCTGGATCGCATGGACACGATTTCCGATTATCGTGTTCTGCCTGTGGTCGCCCTGGTTACTCCACCGGTCGAGTGGAAGCTCGATGAACGCGAAGTGGCTGAAGTGTTTACCGTGCCCTTGTCCATAATTCTGGATACCGGGCGCTATGAGACCCGGAAAGCCGAGTGGCGCGGACACGAATACACGTTGTATACGCTTTATTGGCAGGGCCGGAAAATCTGGGGAGTTACGGCAGCCATGCTGATGAATTTCAACACCAGGATGCAAAACGCAAATGAGCAGCGGGATTCTTGTATCAGCAGCTGAACTCCATGAGTTGCTGACAGGCGAAGCCACCGTAGTGGTGGACTGTCGGTTCGACCTGGTCAATCCGGGCAAGGGAAGGGCAGACTGGCTGGCCGGGCACATACCCGGTGCGGCTTATGCTCACCTGGATGATGACCTTGCAGCCCCGATACAGCCTCATACAGGGCGTCATCCGTTACCGGAAACTGACGTGTTTGCGGACTTCCTGGCTTCGGCAGGCTGGTCCGGAGAAAAACTGCTGGTAGCTTACGATGACGGTTCCAATGCCATTTCCGCCAGGCTTTGGTGGATGATGCGGTATTTCGGTAAACAGTCGGCGTTGTTGGACGGTGGTTTCAACGCGTGGCTGGAGGCAGGTTATCAGACCGAATCCGGCGCACCGCCGGTCATCAAGTCGGCCCCGGAAGCGCTCCAACCCGATCCGGCCATGATCGTTTCAGCGGATACCATCGGCGGTCAGCTCGATTCAGGAGCAGAACCCTTGATAGACGCCAGGGCCCGGGAGCGGTTTTCGGGCGAAATCGAGCCACTGGACTCGCGCGCCGGTCATATTCCGGGCGCATTGAACCGCCCGTTCAATGAAAACCTGGACAGCTCCGGCCGCTTTCGGGCGCCGCAGGAACTGAAATCCGAATTCGAGGCTCTGCTGGGGAAAGCAACAGCGGATAAAGTTGTCCATTCCTGCGGTTCGGGCGTCACGGCATGCCACAACCTGTTTGCCATGGAACTGGCTGGTCTTGGTTGTTCTCGCCTATATCCGGGCTCGTGGAGTGATTGGATCAGGGATCCCAACCGCCCCATTGCGACCGGCGAAGCGCCCTAGTTCTTGATCCTGTTACCGGCTGCCCAGGCGTTCGACCAGGGCTTTGAGTGTTGCCTGTGTCTCGTCAGAAAACCAGATATCCACGAATTTCTCGACGCCCAGCTCACTCCTGTCATCGAAATACTCCAGGAGGTCGGCACGAGCCATTTCCCGGGTGGTTGTCATGGCCAGACGAGGTAATGCCGTGTGCTGTTCGCACCATTCAATCGCCCTCGCCACGACCCGGTCGGGGTCCTCAGCCAATTCATCGATCAGGCCAATTTGCAAAGCCCTTTCCGAGTCCATCAGTTCACCAGCGACGAGGATGTGCTCTGCCGTGCGCGCCCCAACCGCGCGAACCAATGCCTGGTGAATAGGAGAACTGACCGCCAGCCCGACCTGTACTTCGTTGAACCCGGTCTTGAAGCTGCCTTTCGGCATGATCCTGTAATCGCCAAAAATGGCCATGACGATACCGCCGGCCGGGGCATGCCCGGTCATTGCGAACACAATGGGGACCGGCATCTGGGCAATGGTTCGCAGCAGTCTCAAAAAGACCTGCCAGAACCTGGAAATGTCGCTGCGTTCAAATTGCAGCAATTGCGGCACATCGAGCCCGGCTGAAAACATCCCCGGCAGGCCGGAGACGACTACTGCATCAGCCTCTTTGCCTGCGCTCACCAGTGCCTGGATTAATTGTTCAACCATGTCACCGCTCAATGCGTTGGCGGGTGGGCGTGCGAGGCGAATTTCACGAACGTTTCCGTGATCGGTGATTTCCAGCATTCAGAGGTACCTGTTCAGATTCTGTTCAGCAAGATGAGTCTAGACTTTGTAACTGAGCAGTGTAAAGAAGCTTTCTTTCGGAATGGCGATATTTAGGGCACAATATCTTTAAGCAGCACCCGCGGAGGAAAAAACGATGAAATGGACCAGGGCAATCATGGCTTCAGCCTTGTTAATTCTTTTTTCCGCTCCAGCATGGTCGCATGAAGTAAAGAACATCGATCATACGCACGCTTTCCAGCAAAAAGACTATGGCGAATACCGCCAGGGGCATTATGTCAATGGTCCGCAAGGCAGCATCATTCTCTGGTCACCCAACACCGTGAACAGCACCCAAAGCGGCAAGAGAGTCGACTTCGCGCGCCCCTCACCGATTACCAGGGCGCCAGGAACCCCCAACGCCACCAAGAGCCAGGCCAGGTCAGAAATCAAATACGGCAAACAATAGAGTTTCGTTTCCCTGCTCCCGCCTTCGGCGGAAGGCGGCTTCACTCAACAGCATGTTAGGGTTCGCCTCTGGCTTACGCCAACCGGCTCACACAATAGAGTTTCGTTTCCCTGCTCACCATGTGTAGTGCGCGGTGTAGCGTACTACTTGTTCGCCTTCCGGCGGGATTTTCACATCGAACCTGATCCGGTTGCTGTTTTCTTTCTTGTGCCTTTGGCTCGGCTGTTCGATTTTCCAGTTGGCGCCACGGTACAGATTTTCCAGTACGGCAACGGTCACTGCCTCTTCCTTGTGATTTCGGAGCTTTATCTCGAAAGTCTCCCAGAGGTTCCGGCTGGCCCGGTCGACGCGAAAATCGGTCTGCTTGCGTTCGCCCACCACGTCAAAGGCGTTGCCCATTTCAATCAGCACCTCTTCGTTTTTTGGGGTGTGATCCAGAACGTCTTCGCCTATGAATTCAAGGCTCCCGTCCACCGGGTCTGCCTGGTTGACCCGGATGCGGCCGGCCGGCAGTGGAATACCCAGGTTGTGAGTTGAATCGTTGCTGAACCTGAGATACACATTGACGTCGCCATTACCGTAGCGTCCGTAATCCTGGTCGTATTGCTGGTATCCGAGGTATGGCATGTTCATTGTCGGTGCGAATACCAGTTCTTTTTCGCAACCGATGTCCTTGGCTGCCGGCATCAGCTGAATCTGGCGGGTCGAATTGTCCGGCAGGGTGGTTTCTCTGCCCAGGGTGTACATGTGGTATTCAAAAAAGGACTGTTCGACAAAGCCTGCAGAATCTTCTTCCATGGCAGCCATCTTGTACACGATGTCACGGCGAGGGCGCTTTGCTTCAGCCCGGTTGACGTCTCCGGCGATCAGTTTCAATTTTGCATTGTTATAGGAAGCGCCGGACTGGTTGATGATGCTGACCCAGGCAGACAGGTCCATCGAGCAGTCTTCAGATTCATCGTAAATAATGTTGTAGTCCGCCCACCAGGTCATGCCGCGGGTTTCGTAACTGATGCGCGTCTCCTGGGGCCCACTGGCCGGGCTCGAAAGCAGCCATTCCAGCGTGGGGCGGGTGATCAAGCCACCAGGTAACTGGGAAAACCTGACGTTGCTGTAATGCCGGACAGCCTGAACGGTGCCGTCATCCAACTGGACTGTCAGGCCATCTCCCGCACCCAGCAGCACCCCCTCGATAAGGTTTACATGATCGCCCCTGGGCTGTTCCAGTGTGATGCGCTCTCCCAGGTACTTCTGTAACAGCTTGGCCTGGCTGACCAGGTCGAACTGAAAACTTTGTTCCACCACGTTGGTAGCAGGCCGATCCAGCGATGAAAACGTGACAGTGGTCGGATCGATCAGGGCTGCCACGTCCGTAATTCTGAGTGCATGAAGGCCTTTTTCGATATCATAGGAACGATCGTGGCGCACGATGGCATAGCCTGGCACTTGTCCGCCAAATTGCCTTCCCGCCACCGGGCGATAAAGGTCCGGCGATACCGCGCCGGGCTGCATGCTTGAGTAAATCGTAATGGCATCGTCTCCGGCCACGGGCTCAAAATTCGCAGACAGGCCGGCACACCATGCACCGATCAGCAGGGGTATTATTTTCTTTGCAGGGTTGTTCATTGTCAGTTCTCCATTATGTTCAACCCATACAACGCATTTGGAGACCGATTGGGGTTAACACAAAATGATTTTCTTTCGAAATTCTGCCTGGATGGCGCTGTGTGTCGCCGTGGTCCTCATAGCCTGTGCTCCGGCCACTGAGCATTCCGCGCCGTTATTTGAAGACGCCTGGATCAGGCCGCTTCCGCCGGGAATGAAGATGACAGCGGCTTTCGGAGCGCTCAACAATCCCGGTGAGAAACCGCTTGTTTTCAATTCGTTCAGCAGTCCGTCATTCGGAGACGTCAGTCTGCACCGCACCCAGGTGGTGGATGGTGTGAGCAAGATGCGCGAGGTGGATGAACTCCGGGTGGCGCCCGGCGGAAGTGTGGTACTGGAACCCGGTGGCTACCACCTGATGCTGATGATGCCCGGCTCCGACCTGGAACCGGGGCAAACCGTGCATATAGTGATGTCAACCGATGACGGGCGCAGCTTCGGCTTTGACGTGCCGGTACAGCGCCGTTAAGGTTCTCAGGCGCTTTTGAGCTGTTTTTGACGGTCCAGGATGCGCGCCAGGAAAATCCCGGTATAGGAATCCGACAATTTGGCGACCTGTTCGGGCGTCCCCGTCGCGATGATTTCCCCGCCTTTGTCGCCGCCTTCAGGGCCGAGATCGATCAGCCAGTCGGCTGTCTTGATCACGTCCAGGTTATGCTCGATGACGACCACGGTGTTGCCGTGATCGCGTAAGCGGTGGAGTACGCCTAGCAACTGCTCTATGTCCTGGAAATGCAGGCCGGTGGTTGGTTCATCCAATATGTACAGGGTTTGCCCGGTGTCGCGCTTGCTCAGTTCCTTTGACAGCTTGATGCGCTGTGCCTCGCCACCTGAAAGTGTTGTCGCGCTCTGGCCAAGCGTGATGTAGGAAAGGCCCACATCGGCCATGGTCTGCAGTTTTCGTGCAACCGCCGGCACTGGCTCAAAAAACAGCAGGGCATCTTCGACGGTCATTTGAAGCACGTCGTGAATACTCTTGCCCTTGTAGGTCACGCTTAGGGTTTCGCGGTTGTAGCGCTTTGCTTTGCAGACGTCGCATGGCACGTAAATGTCGGGCAGGAAGTGCATCTCAACACGGATCATCCCGTCGCCCTGGCAGGCTTCGCATCGCCCCCCCTTGACGTTGAAACTGAACCGTCCCGGCTTGTAGCCCCTGGCCCGGGCCTCCTGGGTGCCGGCAAAAAGGTCCCGGATGGGTGTGAACAGGCCGGTGTAGGTGGCGGGATTGGATCGCGGGGTGCGGCCAATGGGTGACTGGTCTATGTCGACGACCTTGTCGAACAGGCCCAGGTTTTCGACTGAACCGAATGGCGCCGGCTGGGCGGAACTGCCGTAGAGCTCGCGCGCCGCAATGCGGTGCAGGGTGTCGTTTATGAGCGTTGATTTACCGGAGCCGGAAACGCCCGTGACACAGACGAAAAGCCCGGCGGGGATTTCCAGGGTCACGTTCTTGAGGTTGTTTCCGGCGGCGCCAATGACCTTCAGTACCCGCTGCGGATCTACAGGAGTCCTTGAGGCTGGCGTTGAGATTTCTTTCTTACCGGAGAGGTATTGCCCGGTGGAAGAATCCGGATCATTCTGCAGTTCTTCGGGCGTTCCGTTGAAAATGATCTTTCCACCATGCACGCCGGCGCCCGGGCCGATGTCCACGACAAAGTCGGCCGCCCGGATTGCTTCCTCGTCATGTTCCACCACGATGACGGTGTTACCCAGGTCGCGCAAGCGGGTCAGCGTTGCCAGCAGCCGTTCGTTGTCTCTCTGGTGCAGCCCGATCGAAGGTTCATCCAGGATGTACATGACCCCGACCAACCCGGCGCCGATCTGGCTGGCCAGCCGGATGCGCTGAGCTTCGCCTCCCGACAGCGTATCCGCCTTGCGGTCCAGCGTCAGGTAATCCAGACCTACATTGACCAGGAAATGGAGCCGTTCATGCACTTCCTTGATGATCTTGGGTGCAATTTCCCCTCGCCTGCCTTCCAGTTTCAGGTTGTCAAAGAACTCCAGGCAGGTTTCGATCGGCCAGGCCGTTATGGTCGGCAGGTTGGTCTCCGCCACGAACACGTGACGAGCCTCCTGGTTCAACCGTTGGCCATTGCAGGCGGTGCAGGGTTTCTGGCTGATGTACTTGGAGAGTTCTTCGCGCACGATTCGCGAGTCCGTCTCGCGATAACGCCGATCCAGGTTCGGAATGATGCCGGCAAACGGGTGCCGGCGCTTTTGCACACCACTGTCACCGAAGTAGCTGAACTCGATGATTTCGTCACCGCTGCCGTGCAGCACGATGTTTCTTATCCGGGTTGGAAGGTCCTCGAAAGGCGTATCGACGTCAAAATCATAATGCTTCGCCAGGGCCTGGATGATCTGGAAGTAATAAGCGTTTCGGCGGTCCCAGCCACGGACTGCACCACCGGCCAGGCTCACGTGAGTGCTGCTCACGACGCGATCGGGATCGAAAAACTGGCTGACGCCCAGGCCGTCGCATTCCGGGCAGGCGCCATTGGGATTGTTGAAGCTGAACATCCGCGGTTCGAGTTCCTGCAGGCTGTAATCGCAATAGGGGCAGGAATACCGGGCACTGAAAATTTTGTCTTCCAAAGCGCTGTCTTCATCCATGGGTGAGATGACAGCGATGCCGTCGGTGAGCACGATGGCGGTTTCAAACGATTCGGCCAGGCGCTGTTTCAGGTCGGGCCGCACCTTGATCCGGTCCACCACCACTTCTATCGTGTGCTTACGCCGCAGCTCCAACGGCGGCACTTCATCCAGGTCGTAAACCACGCCGTCCACCCGGGCACGCACAAATCCCTGGGCCCGAAGTTCGTCGAACAGTTGCAGGTGCTCACCCTTGCGGTTGCGTACCACCGGCGCCAGCAGCATCAGCTTGCTGCCGTCGGGCATGTTCAGCACATGATCGACCATCTGGCTGATGGTCTGCGCTTCGAGCGGAATCGCATGATCGGGGCAAAGTGGCGTGCCGACACGTGCGAACAGTAACCTGAGATAGTCGTAAATTTCGGTGATGGTGCCAACCGTTGAGCGCGGATTGTGCGAAGTTGACTTCTGCTCGATGGAAATCGCCGGAGAAAGGCCTTCTATGTGGTCCACATCCGGTTTTTCCATCATCGACAGAAATTGCCGTGCGTAGGCCGAAAGGGACTCTACGTACCTTCTTTGCCCCTCGGCATATATCGTGTCAAAGGCCAGGGAAGACTTGCCCGAGCCAGATAAGCCTGTGATTACTATAAGTTTATCCCGCGGCAAATCGAGATCTATATTGGCCAGGTTGTGCGTGCGTGCGCCGCGTATGAGAATTTTATCCATGAAGGTTTGCCGAGGCAGCTATCCGGTGCGTCCAAACCATCTACTATACTCCCCGAAGGGAATGACTGGCAAAGGTGAATTATTGTAGAATGGTGGGCCGATAAAGGTTGACCGGGCTGCAGAAAACCGCTAACATTCTCGCCCTTTTGTAGGGCCGTTTCGACACGGAGCTGAAATCCAATGTACGCAGTATTCAAAACCGGTGGCAAGCAGTACCGCGCAACCACCGGAGACGTGATAAAGGTAGAAAAAATTGAGGCCGAAAAAGGCGCCACGGTCGAGCTTGACCAGGTGTTGATGGTCGGCGAAGGTGAAGACGTAAAGGTCGGCGCCCCTTATCTCAAGGGCGGTAAAGTAACTGCCACGGTGGTTGACCATGGCCGTCGTGACAAGATAAACGTCATTAAATTCAAGCGCCGCAAGAATTACCGCAGAAAGATGGGTCACCGCCAGTATTTCACCCAGATTGAAATCACCGGCATTGACGCCTGATCGCGATATCGAATTTAGGAGACATTGACTCATGGCACATAAAAAAGCAGGCGGTAGTACACGCAACGGCCGCGACTCGAATCCCAAGTACCTGGGCGTAAAACGCTACGGCGGCGAATCTGTGCTGGCCGGTAACATCATCGTTCGCCAGCGGGGAACCCGTTTCCACGCCGGGGAAAATGTGGGTGTTGGCCGCGACCACACCCTGTTTGCGCTCAGCGACGGCAAAGTCAAATTTGAAGACAAGGGTATTCCGAAGCGTAAGTTTGTCAGCATCGAAACATCCTGAGCCGATCACATTTTTTGTGAAAACCCCGCTCTGGCGGGGTTTTTTTTTACCGGGTATAAAATAAGCCTATGAAATTCGTTGATGAAGCCCAGATCTCCGTGGCGGCCGGCAATGGCGGCAGCGGTTCTGCATCGTTCAGGCGCGAGAAATATATCCAATACGGCGGCCCGGATGGCGGCGATGGCGGTCGTGGGGGCAGCGTCTACCTGGAAGGGGATTCAGGCTTGAACACCCTGGTGGATTTCAGGCACTTGAGAAAATACAAAGCCCAGAACGGGCAGGGCGGCTCTGGCCGGAACATGACCGGGAAAAGCGGTGAGGACGTGGTTATCAGGGTGCCGCTGGGAACCGTGGTGACCGAGGCCGAGTCAGGCGAGCCTGTGGGCGATGTTACTGAGCATGGTCAACAGTTACTGGTGGCCAGGGGTGGCAAAGGCGGGCTGGGGAACGTCCATTTCAAGAGTTCCACCAATCGTGCCCCCCGGCAGACGGTTCCGGCCGAGCCGGGCGAGCAGCATGAATTACACCTCGAATTGAAGGTGTTGGCCGATGTTGGCCTGTTGGGATTTCCAAACGCAGGCAAATCGACTCTGATCAGCACCGTGTCAGCCGCGCGGCCCAAGGTTGCCGACTACCCGTTCACCACGCTGTACCCGAACCTCGGCGTCGTCCGCATCGACATCGAGCGCAGTTTTGTCATTGCGGATATCCCGGGCCTGATTGAGGGTGCTGCCGAGGGTACCGGCCTGGGAATCCAGTTTTTGAAGCACTTGCAGCGAACCCGTCTGCTGTTGCACCTGGTGGACCTCGCGCCGCTGGCCCTGGATGTAAACCCGGTGGACCAGGTCAGGCAACTTGAAAAAGAAATGGAGAAATTCGATCCTGGCCTGATGGAAAAACCTCGCTGGCTGGTGTTCAGCAAGGCGGACCTGCTGCCGCCGGGAGAGGCCCGGAAACGCGCTGAAGAAGTAGTCGGGGAACTGGGTTGGAAAGGTCCGTGGATGCTGATTTCATCGGTCACAAAAACTGGCACGGAAGAGTTGACCCAGCGCGTCTCGTTGGAACTGGAGGTGCTTGCGGATGAAGAGGAAGCTGCCGCGGCGCACATGCCGGAGGCGGCGGAGTTTCCGGAAGAGCCTTTCGATCCCTGAAAAACTGCAATAAAAAAGCCCCGCCAATGGCAGGGCTTTTCCATATCAGGGCGCCAGGATAGATCCTGGCATGCGATTTACAGGGCTCGCACGTGTTTGTTCAGGCGTGATTTATGCCGGGCTGCCTTGTTCTTCGGCATGATGCCTTTGGATACCGAGCGGTCTATTGCTGGCACGGCGGCTTTGTAAGCGGCTTCGGCGGCTTTCTTGTCGCCTGCTTCGATAGCCCGCAGCACGCTCTTGATGGATGAGCGGACGTGGGACCGCGCACTCGCGTTGCGGCGGCGATTGCGTTCCGACTGACGTGCTCTTTTACGAGCTGATAAACTGTTGGCCAAGGTCTTTCTCCAAAACAAAAAAGTTCAAAATCAAGCCGGACATTATCTTATTATTTACCTGTTGGGTCAATCATCAATTGCAGCTGCTTAAATCCACAGCCAAGGTAGGCACCGCGACGATAACGTCACGGATTCTCGGCTTTATCCGGGACATGGTATTTGCCCGTTATTTCGGCGCCAGCGGCGAAACCGATGCATTTTTCCTGGCGTTCAAGATACCCAATTTCATGCGCCGCCTGTTTGCTGAAGGCTCGTTTTCACTGGCGTTCGTGCCGGTGCTATCAGAGGTCCGGGCAACCGGCGACCGCCGTGCACTGAGAGACCTGATCGACCACGTCTCCGGCACGCTGGCGAGTATTCTGCTGGTTCTGACCGCGGTTGGCGTATTGGCCGCGCCGGCTGTACTTGCCATCTTTGCACCCGGGTGGCTGATCGAGGGCCGGCCCGAGTTCTGGTTGTCAGCGGACATGCTCAGGATTACCTTTCCTTACATCCTGCTGATCTCGCTGACGGCGCTGGCGGGTGGAATCCTCAACACTTTCGACCGCTTCCTGGTTCCGGCGCTGACCCCCGCGTTGTTGAATATATCGCTGATCGCGGCGGCTGTGCTGCTGTCGGGTCACATGGAAGTGCCGGTCAAATCCCTGGCCTGGGGCGTTTTGATCGCCGGTATCGCGCAACTGGCTGTCCAGGTGCCGGCACTGGTCAGACTGGGTGTGATGCCGCGGCCTCGCTGGGGATGGCGCCATTCCGGTGTGCGCAGGATCCTGAAACTGATGATCCCGACCCTGATCGGTTCTTCCGTTGCCCAGGTCAACCTGTTGCTGGATATCGTAATTGCAACGTTCCTGGTCAGCGGCAGCGTTTCCTGGCTGTATTATTCCGACCGCCTGCTCGAATTTCCGCTCGGCGTCTTCGGCGTGGCGCTTTCCACCGTGATTCTCCCGAACCTGTCACGCAAATTTGCGAAACAGGACCCGCACGCCTTCTCGGCGACGCTCGACTGGGCCTTGCGGCTGGCACTGATCATTACGCTGCCGGCCGCACTGGGCCTGGCTTTGCTTGCCACCCCCATACTGATCACGCTGTTCCAGTACGAGGCATTTCTGCTGAGCGACGTGGAAATGTCGGCGCTCAGCCTGTCAGCCTATGCCGCAGGCCTGCCCGCATTCATCGCGGTCAAGGTCCTGGCGCCCGGTTTCTATGCCCGGCAGGACACCAAAACACCGGTGAAGATCGCCATCATCGCGATGGTGTCGAACATGGCGCTGAATTTCATATTCGTAGGAACCTTCCTGGCACTGGCGCTGAAAGGGCCGCATACGGGCCTGGCCCTGGCAAGTTCCGCGGCTGCCTACATCAATGCCGGCTTACTTTACCGCGGACTTCGCAAGCAGGGCACCTATGAACCCGAGCCGGGATGGCGCAGGGTGGTGGTATCGGTGCTTTTTGCCTGCGCTGCCATGAGTGCCGCCATCAGCTGGCAGTCCGGAGAAATCGGCGTGTGGGCAGATGCGCCGGCCGTCTCCAGGGCGATGAAGCTGGCCCTCTTGATCCTGTCCGGGATAATCGTTTACGGCATCGCCCTGTTGCTGGGCGGGCTGCGTCGGCGTCATCTTGAAAAAGGGGCCCATTAAAGGCGTCTGAATAGCCGATTTCCCCGCCCGTCACTGGTATAATTACTGGTTTTTTGCAGCGTGCCATAAGCATCATGCGAGTTATCAGAAACCGGCCGGATTGGGGCGATCAGCCATTCAGCCCCGTAAACAGCGCGGTGGCCATCGGAAATTTCGATGGGGTCCACCTGGGTCACCGTGCGCTGATTGAACGCTGCCAGTCAGTGGTGAAGCCGGGTGAATTGGCCGCTGTGGTTACGTTTGAACCTCTCCCACTAGCCTTTTTCAGACCGGAAAACGCGCCTGCCCGGCTCAGTACGGTGTACCAGAAACTGGAACTGCTGCGGTCGGCCGGGGTGGATCTGGCCTGGCAGATGAGGTTTGACGGGAAACTGGCGGGTTTGAGCGCCAGGGCGTTTGTTGAGAAAGTCCTGGTCAACAAAATGCAGGCGCGCGCTGTCGTAGTGGGTGAGGATTTCCGTTTCGGGCGCGGGAAGGATGGCGATGTCCGCCTGTTGGCGGAACTGGGTGAAGCGTTCGGATTCAGTACACAGATCGTTCCCGCCGTGATGTGCAAAGACGAAAGAATATCCAGTAGCGGCGTCAGGTCGAAACTGGCAGCTGGTGATTTTGAATCTGCCGCTGATTTCCTGGGGCGCCCGTTCCGCATGGAGGGACATGTATGCCGCGGCGCCGGTCTTGGAAGGAAGCTCGGTTATCCGACTGCAAACCTTGCTATCCGGGCCGAGCCAAGCCCCCTGGGCGGTGTCCTGGCGGCATTTTCGAGAGTGTCAGGCGGGCCATGGCTACCCGCGGTAACCAACCTGGGGCGACGGCCCGCGGTCGGTGGCAAGGAACCTGTGCTGGAAGTGCATTTTTTTGATTTCGACGAAGACCTCTACGGGCAGCGCCTTGAAGTCCAATTTGTGGCAAAGTTACGGAATGAACTGAACTTCGACACGCTCGATGAGCTGGTTGACCAGATGAAACGGGATGAACAAGAGGCCAGGGAACTGCTGGCCCGGGCAGAGCGCCCCAACAATCCAGAATCGGATAGCGAATAAGAATGGAATACAAAGACACGATAAACCTGCCTAAAACGGCTTTTAAAATGAAAGCCAACCTGGCGAATCGCGAGCCCGGCATGGTGAAAGCCTGGGAAGATGCGGATCTCTACCGGAAAATCCAGCAAGAGACCGCAGACCGGCCGTTGTGGATTCTGCATGACGGCCCACCGTATGCAAATGGCGATATTCACATGGGCCATGCGGTCAACAAGATCCTCAAGGACATGGTGGTAAAGTCCCGGCTGATGGCGGGCTTCCACTCGCCCTACGTGCCGGGATGGGATTGCCACGGCCTGCCGATTGAACTGCAGGTCGAAAAGAAAGTGGGGAAAGTCGGGCACAAGGTCGACGCAGCTACGTTTCGCCAGAAATGCCGTGATTACGCCGAACGGCAGATTGACCTTCAGCGTGCCGGTTTCAGGCGGATGGGCGTGCTGGGCGACTGGTTCGATCCATACACTACCAAGAGTTTTATTTACGAAGCGGACATGCTCCGGGCGCTCGGCTCCATCATCGAGGGTGGACATCTTATGCAGGGAGCCAAGCCTGTCAACTGGTGCTTCGACTGTGGTTCGGCGCTGGCCGAAGCCGAAATCGAGTACCAGGACAAGACGTCTCCGGCCATCGACGTGATGTTTGCTGCCGTAGACAGGGAAGCGCTGTTTGCGGCATTTAAAGCCGCGGCAGTCGACGGCGAAGCCGGCATCCCCATCTGGACCACCACTCCCTGGACCCTACCGGCCAACGAAGCGGTGGCGCTGCACCCCGACCTGGAATACGTGCTGGTCTCAGGGCGGGTCAACGGCAAGCCGGTGACCCTGGTGCTGGCGCGTGACCTGGCTGAAACAGTGACCGGGCGCCTCGGCATGGAGGAGGTGACCGAGCTCGGTTCGGCGCCAGGTTCCGCCCTCGAGCACATGCGCCTGCGGCACCCTTTCTATGACAAGCAGGTGCCGGTCATCCTGGGAGATCACGTAACCACCGAAGCAGGAACCGGTGCAGTTCATACCGCACCCGGCCACGGCGAAGAAGATTTCCAGGTGGGTCGCTTGTACGACCTGCCAGTGACCAACCCGGTCGGCGCGGACGGGCGTTACCTGGACAACGTGGAACTCTTTGCCGGCCAGCGGGTTTGGGCGGCAAATGATGCCGTGCTCGATGTGATGCGGGAAAATGGCACCTTGCTGTTTACGGAATCGTTCGAGCACAGTTACCCGCATTGCTGGCGGCACAAGACACCCACGGCATTCCTTGTAACGCCGCAGTGGTTCATCAGCATGGAACAGGGCAGACTGCGCCAGCAGGCACTGGATGCGATTGCCGGCGTCAAGTGGATACCGGGCTGGGGCGAAGACCGGATTCGCGGCATGATCGAAAACCGTCCGGACTGGTGCATTTCGCGCCAGCGCACCTGGGGAGTCCCGATCACCCTGTTCATGGACCGCCAGTCACGTGAGTTGCATCCCGATACCACGGAACTGATGAAGCGGATCGCCTCGATTGTCGAACAGGAAGGCGTGGACTGCTGGTACACGGAGGAAATCTTCAGCCGGCTCGGCGTCGATCCGGCGCAATACGAAAAGGTTCCCGATATTCTCGATGTCTGGTTTGATTCCGGGGTGTCCCATCGCTGTGTACTCGACGAGCGTGACGACCTGGAGCGGCCCGCGCAGATTTACCTGGAAGGTTCGGATCAGCATCGCGGCTGGTTCCAGTCGTCGCTGCTGACGTCAGTGGCCATGCACGGCGATGCACCTTACCGGGAAGTCCTGACTCACGGCTTTGTCGTCGATTCCGAAGGCCGTAAAATGTCGAAATCCCTGGGTAATGTCGTTTCCCCGGTGAAAATAATGAATACGCTGGGCGCGGACGTTATGCGCCTGTGGGTGGCTGCTGCCGATTATCGCGGCGAGATGACCGTTTCCGATGAAATCCTCAAGCGGGTTTCAGATGCCTATCGCCGTATTCGAAATACGGCCCGGTTCCTGCTGGGCAACCTGGACGGGTTTACCCCGGACCAGGCGCTGGAACCGGCCGACATGCTGCCGCTGGATCGCTGGGCGGTCGACTGCGCAGCGCAACTGCAAAGCCAGGTCAAGCAGGCGTATGACGATTTCCAGTTTCTGCAGGTTTACCAGAGAGTGCACAACTTCTGTGCGTTCGAGATGGGGGCATTCTACCTGGATATCCTGAAAGACCGCCTGTACACGACGGCTTACGACAGCCGAGCCCGCAAATCAGCCCAGACGGCGATGTATCACGTGTTGGAGGCGATGGTGAGGTGGATCGCGCCCGTTCTGAGTTTTACAGCGGAAGAGATTCACCAGTTCGTGCCCGGAGAGCGCAGTGACAGCATCTTCCTCGAGACCTGGTACAAGGGCCTGTTCGAGTTGGACAATGCTGAAACAGAGCGCAAGCGCTGGAAGCGCGTGATCCAGGTCCGTGACGCGGTCAGCAAGTCCATCGAAACCGTTCGCAAGGAGGGTAAGGCAGGCTCTTCTCTGGCTGTGGAGGTGGACGTCTGGCTGGATGGTGACCTGCTGGATGCCGTGGTTTCCATGGGTGACGAGCTTAGGTTTGTTTTGCTCACTTCCGAAGCCCGGGTAGGGCCGCTTTCCTCGGCCCCTGGCGATGCGGAGCGTTCCCGGCTGGAAGAAGGTGACATGGCCTTGATCGTAACGCCCTCCGAGCAGGAAAAATGCGTCAGGTGCTGGCATTATCGGGAGGATGTGGGATCGGATCCGGAACACCCGGAGATTTGCGGGCGCTGCGTGGAAAACATCTTCGGCGCCGGCGAAACACGGCAGGTTGCCTGAGCCGTTCATTATCATGAGCCAGCGAGAATCATGAACCAGCCTGACGACATGAAAACTTCCGGTTTCCCGCCATACCCCTGGATATGGCTTGGGGTGACTGCGGTCATTATCCTGCTGGACTGGTACACCAAGCAGCTGGCAACCGAAGCCCTGGAACTGTATCGGCCTTACGAGGTGTTTTCGTGGCTGAACATGACACTTGCGCACAACTATGGCGCCGCGTTCAGTTTCTTGAGCGATGCCGGTGGCTGGCAGAGGTGGTTTTTCACCGTACTCGCATCGGCTGTGAGC
>CAJIAU010000168.1_pt1 | contig 18743 bp, 12 predicted proteins | sample 9199171 | NCBI WGS metagenome assembly CAJIAU01 (sample SAMEA7708280, study PRJEB35096) | sediment metagenome | biome: marine neritic benthic zone biome [ENVO:01000025]; feature: sediment [ENVO:00002007]; material: shallow marine sediment [ENVO:03000034] sea grass bed [ENVO_01000059] ...
GCATTTGCAAATCAGAATCCCGAATAACCAAGCAGATGACTAAAACAACAATCAAAAAAGCCATTGAATCCGCCGAGCATCCTATCCTGCTGGAAACTGTTACACAACTGAAACAGGCAGAGGACGAATGGAATCAAAGCGCGATTCTTGGAATAGATACGGAGTTCGTCCGGGAACGCACATACCGCGCCGAACTTGGGCTGGTGCAGGTATCCGACGGGCAGACAGCCTGGCTGTTCGATCCGCTGGCATTGCAAAGTCATGAACCCCTCGTACGGCTCATCAAAAATCCAGGAATTACAAAGATTCTGCACAGTGGAACCGAAGATCTGGAAGTGCTTCTTCACGCCATCGGTTGTTTGCCAGACCCCCTGGTTGACACCCAGATTGCCTGTGCGATGCTGGGACAGTCGCTGCAACTGGGTTATCACCACTCGCTCAAATGGTTGTTTGACGTGGATATAGAAAAGGACCAGACACGCTCAAATTGGTGCAAACGCCCTCTCACCGGTAACCAGCTGCGCTACGCAGCCATGGATGTAGTGCTGTTGCCTGAAATGTATACAACACTTCGTGGCAGACTGGAGGAAGCCGGCCGATGGGGGTGGCTGGAAGAAGACGTCGCCAGGATGCAACGAGTGGCCTCGGAATCCGTCGATCCCGAAAAAGTCTACCAGCGCTTCGCCGGTATCGGGCGGATGGATAACGGCACCTTGCAGATACTGAAATACCTGGCACGGTGGCGCGAAAATGTTGCAATGGAAAGAAACCGGGCCCGGGGATTCGTCATCTCCGACGCTTCGCTGCTGCAGCTTGCCCGATTAAAGCCCGCAAGCAAATCAGAACTCGAGACGGTTGAGGGAATTCACCCGGTTGCCCTGTCCCGCTACGAAAACACTTTGCTTCGACTGATCAAAGAAGCCTCTGCCGATCCCACGCCCGTCGAAAAATTCGAACAGCTGAATGAAAAACAGCGCGCTCAGCTCAAACGAATGCGGGCCACGGTCACAGAACGTTCGGCCGAATTGGGTGTAGACCCCGCCCTGCTGGCATCACGCAGGGAATTGGAGAAGCTGATCAGGGCGCGGTCAGCAGGAACGGAACTCCCGGAGCGTTTTCTCGGTTGGAGAAAGCAGGTAGTCACTGATGAACTCCTGCAGCAACTGGATCAGTAGGCTTCGCAGCTGCCTGTAAGCCGGGTCAGGTTCAGCGTGGTCGTAACCTCCACGGATTCAATTTCAAGGTCGATGTTCATGCAGTCGATCGCGGTAAAGCGGCCACGCCCCCACTCCGTCAACTGGGTCGGATCGTCTTGCAGGAAAATTCCACCACTGGATTGGTAGATGATGACCTCACCCAATCCGTCACGGACCTGTCCCTGTAGTACAAACCAGCGCAAATCGCCTGTTTGTGTATAGGTGTACCAGTAACTTACCACCACGCCATTCTGGTCGAGCACTTCTATCGAGAAGCCCTGGCCGTCTGTAGCCGGGTCATACCATGAACCGTTGAACCGTGAGTCGAATTCAGGATTCAACTGCGACACGATCAAGGCCAGCATTGCATCGACGTTAGGACCGTTGTAGTCGTAGTTATCCGCCGTGGTGACCACGACCAGATCCAGATCAGGCAGAACGAAAATGACCTGGCTGCCCCAACCCGAGGCGAAGTAAACCGGCCACTCACGACCCTGCAGATCGGGCAGGAGAGCAGCCCACCACTGATAACCATGGCCCCAGCCAGGCTCAGGAAAGTAGTCAGAATTTGCGGAATTACTGTAGAGCGTCCAGGAAGCTTCAATCCACGAAGCGTCAAGGATGCGCTCGCCTTTATACTCGCCGCGGTTGAGATAAAGCTCACCGATTTTGACCATGTCACGCGCTTTGAGCCAGAGTGAGAAGCCGAGGCTCACGTCTTCATCAGGATTGGGCCAGTCTGTCAGCCCTTGCCCCATGCCTTCCTCGCTGTAGATTTCCCAGTGGACGCCGGTGATGCCAAGCGGGCCGAACAATTCCTGCTCGGCGAAAGCTTCGGGGCCCAAGCCGGTTGCGACGCGGACCATGCGGCTCATCAGGGTCGAGGCGCCGCTGCTGTAGTTGAATTGTGTTCCTGGGACCGAATCCATCGGGCGTTCGAGCACATAGCGGTACCAGTCATCCGAATTGATCATCTGGGCTACCGGGTTGAGCGGATTACGGTAATCGAACCGGTCTTCTTCCCACTGGATACCGTGGCGCTGCTGCAGCACCTGCTCCACCGTGATCCCCGCCTTGTTCTGCATCGCCCCTTGCGACATATCATAGAGCCCGGAAAAAAACTGCTCCATGTTCTGCTCCAGCGAGATCTTCCCCTGCCGGTGTGCAATGCCGATCAGAGTGGCGCCAATGCTTTTCGTGACTGACTGGACCTGGTGCAGGTCACTTGCCGAAGTACCTCGGAAATATTCTTCGTAGACGATTTCACCATGACGGGAAATGATAACGGACTTGATTTCACCGAAATTACCTTGCTCAATGGCATCACTCAAGTCTTCGAAAGGCTGTGCAGCCAGACCCTGGGACAGCAACAGCGCGAACAGCAGAAGCGCTCTCATTTTAGTTTCCGGCAATTAATACGGATGTTCGCAATTCGGTGACTTCCGCACCAGTGGCGGAAGTCATGCTGACTGCAGATTTTCAGAAAGAATAGTTGAAAATGATCCCGTATGTATTCGGCTTGGTCCAGTCAGCCTGCAACGTCGTGATATCCGGTCGGGAAGCAGGATTGTAAACCCTGGCCCAGTTCAATTGCGGGTCATCTTCGCCGTTGAGGTAATAGAACTGGAGCTCGAAATGCTGCAATGGAGAAGCCCAGATCAGCCTGAAATCCGTTTTCGTGTGTGACCCCTGCCGGATACCTGCCAGATTGATGTCATTGGCGTAATAATCACTGACCCAGCTGGTCTGCAGATACGGTGTGAGAGTGCCGGAGTCCCCGAGTGAAATAACGTAGGAAGTCTGTAATCCCAGCACCCACTCGGGCGTCATGGCCGGCCGCCAGCCATTGAATTGCAGCCTATCGCCTTCAGTGTGCCCGGGAATGTCACCCAGGCCCGCGAGGTTCGCCGCGGTGTAGTTACCGAATTCTGCATTGGTGTAGGCAAGCTGGGTGGCAATCTGCCACTGCCGCATCGGTGACCACTGGATTTCCGCTTCGAAGCCCTTGGCGTCCATCGAGCCCCCGTTGCCGGTGTACTCGGTCGCCTCGGGGGAACCCGGATACGGCATCACCAGGAAAGACTGTGACTGGACGTCCTTGAAATCGTTGTACCAGGCAGCCAGGTTCATCTGCACGTCGCCGTCCGCCAGCGTGGTTTTCAGGCCCAGTTCCCAGGCAGTGAGTTTTTCAGGCTCCCAGGTGGAATTAACGCCCGGCGCCGAATTGACGCCGCCCGCACGATAGCCGGTTGACGCAGAAAAGTAGGTCATCGAACGTGCCGAGAAAGAGTACTGCAAGGCCGCTTTCCACAGCAGGTCATCCCAGCTGTCCTTTTCACCGGTTCTCAGTTTCTTGCCCTGGTCGTTCCAACGCAATCCGCCGGTCACGGCCCAATGGTCATTGAAATCGTAGGAGACCTGGCCGAATACGGCCTGGGTGTCGGTTGAAAACTTGCCATCGACATCCCAGCCGGGCTGCGAGTTATCGCCCTGGAACGTTTCCAGCCAGCCCCAATCCGCGTTCCGGTCGGAAAAGTACAGGCCAACCAGCCAGTTAAAGTGTTTGCCGGGGTGCGAGGTCATGCGCAGCTCGTTGGACCAGCCAGACTGGTCGGTTTCCCAGCCGGAAAACGCACTGGTGCGCGGCAAGCCCTTATCACTGTAGTCGTTGTCGTACAGCTGCTTGCCGTGGAACGAGGTGAAGTTGAACAGCCAGCGCAGGTCGGCAAAACCCATGTCCCAATTCAGGTCCAGGGTATTGACCCAATTTTCATACGTGGTGGTTGAAACGAAGTTGCGTACCACGCTCCATGGGCTGCCATCGGAATCGGGTGAAAACTGGTTTCCGGGCTGAAATCCACCATCGACGTAAGCGCCGACCTGCTGGTAGCCCCACGGCCCCGAACCGGTGCCGTTCTCGTCGTGGTAACGGCTCCAGAACAACAGGTTGAAATCGTCCCTGGGCTGCCACAGCATGCTGACCCGGATCGACTGTACCTTGCGGTCTTTCAGGTCGTCGGCATCCGAACCAATGTAGCCGTTATCGACCCACCCCGACCGGCTTTCCGAGACGCCGGCGATCCGGAAGGCCAGCGTATCGGTGGCGGGCACGTTCAATGTCAGGCGCCAGCGGGTCTTGTCCGGCAGCCCGTTTTCCATTTCGGCGTAGCCGCCGAATCCATCGAATGAGGGCTTGTTGGAAACGACGCTTACGGCGCCGGCATAGGCATGCTGGCCAAAGTTCGTGATCTGCGGGCCGCGCAGGACGTCGATCCGTTCCACGTCAATATACGACCACATACCCTCTGTACTGGTCGCGGTATACACACCGTCCTCGTACATGGCCACGACGTTCGAGGTTTCCGGCCCGATGCTGTTGCTGCGCGCACCTCTCATGCCCAGTCGTACATCGTTACCGGTCTGCCCGAAACGCAGGCCGGGAACCAGGTGTTGAAGTCTCGAGACATCTTCGACGCCGCCCAGCATCAGGTCTTTCCAACCGACGTTGCTGACCGATGCGGGCGTGGTGGTGTCATTCTGCCGGCTGACCCGGAGGGCTGTGCCGGTGGGCTGCCGGGTATCCGAGTCAGCTTCAGCAGGATCAGGTTCAAGCGGATCAGCTTCAATCGGTTCGGCCTCAACCGGCGCAGAATCCGCGAGTTGCGACTCCGCTTCGTTTTCCGGACTTTCGCCCAGCTGCTGCTGTAGTTCGGCGATGGTCTGGTTGGCGTCATCCAGCTTCTTTTCCAGTTCCTGGACCTTTGCCTCGAGTTCCTTTTCCCGGGTGGTGTCTGCGTTTACAGCCTGTGAAAATGCGAACACAAGCAAAACAAAACCTACGGTTAACAGATTTCTGCATTTCATGGGATAACTCTCGGGTATTGGGCGTCAGTGTTTACTCGATTAATTAGAATTTTTTTGTGATACCAACGCCGTAAAATCCGCCGTATGCAACGGGGGTTACAACAAACCCTTTGTAGGGCCGGGTGAAAATCATACTGCTTACTATACCGATGGCTGCCCCGCTTACCACATCTATCGTGTAGTGGTTGTCCGATTCTACCCGGCTCCAGGCGACGAATGTGGCGCCGATATAGGCGGGAACCGCATATTTCCAGCCGTACCGCTGGTGAATGAAAGCAGCACCCTGGAACGCCATGGAGGTGTGCCCGGATGGGAAGGAGTCGTCGTCCTCGCCATTGGGACGGGTTTTGGAAATCGTCTGCTTGAGCGTCCAGGTGACTGCAATATTGGTAAAGAACGATTTGTAGAACTGGTTTCTGCCTTCCTTGTCGTCCAGGTTGAACGTGGTGCCGTAAGCGACCGCGGGGATCAGCACCCTGATTACGCTGCCGGCGGTTTCTTCCGTGTCGGCCGCATTCAGGGGACGGGGATAAGATGCAAGAACCAGGCACAGGAGCAGGGCCGCTGAATAAACGACCCGCACCTGTGCATAATCAAGCATGTCTGAACTCAGGTTTAAAGATACCTCTTATTATAGTTATTCAGATGGGAATTGGACTTCGAGAATGACCTGTTCGTCTTGAAGAATCTCTATCATCTGGCCTCGAGGATCAAAATCCAGCGGTTCCCTGCCCGGCACCTCAGGGTCCCTAAACTTGATTCGGCCGTGGACATCACCATCATGCATTCTGAACGCCTCGATCGTTCCCCGTTCAACGCCGGCGACTTCCAATCCATAGCTCCCCTCTGCAACATCTTCGACCTCTACCGAAAACTCCACGCGGCTGGAATTCATTTCCCACTCTGCCTCACCTTCCGCCCCGGGGAGCACCCCGGTATTTTCCAGTTCGACTTCGATTTCAATGTAATCACCATCTTCCACGCAATCGGGCCCGCCCATACCCATTCCTCTGCCGTGATGAGAATCTGAATCACAGTCGTAGTCGTGACCTCCTTCTCCATGATCGCCGTCACCGCGGCCGTGATGTCCATGGTCATCCTCTTCCATCATGTTATCGAAAGAAGAGAGCACTACTCCCGTATCGTCGTAAACTTCAATACGCTTTCCGCGAGGATCGAAGTTGAGTGGCATGTGACCGTCTTCAGCCGGGCTTGCGTATTTAATCTCCCCGCGCCCTTCGCTAACCATGAAGTCCCCGCGGTTTCTCATGCCAACGTGCAGGTGGTAATTGCCATCCGGCAGATTCTCCACCTTTACCTCGAACTCCATGTGACCCGGAAAATCTTCGTACTGGGCACGCCCTTCGCCGTTGATCCCTTCTCGCGCGGGTTCCAGGGCCAGGTACTGCTCTCCGAACATGCCGTCAATGTGCATGTCGTCGGAAATACCGCCGGTGCAATGGGTGTTCATGATTTCCAGTAGCCGTTCAATCCGGAACGATCCACTTCCCATCTCATCATCAGAAGTATCAAAAGTTACCGCACCGCGGTCACAGCTTTCAAAAACTATGACCATCGTACCGATGCTTTCCACAGAATCGCTGGCAGGATCATTATCCTGCATGAACCCGACATCATCCGATTCAAATAGCTCGAGTTCTATCCGGTTATCCACCAGGTCGCCTGTTCCAACGAACCAGGCGGATTTTCTGTCCGCACCGTAGGTGTACCAGTAGGCCACCGATTTCCGGGAGTCATCAAACTGCTCGACTACCTGGATGGCCAGACCCTGGGCTTCCTGGTCGACCTGGTCCCAGATTCCACTGAAGTGCCGCGTGACGATCATTCCATCCGGATGGCCGTCATGTTCCGATTCATGAGACCACAAATCCGTCGCAAACATTGTCAGCCCCGTCGTCAGGATCAAACACGTAAACCTTTGTATCGATTTCATTTCATATACCTCTCTGGCTACTGACGATCTCACAACGATTCATGAGTCTCGTCAAATATTAAATTCAACTAATATGATAGGTGTCACCCGAAAGACTCACCTGAATCACCTTTAAGCCTCCGCCGTTGCCACAACAGGAAAATCGCCGGGATCAATGCCAGCGTCAGGATGGTGGCGCTGATCATTCCACCGACCATTGGCGCCGCGATTCGGCGCATTACTTCCGACCCGGTTCCGCTGCCCAGCATGATCGGGAGCAAGCCAATCACAATGGAAGCCACCGTCATCATGATTGGGCGCACGCGCATCAGCGCACCCTCCGTGACGGCCGCCGCAAGATCCTGGAATGTGAGAGAGCGTTGTTCCTGTTCGGCCTTGAGTTTTTCACGCGCCAATGCCTGTTTCAGGTAGACCAGCATCACCACGCCGATTTCGATGGCCACGCCTGCCAGTGCAATGAAGCCAACACCCACCGCGACCGACATGTGAAAATCCAGCAGGTACAACAGCCAGATCCCGCCGATCAGGGCGGTGGGCAAGGTCCCCAGGATGATCAGCACTTCCGTCATGTTCCGGAAACTGAGGAACAACAGGATGATGATGGTCACCAGTGTGATGGGAACGACCACGGACAAGCGCTGCCCGGCCCTTTCCATGTATTCGTACTGTCCGGACCAGTTGACGGAGTAACCGGGCGGCAGTTCCAGTTGCTCTGCCACGGCCTTCCGCGCTGCTGCAACATAAGTCCCCAGGTCTACACCCTCGATGTCCACGAATATCCAGCCGTTGGGGCGGGCGTTTTCGCTCTTGATCATGGGCGGGCCGTCTTCAACCCTGATGTCTGCGACCGCCGACAAAGGAATCTGCTGGCCTGACGGGGTGACCACGGCCAGTTCACGCAGTTTTTCGACCGAATCCCGCCGCCCCCGCGGGTACCGCAGGTTGACCGGGTAGCGCTCCAGCCCTTCAAAGGTTTCCGTGACATTCATGCCGCCGATCGCCGTGCGAACAACGTCCTGCACGTCATCGATGTTCAGGCCGTAGCGCGAAGCCTGGTCGCGGAGAATATCCACTGTGACGTACCGCCCACCGGCAACCCTCTCGGAAAAAGCCGAAGCCGTGCCGGATACGTCCTGCAAAATGGCTTCGATATCCTTGCCGATTTGCTGGATCACGCCAAGATCGGGGCCAGCCACCTTGATACCCACCGGCGTCTTGATCCCGGTGGCCAGCATGTCAATGCGGGTTTTGATCGGCCAGACCCAGGCGTTGGTCAGGCCCGGTAACTGCACGCGCTGGTTCAGTTCTTCCTTGATGTCCTCGATGGTCATCCCCTCTCGCCACTCCTCCTCGGGCTTCAACTGGATCAACGTTTCGATCATGGTCAGCGGCGCCGGGTCGGTAGCGGTTTCGGCTCGCCCAATTTTTCCGAACACGCTTTTCACTTCGGGAACCGTCAGGATGAGTTTGTCAGTCTGTTGCAGCAATTCCTGCGCCTTGCCGATGGATATTCCCGGAAACGTCGTGGGCATGTACATCAGGTCGCCTTCGTTGAGGTCGGGCATGAACTCTGAGCCAAGCTTGTTCACCGGCCAGAAGCCGATTATCGCCAGTACGAAGGTCAGCATGACCACGCGCCAGGGGTGCCCGGTGATCTGGGTAACCAGCGGACGGTATAACCACACCAACAGGCGATTGACGGGGTTGCGGTGTTCCGCGACCAGCTTGCCGCGGATGAAATAGCCCATCAGCACGGGTACCAGGGTTATGGACAAGCCCGCAGCGGCCGCCATGGCGTAAGTCTTCGTGAATGCCAGCGGCGCAAACAAGCGGCCTTCCTGCGCCTGCAGGGTAAATACCGGCAGGAAGCTCAGCGTGATGATCAACAACGAGAAAAACAGCGGCGGCCCCACCTCGACAGCCGCCTCGGTGACCACCGACCAGTGCGAGCGGGAGTCATAGGAAGCCCGTTCCATTTTCTTGTGCAGCGTTTCGATCATCACGATCGCCGCATCGACCATTGTTCCAATGGCAATCGCGATGCCGCCCAGCGACATGATGTTGGCATTGAGTCCCTGCGCATACATCACCAGGAACGCGGCAAGGATTCCCAGCGGCAGGCTGATGATCACCACCAGGGACGAGCGCAGATGAAACAGGAAAACCAGGCACACCAGGGCAACCACCAGGAACTCCTGCAGCAACTTGTCTTGCAGGTTATCGACCGCCCGGTCGATCAGCGCGGAACGGTCGTAGGTCTCGATAATCTCGACTCCTTCGGGCAGGCTTCTTCGCAGTTCAGCCAGTTTGTCCTTTACTCCGGCGATGGTTTTTCGTGCATTTTCCCCATAGCGCATGACGATGATGCCGCCCACCACTTCTCCCTCGCCATCCAGTTCGGCAATGCCGCGGCGCATTTGCGGTCCCAGCCGGATATCAGCCACGTCCTCCAGCCTGATCGGGGTGCCTTTTTCGTTCATCCCAAGCGGTATTGCGGCCAGGTCCTCTTTCGATTTCAGGTAGCCGGTGGCGCGGATCATGTATTCGGCCTCACCCATTTCGATGACCGAACCTCCGACCTCTCGATTGCCACGTTGGATGGCTGACCGGACTTTTGACAGTGGCAAGCCGTAAGCCCGCAAGGCATCCGGATTCAGCACTACCTGGTACTGCCGGACCATGCCGCCCACAGTCGCCACCTCGGCGACGCCGTGAACGGTTTGCAGTTCGTACTTCAGGAACCAGTCCTGGATGGACCTCAATTGCGCCAGGTCGTGCTGACCAGTACGGTCTTGCAGCGCATACTCGTAAATCCACCCAACACCGGTTGCGTCCGGCCCGAGCGCCGGCTTGGCCATCGGCGGTAACTGACCGGAAACCTGGTTGAGGTACTCCAGGACGCGAGATCTTGCCCAGTAAAGATCCGTTCCATCTTCGAAAATCACGTACACATAGGAATCCCCGAAGAACGAGTAACCCCGCACGGTTTCAGCGCCCGGCACCGACAGCATCGCGGTCGTCAGCGGATAAGTCACCTGGTCCTCGACCACCTGGGGCGCCTGGCCCGGGAATGGCGTCTTGATGATGACCTGGACGTCGGACAGGTCAGGTATCGCATCGACCGGCGTATTGACCATCACCCAGGTGCCACTTGCGCCAAGAATGACGCTCAGCAAGACCACCAGGAACCGGTTAGAAACCGACCAGCGGATGACTGATTCAATCATGATCATGATCTCCGCTGTTAACCGGCACTTCTGACATTTCGTCGGTGTCACCGGAGAAAATTCGTTCGATGACATACTCGCCGGCCTGTTCCTGCACCAGGGCAAAACGAATACCCTGTCCGGCCTCGACCCCTGACAGATCAACTGAAGGCTTCACATCGAACACCATGGTCATGCTGGGCCAACCGAGCGCGTCTATGGGGCCGTGTGAGACCCGGATGCGGCGTTCTCCCGTATCTACGCCATCCACCCAGCCACTGGCGAACACGGAGCCAAGATCTCGCTGCTTCGGTATCTCATCGACCGATTCCAGTCGCTTGATACTCCCGGCCAGGCTGGCTTCGGAGTCGATCAGGAACTGGGCCGAAGTGACGACCTCATCGTTTTCGGAGATACCCGCAAGAATTTCAATGAACTCACCCGACTCCAGGCCAGTCATTACTTCACGGACCTCGAATCTGCCATCGCCCATCGCAACGACCAGCCGGTCCCTGCCCGGCGCCGGGATCAGCGCTTCGCGCGGCACGCTCAGCGCATTGGGCTTCAAGTGACCATAAATCGAAACCCTGGAGTACATGTTGGGCTTGAGCTGTTCTCCGGGATTATCGAACCTTAGCCGGACCTTGAGGGTGCGGGTGGCCGGATCCAGCACCGGGTAAATGTAGTCCACCTGCCCGCTGAACTCCATGCCAGGGAGGTACTCAAGCCTGGCTTCGGCTGCCTGTCCTTCCGCGACCCAACTGGCTTGCGACTCAAAAACCTGTGCCAGCAGCCAGACGCTGGAGAGATCCGCCAGGCTGATGATCGGCGTGTTGGTCTGAACATACATCCCTTCCCTGACCCCGAGAGAAGCGACGATGCCATCCTGAGGCGCCACGACCTTGATGTTATCGGAAGCCGACCCTCGTTTCTCGAGTTCGCTGATCTCCGAAGCAATCATGCCCAGGGCACGAAGTTTTTCCCTGGCCCCTTCCTGCAACCTCGTTCCACCGCGCTGAATCGTCTGCAGGTACTCTTTTTGAGCATTGACCAGTTCGGGCGAATAGAATTCGAACAACAGGTCTCCCTTGGCTACCCTTTCGCCTTCGGCATCGACTCTCAGATTGACGATCCAGCCTGGCACCCGGGTATTGATGTGGCTGATCCGGGTTTCGTCGAATCCGACATATCCAGTCGCCTCGATGCGGCGCCACAGTGGCCGGACCTTGGCGTTTTCGGTCCTGACGCCCAGGTTGTTTTCAACGGCCGCGTTGATGGTCACGAAATCTTCACCCGACGCATCTTCTTCATACACCGGCACCAGGTCCATACCCATCGGTGACTTTCCCGGCTTGTCGCGTCTGAAGTTCGGGTCCATGGGTGCGACCCAGTAAAGGATTTTCTTCTCCTGTGAGCTTTCTTCCGCCGCCGGGGTCTCGCCGGGAGCCATGGTGTAAATCATTGGCCCAATGACCACGCCAGCCACGAACGCCGAAAGTACCAGTATGACCAAGATGATTCTGCCATTCATTCTTATTCTCCTTCCAGGTAGAGCAGGCGCACTCTTGTTTTGAGCACTTCGGCCTGCAGGCTTGCGTGTTCCAGCTGCAGGTTGAATTCCGTGATTCGTGTTCGGAGCAGCGTTGTAAGATCAGCGAGGGAAGACTGGTAGGCATCCAGTGAAGCGCTGGAGCTGAACGCGGCTTCGGGCAGCAGAGATCGTTCAAACAGCTCGATTCGCTCCTGCTGTTTAAGCCAGGTTGAACTGTGGAAATCGACCTCGCTGCTCATGCGCCGCAGCAGGTCGTCCCGCGTGAACATCGCGGCGCTCGACTCGGCAATCTGCGCGGCCACGACCCGGTCCTGGCGATTCTTGTGGAATATGGGAACGTCCATCACCACCATGAAAGTCATCAAATCAGTCCGCGAACTGCCATCGGGGTTGGTCCCCCCACGCCCGCCGTAAGTAACATCCAGCGCAAATTCCGGCTTGTATTTCTGCTTGGCCAGCTCCACGCCTGTTTCCGCGGCTGAAATGCTTTTCTGCAGCGCCTGTATCCGCGGATGAATCAGCAGGTTTTCCTTGATGGCGTCGACCGACGCCCCGGAGTCCAGGGGAGGCCAGGTTTCCTCCAGGTCGCGGTAAGCTGCTTCACCAATCCACATGGCCAGGCGGGCACGAGCCTGTTGCTCGTTCTGTGCAATGCGCGTAGCCCTGTCCTCGACCTTCGCCAGTTCCACCGCCGCCTGCAGCACGTCCTGCTGCTGTACCCTGCCAGTGGCGTAATATTGCTGGGTGATTTCCGCCAGATCCGTAAACGCACCAATGGCATCGGCATTGATTCGGGCCAGCTTTTTTTGCTTTGCAACCTCGAGGAACTGCTCACGCACCGCCAGCAGAACCTGGAGTTCCTTGTCGCGAGCCAACTCGTCGAGACCTTGTGATTTCAGGCCAATCTGCTCGGAACGTAAAGCGCGTGAACTGCCCCGCGGAAATTTCTGGACCAGGCCAAGCTGAACCTGGGTCATGGCTTCCTGTCCCAGGTTGAACGTATCCATCGGCAACGAAACCAATCCCATCTTCAGCAAGGGATCCGGAAGCTGATCCGCCGCCACCGACAGTTCATCCAGCGCCTGCTGGCTGGCCCGGACGGACTGGACGCCGGGGTCTGAAGACAGGGCCAGGTTTTCCACGGCCGCCAGGCTCAGCGCAGAGGCCTGGCTGTTAAAACTGAAAACGATGCCGGCAATTACCAGGGTTGCCGCGAATAACCGGCGTGACCTGGTGCGAGTGTGCATCCATAACATGACTTTCTCCAATATCCTGCAAACGCCGTGTGGCGTTTTTCAAATCAAAAACAGCAATAAGCCCGGACCGGGAAAACCGGAACCAGGACCTGTTCAGATCAGGCGATTGGAGGTCGGAACGGTGGTGAGGAGTGACTGGGCAGTATGACGCCCGTTGAAGATACGCTGAAAACCGGATGGCTCCAGAAAGAGATGACCCGGGGAATAACCGGGACGGCGGAAACACTGACAAAGCACATGCCGCAATGCACACCGGCTCCACAGTTATCCTGGGAGTCTGCCTCTTCGGTATCACAGCAGTCGTGCCCATCGGAGCCGGATTGTTCCGTTTGCTGGGTGGTTTCCTGGCTCTTGTCCATGTCCATATCACAGGCGCCAACCTGCAAGGGCTGGGCGCTGATCGCCAGGACAAGAACAAGAATCAGTAATTTCATACGCTACAAAGTAATTGAAAATTCGTTTAATTTCCAGCTTTTAGATCAGATTATTGTGAATTCGCCGAACCGGATTCGCTTTCCAGCGGAAGGCTGGCCGCCTCGCAGACATGATCGGGCACGCCGATCAGCTTGACCAACTCCACGGAGTTTTCCACTGCCTGGCCGCTGCTGCGCTCATCCAGGCTGATGTCTGCCACCGCGTTGTTGCAGTCCAGGAATCTCAGGCTGACGTAGCCGGCCTGGTTCACGTCATCCGGATCAGCGGCATCGATCGGTGACAGGTTGGTGAAGTCTCCACCGGCGGTCTGCAGCATATCGATCACCATGGCCTGGTCCGACCGCCAGCGATCAAAATCCACGTTGCCGGCATAAAAATTTGCCAGGCCGAAATCGTCGTACGTGTAAAAAGCGACGAATACGGTTTTGCGGGTGCCCTTTTCAGCAGGGAATTCGCCGATATCGACACTGAAGCCATGCCCGTCGTGGCCGGAGGGAAGCCACATGCCGTTGTAACGGTAGTCGATGATATTGTCCCCCGGCTGGGTCTGAATGGCCTCGTCGAAGGCGTAGTAGCGGTTGCCTCTTTTGTCCATCCACATACGCTCCCGATTAGCGTCATAGGAAGAGGTGCCGGGATGGATCACGTAGCCGCTGAGCGCAACGTCCTGCAAGCCGTGGTAAGAGCCATCCTTCATCAGGGCGAAATGAAGGTGTGGCCCGGCGGAATGACCACCCTGGCAAATCGCCTGTTCTTCATTGTCGGCGTAGATGCCCATCGCCTGTCCCGCAAACACCTGTTGACCGCTACTGACAGTCAGCTGGTCCAGGTGGTAATAGCGCGTCGCCCAACCACTGTCGTGACGCACCGTGACAAAGCAACTCGAGTGGACAGTGACCACACCGTCATGGGCGGCGGCAACAAAATAATTACTGGTATCGGCACCCCATCTCTCGCTCCAGTTGGAAGAAAAATCAATCGAGGACATCGGCGATCCGTCGTTGTCCCCGGTCCAGGTATGCACGCCGTTGAACTCCCAGGCCTGGGCGCGCACGAACGGCAGGTCCAGTGCAGGTGGCGAGTCGCTTGCCACGTGCAGAAAATGGGTGATGCCCGATGCGGAGGTTTCCTCCCGGCTGTCTTCCAGCAGTTGATCCAGCTGATTGGCAGGCAGGGACAGTGCCTTGCCCACACCGGACAAATCATCCTGTTCTCCCAGGATTCGTGCAGTTTTGCGCACGGTTTTCACCGACACATCCGGAGAGGCAGTGGCTCTCAATAAATGAAGCACCAAAATTGGGTTCACGTTGTAGTATGCAGACCAGTGGCTCACTGCTTCCGCGGCCCCATCCCAATCGGGGTGATTCTTCCGAATATGAGCTATGGCATCGAACCCTGAGAACCGGCCGTCCATCACGATCAACGATCTGTCGGCCGCACCTTTGGCAAAAGCAGGTCCGGCCATCAGCATGGTCAGAATGGCAAAGGCGCACATGGCTTGGAATCTGGTCATGCTTCGATTATTCCACAGTTGGTTCGCCCGCTGGCTTCCGGCGACAAAATTCTGATAGCGAAAGCAAATTTATTTAGAATATGGGTGAAGACCGGATAAATCCCCAGTATCATGCAAAACCCGACGCCCTCGTAGCTCAGCTGGATAGAGCAATCGCCTCCTAAGCGATAGGTCAAATATCTAAACTTCTGTTTTTTCGATATTTTATCCATACACTACTCTTCACCAACACTTCACCAAGTGTTTGATTCTATTAATTGGTGTTAGTATGTTTTCACCAAATCTTCACCAAAGGCAGCAGGCGTTGTATGGCTTACCGTTCACAAAAAACCGTACTTGAAGGGGCAATTGAGATATACAAAAGAGACGCTGAAGGCGGTCAGCACTCTTCAGATAACTGGTATGCAAAGTTGAGGGTTCCCGATGTTGGTACTTTGCGCAGGTCCCTAAAAACCAGTATCGAAAGTGAGGCAATCACGAAATCACAGAAACTTTACTTTGATTCCTGCCAAAGGGTTGCCCAAGGACTATCTCTGTCACCCAAATCGTTCACCAAAGTTGCCAAGCAATTTCTTACTTATTTTGAACAACAGGTTGAAGTATGGAAGACACTGGATGAACTGGGCAAAGCCAATATGAAGGGTGTTAGCGAGAACAGTTTGAAGAACACAAGACCGATTGTGGAGAAGTACTTGATTCCATTTTTCGGGGAAAAGAACATTCAAGAAATATATGAGAACGACATACAGGACTACAAACACTTCAGGCTGGGCTATTGGACAGGTGAGGAACAGAAGAAGATAAAGACCATCACATATGAGCGGTCAGGCCGAAAAATCACTCGACCAAAGCGTCCCTCAGAAAAATCCGTTCCCTCATACAGCACCATCAACAAAGAACTGACGGCGCTAAAAAAGGTATTCAGTTATGCGCGTGAAACACGATTGATTTCAGATCAAGATGTTCCACTTATGCAGCGCCTAACAAAGCCCCCTGAATACGACGAAAAGCGGGAACGCCCTTCGTTCACGGATGAAGAGTACACGCTGCTTGTAAATTCGATTAGACAAACACTTCAGCAACAGAAAAACCCAAAACACGGACTTGCCCACTTCCGACTTTATCTTTATGTGCAGCTTCTCAGTTTCACCGGAATGCGCGTTACTGAAGCCAAAAGACTGCGATTCAAGGACATTGAGAAAAGAAATCCGGGCAAGTCTAAGGAACATCTGGTTCTGAAAGTACGCGGCAAAAGCAAGAGACGCGATCTGGTCCCCTTCCCCCCTATTTCCATCGTGATTGAACAATTCAAATACCTACATTCGCTGACATCAAAGAAGCACTTTTGGGTTTTTGATGAAAACACGTACTTGTTGACAGATGAGCGCGGGAACCGCATTAACTCGTTAAGCACTGCGCTAACTAATGCACTGAAGAAATGTGGGCTTCTGTATGCAGAAAATGGCGCGAGGAGAAGCGCTAGTAGCTTCAGGTCTTTCTACATTACGTCCGCACTCAACAGCGGGAAAATGACGGACAATCAATTGGCAAGGAATTGTGGAACTAGCGCTGCCGTGATTGAGAAACACTATAACCGCATGAGTCCTTCAAACTTTCCGGATAAGTTCGATTTTTGGAGTGCGGCTACGGATACCTACTTCGATCACATGGTTGAAAACATTGAAAAGAAGATTCCCAAGCTTGCTGAGGATGGGGTAAAGCTCACTGTTTCAAAGGTAAAATTTCCCCAGAGATGACATCCAGCGTATTCACATCACGCTCTCAGGAAAGTACCCCGGATTTACCCCCTATGGTCTGTAGGCAAACGGAAAATATCCAAAACTTGAATTTTGACCTTAAGGGTTCAGAAACAGGATTCTCCTTCCAGCCACCCAAACCATTTCTCTTCATCCCTCTCAGCCTCTTTTTGAATATTGATTAAGACCTTCAAGTGGATGTCCTCCAGATGTAGTTGGAAGAATTCCTTCATCGACAGACTGTCATCCACCGTTGTAAAAAAGACGAGGACAAGACGGTCATCACCACCAAACCTGCACCACGCCGTCACGACATGTTCCGGCACTTCTTGTTCCATCACTTTTAGCGGCAAGACTAAATGCGGCTCAGGCCAGTCCGACCAGCTACGCTGAATTTTTAGCAACGGAGCCGCTACAAGTTCGTCGGTAGATTGCTTAAAACCATCCGCTGCAAGTTTGGGGTCGCGTGAGGGTTCAACTAAGAATGATTCGATTGTTACCTCTAAGCCGTCTGGAAGCGTTACTGTTGTGATTGGTTGTGGTTGTTTGGTCATTGTTGCAATCTCCTGTTCTGGGGCCGTCCAGAGCGTTCTGGACAGGCTTCACAAGAGTATTTATCAATGAAGTAGGAATTGGATATTAGCCGGTGTCCTTCCTAATCCGTTCCAACGCTCAAGTTTGATTTGAAAACTTCAATGAAGTCCTCAAATCGGTCTCCAACAGTGCTCAGCGACAAAGATGGCTCCTTCATTGCCGACTGTTCATCCGTTAAGAATCCAGATGCAGCAAGTGCATTCGCCCAATTCCGGAACCTTTGCCTGACATCACCTGAATCCGCTGTACTTGTGAAGTGGTATTCGCGACCCAGAATTAGCAAACGGGCCTCATCCTTGTAGTCATCAAGCGGTATAACTTCAGGGTGATCCTTTATGTAAGTTTGGAGGAACTCCTCTTGGCTCACCTCTTCAGGATTTAGACGAACTATAGATTTTTCACCTATGGTTACAAGAATCATGTTTGTACCCCAGACACTATAGGATGCTTCCTGTTGAACGCTCTGGCTGACAATCACGACAATAAATCACATCCATTGCGAGTTAAAAATTTCTTCAAGCTGACTCCTCAAAGTAGAACATACTCACGCCAGCCGTTATCTGACCCGGCAGCGGCACGTTGTCTTCAACTTCAGCCATTATGGATTTGCACTCAATATCAGACTGCTCCAGAAAATCATGTAAAACCTGCCGGAACTCTTCTTGTCGTTTGGGTGATAACTGATGGGTGAAAGAGCTTCGCTGGAATAGTTTCTCTCTTCCCACATGTGTACGATTAAGGTTTGTATTGACTGTAGAGAATAACGAGGCGGCAGTTGAAAAACCTACATCTAGCATTCCCGCCTCATCATCAGTTAAAAATGGATAGTAGGTATCAGTCAAAAGGCTGACTTGTCGAGCTTCCTGATCCACTTCAATTGATCCGGCAGATACCAGTCGCTGAATGATGGACTGAATCGTCAAACCTCTGCTTCCAATGGCACGGGAAACCAGTTCATGAATACTGCGTTTGCCCGGATCAAGACCGAGCACCATGGGACGGCCCATGTCATAATCAAAGAACCGGGGGTCACTCATCCAGACGGAAAGTATTCGGGTTTCCGGGGTCATTTCCTTGAGGAAAGTGTGGTTCTCATGCACTGGTTGCGCATACGACTCGCTGTTCTTTAATTTGCTCAATGTTCGAGTATCGATTCCCGTCAATAATGATAATTGTGACAACGAAACTTTCTTGCCCGGAAATTCATTAGTGTGCCGAGCCTCCGCCTCTTGGATATAGATCGTGCGGATCATCTCCGTCAGTCGGATCAAGGACAGTCGGCCTACCAAAAGACGAATCAGCTTACGCAATACGTGTTCCAGTGAACGGACTAGAACGGCTCCACCAGTGAGCTGCTGAGGTTCAGGATTGTGCATAGTTTTCTCGTTGTAAGGTATGAGATTAAAACGTCTCGGA
>CAJIAU010000253.1_pt1 | contig 18257 bp, 12 predicted proteins | sample 9199171 | NCBI WGS metagenome assembly CAJIAU01 (sample SAMEA7708280, study PRJEB35096) | sediment metagenome | biome: marine neritic benthic zone biome [ENVO:01000025]; feature: sediment [ENVO:00002007]; material: shallow marine sediment [ENVO:03000034] sea grass bed [ENVO_01000059] ...
CTGTATTTTTACTATTTCCTGTTGGTTTTCGTGGTGTATTTCCTGTTCCATGTCGATTACAACTTCCTGTTCATGGGGGTTCGCGTATTCCGTCCGGATCTGTTGATCCTGTTGTGCATGTATGCGCCGCTATTCTTCATTTTTTTCCTGTCCAATTCGCTCAGGGTCAACGGCGCCATGCGGGTGGAAGGTGACCCGGAATGGAGGAGCATGCTGCTCGCAGGCATCGCGAATTCATTGGGCCTGTTCCTGATCGTGCTGGTCCAATACTTTACGTTTGCGGTAACCGGAACCGTGTACTGGACCGATGGCTGGCTTTACGTGAACCTGTTGTTCGCTGTGGTTCCCATGATGTTCGTGCTGCCGTACTTCAACCGGTATTTCTTCCGGGTGACCGGCCGGATCTACCTGGGGCCGATGGTGACCTGCCTGATTTTCATCATGGTGTTGATTTCGAACACGGTGTTTTACCTGCCGCTTTGACGGTTTCCAGCGCTTTCAGGCAGCGCTCTCTTGTTGCCTGCAGGGAGTCCAGCAAAGGCAGGATCTCAGCTTCGTTCCTGCGCCATTTTTCCGGGTCGGGCGGCGTGTGGGTGAGGCGGGAATGGGGCAGGCTTCCGCTGATGCGCTGGTGCAGGCGCGTGTCCACTTCAAGGTCCGCGAATTCACAAATCCGTTGGATCAATGTCTCCGGTGTACTGACCATCTCCTCATAGGTGCAGGCGGTCCAGCGGTTATTCGGCAGTTTTTCGAGGTCATCGAGAATGATCCGGTTGACCGATTCCCACTGGAAAGCACAGATTTCAGCCAACGGGTGACCGCTCATTTTTGAATACCCGGGAGGTAGTAACAGGGACCAGACCGGCCCCCTCCAGCCGCGCAGTCTCGGGTAAGTTACCCAGCGTCCGGACTTCCAAGCCTCCATCATACTGCTGATGCTCGGCGCCGGTTCGCGGTAAAGATAGACATAGACCGCCCCTGGAAAGACCCGCTCAAGAAAAGGCTGGCGCAGAGCATTCTTGGGCGTCTTTTCCAGGAAGCGGAGGTTTTTTGGCGGCGCTTGGCGATTGATGACGTGCCCGTCCCGGTCGCGCAGCCCCCTTTTAAACCGCCGGTGAAGCGCTTCCACGATATGCTCCGTGGCGTGCCTTGCCTCCAGCCGGTTGGAATCGACACGGCCGGACATCGGGTTCAGCGGCCGGATTCCCTCGATGTAATGGTGGCTTTCACCACCCACGGTCCAGACATCCGGCGCCTCGGCCAGGGTCTCGAACAACAACGTGCTGCCCGAACGCGGGGCGGCCAGCACGATGATGGGCCGGTCAAACAATGTCTTTTGGCAGCTCTTTTTCCGCGGGGAACCAGGGTGACTTGACGACAGCTGCCCTGGCCTCGCCGCCGGGGATGCCCAGTGTCAGGCGGGAGCCGATTCCGGTAAGTTCTGCGGGCACATTGGCAAAACCGATATTCTTCTCCAGCCTGGGAGACCAGACACAACGGCTGACATGGCCAATTTTCTCCCCGGAAATGCCGTCCGGTCCCCAGACTGGCCAGAACGACTCGTTGTGGCTGATGGGATCACAGTCGATTTCAATGCCGACCAGGCGCCGGTGATTACCCCTGGCATGGATCTCACGGAGTGCTTCCTTGCCGATGAATTCAGCCTTCTTGTCGAGATTGACCAGGCGCCCGAGACCGAGCGTGTACGGATTGTCTTCGCGCCTGATGTCGGAGTAAAAGGACAGCAGGGCGCCTTCGATGCTGCGGATGGTGTTGGGGGCGGCCGGAACGATGTTGTAATCTTCGCCGGCCTTCATGATGGCCTCCCACAACTCGTTGCCGTGGATGTGGTCCTTCAGGTAAAACTCGTAGCCGAGTTCACCGCTCCAGCCGGTGCGGCTGACCGCCATCTCGAGCCCGTTGAGTTCCGTTTCAATGACATCGTAATACCCCATGTCCAGGGCTTTCTGACCCAGCAAACGGTATGCAACATGCGGTGATTTTGGACCCTGCAGTTGTAACGGGCAGATATCCCCCTCCTCCACGTTGACGTTCATGCCGGTCATCGCGGCCACACCCTGCGCCCACAGCACGACGTCCCCGTCACCCGGTGACAGCCAGTACTCGTTTTCATGCATGTGCATCAAAACGGCGTCATTCACGATGCCACCCTGTTCGTCAGTGAGTAGCACGTACAGGCAGCGGTGCGATGGGCAGTTGCTGAGGTCACGCGGTGTCAGCATTTCCATGAAGGGCTTGGCGTCCGGGCCGCTGATGCGTATCTGGCGCTGACAGGAGACGTCCCACAGGGTTACATCCCTGACCAGGTGCCAGTACTCGTCGACCGGGTCGCCGTAATGCGTTGGCATATACATGTGGTTGTATATGGTGAACGCCTTGGCGCCGTAGCGCATGGTGGCATCGAAATAGGGTGATTTGCGGACCCGTGGATTGATACTGATCATCGGGCTCTGGGTAGGTGTGCTGTGATTTTTCTCCAGGTTCAATCCGACTCTCCATATTGCTCAAGGCTCCACCGGGGTTCACAGGCGGGGCTTGTTATTTCTTCGTTTTTTCAAAAGTCCGCCAATGATAAACTTCCGCGTATGCAATTTACAGTATCAGCACGCGGAAAACCTGCTGCCCTGCCCATTCAGCAGTTCATCAAGAAAAACTACAGCGAGTACCCGCTGGAGCAGATCGACAGCTTTTTCGGCTTCACGGAACAGAGCACGCTCTACGGCGGCAGGTTCTTCGCCTCGACCGAGCTCAGCCGTTACGATGTCCGGTCTTTGTACCAGATGAATATCAACGTCCGTCTGCCGCTGACCAATCACGTCGCGACCTCCGAGGAGTACGAGGAAAACCAGGCGTTTCTGGAAAAGTATCACCGGCCGGGTAATTCCCTGATCATTACCAATGACGACCTGGCGAAGTGGATCAGGGTTGATTTTCCGGATTACAAGCTTGAAGCCAGTGTCATCAAGAACATCAACACGCTGAAAAAAGTGGATGATGCGTTTGAGCTCTATGACACGGTCATCCTGCCGATGGCTTCAAATGACGACGTGCCTTTTCTGAAGGCCATCGACAACAAGAAACACATTACGCTGTTCGCCAATGCAGGTTGTGCCTATACCTGTCCGTCGAAAATCTGTTATCCGAGTATTTCGAAGGCGAACAAGACGGGCGATGACACGCTGTTCAAGTGCTCCCAGAAACTGAAGGAGCGAAATACCATAGGAATGTACGATTTCGACCTGGATTACCTGCAATCCCTGGGTTTCGAACGATTCAAACTGCTGAGACCCCGCAGGGGCGGCCAAACCGGGTATTGAAACGCATGGCGACACAGATTCTGGACAAGGAAGAGAGTATTCACGCGGCGCTCAAGGCCCTGAAAAATCACCGGCCGCTCAGGGCCGAGGAAATCTGTCGTGATTACCTGGCGTTGAAACCGGGCTGCGCCGATCACCTGCGCCTGCTGGGGCTTGCCCTGCAGAAACAGGACCGGCTGGAAGAGGCCGAAAAGCAACTGCGGTTTGCCTTGTCGCTGAAACCCAATTTTCCACAGTTGCATGAAAACCTGGGCAGCGTGCTTGCCCTGCAAGGCCAGTTTGAAGAGGCCATCGAATGCCTGGAAAAATCTATCCAGCTGGATCCCACGCAGGCCATGGCCCACAAGAAGCTGGCCGAGGCTCTGGCGATGGTTGGCAGGGGTGAAGACGCAGACAAAGAATTCCAGGACTATTTCGAAAAGCGGCCCGAGGATGGCCAAATTGCCAAAGGCGCTAACCTGCTCAAGGCCGGGCAAATCGACGAGGCTGTGGAGATCTTTCAGGACCTGCTGCGCAAGAACCCGAACAACGTGAATGCCATGCGGTTCCTGGCGTTGGCATACTGGGAGGAAAAAGAGCAGCTGGATGATGCTGAAGCTCTGCTCCGCCGGGTGGTGGAGATCGCTCCTGATTTTACCGTCGGCTGGCTGACCCTGGGCATGGTGCTGGTGGAGCGCACCAAGGTGATCGATGCCATCGAAGCCTACCAGCATGCGACCCGGCTGGAACCAAACAATCCGGCAGGCTGGGGCGGGCTGGGCAATGCCTACGCCGTCGCCAACTACCAGGACAAGGGCGCCGAGGCTTATGCGCGCGCCGTCAGCCTGAATCCCGACGCGCCCAACCTGCAGATGGGTTATGCCCATATCCTGAAAACCCTGGGGGACCAGGAGGGCTCGCTGAGAGCCTACCGGGCGGCCATCGCATCCAAGCCTGATTTCGGGGAAGTGTACTGGAGTATGGCCAACCTGAAGATCTTCAATTTCGAGGAAGAAGAGGTCAGCGCCATGGAGCACCAGCTGGAAAACGAGGAGCTCGATGACAGCGCCGAGGTGCATTTCCGCTTTGCACTGGGTAAAGCCTACGAAGACAAGAAGAACTACGACCGTGCCTGGCACTATTACCACAGCGGCAACCAGAAACAGCGCATGCTGATTTCCCACGATGCGGTCGAAATGCAGACCCGGCAGAACGACATCATCGACGTGTTCAGCAGGGAATTCATTGACGAGCACGAAGGCAGCGGTTTCGACGCGCCGGATCCGATCCTGATCGTGGGCCTGCCACGATCCGGTTCGACCCTGGTGGAGCAGATCCTTGCCAGCCATAGCCTGGTGGAAGGAACGTCGGAATTACCCAACCTGGCCCGGATCGCCAATTCCGTGGGCCGTTACCGATCGGACGGAAAAGTGTTTCCTGAATCCTTGAAGGATTTAAAGAACCGGGATTGGCGAGCCTATGGTAAGCAGTACATCGATGAAACCCGCCGGCACCGGGAGGAGGGCATACCCTTCTTCACCGACAAAATGCCGAACAATTTCTCCTTGATCGGGTTTTTGCACCTGGTACTGCCCAATGCGAAAGTGATAAACACGCGGCGCCACCCTTATGACAGTTGCCTGGGGGCCTACAAACAGCTGTTCGGCAAGGGCCAGAACTTCACCTACGACATGTACGACCTGGCCGACTACTACAACCAATACCACAAAACCGTTTCTCACTGGCACGAAGTCCTGCCCGGGAAAATCCTGGACGTGCACTACGAGGAAACGGTGACGGACCTGGAAGGCCAGGTACGGCGGATTCTGGAGCACTGCGGCTTGCCTTTCGAGGAGCAATGCACACGCTACTGGGAGACCGACCGGGCGGTGCGTACCGCCAGTTCGGAGCAGGTCCGGCAGCCGATATACACGGGGGCGCTCGGCAAATGGCGGCGCTACGAAGCGCACCTCGGTCTTTGGAGGGAACAACTGGGCGATATCGTCTCCGAACTGCCCGAGGTGGTCGTCAACGCCGGACGCTAGAACTGCCAGGTAAAGCTGCCCGTCAGTGCGGCCAGAGCATGATGTCGTTGACGGCCTCGCGCTGATTCCTGGTGAACCGCACGGTCAGCAGCTTGCGGTTTTCCTTCAGGTCGTACAGGCTGATGCCGGCGGGCGTGCTGCCGCCGACCGCGACCGTTCCTGAAAGCAAGCAAAGCCCCCTGGCGTAACCCCGTTTCAGCATCCGGACCTCGTCCGGGTCATGGGGCTCGTGGTCCGACGCCTCGAAGTACGGCACTGCCAGCGCCCGGTCCTCTTTTCCGTCATCGTCGCCCGAGTAGCGCAACACGCCCGCCCGGCTGTCATTGAGCAGTACGCCATTGCGGAATACCCGGGCATCCTGGGAACCTTTCGGCGTTTCGGCCAGCATCTGGATTTTCGATCCGTTGAAATGCAGCAGGCCGCCGGTTTTCATACCACTGATGTACAGGCCGCCTTCACTGCAACGCACACTCCTGAACTGGAGCTTGTTGACCGCGACAGGGCCCTCGTCGCCGGCCGGATCGAAGGCCACCGGCCGGAATTGAAAATGCTGCGCCCGGATGTGCATGGCCCAGTGGAATTTTTTTTCGTCCAGGTCGAATGCGAGGATGCAATCATTACCTGAGCAGGCGATGAAGAGTTCGCGCTGGTGAATGCTGATGCCCTGGCAATTGGCGAGATACGGATTTTGCCAGGAGCCCCGCTGTTTGAAATGGGTGTCATAGGCCAGCAGGCGGTTTCCGGCAGCGATATACAGCGTGTCCTCATCCAGCGCCATTCCGCGCAGACCACGCCCGCCCTCTTCGCCGAACCACTCGATGTTCGGGAAGTCGTATTTGATCGTGTGGAAGACCGACTGGTTTGCGAAATCCACGAGATAGGCGCCGCCGTGGAGTTCGCCCTCGGCGGCGCCGTGTACGATCGTCGTAGCCAGTAATTTAGGCCCGGGCTGTTTTATGATCTAGTTCCAGAATTTCCTGAATTGCAGGCTGACGGTTCGAGGCCGGTTATAGGAACGGATGTTCCGGTTCCAGTCGGCTCCGAAGTAATCGGAAATATAATTACCGCCGGTATCCAGCCAATTCATGGTTTTCTGGTCGAACAGGTTTCGTATCACCAGGTTGAGTGACCATTCGTTGGTAAAATTGGCCCCGATCTGCAGATTACTGACATTCCAGGACGGCATTTTGCCAAATTCACCCTCGTCCCTGGCGTTATCGATATTGTTATATTGTTTGCCCTGGAAGCTGATGTCGTAATAGATGTTCACATCTTCGGTACCCCAAAGCCCGGGTATGGACCACCATATGGATGCCCGCCCTTTATATTTGGGCGAGTTTGGCAGCAGGGCGCCTTTCACGATGGCGGGATCCTCGGTTTCCGGGTCCTGGTAGGGGTACCAGTAGGTATCCTTCCATTCGGGATCCGCCCAGTATCCGGTGAGGGAGACTTCAAGATTCTGGGTGATCAGGTAGGTGGTTTCGAGTTCGATGCCTTTCTGCTCGGCATCCGCCGCGTTAAAGGTGCCGCGGAGCCACCATTGGCCGCCAATGTTGCTGGCGTTTTGCTGGTAGTTCTTCCACTCCATGTAGAACAGGGTGGCATTGAGCAACAATCGGTTGTCCAGCCAGGTGCTCTTGAGCCCCAGTTCGTAATTATGCAGCTTATCCGGGTCGTACTCGATGGGTACAATGCCGGTATTGAAGGCCCTGAGGCTGTTGAAGCCCCCCAGCCTGAACCCCTCACTGTAGAGGAAATACACCATCCTGTCAGGGTCTATCTGGTAAGTCACGTTGCCCTTGAACAGCACGTCGTCGGTTTTGCCTTCCCCGACATAAACGCCGTCGGTTTCCATCGTGCCCCAGGGGGGCAGCCCCTCCGGAAACTGGTATTTCTTGTAATCGTAACGGTCGTACTTGAACCAGCGCAGGCCGCCCTCCACGCGCCACTTGTCGGTAATGTCGTAGCTGACCTCGCCAAAGGCGGAGTACTGCTCGATGTCGCGGTCCAGCGTCTCGGAATAACCGACGTTGGTCGGCGCCAGCGGGTAATCCACCGGGTAACCATAGTAGTTGTAGTAGTAGGCCCAGTACTGGGCATACGGCCACATGACCGTTTCCATCAGCTGGTCGTTTTTGGCGCCGTAATACCAGTCGTCATGCACATCCTCGTAATACAGACCGGCCAGCCACTGGAACTTGCTTTCGCTTTGCGAGACCCAGCGGAACTCCTGTGAAAACCGTTTCTGGTTCTGGTCGTTGAAAATCGTTCCGAACGTATACTGTGAATTGTAAAGGACGTAACCGCTGTAATATCCAAAGTACGAATCCTTCCACTGCTCGTAGGCCATGTTGTCCCATTCGTACTTGATATCCCGGTCAAAGATACTGGTGACCGATTTGAACGCGGCAAAGCCGAGGTCGGCATCGACCGTGAACGCGTAGTTGGTCCACTTGTCGTCGCGGTATTCATCGTAGAAGCGGATGATTTCAAAGTCGTCCAGCGACGGGTCGACGCTCCATGTTCCGTCGTCATGACGGTCCTCGGAGATGACCGCGAAGCTGATCGACAGGTCGTCAGACAGTTCCCACAACGCCGAGATGCGACCCCCGGTCAATTTCGATTCGTTCTGGTTTTTTTCCACAACGGCCGCGTTGGAGGTCTCGAACTGAGGCCCGGATTCAGTCGGTCCGCGATAGGTCTCCCCCGGGACGTTGTCAATCCAGCCACCGTCCTTCTTGTGGTAACCCACGAACCTCATCGCGAAGCTCTCGAAGACTGGCACATTGACCCAGCCATTCACGTTGTAGCTGGCGTCGCCGCCCTTGGTGGTGCCCAGTTCGGCAAAGACACTGCCGCTGACCCCGGCCATGTTGGGCTTGTTGGTGATGTATCGCAGGGTGCCCGTCTGTGATGCCGAGCCGAACCGGGTCGCCTGCGGGCCAGGCAACGATTCGAGGCGCAGGACGTCGACGAACTCCGGAAAGACCTGCTGCGAAATCAGTGAAACGGAAGAGTCATCAATGTAAACGGCTGTCTGCGTGTCTGTGTAATATTCGCCGGTACCGGACGAAATACCGCGATATACCAGCTCGTTCCTGCCCGGCTGGGAATTCACCAGCCCCAGGCTGGGCAGCGCCCGTACCAGGTCGTCCAGGTTTTGCAGGTTGGCTTTCTGGATTTCCACTGAAGTGAAAGCCATGATGCTCTGTGGAACGGACTGCAGATTCGTCTCGCGGAAGGTGGCTGTCACCAGCACTTCTTCCAGGACACCACTGGCTTCGTTGGTTTCATCCTGGTCTTGCGCAAGCGCCGGCTGGATGGGGTAAAGGACTGCTGCAATGGCTGCGGCAAGCGGGGTGACTCTGATCGGTTGATCGTTCATTCGGACGACTCCTGACTTTTTGATTCTAGTATCCCACGCTCAAAATACTCTCATGATTTCAGTAGTTAACTCAACAGCAAATTACATTCAAGGGATAAAATGAAGTGAAAAGTTGACTTTGAGACTGAGGTCATGAGGTGCGGAAGACGTCAATGGGCCATTTGTGAGAAACTCGATTCGGCGCAAAAGACGTACTCAAAGTCGTGTTGTTACACCTCAGCGCGAGGGAACACAAATCTAAACGAGAAAAGTAAATGAATGGCATTGTGAAACTCCAGGTTTTCTTTCTGCTGGTTCTGGCTGGTATTCCCATGGCTGCCTGTACGGAAGAAGGTCGCCCACACTGGAACAACGTCGATGTCATTCGTGAAAACACGGAACCGTCCCGGGCATATTTCGTGCCCGCGGACGAGGGTAATTTCCTGTCATTGAATGGAGACTGGAAGTTTCATTACAGCGACACGCCCGGGCAGCGGCCTGCTGGGTTCCATGAGCCGGGCTTTGATGCGGCCGGATGGGCCACTATTCCGGTCCCTTCAAACTGGGAGCGCCACGGGCACGGCTACCCGATTTACATCAACGTGCCATATCCCTTTGAAATTGACGAACCCAATGTACCCACGGAAAAGAACCCTGTGGGCTCCTATCTGCGCTATTTCGAACTTCCCGGGACCTGGCCGGGAAACGATATTTTCTTGCAGTTTGGCGGGGTCAGTTCGGCTTTTTACGTGTGGATTAACGGCGAGTACGTTGGCTACAGCGAAGGCAGCAAGACGTCTTCAGAATTCAATGTCACCCGATTCGTTCGCCCGGGTAACAACAGCATTGCGGTTGAAGTCTATCGTTGGAGCACCGGGAGTTATCTTGAAGACCAGGATTTCTGGTCGCTCAGCGGTATCCAAAGAGATGTCGGCCTGTATGCCCGCCCACGGCAGAGGCTGAGAGATTTCTTTGTTCACACAGAATTGACCAACGGGTATGCCGATGCCGATTTCCGGCTGGATGTTGAACTGCACAACGCGGATCAGCAGCCGGTAGACGTGGCGTTTCATGCCAGTGTCCTGGAGGGTGACCAGGCGGTTTTCGCCGATAGCCGCAGCGTGACCCTGCAGCCCGGGAACAACTCTTTGGAACTGGGGCAGGTCCTGCCGGCGGTGAAACCCTGGTCGGCCGAGATACCCAATCTTTACACGCTGGTCATGGAACTGAAAAACGATTCCGGCGATCTGCTCGAGACAATCACGCAGGAGATCGGGTTCCGCAGCGTTGAGATCAGGAACGGGCGCTTCATGGTCAATGGTGAGATGGTCAAGCTCAAGGGGACGAACCTGCACGAGCACCACGATGTGACGGGGCACGTGGTTGATGAGGCCACCATGCTCCAGGATATCCGCCTGATGAAAGCGGCCAACCTGAATGCGGTGCGCACATCTCACTATCCGTTTCCCGAACGGTTTTACGAGCTGACTGATAAACACGGCCTGTACGTGGTCGACGAGGCGAACATCGAGAGCCACGGCTACGGCTACGATCACGACAAGACGCTGGGCAACAAGCCGCACTGGAAGGAGCACCACCTGGACCGCACCCGGCGCGTGGTGGAGCGCGACAAGAATTTCCCGTCGGTCGTGATCTGGTCACTGGGTAACGAGGCAGGCGACGGTGTGAATCTCGGCGCAACTTACCACTGGATCAAGTCCAGGGACCTTTCGCGCCCGGTGCAGTACGAGACCGAGGGCGATATCGAGGAAGTGGGCGAGCGGCATTCTGATTTCCACTCCAGCATGTACTGGCGCTACTGGGACATGGAGCAGTACGCACAAACGCACAACGACCGCCCCTTTGTGTTGATCGAGTATGCGCACTCGATGGGCAACAGCACCGGCAATCTGAAGGAATACTGGGATGTTATCGACCGCTACGACATCCTGGCCGGCGGCTTTATCTGGGACTGGGTCGACCAGGGCCTGCTGGAACATGACGAGGAAGGCAAACCCTACTGGACCTATGGCGGTGATTACGGCCCTGCAGATGTTCCTTCCAGCGGCAATTTCAACTTCAACGGGGTGGTGTTTCCCGACCGGCGTGTCCAGCCGGCTTACTGGGAAGTGAAGCGGGTTTATCAGCACATCGGTTTCGAAATGCCGGACCCTGCGAGCGGTGATCTGCTGCTTGAAAACCAGTACGATTTCCTGTCGCTTGACGGTTTCGACCTGCGCTGGCAATGGCTGGAAAACGGCGTTGCGGTTAAGTCAGGACAAAAGCGCGACCTGGGGATCGCCGCCGGGGAGTCTGCCGTCCTGCAACTCTGGGACAAAGCGCCTGGAATGAAATCCGGTGCGGAGTATCACCTGAACCTCCAGGTGTTCTCGCCTGGTCAGCGTGATCTGTTGCCCGCCGGGCATGTCTATGCCGAGGCGCAGTTCGAATTGACCCAGCCCGCAGGAAGAGTGACGGGTGCGGAAAAGCGGTGCAGGAAAGTCACCTTGAAAACAATGGCAGCCAGGTTCCACCTGTCCTGTGGTGGCGTTGCTGTCAGCATTGACCGCAGCAGCGGTCTTTTGAGTTCCATCGAATACAACGGCGAAGAAATGCTGCTGATACCTCTGCGGCCCAATTTCTGGCGTGCGCCCACTGACAACGATTTCGGCAATTACATGCCCGACTGGGCGTCGGCCTGGAAGGAGGCTGCTGATCATCGCGAGCTGGTTTCGCTGGAGCTGCTCAAAGAAGATAATTCGCTGGTGCAGATCCGGGCGGATTATCGCTTTTCAGATGCTGCAGGGCAGCCGGTGGCGGCCTGGGCCAGTTTGTTCAGCTTCGGCACATCGGGTGAATTGCATGTGCTGAACCGGTTCAGCAAGGAAGATGGACAGCCGGTGGTGCCGCGGATCGGAATGAATCTCGAAATACGACCCGACCTGGAGCAGGTCAGCTGGTTTGGAAGGGGGCCGTTTGAAAACTACAGCGACCGCAAGCAGGCGGCGGACGTGGGGCTGTACCGGAACCGCGTGAAAGACCATTACGTTCCATACATGAGGCCGCAGGAAAACGGCTACAAGACCGATGTGCGCTGGCTGCGCCTGCAGGACAGTGGCTCGCTGGGCCTGGAAGTCCGCTCCGATGAGTTGATGAGTTTTGGTGTTCACCATAACCGCCTGCAGGATTTCGTGCCGCCGGTGAAAATTGCGATCACCAGCGAAGACGGGCCAGGCGCCCGGGAGAACCGGGAACGCGTTAATGTTCATGTAAATGATATAGTTCCCCGGGATCTGATCTCGCTGGATATCGACCTGGGCCAGATGGGCGTCGGCGGTGATGATTCCTGGGGCAAGCGTACCCTGATGAAATATTCGTTAACGGAATCGAACTACGCTTACGGATTTACGCTCCGGCCATTTGGCATAAAATAGTTTTAATCAAAATTAAAAAACGGAACACCATATGCACTTGCAAAGTCTCGATTACACCGTAGTCATTGTCTACGGCGTTTTACTGCTGATTCTCGCGCAATGGGTGTCCAGGGAAAAGGCCGGGCACGAAAAAACTACCCAGGACTACTTCCTGGCCGGCCGCGCACTACCCTGGTGGGCGATCGGAGCTTCGCTGATTGCCGCCAACATTTCCGCCGAGCAGATCATTGGCATGTCGGGCTCTGCCTACCTGATGGGCTTTGCCATTGCATCGTACGAATGGATGGCTGCGCTGACGCTGATCATCGTGGCCAAGTACCTGCTGCCGGTGTTCCTTAAGTACGAGATCTACACCATGCCGCAGTTCCTGGAGCAGCGCTTCGATCACCGGGTGCGCATGGTGATGGCGACGTTCTGGCTGGGCGTCTATGTGTTCGTCAACCTGACCTCGATCCTGTGGCTGGGCTCACTGGCGATCAACTCCGTCACCGGGCTGGATCAGACTACGGGTCTGGTTATCCTTGGCTTGTTCGCCGTGTCCTATTCGCTGTACGGCGGCCTCAAGGCGGTTGCGCTGACAGATATCATCCAGGTGGTGCTGCTGGTGTTTGGCGGGCTGATGATCGCCTGGATTTCGATGAACGAGATCTCGGGCGGCCAGGGCGCCTTCGCTGGTTTCATCAAAACAATCGAGATGGTGCCTGAAAAATTCGACATGATCTTCACCAGCGACCTGCCGTATTACGTCGATTTGCCGGGCATCTCGGTGCTGATCGGCGGCATGTGGATCATGAACCTGTCTTACTGGGGGTTCAACCAGTACATCATCCAGCGCGCACTGGCTGCCAAGGACACGCGTGAAGCGCAAAAAGGAATTGTATTCGCCGCTTTCCTGAAAATGCTGGTGCCGATACTGGTCGTACTTCCCGGAATCGCCGCCGCCATCCTGATTCCGGATATCGAGAACGACCGCGCCTACCCCGAATTGATGAAGTTGCTGCCGGTGGGGCTCAAAGGACTGGTATTTGCCGCCCTGATCGCGGCCATCGTGTCCTCACTGGCTTCCATGACAAACAGCATCTCGACCATTTTCACCATGGACATGTACAAACACTTCAGGCCCGAAGTCACGGATCAGCGAAAGCTGGTCATGATTGGCCGGACGGTTGCGTTTTCAGCCATGGTGGTGGCGATGATCGTGGCCAGGCCGTTACTGGGCAACTTTGACCAGGCGTTCCAGTACATCCAGGAATTCACCGGTTTCTTCACGCCAGGCATCGTCGCTATTTTCCTGCTCGGATTTTTTTACAAGCGCACCACGGCCAATGGCGCTTTGTCGGCGGCTATCGGCTCCGCCGTGTTGTCCCTGGGCTTCAAGCTGATCTGGCCTGCATTGCCTTTCATTGACCGGGTAGGGTTGGTGTTCCTGCTATGCATGCTCATCGGTGTGCTGATCTCCAGATGGGAGCATGGCGGCGAGCATCCCAAGGCCGTCAATTACGGCGAAGTCGATATCAGCACAAGCGCCAGTTTCAATCTTTCATCGCTGGTGATCATCCTGATGCTGGCCGGGCTTTATATCGCCTGGTGGTAGTGTTCAGGTGCCGGAACGGATTCCGGATGACTGCAAGCTGGAGATCAGCGGGCCGGGATCACCCTGGCACACCAGGTTGACCCCGGAAACGCCGGGGATGGATTCCACATCCCTGATCATCTGCGCACATTCGTCGACTCCCTGCTCCTGCGGCACCAGCGAAGGGATGACCGAGTAATGCCAGGTGACCTTTTTATCCACCAGTCTGGCCAGGTGACTGCGTAACCGTTCCAGGTTGAAACACGGACGCAGGCGCAGAAATCGTGCACCAGCGGCGGAACGCTCAAGCAAGGCGGCCACGTTCCAATCGGAACCGGCTGCGGGTACGTGGTCTTCTATCCCTATCAACAACCGGTTTTCGTCGATTTCCCGCGCCATCTCGATGAGTTGCCTGTCGTTGACATCGAACACCGACCTGGCACTGGCCTGGCGGTCCGCAGGCAATTCCTGCCCCTGGCCAAGGATCAAGGAGGTTACGCCTATGGCGCGCAGCCCCAGTATTTCACTCTGAAGTGCAATGCGGTTGCGGTCACGGCAATGGAGCGTCGGGGTCAGGTCTATTCCCTCGCGAAGCAACAGGGCAGCCAGCGCGACAGGAGAAATTTCGGCCTGCCCCGGCGGGTTTTCACCAAGCTGGATGCTGTCCACGTCTTCAGCCAGTGCCGATGCCTGCCGCGCGTAATCGGCGATGCTGAATTGCCCGTTCCATTGCAATTCGGCGGTGACAGTGAACGCGCCGCCGGACAGGGCGCCATGGAAGGATTTCAATCGACTTTCCAATTGAGAAGGCCGGGGTTTGTGCTCGCCAACAAATCTTGGGGTACGTCGGCCAGTGACATCTGGGCCTCGCAGGCCACGGTCCCGTCAGGCAATGTGATCTGGCCTTCAGCTTTGCCCAAACGCCCGCGCAGGCGCAGGATTCGCCCAACCACGCGTAGAGGAGTCTCGATGGGCACGGGATGCCGGTATAGCACCCGCAGCTTCACGGACATCATGAAATGATGGTGATCGCCGATCATCGAAACCCGGCCGACGATTTCGTCGAGCATCGCGGCTACGACCCCGCCGTGAACAATCCCCGGATAACCCTGGTAATGGGCAGGCACCGTGTAGTCACTGACGACCTGGAGTTCACCGTCATCGTAGAACTGCATGTACAGTCCGACCGGGTTGCTGCGTCCGCAGACGAAACACATTTCGGAATTGGGTTGTTTGTTCATGGACGCTAGTTTAGCGGCCCGCCCGGTACATTTCCTGCCTGATCACACTTCCCGGAATCTCGGCATCAGGTTCGCCAGGTTGCAGGGCCTGGTGCGGGCATCCAGCTGGGGCCGGATGATTTCTTCCCAGGCAGTGCGGCAAGCATTGGGGGAGCCCGGCATGCAGAAAATAACCGTTCCGTTGGCCAGGCCGGCAAAGGCCCGTGACTGAATAGTGGCGGCACCGATGTCAGTGATTGAAGCAGCCCTGAATAGTTCGCCAAACCCTTCAATCGTCTTGTCGAACAGTGGTTCCAGCGCCTCCGGAGCCACGTCACGCCCGGTCAGGCCGGTACTGCCGGTGCTCAGCACAATGCTGATTTCATCGTCGGCGATCAGGGCGGAAAATTCGGCACGGAGGACATAACGGTCATCTTTGACAATCATCCTGCGCACAACATGGTGCCCTTCTTGCTCGAGAGACGCCGCCAGGTAATCACCGGAGCCGTCATCATCGGCGGTTCGCGTATCGGAAATCGTGATCAAAGCCACGTTCAGAGGTATGAATTTGGCGTCTGGTGAGGTTCTGCTCATGGTCGTAAATCCCTGGTCTGATGGCCACCGGCGGTGCCAATGACTGTGCCCGGTGTCTGGAGTCCTTTATTCTGCATTTAACTGGCTTTGAATGTAAACGTGACTTTTGTCCGGTGTACCTCCGTTGTTGCTGAGATAGACTTCACTTTTAAAACCAATCAGAAGTACAAATCATGTTCAAGAAGGTTCTCAAGATCGGGGGAATGCTGTTCGCATTCATCCTGCTGATCGGCGGGCTGTTCCTGGCCCACACCTGGTATTTCAAACCCGTCAATATCAACCTGTTCTTCGCGCGGACCATGATGCAGATCATGATGGACAGCCCGGAATTGCTGAGCACCATCCGGGTGCTGGAACCCATTGGCATTACCGGCCACAACTCGAAGCTGGATGACGACAGCCTGGCGGCGGGTGACCGTTTTATGGCCCAGTTGAGTGAAGCCTACGATGTGCTGCTCAGTTACGAAGACAAAGACCTGAGCGAGGCGGACCTGATGTCGAAGCGCATCGCCGCGGACCTGCTGGGCGCGATCGTGGAGGGGGAGAGGTTTCGTTTCCTGACCTTTCCGGTCAACCAGATGTTCGGCGTGCAGAGTGGTTTTCCCTCCTTCATGGAATCCACCCACCAGGTGCATTCCGTCGGCGATGCCGAAGACTACGTCAGCCGGTTGAATGCGGTGGGTGTCAAGTTCGACCAGGTGCTCGAGGGCCTGGAGAAGCGGGACGAAATGGGCATCTACCCACCCCAGTTCCTGGTCACCAAGGTGCTCGAGGAAATGAACAATTTTGTCGCAACGCCGCCCGAAGAGAACATCCTGATGGTTGCCCTGCTGGACAAGATGAAAGAAGCGGAACTGGCGGAGGGTGAGCAGGAACGACTGGCGCTGGAAGCCCGTGGAGCGATCATCGAGACCGTGTACCCGGCATACGGCCGCCTGATCGCTCATTTCGAAGCCCTGGACCCGAAAGTGGACGGAAACTACGGCGCCTGGAGCCTGCCGGAAGGAGACGAATTCTACAAGCTGGCCCTGAAGCTGTTTACCACGACGGACTACACACCGGAATACATCCACGCGGTAGGGCTGGCCGAAGTGGATAGAATCCAGTCGGAGATACTCGGCATCCTGCAGGAAGAAGGCTGGGATGTTTCCGGCGGGTTTACGGCGGCAATCGACGAAATGGCCGAGAACCCACGCTTTTATTTCTCTGACAGCGTCGAGGGCCGAGACCAGATCCTGGCAGAGTACGAGACGCTGATCGAACAGGTATCGGGGGAGCTCGAGCCCTGGTTTGCGACCATTCCGGAGGCCCCCATCGAGGTCGACAGGGTGCCGGAGTTTAAGGAAAAAACCTCGCCCGGCGCCTACTACCAGATCCCGGCTTTCGATGGATCGCGCCCAGGCGTCTTTTTCGCCAACCTGTATGACATCAAGGCCACGCCAAAATACGGCATGCGCACGCTGACCTATCACGAAGCGATCCCCGGCCACCACTTCCAGCTGGCTATTCAGCAGGAACAGGAAAACCTGCCGTTTTTCCGCCGCCTGATCCCGTTCTCGGCGTATTCTGAAGGCTGGGCCCTGTACGCGGAAAGGGTGGCCTGGGAAATGGGGCTGCTGGAAGATCCTTACGACAACATCGGGCGACTGCAGGCGGAGTTGTTCCGCGCCGTCCGGCTGGTGGTGGACACGGGAATTCACAAGATGCGCTGGTCGCGCGAAGAAGCCATCGATTACATGATGGCGAACACAGGCATGGCGGAAAGCGATGTCATCGCGGAAATTGAGCGTTACTTCGTGATGCCGGGGCAAGCGACTTCCTACAAGGTGGGTATGATGAAAATCATGGAGCTGCGTGAACTTGCCGAGACCGAGCTGGGGAATGGCTTCGACATCAGGGAATTCCATGACGTGGTGCTGACCAATGGCTCCATGCCACTGCACCTGCTCGAAGAAATGGTGCTGCAATACATCGCGGCGGCCAAGGGCTGAACATGAAATTATTATGGAAATCCGGTGTTCGGGCCGCCCTGGCGGGAAGCTGGCTGGTCTGCCTTCAATTGTCCCTGGCCCCTGCTGTCCAAGCCGACGACGAGGCGATTTTCGACTACTTCGCGGCAAATCGCCAGATGATCCGCAATGGGGTGCAGGCGGTTCTGACCTGCAACGGTCTGTTCACATCACACCGCACCCTGGAGCAGGTTTTTGACCAGGAACTGGCCTACATGGTGCGTTTTGGAGGTCGAGTGGGTACGGCCGATGGGGGCGCATACGTCGTCGACCGCCCAAACCGGGCAGTCGTCGTTGGTGGCCGGGGGCAGGGCACCGAGATGACGGCTGCATTTCGAGAAGGGATCGGCTGTGTGATCATGGCGCCGGATCAGAATGTTGATGACATCGATACCTTGCCCGTACTCGATTGGCCCCCGCCGCCGGGTGATCCTGCAAACATACCCTGGCCTGATGGCGACCTGGTCAAAGACAAGCCCCTTGCTACCGGTATTGGCCAGGAGGCCCTGCAGGCAGCGTCCGACTGGGCCTTCGATCGCGAGTCCGGGGAGCAAGACACACTGAGCCTGCTGATTCTCCACCGGGGCGAAATCATCCATGAACGTTATGCCGGCGGTGTGGACATGAACACCCGAACCCGGACCTGGTCGACGGCAAAAAGCATAGCGGTGACGTTGATTGGCATGCTGGTGGACCAGGGC
>CAJIAU010000245.1_pt1 | contig 18038 bp, 14 predicted proteins | sample 9199171 | NCBI WGS metagenome assembly CAJIAU01 (sample SAMEA7708280, study PRJEB35096) | sediment metagenome | biome: marine neritic benthic zone biome [ENVO:01000025]; feature: sediment [ENVO:00002007]; material: shallow marine sediment [ENVO:03000034] sea grass bed [ENVO_01000059] ...
CCTGGAAAAGCCTTCCCGGTTCCCCGAGTCCCGCAACTTCCGCACTTGGCTGACCGGAGCCTGTTCGGAGAGAAAATGCCGCGCGGCATCCCTGAGCATCAACTGTTCTTCATTCAATACCAGTGCCATCAGTCGTCGCCTTCTCAGCCGGGCAGTCCGAGGATATGTTTCGACACGATGTTGAGCTGGATTTCAGAGGTACCGCCCTCGATCGAATTGCCCTTGCTTCTCAGCCACGCCCTGGCCTGGCGGCCTTCGTGACTCTTTTCACCCTCCCAGAGCAGCGCGTCGTGGCCGTGAATGGACATCAGCAGTTCCTGTCTCCGCTTATTCAGTTCGGTGCCGTAGTATTTGAACATCGACGAGGTGGCGCCCAGGCTGACGCCGGCCTTGACCTCGTCGCGCGCACGCTCGATGGTCAGTTCCAGGCACCGCTCATCCATTTCGAACTTTGCAATGTCGGTGCGCAGCATGGCGTTGTGAAGTACCCCGTTTTCGGTGCCAAGCACATGGGCCGCGGTCTTGCCCACCGGCACGGCGCCCGCACTGGACAGACCGGTGGATGCAATCATTTCCCGCTCGTGAGTGAGCAGGTATTTCGCCACGGTCCAGCCCTGGTTTACTTCACCGATCACCTGGTCTTTTTCCACCCGCACATTTTCGAACAGTGTTTCCGTGAACGGGGACTTTCCGCTGATCAGGCGAATCGGCCGGGTGCTCACTCCCGGTGTCGCCATGTCGAACATGACAAAGCTGATGCCTTCGTGTTTTTTCGCCTCCAGATCCGTACGCACCAGGCAGAACATCCAGTCGCCCTGATCGCCGTAGGATGTCCATATTTTGGAACCGCTCAGAGAGTAGTGATCGCCCTTGTCTTCGCAATGGGCCGCCAGGCTGGCCAGGTCCGAACCGGCATTGGGCTCGCTGTATCCCTGGGCCCAGCGAATTTCGCCACGCACGATAGGTGGCAGGTGCTGTTGCTTGAGTTCTTCACTCCCGAACTTGAGCAGCGCCGGGCCCAGCATCGATATACCGAAACTGATCAGGGGAGGGCGGGCGTGTATTCGCGCCAGTTCCTCCTTCAGTGCCTTGACTTCTGCGCGACCCAATCCGCCACCGCCGTATTCCCTTGGCCAGGTCGGCGCTGTCCAGCCTCTTTCCGCCATGCGCTCCAGCCACAGTTTCTGGTCATCGCTTTGAAAAACGAAGTCCCTTCCGCCCCAGCAGATATCAGCATCCGAGCGGTGGGGGGAACGCATGGATTCGGGGCAGTTCTGTTGCAGCCAGGAGCGGATCTCCTGTCTGAATTCAGCTGTTTCTGTCACTGTGTTACTCCGAGATAAAAAAAGCCGCGGCTGGGGAACCGCGGCTTTTAGTCATTCCGATTTACGCCGGGAATCAGTCATCGCTTTCCATCGAAAGATCTTCCTGATGTTCCCAGATCTGGTAGTTCGAGCCCTCGGTTGAACTGGCGAACTGTTTCATCAACGCCGCGGCCCCATCATCGCCCAGGTGCTTGGCGAGGAAGCGCGAGAAACTGTCTTCGTCACGGTCCATGCCGGCGAAGTTTTTGTAAGGGATAACGATGCCTTCTACCGGTGAACCGCCTATCGTTGAGGTCCAGATCCACGAATGTTCCTCGTCGGCCCAGCCCTGGTTAAGGGCGATTTGCAGCAGCTTGTCGCGCGCGGCCCTGAAATCAGCACCGTGGCCTGGCTTTACATGGAATTCGGTCACGGCGTACAAAGTTGCATTGTCAGCGCTGTCGGCCCAGTGTGAATTGTTCCAGTGCATGGTCTCAAAGTAGTGCGCATAGTGGTCCACGTGAGGCCCGACGTTGTTATTGAAATGTTCACCGACTTTTTCATTGCTTTTGCCCCACTCGCGGTAGCTGTCCAGGTCAGCCCAGTTGAAACAGCAAAACCGGACGCCAACGCGGTTCAGTTCATCGCCGAGCAGAGGCGAGTAGGTCTGCCATTCGCGGGGATCGCCGTTTTCTGAACGGAACTTCATGTGCTCCGCCAGCGCCTTGTTGAACTCAGGCCCGTGGCCGGGCTTGATGGTCATCATCCACATCTCAGCCATCGGTGGTGGATTGTCCTGGGCCGTGGCAACCGCCGGCAGCACGAAAAACAGTGCCGCAAGTACGCTAAGAAAAGTGGAAGCAGGTCTTTTGATCATCGGGATTCCCTCGTCATGAATGGCAAACTAATTTAACACAACGATTGAGCCATTGTGTAGAATGCAGCCCTCCAATTTCTCCGGATTTTTTCGAAGTGGAAACCAATCTGCAAAGCAACTTGATAGAAGATCTCCTGCGCCGTTCCGAAGCGCTTAGGGGGTACCTTTGACTATGCCCACAAACGCGATCGGCTGGAAGAAGTAAGCCGGGAACTGGAAAACCCCGAAATCTGGAACGAGCCGGACAAGGCGCAGGAACTGGGCCGGGAACGTTCCCGCCTGGAGGGCATCGTGGCTACGCTGGATGAACTCGGCAGCGGTCTTGCCGACGCAAAGGAGATGCTCGAACTGGCAGCAGACGAACAGGACGAGGAAATCGTCGAGTCCGTCAGCGATGATCTCGAGCAGATGAAGGAAAAAGTGGAGCGCCTGGAGTTCCAGCGGATGTTTGCCGGAGAGATGGATTCCAGCCCGTGTTTTATCGATATCCAGGCCGGTTCTGGCGGAACTGAAGCCCAGGATTGGGCAGAAATGCTGCTACGCATGTATCTGCGCTGGGCGGAACGCCGGGGCTGGAAATATGACCTGGTGGAAGTGTCCTCGGGTGACGTGGCCGGCATCAAGAGTGCGACCATCCACATAACCGGTGATTACGCCTATGGCTGGTGCCGCACTGAAACCGGTGTTCACCGGCTGGTCCGCAAGTCGCCGTTCGATTCAGGCAACCGCCGTCACACCTCATTTGCTGCGGTATTCGTCTCACCGGAAGTGGACGATAATATTGAAATCGATGTCAATCCCGCGGACATCCGGGTGGACGTGTACCGTGCCTCGGGTGCGGGCGGGCAGCATGTCAACACGACCGATTCGGCGGTCAGGATGACGCATATTCCGACGGGCATCGTGGTTCAGTGCCAGAATGACCGGTCGCAGCACAAAAACCGGGATCATGCGATGAAGCAACTGCGGGCGCGGCTGTATGAGCATGAAATGCAAAAACGCACGGAGGAGCACCAGAAGCTGGAAGACTCCAAGTCGGACATCGGCTGGGGCAGCCAGATTCGCTCCTATGTTCTGGACGCATCCCGGATCAAGGATTTGCGCACCGGTGTCGAGGTAGGAAACACGCAGGGCGTGCTGGACGGCGACCTGGACCCCTTTGTCGAAGCTTCACTGAAGCAGGGCCTGTAAAGAGAACCAAGAGCATGAATGACCAGAAAACCACTCAGGAAACGGAAGTTGAAGAGAATCGCCTGATTGCGGAACGGCGCGGCAAACTGGATGCGCTGCGGGAACAGGGCCAGGCCTATCCGAACGTTTTCAGGAAAGACACCACCAGCGGTGAGTTGCACGCCCGTTTTGGCCAGTGCGACCAGGAAGAGTTGTCCGGGATTGAGGAGGAGTTTTCCGTGGCGGGCCGCATGATGGCCAAGCGGGTGATGGGAAAAATCGCGTTCGTAAAACTGCAGGACAGGGCGGGTGATATTCAGCTGATGATTCAGCGCGACAATCTGGAGGAAGGCCTGTTCCAGCAGTTCAAGCACTGGGATATCGGAGACATCGTTGGCGCCAGGGGCCAGATCATGCGCACCCAGAAGGGCGAACTTTCGGTCCGGGTTTCTGAACTGCGCCTGCTGACGAAATCCCTGCGCCCACTGCCTGAGAAATTTCACGGGCTGACCGACACCGAAGTCCGGTACCGTCAGCGCTATGTGGACCTGATCATGAATGAAGAGTCCCGCGCGGTGTTCCGGGCCCGTTCGAAGATCATCACCTATATCCGTTCCTTCATGGAAGCGCCGGGAAGGGAGTTCCTCGAAGTGGAAACCCCCATGATGCACCCGATTCCCGGCGGGGCGACTGCCCGGCCTTTCGTGACCCACCACAATGCACTGGATCTGCAGATGTACCTGCGGGTGGCGCCCGAGCTGTACCTGAAACGGCTGATCGTGGGCGGGTTGGGACGCGTTTACGAAATCAACAGGAATTTTCGCAACGAAGGCGTGTCGACCCGTCACAACCCTGAATTCACCATGCTGGAATTCTACTGGGCCTATGCCAATTACACCGACCTGATGGATTTGACGGAAGACATGCTGCAGGGGCTGACCGAATCGGTTACCGGTGGCAGCAAGGTGATCTACCAGGGTGTTGAAATCGATTTAGGCGGCCCCTACGAACGACTGAGCGTGGAGCAAGCCGTGAGGCGATACAACCCGGACCTGGCCGATGCCGATCTGTGGGATGAAGGCGTCCTGCGCTCTGCCTGCAAATCGCGCGAAATTCACACGGAGGACAACTGGGGCCCGGGCAAACTGCTGACGGAGTTGTTCGAGGCCACGGCGGAAGAGCATCTGCAGCAGCCCATCTTTATCACCCAGTATCCGACCGAGGTATCACCGCTTTCACGGCGTAATGATGAACACCCGGAGGTTACGGACCGCTTTGAGCTGTTCATCTGCGGCAGGGAAATAGCCAACGGGTTTTCCGAGCTCAATGATCCAGAGGACCAGGCAGAGCGGTTCCTGGCACAGGTCGAAAACAAGGATGCGGGGGACCTGGAGGCCATGCACTACGATGCGGACTATATCCGTGCCCTGGAATACGGCATGCCGCCGACGGCAGGCGAGGGCATCGGAATCGACCGCCTGGTGATGATCTACACAGACTCACCTTCGATCCGGGACGTTTTGCTGTTCCCCTACATGAGGCCCGAAACCTGAAGGCAGCGCCTTGAAGCCCCTGGTTTCGGTCGTCATGCCCGTGCGCAACGGCGGGTCGTTCCTCGCCGGCGCCGTGCAGAGTATTCTCGAACAATCCTTGCAAGAGCTGGAACTGCTGCTGGTAGACGATCACAGCGGTGACGGAGCCATTGACCGGTTACCCCGACAGGATGACAGGCTGGTGGTGCTCAATCACGCCGGGAAAGGTGTCAGCGCGGCTTTCAATGCCGGGCTCTCCCGCGCCCGGGGTCGCTTTATCGCCCGAATGGATTCCGACGATATCGCATTACCCGGGCGGCTCGAACAGCAGGTGGAATACCTGGGTTCTCACAACGACGTCGCTATTTGCGGCGCCTGCGTGGAGATATTCAGCGAGCAGCCAGTGGCCGGGGGAAATGAGCGTTACCAGGCATGGCTCAATAATTGCCGCACGCCGGCAGAAATCAGGCGGGAGATGTTCATTGAAAGCCCGATACCCAACCCTACCGCCACGTTTCGGGCCAGTGCCCTGAACAAGCTGGGTGGCTACCATGACCCCGCCTGGCCCGAGGATTACGATCTTTACCTGCGCGCCGACGCCATGGGGATGAAGATGGGAAAACCCCCTGGCTGCCTTCTACGCTGGCGGGAACACGGCGGCCGCCTGACGCGGACCGAAAGCCGGTATTCCCAGAAAAATTTTCAGGCTGCCAAGGCGCATTACCTGGCAAAAAGCCGGTTGGCGCCGGGCGGCCCCATCGTGATCTGGGGCGCAGGTCCGGGAGGGCGCCTGATGCACGACTTGTTAGAAGGTGAGGGTGTCGCAGTCCAGGGCTTTCTGGATATCCACCCGAGGCGGATTGGCGGGCAGAAACGCGGGCTCCCGGTTTGGCCCCTGGATGACCTTCCGGCGTTGGCAGGTTCATTCATCCTGGTTGCGGTCGGCACGGCCGGGGTCCGGCCGGAAATCCGCGAATTCATGGATCGACACGCAAGAATCGAAGGCGAGGACTACCTGTTTGTCGCCTAGAGCCATAGAATGTGCGCCATGAGTATATTGAACACGTTATTGGTGCAGGCCCAGCTGGGCTGGAAAGACCCGTCAAAGAACCGTGAACATCTGCAGTCGCTGCTCGCCAGTGCGGGAGGTGATTTTGACCTGGCTGTCTTTCCCGAGACTTTTACCACGGGTTTCATGGGTGACAGCGAGGCTACCGACGAAGGCATGGGCGGACCCACGGTTGCATGGATGCGCGAGATGGCAGACGTTCACCGGTGTGCGATCGCTGGAAGTGCGGTCATCGTGGATAACGGCCACCGGTTCAACCGCATGTTCTTTGTCACAGCCGAAGGTGAGATCACGACTTACGACAAGCGCCACCTGTTCGCATTCGCCGGCGAGAACCGGCGATATACGGCAGGTGACGAGCGCGTGATCGTCGAATACCAGGGCTGGCGGATCAACCTGCAGGTTTGTTACGACCTCCGGTTTCCCGCCTGGTGCAGAAACCAGGACGATTACGACCTGATGTTGCTGGTGGCAAACTGGCCTGCGAAACGCGTGCACCACTGGTCGGTCCTGCTGGAGGCGAGGGCGATTGAAAACCAGTCATGGGTGATCGGTGTCAACCGGGTCGGCGATGACGGTAACGGCATTCATTACCCGGGGCGCAGCGTGGTGCACGACCCGATGGGCGCAAGGATTGCCGAGCTGGGCGATGAAGAGGTATGTCGGCTGGTGCCGATGAAGCTGGCATCAGTGGAAGAAACCCGCAGCCAATTCCCTTTCCAGCAAGACGCGGACCGGTTCCGGATCGAATAACAGCCGGTCAGTTCGCCCGCTTGCGGGCCAGTCTGCGCATGATGGTGCCACGGGGCTGAAAACGACCCGAAGCCAGGCTGACCAGCGCGGTGGGCTCCCGCAGTCCGAACAGCATTTCGCGGCGGGCGCCCTCGCGACCGGCGAACAACAGGGAGTCGCATTCCTTCAGTTCAAAGTCGGGTGAAGGCAGGAAAATCCGTGATGCGCCACGTTCTATCAGCAGGCAGACACAGGGCAGGTCTTCGGCCGAAGGCGTTCGTGAATTCTGGGTGACGTGGTCGAGCAGAATGGGCACGTTTTCACGCTCGGCGGCTCGCAGGCTTTCGGACCAGGCGCCGATCAGGTTTACGGTCCACAGGCTGGGAGCACGCCCCTTCAACGCCTTCGACAGTCCCTTTTCGACCTTGTTGGCGAAGGTGTCATCTTTGTGGTGGATCAGGTGGTCAATGAACACGGACAATAGCGGGGTGGTCGCCATGAACAGGATTCTGCGCGCCACGATCTGACTGCGACGAGCGACCAGGTGCGCTCCCGAGGTATCGAACAGTTCATCGTTTTGAGGATTTTCCTGGCGCGCGACCACGAACAGGTCAGGATTCATTTCGAGAGCCGTCATGACGATGGACAGGTTGTCGATGTCATCACCGGTTCCGGCGATGATGCCAACGGCGTCCTTTACGCCGGCCTGTAGCAGGGTGCTGGCCTCGGTGCCGCGTCCGAGCACTGAGCCGGGGCGCATGTCTACCCGGTCCGGGTGCACATCGATGACCGTGAATGGCACTTCAGCCTCATCCATTTTGGCTGCCATGCGTGAACCGAACCGGCCGATGCCTGCCAGGATCCAGCGGCCGTCCGGAGGCGATATTGCTTCCCGCAGCTTCGTACCCGGAACGCTGATCAGCCAGTCCTGCACCAGGTACTTGGTGGGGGAGCGAAGCGCGAGATAAAAACGTTGCGCGAAGATCGTGTAAGGGTCGACCGTTACATCCGTGCCGAAGGATGCCATGTTTGCAACTACCCTGCGGGTTTCACTCCGGGCCAGGACCGGCAGGTCCGGGCGCAACAGTTTGCTGGTAATAGCAATGGTGAGGTTGGCATGGTCGTCGTTGGTGATGGCAATCACCCCGGCGCAGTGTTTGACGTCGACGCCCAGCCCCGCCATGTCCAGCAAACGCCGGTCGGTGACGTCCGCGGCCAGTGCCGGCAGGTGGGCAAATTCATCGATCAGCGACATGCTGTGGATGATGCTTTCTTCGCGCTCCAGTATGGCGGCACTGATTCCGCGCTTGAGCAGGCCGCTGACGATCATCCGCCCGGTATGGCCAAAACCACAGACCAGGTAAAAATCTTCCTTGCCTCGCCTGACTTGCCGCGCAAACCGACTACGGGCCATGTCGGCCCTGAATTGCTTGTCCACGAACAGGCTGATGATCGTACCGATGGAATACAGCCAGGCGATCACGTTTGGAAACAGGATGATGAAAACGTAGAGCCTCTGGGCGTGGGTAAACGCTACGGGCACCTCGCCAAAGCCGATGGTGGTGGCCAGGATGGCGATGAAGTACGCCGCATCCAGGTAACCCACGTCGACAGGATTTCCCTGGGCATCCTGGCCGGGGATCAGCACCATGCCGAAAACCGACAGGGAATAGACGATGATCATCAGGATCAGCGGCGTTCTCATGCGCCGCATGGTCAGCCACAGGATGTCGTTCATTAACGGCGAATCATTATGGTTTCAGCCACAAGCAAAACCACGGAAATCAGGTTCGCGAGGAGGGCGCCCCCGGACAGGGAAACGATGCTGGCGAGGTAATCGCTGGTCAGCCCGGCTTCTGTAGCGTATGCAGCGTATGCCCAGACAAAAGCAGCAGCCGCCAATTGCAGGTCAGCGACCAGGCTGGTGGCCAGAAGCACGGATCCGATCTGGGAGCGGTCGCCGAACTTCATCACCGTTGCAATCAGGCTGACGGCCAGCGCAGCGCCCAGCTCCAGTGCATGGTGGTGTTCAGGGTTGTCGATGTCACCCACGAAAAATCCGAAGTTCAAAGTCAGCGCGAGGACAATGAAGAAACCAAATACGACTTTTTCGAAATTCACGGTGGATCTCCCTCTAAATTCGGATGCAAGACTAGACTAGACCGTTTTCTGTTCAGCTTCCAGCAGTGAGCAGCAAACAGAGGAGGTTGATCAAGGGGCTTCCCCAGTGTCGACTTTGATCGCGGTTATGAAAGCAAGGACACCGAGCATCGGACCGTCGAAATATTCCATCCTCTCGGTTTTTACCTGTCTGCTTTGCTGCAATTCGTGAAGCAGGAACGACGTTGGGCCTGCCCGTTCAAAGATAACCGGTTCCCGCGAAACGATTTCCAATGGCTCGGGCTCCCAGATGCCTTCCCGCATCTGCAGATCCAGGTCGAGATGCAGGAAACGGCTCCGCCTGAGGGTAACCGTGCCATCCAGCCGGTAATACTGCGCCGGGCCGGGGATTTCCGGCTCTTGGGGAGTTTCGTCTGAAACCTGGGCTGCGCCGCTGGCCGGCGCGGTGAAAATCAATTCGCGCCTTTCGTCCTTGCGCTTGCTTTCGGCCTCGCTCCCCCTTTCCAACAGGTCGGCTTCGATCATCTTGAGCCGTTCCCTGGCAATCGGATCCTTGACCAGGACCACGTCGAGATCGTGGACCCTGAGTACGGGGAAGGGCTCCTGGTTACCTTGCTCCCATGACAGGTATTGCTGTGGCCGGAAGGGTGCGCTCAACCGCAACCTGCGCCAGGCTTCCTGCATGACATCACTCATTTCTTCCACGTGAACGACTTCATTCGGATCCTGTTCCGGCTCTTCGATAATGGATGGATCCGCTGCAGCAATTTCCGCCTGGGCAATAGCGCCAGCGTCGGTGCTTTCCTCGTTTTCCGGCTCTTCAACCGGGGTAAGGAAGTCCAGGGCGGAAGAATAGTCCTTGATTTCATCGGCTTCTGCAGCCGGTTCCGCGCTTCTCAGATGGGTTAGCACCAATACTTCGACACGGTAGCGGGTATCCTGGGCCCAAAGCGGACTGGTGAATAAACCCATTATGAGAATATAAATTAATTTATGATTATAAGACATTAATAAATATACCTATTTATTTTCAAGTCTTTCGAGCAACGACCGGGCCTCCAGGAACCTGGCCGCTGGGTCCTCTTCCTGCATCGTGATCCTCAGCTTCTGCGGCCCGCGCATCTGGAAATCCTGGCTTCGCTGCTGAATCAGCTGAATCAGCGCCGCAGGATTTGCCGTCGCGTTCTCCGAAAATTCTACTCTACCCCCTTGGGGGCCGAAGTCGAGTTTAATGATACCAACACGTTCAGCCACCAGCCTCAGCGCGGCAACTTCGAATAATGCCTTGATTGCATCCGGCAACAGGCCAAACCGGTCGATCATTTCCACCTGCAGTTCGCGCAGGGCCGCCGGGTCCTTCGCGCTGGCTATTCTCTTGTAAAGCGTCAAACGGGTTTGCACATCGGCGAGATAGCTTTCCGGAATCAGCGCCGGCACGTGCAGTTCGATTTCAATGCCCCGGTGAACCGGATCCTCAAGGTCCGGCTCTTCTCCTTTGCGCAGGGCATCCACTGCGCGCGCCAGCATGTCGCTGTAGAGACTGAAACCAACCTGGTTGATCTGTCCGCTCTGTTCAGCGCCCAGGAGTTCGCCTGCGCCGCGGATTTCCAGGTCATGGGTGGAGAGCGTGAACCCGGCGCCCAGTTCTTCCAGGGATGCAATCGCTTCCAGCCGTTTGCGTGCATCCGCCGTCATGCTGCGCCGTTCCGGCACGACCAGGTAGGCATAAGCCAGGTGATGAGAGCGCCCAACGCGCCCGCGCAGCTGGTGCAGTTGCGCCAGCCCGAACCTGTCGGCCCGGTTGATGACGATTGTATTGGCCGTTGGCACATCGATGCCGCTCTCGATAATGGTCGTGCACACCAGGATGTTGAACCTCTGCCGGTAGAAATCCAGCATGACTTTCTCAAGATCCCGCTCGGGCATTTGCCCATGCGCCACGGCCAGCCTGGCCTGCGGCGCCAGGTCCAGTACTTCCCGGGCGATACGTTCAATCGATTTGACTTCGTTGTGCAGGAAAAACACCTGGCCACCGCGTTGCAATTCGCGCAGCAGGGCTTCGCGGAGTACGGAGCGGTCCCACTCGGAAATCAGGGTTTTCACGGCCATGCGGCGGGCAGGAGGTGTCGCAATAATCGACAGGTCGCGAATACCGGTCATCGCCATGTTCAAGGTGCGCGGAATGGGTGTTGCCGTCAGGGTCAGCAGGTCGACTTCGGCCCTGAGCTGCTTCAGCCGCTCTTTCTGCTGCACGCCGAACCGCTGTTCCTCGTCGATGATCACCAGCCCGAGTTGCTTGAACCGGATGTCTTTCTGAATCAGGCGGTGGGTGCCGATCACGATGTCCACCCCGCCATCCCTGAGACGCTCGAGCACGTCGCGGGACTGGCTGCCGGTGCGGAAACGCGAAAGCAACTCGACCTTGACCGGCCAGTCGGCCAGGCGGTCGCTGAAGGTGGAGAAATGCTGTTGCGCCAGCAAGGTGGTGGGTACCAGAAGCGCGACCTGTCTCCCTGCCTGTACCGCCACGAATGCAGCCCGCAACGCGACCTCGGTTTTGCCGAAGCCCACGTCCCCGCAAACGACGCGGTCCATCGGCTGGTGCGACTCCAGGTCGCTGATGACCGAGTCGATCGCGTCCTGCTGGTCGGGTGTTTCCTCGAACGGGAATCCGGATGCAAATTCAGCATAGAGCTTCCGGTCGAGCGTGAAAGAAAAGCCCTGGCGCGACTGGCGCCGGGCATAAAGGTCCAGCAGCTCGGCGGCGATGTCGCGGACCTGGGTTGCCGCCTTGCGCCTGGCTTTTTCCCATTGCTTGCTGCCAAGCCGGTGAAGCGGAGCGGTTTCGGGGTCACTCCCGGTGAACCGGCTGACCAGGTGAAGCGATGAAACCGGCACGTAAAGCTTATCGTCACCGGCATAGGAAAGCATCAGGAACTCAGCCTGCCGCTGGTCGATTTCCAGGACTTCCAGGCCCATGTAACGGCCAACCCCGTGGTCCTCGTGCACCACGGGTGCGCCTTCGGAAAGGTCGGTCAGGTTCCGGATGATCGCTTCCGGATCGCGTTCGGAAACAGCGCGCTGCACGCGGGGCCTGGTTCTTCCACCGAACAACTGCGATTCGGTGATCAGGGCCAGCTCACCCGGCACCAGGAAGCCTTCTTCAACCGGCAGTACGGTCAGACCCAGACGTTCCCCGCCGGACTGAAACGCCGCAAAGCTGTCGAATGTTTCCGGTTTTATACCAAAGCTTGCCAGCGTCGTTCGCAATACTTCACGCCGGCCTGGGGTGTCCGCGGCAAACAGCACTCTGCCATCGAATGTTTCCGTGAAATCTTCCAGGTCCGCTGCCGCTTCCTTGCCGCGTTCATGGATATGCAGGTCAGGTGCGTGCTCGGTCGTAAACAACGGTGCGCCACGCGGCTCGTTATCAGGGTCCGGCAAGTGGGTCGCATCGAATGGATCCAGCTGTCGCTCCAGTTGCTGCCGGGTGAAGTACAGCTCCCAGGGGTCCAGGACCGGTCTTTCCACGTCGTGCCGCCGCTGTTCCCAGCGCTCGGTGGTCCGGGCCATGTGGTTGTCTGCGGCCTCCAGGAAACCGGGCTGGAGCAGCATGCGAGGCGCAGTGCACAGGTAATCGAAAAGACAGGAAGTTTCGTCGTAGAACAGGGGCAGGTACTGTTCCAGGCCCTGCGGGTGTACCCCGGACCTTAGATCCTGGTAAAGCGTGACATTTCGCGTATCGACATCGAAGCGCAAACGGAATGCACGCCTGAAATCTTGAAGCGCCGCTTCATCACAAGGGTACTCGCGTGCCGGCAACAGGTCGATACGGCTGACTTTCCCGGTCGATCGCTGCGACTCCGGGTCAAATTGGCGGATGGTGTCGATATCTTCGTCAAACAGGTCGAGACGGTACGGACCAGGACTACCCGCCGGAAACAGGTCGACAACCGATCCCCTGATGGCGTACTGCCCGGCCTGGTAAACCTGCTCGGATGCCTCGTACCCTGCATTGTTCAGCTTGCGCCGGAACTCTTCGATCACCAGGTTTTGCCCAGGCGCCAGGTCGAAGCTGCGCTGGAGGATATAACCGGCAGGCGGCAGCCTCTGGATCAGCGAGGTCACGGGTGAAATCACGATACCGTGGCGCAACTGGGACAGCGAAGACAGGGTTTTCAGCCGTTCGGAAATGATATCCGGATGGGGCGAAAACGGGTCATAGGGAAGGGTTTCGTGATCCGGAAACAGGTAAACGGGCAGACCGGTGATGGTCAGCAGCCCGAGGTCCCGGTGAAGTACCTGGGCCTGGTGGCTGGAACGGGTCAGGATGACGGTGACGCCGTCGAACGACGTCGCCGCGGCGTGTATGGCCAGGGCCACGGAACTGCCATGCAGACCACTCCACGATTCCAGTGAATCCCCGAACCGTGCCTGGAAAGGGCTGGTGCTCACCCTGGCAGGGTTTCGGTCTTCCGTCCCACGGCCAGCAGGACTCCAAGAAGCAGCACGGCAGACAGCGAAAGGGCGGCCCACCATGGGAAACCATAAGCAACCGGGATGGCGCAAACGAGCATGGAAACCACGCCCACCAGTACGGCGTAGGGGATCTGGGTTCGTACATGCTCGATGTGGTCGCATCCCGAGGCCATTGAAGAAAGAATGGTCGTGTCGGAAATCGGTGAGCAGTGGTCTCCCCAGACACTTCCCGCCAGTACACCCGCGATCGAGGAATACAGGATGTGCATGTCGTCAGGCCCGTCAAATCCGTTCGCTTTCATCACCGCCCAGGTCAGCGGAATGACCAGCGGTATCAGGATGCCCATCGCTCCCCAGCTGGAGCCGGTCGCGAACGCAGTGAATGCCGCCAGTACGAAAACGATGACCGGCAGCCATTGTACCGGCAGTGTGTCACCCAGTATGGAAACCAGGTAATCCGCGGTCCCCAGTATCTCGGTGATCCCTCCCAGCGCCCAGGCCAGTGCAAGGATGATCATGGCGTAGAACATGGCCTTTACGCCCTTGTACCAGGCATTGACGACCTCTTCGAGACTTATGATCCGCTGAAAGAGAGTCAGGGCGGCCGCCGTGATCATTCCAATCAGGGATCCCCACATCAGCGATTTGTAGGAATCAGCCGCGCCGATGATGTCTTTCAGGCCGGTTGCGCCTTCCCCGGCGGCCGCTGAACCGGTTACCCACAGCCCGCCCATGACACTCAGGACCAGGGTTGCGATGGGCAAGATGGCGTTGATGGCGCGCAGGGGCTTACCTTCCACCGGGCCGTCGAGTTCGCAGTCTTCGGCCAGGGCGGAGTCAAGATGCGCACCCGGATCGACACTCCGGGTGCGGGCCTCCCATTCGCATTTCGCCATCGGTCCGAAATCCCTGCCGGTGTAACAGACCATGAAAACGAAAAAGACCGCCAGCAGCGGGTAGAAACTGAAAGGGATGGTAGACAGAAACATCAGGTATGCTTCCGCATCCAGGTCAGGAATATAGGTCAGCGATTCACCGATCAACCCCACCTGGTAGCCGATCCAGGTCGTGACCAGCGCAAAAGTGGCAACGGGAGCAGCCGTGGAATCGACAATGTATGCCAGCTTGGCGCGGGAGACGTTCATCGAGTCGGTGACTGGCCGCATGGTGTTGCCCACGACCAGTGTATTGGCATAGTCGTCGAAGAATACGGCCAGTCCCAGCGTGGCGGTGGCCAGGCAGGCGTGACGTGCGTCGTCCGCCCAACCCACGATCAGGTTTACGACACCCTGCATTCCGCCATTTCGGGAAATAATCCCAACCGTACCGCCAATCATCAACGAGAACAGGATGACGGCCGCATGATTGGGGTTGGCAACTGCCGCGAGAATATGGATTTGAAAAGAGTCCAGCAGTCCCTGCCACAGGCCGAGAAAACTGAAACCGTTAATCGCCCAGGCGCCAAACCAGACACCGAAAAACAGTGCGGGTATCACCTGGCGCAAGGCCAGCGCCAGTATGATCGCCAGCAGTGGTGGAAGTACCGAGATCCAGGAGACCGGCGTCGTATCAGCCGTTTCCTGGCCCCAGGCCGGTGTCGTGAACAGGGCGAGAAGCACCATTACGATAAGGAATGAAGGCAGGCTTTTTGGTTTCAATTGGTGCATGCTTGGGTCCTTGTCGAAAGTATCCGTTCAGGATGGTGAATTGTTCAGCGGCACTCTGGGCCCTCATCAGGCGGTTCCTTGCGTTGGTGGAATCGGGACGACCCTTCAGGTACCAGCCGATGTGCTTCCTGGCAACCCGCACGCCATGATACTCGCCGTAAGAACAATGTAATTGGTCGAGGTGCTGATGCATGACCTCGAGGACTTCGGAAGGAGAGGGTGGAGGAAGTTCACTACCGGTTTGCAGAAAATGCCGTATTTCTCTAAAAATCCAGGGATTTCCCTGTGCAGCCCGTCCCACCATCAGGCCTTCAGCGCCGGTATTTTCGAGAACCTCCAGGGCTTTTCGCGGTGAGTCGATGTCGCCATTGGCGAAAACCGGTATCTCCACCTCCCGGCAGATTTCACGGATCGTGTCGTACTCAGCCTCACCCTTGAAACGGTCGGAGCGGGTCCGGCCGTGCACGGCAAGTGCTGCGATTCCCGCGGACTCGGCGATCTGGGCAATTTCCACGCCGTTACGGTCGACGGGGCTCGGACCTGTGCGGATTTTGAGCGTGACGGGGACGTCGACTGCGACGGCCACCGCGTCGAGAATTCGTCGCACCAGGTCCGGGTCTGACAACAGGGCAGAGCCCGCCAGCTTGTTGCAGACTTTCTTCGCCGGGCATCCCATGTTGATGTCGATAATCTGGGCGCCGCGGGAAACGTTGTATCGGGCGGCATCGGCCATCCACTCCGGGTCACTACCGGCGATCTGCACCGCCACCGGTTCAGCCTCACCCTGGAAATCTCCTCTCATCCGGGATTCGCGGGTATCCCTTAACGCGGGATTCGCGGCCAGCATTTCTGTCACGACGTAGCCGGCGCCCAGGTTCCGGCACAGCTGGCGGAAAAAACGGTCCGTCACGCCGACCATGGGCGCCAGGGCCAGTGGATTCGTTATGTGGTGCGGTCCGATGAACATGTCAGGAGAGGGCGCCAAAAATCTTGAAACCGGCAACCCAGGTACCGATCGCGGAACCCAGGTTCGACAGGAAAAACACCAGCAGGATCCGGGTGGCGGGATTTCTGAACCAGCCCTTTAACGTGGTGATGTCAAAGCGCAGGTTTTCCAGGTCGGAAACGCGCGGCTTTCTCAACCAGGATTCAACCAGGCCGGTCACCATGCCGGCCGCAATGGTGGGATTCAATGAGGTCAGCGGAGCTGCAACGACCGCGCTCAGGACGGTCAGCGGATGTCCCCGGGCAATCAGCGCACCAAGGGCGGCAAGCCCGCCGTTGATGGCGACCCAGATAATGACCAGTTGCCAGCCGAGTTCAGGGCTGCGTGAAAATCCGATCACGAAGCCGGTGATCACCAGCAGCATGATGGCCCAGGGGATGGCCCGGGGCCAGCGGGATTTCGGCGGCATGGCCTCGAGTTGTCTGCGCTCCGTTACCGGATCGGCATCTCCTGATTCCAGGTGCCTGGCCAGGCCTTCCATGTGGCCGGCGCCAATGACGACAAGTACCTTTTTACCGCCTGATTCAACATTCTCTTCGCGCAGGCGCGCTGCCATGAACCGGTCGCGCTCGGCGATAAGGGCTTCGTAAAGCTCGGGGGACTGCTCTGCAAACTCGGTAAAGGTCGATTCCAGTATGTCGCCTTCCTTGAGCTTTTCGATGGCTTCCTCGTCGATCTCGTCGGAACTGATCATGCCCAGGGCCAGCCCGGCCATCAGGTAGATGCGTTTGTACCAGGGGACGCTTGCGTAACTGCGGCGCAAGGTAGTGGCCAGGTCGCGGTCGACAAGCTGCAGAGGGATGTTCCTCTCGCTGGCGGCGACTGTCGCGGCACGCATTTCTGCACCTGGCTCAATCCCGAACTGTTCGGCGATACGCCGCTGGTAGGCGCTCAGCGCCAGGTTCGCCATGACCAGGCCGGCCTTTCCTTCGCGAATGATTTTGTAGAGATCCAGGTCCGTCCACTTTCTTTCCGCCGTCAGGGCGTCATAGCGGGCCTGGCACAATTCGACCGCCACGATGTCATATTCCCCGGAGGAAGCCATTTCCTTGACGGCCTCGGCGCTGGCCCGGGAGACGTGCGCGGTACCGAGAAGCGTGTAATCTACGCCATCTCTGGTGATGTGCCGGACCGGCTGATCGTGGAGTATGTCTTCGGCCATCAAAAGTGCCTGATTGGGAAAGGGCGCAAGGATACCCTATCCCGGCGGCCTTTTCTTACTCAGTTTTCTTGTCGATCACCGCGCCTTTGTGCAAAACCGTGAACAGAACGATCTTGTATTCGAAATAGACGCTCCATTTTTCGTACTCCCACCGGGTAATGGGAGGGTCGCCCACCGCGCTGTACTCCTTGACCGGGTCACCAAAACGGGCCCGCACGTCGGTGGTTGACATGCCGTTGTCCGGAACTTCCATTCGTTCAGATTGCCTGACTTCCTCTATCAGCAATACATCGGCTGAAAGGGCAACGGGCAACAGCAAGCCGGCAAGAACTGTGAAAATCAGCGCCAGAACCATCCGTGTCATGTCACTGCCTCCATACATAAGTTTATTGAGTCTCCAAATATACCACGACTGGGCTCCTGGCCGGTGCACTCAGCGGTTCTGGTCCAGTAGACGCAGGTAGGATTCATAGCGCCATTTCAGGATGAGTTCCTGTTCCGCGGCCTCGCGGATGGCGCATCCCGGTTCGCCGGAGTGCCTGCAATCATTGAACCTGCAATGGCCCGCGAATGGTCTGAATTCGATGAATCCGTCGGCCAGTTCCTGCTGCGACATTTCCCAGAGCCCGTATTCCCAGACACCCGGCGAATCGATCAGCCGGCCACTACAAGCCAGTGAATACATGATGGTGGTTGTCGTTGTATGGGTGCCTTTTCCGGTAACGCGGGAAAGGGCGCCGGTCTGCAAATCCAGGTCCGGCAGCAACGCGTTGACCAAGGAGGATTTGCCCACGCCGGATTGGCCCACCAGGATACTGGTTTTTTCCTGCAGCACCGGCACCAGGGAATCGGTTCCGGGTGAGTCCTTGCAGGACGTGTACAGGACCTCGTACCCGAGCCCCCGGTAATCATCGAGGCG
>CAJIAU010000033.1_pt1 | contig 17877 bp, 16 predicted proteins | sample 9199171 | NCBI WGS metagenome assembly CAJIAU01 (sample SAMEA7708280, study PRJEB35096) | sediment metagenome | biome: marine neritic benthic zone biome [ENVO:01000025]; feature: sediment [ENVO:00002007]; material: shallow marine sediment [ENVO:03000034] sea grass bed [ENVO_01000059] ...
GCGTAACCCCAGGCCTGGTGGTCAAGCCTTTCCAGGTGCACCAGCGCCTGGTCTTCGTGGATCGAATCAGGGAAGTCTCCCATGAATTTCTGATAACCATAAGCCGTATCCGCATCGAGGGCGGATTTCCAGCGCGCCGTCTCCTCGGGCGAGGCGAACCTGGGCTGGCCCGACTGGCGAGACGGTTCAGCATCTGCCGCGGCCGGATCTGAACCAGGCTCCGCAGCGTCCGGGGTCATGCCGGTGAACAGGTATATGACAGCGGCGATCAGGACCACACCGAAGATGCTGAGCAGCACAATCGGCAGCCACTCTCTTCCTTCCTGCTCGATGCCTTCGGCGACGGCCCCGGGAGCACTCGTGGTGTGACGGCCCTGGCTGAAAGCCGGCAGCCACCGGGCAACGGTCTGCGGCCGTGCGTCGTGGCTTAATGCCAGGCCCTGATTCACTGCGTTGTGGATCGCGGAGAAATCTTCGCCCGGCACGAGCTTTTCGATGGCTGTGAGAGGGTCCGCCTCTCCTTGCCTTACCGCACGGTTTCGCTGAACTGCAGCCACCGGGATTTTTCCACTGACACAGCGATAGAGTGTTGCAGCCATGCCATAAATATCCGTCCAGGGGCCAATGGGGCCATCTGGATCGGACTGTTCGAGGGCGGCGTAACCTTCGCTGCCCAGCTTCCAGCGGGTTGACGTGGCTGCCTCCAGGCGCTGCCCGGCGGCGCCAAAATCCAGCAGGATGGGCTGGCCGCTTTCGGTGATGTAGATGTTCGCAGGCTTGATGTCCTGGTGGATCAGGCCCTGACCGTGGATGTACTGCAGGGCGTCCAGCAGTGGCCGGGAGAGGGCCAGTGCTTCGTCGGGCCTGAACGTGCCGCTGCGCTTGAGCAGCTTATGCAAGGGCTCACCCCGGTAATGAGGCATCAGCAGGTAGGCGGTGCCATTGGCCTCGAAGCAACGCAGCACCTCGACAATGTTGGGATGGCTGAGGCGGGCGACCAGGCGGCCTTCTTCCAGGAAATGATCCAGGCCGGAGCGAAAGGTCTCTTCGTGCTCTGTGCCGGAAGGACTGAGCCGGCCATCCTGGCTGCGCGAAACAAGTTCCCTGGGCAGGTATTCCTTCAGGGCAAAAGACTGGTTCGACTGCAGGTCAGTAACCAGGTAGGTAATACCGAACGCACCATGACCCAGTTCACGGTCGATACGCAGCTGATCGATGACGGCGCCGGGCTGCAGGGCCAGTGATACCACTGCCATTATTCCGTTTCGCCCTGATCCGAACCGCGTGGCCTGATTTCCAGGCTGCAGCGCGCATCGCCCAGCACCAGCACATCACCCGGCTCCATGAACAGGATTTCGCCTTCCAGGCAGGGGACACCGTTGATCGAGGTGCCGTTGCTTGAGCCAAGGTCAGAAACCGTCAATTCACCGAAAGAACCGTTCAGCTGAACGTGGCGCCTGCTGACAGCGGGACTGCGGATCACGAGATCGGCATCGCCGCGGCCGATGACGACATTGATGGCGTTCTCGCTGACTTCGCAGGAATCTTCAAATTCCGTACCGTCACGCAGCATGCCGGTCAACAGCAATTCGGAATCGAGTTGAGGGTTGATTTCTTCAGGTTCATCTTCGGGTTCGACGACCGGTGAAACAGCGTCTTCCGCGGAACGCTCCGCTTCCCCGGTGGATGATTCCCGGTGCCTGTTACGCAGGCGATGGATTAAGAAACCAAGGCCGGCCAGCAGAATGGCGGCCAGTAACCACAGCCAGCGGCCAAGGCCCGAACCGCTGTCTTCGAACGGCGGCAGGGAGTCAGGCAGGGGTTCCGTCGGAGCCGGTTCTTCGGTGACGGGATCTTCCCCGGTCACTTCAGGTTCCTGGACTTCCTCGGTTGCGGCTTCTTCGATTGGCTCTTCAGATTGTTCTTCGGGCTGTTCCTCGGGTTCGGCCACCGGTTCCGGAGCGGGCGGTTCTTCCGGCTGTGGTTCTTCGGCGACCGCTTCGGGCTCAGTGGCGTCGCTGGCGGAACAGTCAAACTCGCGCAACGGGATGCCCATTTCACCGAATACGTTAAGCAGGGCATCCCGCCATTGGTACCGGGTTGCGGGTGAGGGCTCCATGGTCTGCACATCGTCGGCCAGGCTGACGCCGACCAGGTTTCCGCACAGATCGACCAACGCTCCGGTCACGTTAGGCAGCGCAGTGCCATCTGTAATGGAAGGCCTGTTGTTTTCGCTGAACACATCGACCGAGGCGGAGACGCTCAGTGGCGGCTCACCCTCGGCAATCAGTTCTGCGGGCGGAAATGCAGCCAACAGGACCTCATCACCCTGCTGGAGTGGCGTGGCGGCGATAGTTACGCCTTGCCTGCTCAGTTTTTCCACTACCAGGACCAGCAGGCCTTCGACAGCGAAAGCCTTTTCAATCCGGGCCGGCCGGCCATTGCGGATAATATCGGTCCCGCCATCGAGAACGATGATTTCATCATCCGGGCCGGCAAAACCTCCGGGCACCAGGACCAGGCCGGAATCCGACAGGACGACACCGGTGGTGGGTTCAACGTGGGTAGCCGAAACCAGCCTGAGGACCGGGACGGTCCAGGCGGGCATTGAGCCGGGAGGCAGGATGTAAGCATCGCCGCCGGTCTTCAGGTTTTGCGCCAGGGCCGGCGTCGCCGCTGTCAGAAGCCAGCAGAGGAACAATCCATACATCCGGATTTGGTTGCATCTAAGCATCAACGGGGAATTCTCAGGGCGAATAGAGCCGATTGATCAGGTTGTCCAGGCAGTATTGTCCGGCCTTGTTGAGGGCATTTTCTTCCTTGCCCTGCACGACGTTCTGGATAAATACCAGTATCGAAGCCATCACCAGTGCCAGCAACGTGGTGGAAAACGCGACACCCAGACGTTCCGTTACCTGGTACAGCATGTCGGGGCTTTCCACATTGGCCCGGTCGCCGGCATAGTTCAGCGCCAGCATGATGCCGATAACCGTGCCGATGAAGCCCAGTGATGGAATGACCCAGGTGATATAGCGAATGATGTTGTAACGCAGATCGATTTCGTGAAGGTACAGCTCGAGGCTGGAGTTCAGTAATGAGTTGGTCTGATCAGCGGAATGACTCAGGTTGAAACCCAGCACACAACGTTCAATCAACCGGGGCACAAAACAGACTTCCCGGTATTTACTGGCCCGGACCTTCTGATAAATAGGTGTCATGTCATCGCCTGGCCGCAGCACCGTTTCTTCGTCTTCCGGCAGGTAATTGCGGTGTATCTGAGTTTCTTCCAGGCGCCCGGCCCGCCAGCGGATGGACAATTCTCCCAGCCCGGCGAAAAACGCAATCCACAGGATATTCTGGACCGTGAAGGGCCAGGACGCGCGGTTGACGTCCAGCAGTATGGAAGCTGCTTCAGGGGACAGCAGCCGCGAAAGCAAGGCAATCACGACGATTGCAGTGACCAGGCTGACGAGCAGGGTAATGAGTCGCACTATTTGAATTCCTCGATATCACCGGTCAGGGGATTGCGCCTGGGGTTTTCCAGGACGATTTTCGGCTTGGGTAAATCGGCGAGTATGTCGTCGAAAAGCAGCGGCTTACCCCTCACGGAATAACCTTCCCTCAATTGCACGCGCGCACCCTTGCCGAACAACTTGACCAATTGGTCAAGGGGAACCTCGTGTTCGCCAAAACGGATGCGGTCCTGGGTGCCGAGGATCACTTTCAGGCTTCTGATCCAGCGGCCGTTGCGATTAAGAAAAGTCCCGTTACTGGAGTGCTGATCCCTGACCTCCAGATAACCCTCCCCGGTAACCTCGATCCTTGCGTGGATCCTGGAGACAGAATCATGGTCCAGTACAAGATCGCACTGGCTGGAGCGCCCAATCGTTTTTCCATCCGGTTTCATGCCGCTATGATACATTGTAATTTCGTTTCCAACAGGTAGGCCATCAATGATTTTCCGGCGCAATAAACCAGCACAACCTTCCGCAGGCAAGACGCCCGTATTGCGTGGCCGGGACAGTTCAGCCAGTAGTGACAATCCGCTGGCCCGGCGATTCCACCCGGAAGATGAACCTGACACCATCGACCTCCAACAGTCGGAAGGGTTCACCGAGGAACCGGGCACGGCTGACCTGGCCGCCAATTCTACCGTGGAATCCGAGGCTGCCGGCCACGTGGAGATTATTTCGATGGTCCCGGAAACCGGAAAATTCTATGTGTTGCCGGGTACGGATGAAAACGTTACGTACCTGGGAGATGAACCGGTTACCTCGCCTACAGAACTTCGCCCCGGTGACCGCATCCGGGCCGGCAAATTCGAGCTTTGCCTATTGAGCTAAGGCCAGGAACGAGCCGTCATTGGCGCGTGCCAGCGATTCCATGAACTCAACGGTGCCGCGATACTTGAAGTAGTCACCCACCGTGACCGCGTGAATTTCCACCGGCCTGGCATTTGCCACAGTGATATTCCGGACCAGGCTGGAAGGCCCCAGGTTATTGTTGAACGCAGGGTTGGGCAGGCCGTCGCTGATCAGGATGATGGCTTCCGCCGGGCTTTGATAGGCAACATTGAACGCGTTGATCAGCGATGAAGAGCCCTCGAACTTGCGGGACAGGGAATCCAGGAATTTTTTGGCATCATCACGGGCCTGGTCCGTCATTTTTGCCAGGCTGCCGTCTGCCGGCCAGCGATAATACCTGGGCCCGGCGTCCTGTTGCTGGAATCCCAGGATGGCAAACTCGTAGCCGCTTTGCAGGGACTCCATGCCCCTGGCGACGGTCCGGCGGACCAGTGACTCGTGCCCTGCGAGGAATTTGTTCATGTCCACCAGGAACAGGATGCGTTTCTTGTCTGTCTTCAGGCCAAGAAACCGGAACGTGACCTGGTTGCTGCCTTCTTTGTCTGGAGTGATCACCGGGGAGGGCGGCGGTGGTGGTGGCTGGTCATTGCGCGCCTGTTGCTCGGCCTCCAGGGTTTCCAGTTCGCTGGAAACGATTTTCTCCGTCGCCTGCAATTGCTGGTGCCGGGTTTGTGCCGCCAGCAGGGCTTCCAGGATGTTCCTGCTGCCTTCTTCAGTCTTGTCCAGCATGGCCTGGGTTTTTCCGGCCAGCTCTTCGAGATATTCCAGGTCTCCTTGCGACCGGACTTCTTTCTGGTAATCGGGCATCAGGATGATTGTAATGATGATGAAAGCGCCCATGGCGGAAGCGAACAGGTCAATAGCCGACAGGGAATAAACTTCGAAATTACGCCGGCGCGATTTCACCTGGAAACTCCCACGAAATCACCGTTGTTTTGCCTCGCCAGTGTTTGCAGAAACATCACCAGCCCGCGGTTCTGTGTGTAATCCCCGATGGCCACGGTATGAATTTCCTTGTTTTCACGGCGATTCAGGCTGGTCACGTCCTGCACAATGAAGCCCGGTGCATTGTCAGGTTCGCCGTCACTCATCAGGATGATGGTGTCGGCCGGGTACTGCATGGCTGAAAGTACTGCGTAATGAGTCGGTGTCGAACCCGCGAACCTTCTTGCCAGTGACTGGATGAAGTTTCGGGCCGAATCGAGATTGGCCTCGGTGCCCTGGAGCAGGCCACCCCCCTCCGGAAAATTCCAGATGACCGGAGAAGGATTGCCCTGGTAGCCGATAATGGCGAAGTCATTGGTTTCATCCAGCGGCTCGAGAACCTCGAGAACCGACTTCACCATCAGGTCGGTGTAGGAAAGCATGCTGCCGGACATGTCCACAACGATGACGAATGATTTTTTTTCGGTCGCCAGCCCCAGGATGGAGAACTCCACGCCCGCAGTCAGTGCTTCCGGTTCCGGCTCTTCGATGATTTCCTCCACCGGTTCGGGCTCCTTGACCGGTTCTTCAGCCAGTTGTGTCTTGATGTCCGCCATTTTATTGCGGATGCGGGAGATTTCGGCCTCGATTCCCCGGTTGGCCTCGTTCATGTCCTGGACTTCGCTCTGTGAGACCTGCTGGTCTGAAAGCATTTTGGCTATTTCGCCTGAAGCCAGCCTCCTCAGCTCCTGTATTTCCTGGGTCCTGGAGAACGCATCGTCGGAACCGGCGTTGCGGTAGTAAGGGAAGAGGATCATCACCAGCAGGATGAACGCTCCGAGCGCCGAAGCGAACAGGTCGATCGCGGAGGTTGTAAAAACGGAGGTTTCTCGGTTGGGTCTTCGCATCAGCTCTTGCAAACTATCAAAAAGGTGCAGCAGGGGCAATTGGCGGTTGACCTTGGCCGCCATGGCCTTAATCTATTGGGGATGACACGGGCCTTGCTCACATTCCTGCTCCTGCTTGTATCGTTTAGTCTGTTTGCGGCCCAGACAGTTCAGGTTTCAGGGGCACGGCCTGCCGAATATATGGTCTACCAGTACCCGAATGTTGCCCTTGTGATAAAAATCGAGGCAGCCGAAACAGAATTTGACGCAGAGATTTACGGTCCCGAAAAGGCGCTGATCAAGTCTTCGCAAGTCCCGTTGAGCCGGATCGGACCGCTTTACCAGTTTGTCGAATCTGTGGATAAGCCCCGCCAGTTGATGATCAAGATCACGCCTTCGCGGCCAGTGGACCGTGCGCGGGTCAACATGGAACTGATCCAGCTGCCGGACAGGGACTGGAAAAGCGCTTCCTTTGGACAGGCATACAAATTGCTGTCCCATGGAACGGAGAAGGTCCACAGTAACGACTCCACGACCTGGTCAACGAAAATTTATACGCTTAAGGAGGCGGCCAGGGCGTTCGCCGGCCTGGGTTGGGAGGAAATGAGGCTCTGGTCGGAGTTTTATGCCGCACACCTGGTGCTTCATAAGCTCAACGATGTCCTGATGGCGATGGAACTGGTCGGTGAACTGCAGGGCGCAGCGCGCAGAGCCGGATATGAAGAGATTGAGCTGGCTTCCCTCATTCTTGAAGCCGAGGCATTACAATTATCCGGCGAACGCGCGAAGGGCGAGGTAGCCTTCCAGCGTTATGAACAGCTTCACGCCGTATTTGACCAGGTAGTGATCCTCACCGGCCAGATGAATCTTCCCTCTGAACAGGCGAGGGCGCTGTACAACGACGGGCTTGCATATGAGCAACAGGGCCGGATGGACGATGCGATTCGCAGATTCCAGGCTGCCCTGGACGTTGCGCTCACCACCAGCAACACGGAACTGACCAACGAAATTCGGGGTACGGCCGCTGCTGCCTATGAATCGCAGGGCAGCACGATGGGTGCGATCGAAATGCTCGAGGACATCAGCAGCGACCTGGAGAGCGAGACCGGGCAGGAATTTACGGACAACCTGTTTGAGAAAGGGAGACTGCTGAACAGCACTTACCGTTACCGGGATGCCGCCGCAGAGCTGGACCTTGCACTGTCCATTCAGCAGTCCGATGCGGCGACCGGCTCATGGGGTTCCACCGGGTTGGCCCTGGGCTGGTCATATTTCTCCATGGGTGAAATGGAAAAAGCCCGCAGTCTCATCATTGAATCCATTCCCCGTACCGAATTGGCGACCGACAGGGCTGCCCTGATAGGGGCATACGGCGTCCTCGCGAAAATTCACCGCCATCGGCGCCAGTTCGGGCAGGTAGCGAGCTACCGGGAGAAGCAGGAAGAACTGCTCCGGGCAGGATCGGACCGCGCAGATTTCAAATTTGAAACCGGAATAGACGCCTGGCAAAAGGACGGCTCACAATCTTCACGCGCTGTTGACCTGATGGCGGAAAGCAGCAGGCTGGCGGCTTCCAATGAAAAGCCGCTGGCCAGGTACCGGGCCGATTTATACCTGTGCCTGTTCAGACTGGAAAGCAGGGGCCGGGGAGCCTGCTCAGCTGCGGGGATCAGCCGCCCTTTCGACGCGCTGACCACTGCCGGTATCCCCTGGCTGGCCCTGGAAGCCAACCTGGTAAAGGCCAGAATTTTATACCGTGAAGGTCAACGGGGTGAGGCGCTGACCTTGCTCCGGGGCGTGGTGGATGATCTTTTGTTCTTCCGGCAGGAGTTACCGGGCATTCTGGGTGCCTGGTACTGGCTCACCAGGAACGAAATTTTTCAGCTTTACCTTGAAGTTGCCGCCAGCGGCTCAAACGGAGAGCAAACGCTGATTGCCCTGGACCGGGTCCGGCTGGCTGACGGGCCGGAAAGCAAAAAGAATCCAGAGGAAAATTTGCGGGCACTGCTGGCGCGCCGCGAATCGACGGGCGGCGAAGCGCCTGCAGAACTGGCGGCCCAGGCCAATTCGCAATGGCGTAACCTGCGAGCGGAGTTTTCTCCCACCATCACGCCGATCAATCGCAGCGGCCTTGGTGATGTGCTGGGCGGACTTTCCGATGACGAAATAATCCTGACTTACTATTTCAGTGAATCTGCGGTTCATGCACTGGTCGGCAGCAGGCGTGGCGTTTCGATGAAACGGCTGGCGGGTTTCAGGAAGCTGTCAGGCCAGCTTGAACGATTGCGACAAAACCTGGCAGACAGCGGTGAAGATCTCCTGCCTTACCTCGATGCCCTCGGCAAATCGCTGCTGGAACCGCTGGCGGATTCGCTTGCACCTCGAATCTACTTTTTGCCGGCTGGCCCGTTGAATGGAATTCCTTTTGATGCATTGAGACTGAAGGCGGCATTCCTGGCGGAACGGCACCAGGTGGTCAACAAACGGAGCCTGGCAGGTGGCTCGCTATCCACTGCGGTTCTTGCAACCGATTTCAGGGATAGAGTTTTCCTGGCTGGCAATCCGCAGACAGGGCAGGAACTGTTCAGTTACGACATCCAGGTCTCGGCAGAAATCACTGCAGTTACGGACGCTTTCGTAGGGCCCGGACTGAATATCATCCAGGGTGTTGCGTTACAGAAAGACGAGTTCCGCGACCCGAGGTTTGCCGGCGCCGGGCTGATTCACCTGGCCATTCCAGGGACGCTTGACCTTGCATTCCCTGAGCACTCGATGTTGCTGATGTCCCGGACCAGCGAAGAATCTGCCACCGACAACCTTCAACCTGAAGATATCCGGGGGCTGGACTTCAGTGCAAGCCTGGTCGTGCTCAGCCGAACTGCGGTTTCGTCTTTCAGCCCCGCTGGTTTTGACAGCAGGATGGGTTTTGTTTCAGACTTCCTCAGTAATGGAGCAAGGAATGTGGTAGTCAGCCTGCGCTCCGGCGATGATTCGGAAACGGCGGCGTTCATGGCGGATTTTTACAAAGAACTGGAATCCGTGCAGGATGTCGCAGGAGCCTTGTCCAGGAGCAGAACCAAACTCATGAAATCCGCTGATCCCGGAAATTTCATGCATTGGGCGGGTTTCCAGCTTTATATCAGGTAGAATGAGCCGATGCCCGGCTACGGGCGTGATAACATCAGATAATTGTCCGGAGGGTTGTTTAGTGGATAAGAGAAAGTACCTCGTAATAGTTGATCCGTCCCATGAGGAACATCTTGCGTTGGATCGCATTATCGATCTCGTGCGTCAGGAAAGAAAATGGGAACTCGAATTTCATTTGCTGATTGGTTTTGAAAGTCCGGACAAGACCGATCCCAACGCACCGACGGAAGTCGTTCGCAGCGTAAAGGATATCCAGGAATTGCTTGCCCCGCTGGACGAGCTGAACATGGATTACACTGCGGAATTTTTCTGGACCCGCAATTGGCGTCAATCGATCATCGATGCTGCGGAACGCTATGGTTGTGACACGATCATGTTGTGCGAGACCTCAGCAGAGCATAAAGCAGGTATCACCGATTCGAAGTGGGACCTGGTCAGGCAAGCGAAGATGGATGTGGTTATTGTCGATGAAGGCACCAAAGCGCCCATTGAAGTGATCCTGGCGGCGGTCAATACCCAGGCCAAGGACGCAGTTCACGTTGCACTGAATGAGAAGATCATTGAGCGCGGTCTGTTCCTTTCAGAGTATTTCGGGGCTGATTTCCACGTGGTCAACGCTTACAAGGACAGCGAAGACTTTCCGGATCGCGCCCTGATCGGCCGGATGAGCGGCCTTCCGCGTGAAAAAATTCACCGGGATATGGGTAAGCCCGAAGACGTCATTGCCGGCGTATCAGAAAAGGTCAATGCCGATATGGTCATTCTGGGGATTTCTTCGAAGAAAGGCCTCGCTGCGACCTTCAGTAGCCACACCACCGAAAAAGTGATGGAGAAAATCACCATCGACGTGGTTGCGCTGAACTAGAAGAAAAGGGAAAAAAGGGGTCAAGGAAAAAAGGGGTCAGGTTAACTTTTGAAAAAGCAAAAGTTAACCTGACCCCTTTTTTCCTTGACCCCTTTTTTTATGGGTGTGTCAGTGCTCTATATTATTCCTGCTGACCCTCGATGACATCCATCATGTCGTCGCGTTCGCGAGGTTTGTATTCCACGTCCTGGACCATCAGGTCGCGACGTTTGATTTCGCTGTCGACGTAAGCGATCCACTGAGTGGCAGTACGCCTGGACCGGTTGTCAGTCTGGGCCCGCTCAAATGCGCGGCGGGCCTGCTCAAGCCGTTTCTGGTTGAACAACGCCATCCCCAGCATGATGTTCGCTGTGTCAGGACGCTTCAGGTCGCCTAGTCTCAGGCCTTCCTGCACGGCAGCAGCCGCAGCACCCCAGTTTTCGAGGTTGATGTTGGCCTGGGCAAGACGGATGTAGAGATCGCCTTCTTTCGACAACTCGGCGGCACGTTTCAGGGGAGGAATGGATTTTTCATCCTCGCGGGACTGGTACCAGGCCTGGGACATGAGCCTCAGGTTGCGCTCATTGGCGTCGACAATGTTTTCATTCATTTCCTTTTCGAGCAGCGAAGCCGCCTTGTAGGGCAGGCCGTGCAGCAAGTAAAGGTTGGCCAGGTTGGTAATGTGGGAGGAGGTGTTCAGATAGCCCTTCTCATACAAAACCTCGGTCAGCGCCAGCTGTTTCTTGGTGTCGCCCAGTTCGCTGTAGATACCCGCCAGCGTCAGAACGTAGGTGTCCTTGGGGTAGTAAGCGATCAATTCCCGGACCACACCGATCATGCTTTCGTAATCTTTCTTTTCAAAGTAGATCACGCGTAACAGCAGCAGCCAGTTCTCCTTTGGCACCTGGCCTTGCTGGCGGTACATTTCGATTCCAGTCTTGATTGGGACCAGCGCTTCGTCGTACCTGGCGAGTTGGAACAGCGCCTGGCCCTCAAGCATGAAAATATCCGCGCTGGGCTCTGAAACACTAGCCATCAGTCTCCGAACGGTCGCCAGTGCACCTTCGTAGTCTTCCTGGGTGAACTGCAACTGCGCCATGGTCTTGAGCGTGCTGAGCATCAGCGCTTCGGGCAGTTCAGGCTGTTCCAGTACATTTTCATACGCCCGGATGGCGTCGTCGTAGCGTTCCTGCAGATAGTAGGAATACCCGGAGATGTTCCAGATCTGGGCAATTTCGTACGGGCTAAGCCCTTTCTTGCCCCGTAACTCATCGGTGAGGCGCTGCGCGGATGCATAGTCCTTGGCTTCGACCAGTTCCTGGATCTCCGTCAGACTCTCGTAAACCGACTGGCTCATGGCCACGGTTTCCTTGGTCTTTTTCTCTTCAGGCTTCTTCTGGGCAAAGGCGGTGCCGGAAAGTCCCAACAACAAGCTGCCGGAAACGATGGCGATCATCAGTTTTGACATGAATCTCTGCATGTGTTTTTACCTAATCCTGCGTAATTTCATAGGTGAACTTGTTCTGTACACCAGGGACTTCAATCGCCTGGCCGTCGACGACCCGCGGTTTGTACTTGAATTTCATGGCTGCCTGAATCGATGCGCGGTGGAAGAGTGTACTGGTGCACTGGTCTTCAACGACAAATGGATCACGAATCGTGCCGTTCTTGGTCACAACGTACTGCACCACGCAGTAGCCTTCAACGCTGCGTGACAAGGCGCGCTGAGGATAAATCGGCGCAACTTTCACGATCGGCAGGTAGTCGCCTTCGCCCACACCAAGGCTGAACCCGCCACTCATTTCGATTTCCGTTTCCACCGGGGCGGCGGAAATGGCGATTTTCTCGGCATTCGGGTTGAGATTTTCCAACTGGGGTGTGGGTGGCTGTGGCGGTGGAGCATCCGGCGGTGGCGGTTTCTTGGGTTTCAGCTGCCTGCGCTGGATTGACTCGTCCCTTTTCAGCCGCACGAAGTCGATCAGGTGGCCGGACGCGCCCTCGTTGAGTTCGCGGTCAGCAGTTTCGATCAGGTACTGCATGAACCAGAACAAGCCGGCAGTGATCACCACGCCCAGGATGACGCCAATCGCCATCCGGACAAGGTTGCCGGATTTGCTGATGGATAGTGTTTCAATAATCGTGGCCGACATGGCTCACCTCTTACTGTTCCTGGGCCGCAATCGACACGTTGAAAACTCCGGCAGAGCGGGCGGCGTCCATCACCTGGATCAAAGTATCCGTCTTGGATTCCTTATCTGCCTGGATTACGACTGAACCCTGGGGGTTCTCGGCGTGCAAGCGCTCGATATTCGGTCTTACAGAACGAATGTCGATCTGGCGCCGGTCAATCCAGATGTCGTTATTCGGACCGATCGCTACCAGGATATTGGCCTTTTCCTGTTTTACTGCAGTCGCTGCATCGGGCCGGTTTACTTCGATACCGGCCTCTTTTACGAAGGTTGCTGTCACGATGAAGAAGATCAGCATGATGAATACCACGTCCAGCATGGGCGTGATATTGATCTCCGATTCTTCTTCGTCGTACTGCTGGGCTAAATGTTGCCGCATTTGTATTTCTCCTGAATCAGCAAGCTGAAGGGTGGTACCTTCAGCCGTGCTCGATAATTAATTCGTCTGCTATGAACTCGCGTTCCCTGCGTGCCTTGTTTTCCAGGTACGCAGACATCGCCACTCCGGAAAGCGCCGCTACCATGCCGGCCATTGTCGGTACGGTAGCCCTGGACACACCGGATGCCATTGACCGGGGATTACCCGATCCGGATATGGCCATAACCTCGAAGACCTCGATCATGCCTGTCACCGTACCCAGCAACCCCAGCAGGGGGCAGAGGGCTACACAGGTCTTGATCAGAGCCATGTTGCGCTCCGCATTCGCGGACACCTGTGAAATGATGCGGTCCCTGATCTGGTGAGCCTTCCAGGATGAATAGTCGGTGCGCTCATCCCAGTAATTGTGAGCCTTCCGGATCAGGGTTTTGTGCCCTGACCGGAAATATACAATCCGCTCGATAATCAACATCCACATGACCAGGGTGACGATGGCGATGACATTCAGCACCGGACCGCCGAGTTCAAAGAAATCCCGGATGGTTTCAAGGAATGGCAGATAATAAAAGATGACGTCCATCTGGTTTATGCCATCCTTTCAGCACGCTCGGAAAGCATGCCTGCCGCCTCTTCCTGGAGGATCTGCGTCAAACGCTTCGCACGGCTTTGAACCAGCGTATGCAGGAACACCGTGGGAATGGCGACACACAGGCCGAGAACCGTGGTGACCAGCGCGGTTGAAATACCGCCGGCCATCAGTTTCGGATCACCAGCACCATAAAGCGTAATAGCCTGGAAGGTGACGATCATACCGGTAACCGTACCCAGCAGTCCGAGCAATGGCGCAACGACAGAGATGATCTTCAGGAATGGAAGCATCGAGTTGAACTTCGGAATTTCCTTCAGAATTGCCTCACCCAGTTTCAGCTCCAACGCCTCAACGTCGGAATCAGGGTTGTCGTGAGCAATCTTCAATACACGGCCCAGCGGATTGTTTCCTGCCTGCTCAAGATTCTTGGTCTGCCGGTTAACCTTGGCGGCTGTACCGTACAGTGCCAGCAGGCGCCAGATGGCGATGGCGAGACCTACGATACCCAGTGCGATGATTACGTAACCCACTTCCTTACCCTGTGCGATACGCTCCGTCAGGCTGGGGGACTGCACCAGCAGGGCCAGTAACTGGCCACGGGTCGGGTCTATGGCGAAACCGTGCAGGCCGTCAGAGGCAGACTGCAGGTCTGAAGCGCGTCCGGTATAGCGGCTGGCGGGCTGGCGTTGCAGCTCAACCAGGCGGCCGGTCTCGGGAACGTACTCGAGGTAATTACCGTCGGAAACGACATTGAACAGGCCGACGCGGACCACATCACGCTGTTCTTCTTCGCCGCTGGCGTTGATTACCGTGGTGTTGATTGTGGCCACGCGGGCAGACTCGGTCATTTCGCGCTGCAGTTCGAACCAGATCCGCTCGATTTCCTCGAGGGTCGGCATGCGCGTGGTGGAACCCATCTTCTGAGCAAACTCTGTCAGCCATTCGCCACGATCGGGGAACTGGATCTGCGTGACGGACGTATCGAAGTTGCCGCGGGCGTCGCCGGCAGCTTGCTGCAGAACACCAAACAGCTCTTTCAACTCACCGAGCCGCTCTTGCAGTGCGCGTTCCAGATCGATGATCTGAGCGTCGTTGGCTTCGAACGTGGCTTCCAGTTGCACCGAAAGCTGTTCCTGGCGGACTTGCTCAGCTTCCATGTTTCTCAGCAGCTGTTGCTGTTGACCGCGGGCCTGTTGGAATTCGGCAATGCGTCTCTTATTCTCATCGGCATCCTTGACGCGGCCGGATTTAACCTGCTGCAACAATTCGTCAAGTGATACAGCCTGTGCCGCATAAGCGGTGTTGCCCAGGCCGAAAGCGAGTCCAGTGATCAGTGCTGCTTTTAAGATTTTGTTCATCATGATTATTCCCCCGCAGCAGCCGGTACAGGTACGATCAGCAGGTCAGGAGCGACCTGCTTACGCGCCACCCGCAACCCGTCGGCGATTTGGTTTTTGAATTCTGAAGCTTCGAGTTCAACCCAGCCACCTGATGCCTTGTCCCAGGCACCGGTGTGGGCTCCTCCCACTGACTGGTAAGCCAGCGAAACGCGGCCGATACGTAGAAAGTCAACTTCCTGTTCATTGCCATTGATTGGCACGGTTCCCTTGTAGGCTTCGATCGTGCGGCCATAATCGTTTTCGATCTGGTAGGCCTCGATGACACGGCGGAATTTCTCAGCAGAAGAAACGTCTGAACGTTCCATCATGCCCCTCAGCCTTTCCAGGCGTTCCCTGCGCTCGTCCAGCAGGAACGGGGTATCCAATTCAATAAACTGTTCCAGTGAGTCCAGCATGCGGGTCATCATCGGGATGATCTGACGTTCGATCAGGGCAACATTGGAAATGGATTCGGTCAGTGCGGCCTTTTCCTCTTCCTGGTTGTTTACCTGCCGCTGCAGAAGACTGTTATAAGTAACCAGTCCGTCTACGACCTTGGAAACCGTGTTGAATTCGTTCAACAGGTCATCAGTCTGGTTAGCTATTTGCTCGACGCGCTGCTGTTCGGCAGCACCAGCGTCGGCGCGTTTCTCACCTTCCTGAATGACCTGGTCCACATTTACCTGGGCAACTACAGGTGCAGATAAACCCGCAGAGAGGGCTGCTACCAGAATTGCGCTCAGCAAGAGCCTTTTATTCGTTCGATTCATTAGCATGCTAGATCTCGGTTTTGAAAAATGGATAACGGTTGAAAAAACATAAAGTATGTATTCCGGATCAAGAAGGGTATAACTTGCAGAATGCGCGAGTCAATTATTAATACCACTGAAACCGGGTCGTTTTGGCTCAACTAACATAATTTTTACATGAAAACCTGTTGAAACAACGAAAATAGCCAACTATGAAAAAAACCAGGCTCAACATCTTTTTTCTTGCGCTACTGCTGATGCCGGTATGCGCAGGGGCCAATTCATCCGAGTTGCAAGTTCTTGGCTGGGTTGAAAATGCCTATCTGCCAGATCCGGGATTCGAGCTGAAGGCCAAACTCGATACCGGCGCCGAGACGTCGTCTCTGGATTCACGCGTGGTCAAGAAATTCAGAAAAGCAGGAAAACGCTGGGTGCGTTTCGCCGTGATCGATCGGGAAAGTGGTGAGGAGTTTATCCTGGTAAAGGAGCGGGTCCGGACCATTGGCGTCATTCAGCACGACGGATCCAAGCAGACTCGCCCGGTTGTGATGATGCAGATTTGCATTGCCGGAAATTCACTGGAGACCGAGGTCAGCCTGATTGACCGGAGTGAATTTCTTTATCCCCTGCTGGTTGGCAGAAACGCACTCGCTAAATTTGCGCTGGTCGATTCTTCGGAAACATTTCTCGGACAGTCGCGTTGCGGGGATGATTCAAAACTGGAGAGCAATTCGTGACGCGCAGCCGACAGTGGGTGGTGCTTTCGCTGTCCCTGATTGCCGTGGGCTGCCTGGCATTCGCCTTCAAGGTGGTCAGGCTGGGTTATCCCGTGTTTCCCGATCAGACCGGCGAGCAGTGGATTGTCCAGGCGCGTCTTGAAGTAGAGCCGGTCAAGGGCCCGGTGCGGGCAAGCCTGCTGTTGCCGGTTCGCTCCACCGGGTACACCATCAGCAACGAAAGTTTCGTTTCCCGGGACTTTGGGCTCACCGTGGAAGAAGACATGTTCAGGCCGCAGGCCGATTGGGCGATCCGCACCCTGGACGACAACCGCACCCTGTATTACCGGGCCACGGTTATCAGGGATACGCGCCAGCGCCGGTTTGCAAACCGGCCGGAAATCCCGGTTGCCCCTGAGCTCGAAGAGCCCTGGGCCAGTGCCCTGACAGACCTGGTCGAGGATGTAAAAAGAGAATCGGCGGATGTGGAATCGTTCGCCGCCGAAGTCCTGGACCACCTGCGCCAAAGCACGGACGATGCGAGCTGGAAACTGTTCCTGGAGGATGTCGATTCACCCCTTGAACTCGCACTGCTTGCCCAGACCTTGCTCGCAGCCGAGCGGATTCCTTCGATCCTGGTTCACGGGATCATGCTCAAGAACGATGTTCAGCGTGCTGCGGTGCATTCCATGCTGGCTGTCTGGGATGGCGATGACTGGCTGATTTTCGATCCCGAAACAGGGCGCGAGGGCAGACCTGAAGAATTCATGATCTGGTGGAGAGGCACGGAAACACTGGCGGGAGTGAGCGGCGCCCTGATCGATGATCTCCAGATTTCGGTGAAGAAGCGGATGACCAGTTCGCTGGAGCTGGCCTCGCAGCGTACTGAACTCAAGGACTCTATAATCGGGCGAATCTCACTGCTTCATCTGCCGGTGCAGACACAATCGGTATACGAAGTGCTGTTGCTGGTTCCGTTCGGAATCCTGGTGATTGTGCTGTTGCGCAATTTCATCGGGCTGAGTTCTTTCGGGACATTCGCACCGGTGCTGATCGCACTGGCGTTCAGGGAAACGGAACTCCTGAAGGGAATACTGCTTTTCATGCTGATCGTTTCGCTGGGCCTGGTGTTCCGCTTCTATCTCGAACGCTTGAGGTTGTTGCTGGTGCCGAGGCTGGCGGCCGTCGTGACCATTGTTGTGTTGTTGATGACAGCGATCAGCCTGCTCAGTGACCGGATGGGAACGGAAACCGGCCTGTCGGTTTCGCTTTTCCCGATGGTGATCATATCCATGGTCATCGAGCGCATGTCCATCGTCTGGGAAGAACGAGGGGCTGCCACATCCATCCAGGAGGGGCTGGGCAGCCTGTTTATGGCGTCCCTCGCCTATTTGGTGATCTCCATCGATGTGCTGGAATACTGGGTTACCGTTTTCCCCGAAGTCAATCTCATAGTCCTGGGGCTGATCGTTGCACTTGGGCGCTACACCGGGTTCCGGCTCACCGAGCTGTTCAGGTTCCGGCAGCTTGCACGGCGGGAGTCCGGATGAAAAGCGTACTCGCAAGAATGCGGTCCAATGGTGTTCTCGGGATTAATTGCCGCAATGGCGAATACATTCTGAAACTGAACGACCGGCGAAACTTTCCCCTGGTCGATGACAAGGTCTTGTGCAAGGAAAGACTGCAGGAGAGAAACCTGGCCGTTCCGGA
>CAJIAU010000279.1_pt1 | contig 17869 bp, 15 predicted proteins | sample 9199171 | NCBI WGS metagenome assembly CAJIAU01 (sample SAMEA7708280, study PRJEB35096) | sediment metagenome | biome: marine neritic benthic zone biome [ENVO:01000025]; feature: sediment [ENVO:00002007]; material: shallow marine sediment [ENVO:03000034] sea grass bed [ENVO_01000059] ...
GCACCAGCCGCGGCGATTTTGAGCTTGCGGTCTCCTGTTTCGTCGCGTCCGAAACCAATAACGAATGCGCCATCAGCCGAGACCATGACCCGGGTGTCATCGAGATAGACCGTTGCCCCGGGTTCTGTTTTCCCAAAGATAAGTCCACCCTGGACGGGCTCACCCTCGAGTTCGACCGCTGACGCGGAGTGGCAGAGCAGGGCGCCTGCCAGGAATCCCAGCGGTTTGGAAATCCGGGGACGGAACATGGGTCAGAGTTCGATCTTGATGGACTGCCCGGGCTGAATCATCGAGTTGCCGCCCAGGTCATTCCAGTTCTTCAGATCGTTGACCCGTACGTTGTACTTACGCGCAATACTCCACAGGGAGTCGCCGCGCTGGACCACGTACTTCACGCTGCCGCTGGTTGCCGAGGGCGGTTGAGCCGGCTGGTGGAATACCGTGATGGTGGCGCCCGCGCGCAAACGACGGGGATCGGAAATGTTGTTCCAGCGCTGCAGGTCCCTGACCGAGACGCGGTAACGGCGGGCTATGACAGACAGGCTTTCGCCCCTGCGCACGCGGTGCGTGATCTGGTCCGCCGCGATCAGGCCTGACTGCAGGTTCTGCAATTCCATGGCGGCCTGCGCGTAAAGCGGGTCAACCATCAATTGGTCGTCCCTGGGTAGCCGGAGTTTCTGTCCGGCCCGGATCAGGTCGCCATTCAGATTGTTGCTGCTGCGCAATACGGAAACCGGCACGTGATGCCTGGCGGAGATTTTGGACAGCGTGTCGCCGTTCTGCACAACCACCTGGTCCCAGCGCATCAGGGCCGAGGCATCTACCTTTTCCAGGTTGGCTTCGAGCAGTTCAGCGCCTTCAACCGGCAACACGATGCGGTATGGTCCGTCCGGGGACGTCGCCCAGCGGTTATAACCCGGGTTGAGCGTGAACAGCACGTCAATCGGCACTTCCGACATCTGTGCGACCAGCACCAGGTCGGCCTGCTGGCCGATATCCACGGCAGCGATAACCTGCTGATCCGGCGTGTTGGGGATTTCGAAATCGTACTGTTCGGGATACTTGAACAGGCAGGTCAACCCAAGCAGCTTGGGCACGTAGCCGCGCGTTTCGCGCGGAAGCTTGAGGTTCCAGAAATCGGCAGGTTTGCCGGCTGCCTTGTTCTTTTTGACCTGCCTGGCTACGCGGTTCTCACCGGAGTTGTAGCCGGCCAGGGCCAGCAGCCAGTCACCATCGAACATGACGGCCATGGTGTCGAGGTAGGTCAGCGCGGCGTCGGTCGAAGCCCATACATCGCGGCGCCCGTCATACCACCAGTTCTGGTTCAGGCCGTAATTTTTACCGGTGCTGGAAATGAATTGCCAGGCGCCCAGCGCCCGGCCGCGGGAGTAGGCGAAAGGATCGTAGGCAGATTCAACAATAGGCAGCAATGCCAGTTCGCCCGGCAGCTCACGCTCTTCGATCTCGTTGGTGATGTAATGGATCCAGGGTTGGGCGCGTTTGAAGATCCGCCCCATGTATTCCGGGTGTTCCGAATACCACTCCGCCCACTTGACCGCCTTTTCATGGTTGGAGCATTCGGGAAGGGCGAAACTGTGGACCAAACGTTCCCAGACACTGCCGTGCACGTGGGGAATGGAATCGTCAGCCGGCAACGGCTCCAATTCGGGTTCGTACAAGTGCTCGTCGATGGTAGCGGTAGAGCTGGGGATGGTTTCAGTGACTTCCTGTGGCTCGGGCGTCACCGGCTCGGGGGTGTTGCCGCCTGTGCCCGTGCTGGCGCAGCCGGCAAGGAAGAGCAACAGCAGGGCTGGTATCAAGCGTAGTGGCACAAGGACTCCCGAAATTATTGTTTAGCCGGTTATTATCGCCAATAGAGCAGGCGGGTCAAGTTGTCACCGTTCAGAAAGAATCTTTCCAATGGCGTATCACCGCCAGTGTTTCAGCGCCGGGCTGGACACCGGGACGCCTATTTTGCGCCGCCGCCACCACGGCGGGTTCACGGGTTCTGAGGAATGGATTGACCGCAAGTTCCTCTCCCAATTCGCTGGGCACGGTGCTGCGTCCAACGGAACGTGAAGCTTCGACTTCGCTTGCACGCCTCAGTAAATCCGGGTTTTCCGGTTCCACCGCAAGTGCAAAATCACAGTTGGAAAGCGTGTATTCATGGGCACAGAAAACCCGGGTGGCGGCCGGCAACCGGGCCAGTTTATCCAGCGATGACTGCATCTGCTCCGGTGTGCCCTCGAACAGGCGGCCGCAACCAACGCTGAACAGCGTGTCACCGCAGAACAGGCAACCGTGGCCATAGAATGCGATATGGCTGGAGGTGTGGCCCGGAACCTCGATGACCTGAAACTCCAGGCCGAGCAGTGGCAATTGAACAGTCTCACCTTCGGAAAAGCTCTGGTCCTGGCCGGGAATCCGGGTGTCATGCGGTCCGAGTATGGTGACGTTGTAACTTTTTGCCAATTCCGCCACACCGCCGGTATGGTCCGGGTGGTGGTGTGTCAGCAGGATGTAGCGCAGCTTGAGTCCCTGCTGAGTCAGTTCCCGGAATACCACGCCCGCGTCCCCGGGATCGACGACCGCACATTCATCTCCACCTGTCGAGATCAGCCAGATATAATTATCGGAAAACGCCGGTATCGCTGTAACGGAAATTTCGGGCATGTATGACTCCAGATTCGTTCAGACTCTGATCGTCCCCTTTTTGGGGCTGACCCATTTTAGCAAAATACACCCGGGCTCTGTCTGGTGAATCAGCCGACTCAGCTTACGCTCAAGTGTCTCTCCGAAGGCCTGTTAAGGAGTGCCGGGCGGACCGGCGTCAGCGGCAACCTGCTCGAGATCCATCATCCGTCCGCACCCCTGTTCGACCCGGTTTTCCTGCACACGGAATCCGAGGCTTTTGGCGTGTCCATCAGTCTTAACCAGGATGACAACCGGGGATTCGACCAGAAGCTCCACTGTGAATCCGGACAGTTACCGTTCCACAACCGCGTGTTCCGGATGATCGTACTGCACCATGTGATCGGCAAAGGAAACGAACCTGAACTGGCGGAATGCGCCCGCGTGCTCGCCAGGGACGGTGTACTCATTCTGCTGGGGCTAAACCGGATGGGCTGGCGCTACCGCACGCAGGACCGCATTCGAAGATTGCCCGGCCTGGCGCCGCTCAAGGTCAAGGCTCGTCTTGAAGCACTGGGTATGACAATGCAGGGTTTTGCCGGCGCCGGCCTGTGCGGCATGAGGCGGCCTGTCTGGATGAACAAGGGGCTCAGCAGCATCGGTGCGCCGGTCGCTGACCTGGTCATTTTGCAGGCAAGGCACGCAGACAGCCCGGAAGTAACCCCTTTGCGGTTCAGAAAACCCCGGGCAGGCGTTGTACAATCGGCAGCCATGCGCGGCTGAACGAATAACAACTGATGACAGACAAAGACACGGTCGTGGTCTATACCGACGGCGCCTGCAGCGGAAACCCCGGCCCGGGAGGGTGGGGCAGCGTTTTGCTGTACAACGGGCACCGCCGGGAACTCTCCGGTGGCGAGGCCGAGACAACCAATAACCGGATGGAGATGATGGCCGTAATCCAGGCGCTGGAGACACTGACCAGGCCTTGCAAGGTGCACATTCACACCGACTCGGTGTACGTTATGAAGGGGCTTACCGAGTGGCTGGAGCAATGGAAAAAGCGCGGTTGGAAAACTGCGGCGAAGAAGCCGGTTAAAAACGCGGAACTCTGGCAGCGGCTGGAGCAGGCGGTCAGCCGGCACCAGGCAGAATGGACCTGGGTGAAAGGCCACAGCGGCATCGCGGAAAACGAAAGGGCCGATGAGTTGGCGACACAGGCCATTCCCCGGCCGGAAAACAACGAGAACCTGAAATGAGACAAATCATCCTCGATACTGAGACCACCGGCCTTGAAACCTCTGAAGGACACCGTATCATCGAGATCGGCTGCGTGGAACTGGTCGACAGGCGCCCGAGTCAGAACCACTTTCACCATTACATCAATCCCGAACGTGATATCGAGGATGGAGCCCTCGAGGTTCACGGCATCAGCCGGGAATTTCTGCTGGACAAGCCGGTATTTGCTGACGTCGTGGATGACTTACTGCAGTTTATCAAAGGCAGCGAACTGATCATTCACAACGCTCCATTCGATATCGGATTCCTGGATTTCGAACTGTCACTGCTGCACCGGGCCGACCGCATGGCGGATCATGCCAGTGTACTGGATACGCTTGAAATGGCCCGGGACCTTCATCCGGGTCAGCGCAACAGCCTGGACGCCCTGTGCAAACGCTACGATGTGGATAACAGCAGCCGAACCCTGCATGGCGCCCTGCTGGATGCTGAAATCCTGGCCGATGTCTACCTGGCAATGACCGGGGGCCAGAGCGACCTGGGGTTGAGCTTCCAGTCGGCGGAATCCGATGAGCATCACCCGGGTGACGCAGATTTCGCTCACCGCCCGGCACTGGTCGTGATGGAAGCCAATCCCGAAGAAGTAGCCGCCCACCTCGCGCGCGTCGAGGAAATCCAGAAAAAATCCGGCCACTGCCTGTGGAAAGACATCTAGGGAAGCGAGACTTCCCATGTCCGCGGAGCGGACGCATGAATGCCGTTGAGCGCAGCCGCCTTCCGGCGAAGCCGGGAGCAGGGAAGCGAGACTCCTCTATAACTGGGCAGTCAGCAGAGGGTGGTCCCTGGTGTCCATCCAGATCAGGATTTCGTAGTAAGCCCTGACATTTTCAACGTACTGCCTGGCCTCGAATCCACGGGCGTAGCCATAACGGGTTTGCTGGTGCCAGCGTTCCTGGGTCAGCAACTCCAGGCGTTCCCGGACATCTTCCCAGCGGTCCGGGTTGCCGCCCAGTTTCTCGGTCAGTACGCGGACGTCCTCCAGGTGCCCCATGCCCATGTTGTAGGCAGCAAGGGCCATCCAGCTGCGGTCGGGCTCCGGTATCCGGGCCGGCAGCCGGTCGCGCAAACGCAAAAAGTAGCGCGCACCGCCCTCAATACTCTGTTCCGGGTTCAGGCGGTCAGCCACCCCCAGGTGGTTTGCGGTCCGCCGGGTCAGCATCATCACGCCGCGCACGCCGGTGTATGAAGTGGCATCAGGATCCCAATGAGATTCCTGGTAGCCGATTGCAGCCAGCAGGCGCCAGTCCATATCGTGCATCGCGGCGATGTCCTGGAACAGCGGTAACAGCCCGGGCAGGCGCTCGCGCACCTGGCGCAGAAACTGGAACATGCCAACCCGGTCAAGACGGCTTTCCGGCAGGTAGAAAGCATTCTGGATCTCCTGCAGGCGGCCGCTTTCAACGGTTTGCTCCATGAAGGTATAGGCTTCGTTCAGCAGGCTGTCATCCGGGCCGGGGCGAAAAGCCCATGACAGCGGCAGAGTGCCGGGCAGGGTAAAACCCACGCCAACCCGCGGGTAGTAATGCCCGTTGAGCCGGTAGATGTTCGAATCGAGCAGGGTGGCGTCGATCGCGCCGTCCGCCACCGCCAGCAACAGCGCTTCCATTCCGACGTCGCCGCGGCTTTCCCATTCAAGCCCGGGGATGTCTTCGGATGCTTTCTGCAGGGCTTCTTCGTAACTGCTGCCGGCGATGACCATGATTTTGCGGCCGGCGAGGTCTGACAGGGAACGCGGTTTCGCCTGCCCCCGGCGGTATACCACCATGGTGGCGGTTTCCTGGTAGACCGGTCCGAAATTGAATTGTGCCTCCCGCGCCGGCGTGCGCGCCAGGTTAGCCGCGATCAGATCACCCTGGCGTCGCTGGAGAAGACCGGCCAGCTGGTTGAATGCCCTGGCCGCCTCGATTTCGAGTTCAACGCCCAGGTAATCCGTGAATTCCCTGACCAGCATGTATTCCGGCCCGGTAGGACCATCGGCGCCCAGGTAGTAACTGCTCGCGCCGTTACGGGTCAGCATGGTGAGGCTGCCGCGCCGCATGACTTGCTCGAGTTGGTCGGGCAAGTCGTTACCTGAGTAGAGAAATACCAGCAGCAAGACACCCGCAAGTGTCTTGATCAGCCCCTTGTTATATGCCTGGAAAGTAGGATTCTGCAAAGGGCGACTGGCTGCCTGCGGGCCCTATTCCCAACATTCGGGGGGGGTTTTAATGCCGGTCTGATTAAGTGTGAGCGTCGCACAGGAGATCGAACTGTCCCTGGCCGTGTCGTTTTGCTGGTCGTTTCCACCTATGGCTGTCGCCGTCAGCGTAAAGGAGTTAGCGCCAAGGTCTGATGGTGCGAAAGTGTAATCGCAATCAGCGCCGGCCCCGCTGCAAGGCGCGGCAAGATCACCCGTGCCGGCATAGGCCGCATTGTTTGATCGCCAGATTTCCTGGTTGATGGCCCAGTTCAGCAGCAATTGCTGCGCTTCCCCCCGGTTGGCTTTGCGTACATATTTGATGTATGACGGATACGCAAGCCCCAATAATATGGAAACAATCATTACGACGATCATCAATTCGATCACCGTAAATCCCCGAAATCGTTTAGCTTTGTATGCTTTCATGGTTCACCTGATTTTCCCTATACAGGCCGCCTGTAACACCCTTTCCTGACAGGCGGCTTCTTCCAAACGACAAGCGGTCTGTCGTTGCGCCCCATGTCCGTGGGCGCGCCTCTATACTATGAATCGTAAGACAATCATATTCTCCTGAGGTGCCACATGGCAATTAAAGCACAGAACAGGAGGGATCCGCAGAAAGGGAAAAAGGAATTTTCCACAAACAAGGGGTTTACTGTCATCGAGTTGATGATAGGACTAGCGATTTTGGCAATTATTGCTTCGCTGGCACTCCCCTCATATCGTTCAATTATTGAAAAACGGCAAGTAACCAGTGGTGCAGAACAGTTCGCTGCGTTCTTCAGCACGGTGAAGGGGCAAGCCGTTAAACGCAACGACGACATCGCAATGTACCCGCAAACCAGCGGTGGTGACTGGTGCCTTGGCTTCAAGGAATTCGAGCCGGATGTGACCTACGCCAACCAGGATTGCCAGTGCATGCTGACCGATGTAAGCAACGCAAATGCCTGCCGGGTTGATCTGAACAACGATGGTGTATGGCAAAGCAACGAGCTTACCGTGCTGCGTTCAACAGATCTGAGAAAACCCGAAGTACTCACAGACATCGATTTCCTGAGGGATGGAAGTGAAGTCAACAACAAGTTCTTTATTTTCGATTCCGTGCGCGGTTTCCTGGAGGTCGAAAGTGACTACGCCAACAGCATGACCCTCAAGTTTGAATCCGGCGACTACGCGCTGAACGTTCAGATCGATCGCCTGGGCCGCACTTTCCTGTGCTCCCCCCAGGTTGACGGCAAGAAACCGGTACCGGGGTACGACTCATGTTAAATATTAGCCAAAATATCAACAGACAGGCAGGTGTCACGCTGATTGAAGCACTGATCGGCCTTGCACTCAGCCTCGTAGTAATAACTTCCATGGTCGGCCTGATGAGCAACTCGCTGGGTTCGGCTTCCAAGATCATCCAGATGACCCAGCTCAGCGACGACCTGCGCAACACCATGAGCATGGTGACGCGCGACATGCGCCGGGCCAATTACAATGCCAACGCTTACCGGTGTTACGCCAATTCCGATTGTGGAATTGACGGTACGACCAACCAGTCGGGCATCGTGACGGTCAGTGGCGATTGCCTGCTGTTCAACATCGACCGTGACCAGAATGGTGACGGCAGCACGGATGGTGCAGGGGGATTCCGTCGCTCCACCTCAGGAACGACGGGCTTTATTGAAATGTGGGTGGGCGGAGCTACGCCCGCCTGCGCAGGAACGCATGCGGACTGGATTGCTCTGACTGACCCGGAATTCGTCGACGTCACTGCGTTCACTATCACCAATAATCCGGTCACCGGCAGTATTACTGAAGAGGGTGGTGGAATACTGAACCAGACCACCAACCAGATCGAGGTGATCATCGCCGGTGAATTGCTACTGGACCGGACGATCAGCCGCACCATCCAGGACACCATCAAGGTGCGTAATGACTATATCTGGAGAACCCCTTAGCATCGGACGCCACGGGCCAAGAGGAACCTAATATGCGAAACATCATTTACAGGAATCCCAGGTATCGCAGCCGGCAAAAAGGCGCGATTACCATGTTCAGCGCGATTCTGATTCTTATCCTGCTGACCGAGATGATTTTTTATGCGGTGCAGGTCGGTATTTTCGAGCAACGCAAATCCAGCAACGAAATGCTGCAGAAACGGGCCTTTCACACGGCAGACAGCGCGATCCAGGTCGCCAAGCAGTTTCTGTCTGCGCATTCGACCGTGGCTTCGTCATCGATTGAAGATCAAAGAGCCGATGGAACGGATGGATGGCTTTCAGGCGCCGGTTCGCGGTGGCAGCCGTGTTCGGGCGCGACCACCGGTACATCGGGTACCCATCCCTGTTTCGGTGAGCCGATCGAGGCTTTACGCAACGACAGTTACTTTTATTCGTTTACCGATGATGCAACCGACAACGATTTTGACCTGCCGCTGGATTCAACGGCACTGAGTATCAGCGGAACCGAAACCGTCACCATGCACGCGTTGTTGTGCATGCTTGAAATAGATCGCAACCTGTCGCCGCCAGTGCAGGGTTGTACTACTGATCCCGCCAAGCAGGACCGGCGGTATTTCCTGATTACCTTGTTGGCGCGAGGGCAGGCGGACTGTACGGTTGGTGGCACGAACTGCGGTGCAGAAGCCATGATTGCCGAGAAAATAGGCAGTTACGGCCCTGGCGGTGGAGATGGTGGCCCGGGTGCTCCATTAACGGCGCGTACCAGTGTGCCTCTTAGCGGAACCGTAGAGATCGTTCCCAATCCGAATGGGGGTGGCGTCGGGGTTCCCGTGTCATCCTGGGTGAATGCCAACACGGGGCCGAATTCTGCAGGCGATGATTGCTCGTTGGGTGTCGATCCCATCAGCCCGAACAGCGGATCTTATGCAACCTGCGAAGCACACGAGTGGTATGGCCAGGATACTCGGCCGGATGATTATAAATGTCCAACCAACAACTGTTCCTGTGACAGGAATAAAGATCGCATGCTGACCTATGCACAGGGTAACGACCGCGAAATGGGCATCGACATTGTTCCTGATCCGGATTTCCCCTGTGACCTGTGGCAGTACACCTTCGGGAAAAGCTGGCAGGAAGTCAAAGATGACGTCGAGGGGATGCCCGATGGACGCCTGCTCACAGACTGCAGTTCACTGGACGAAAATTCCGAAGGTATTTACTGGGTCAGTGGTTCCGAATGCAGGCTCAAGGACCAGATCGGAGGCAAGAATAATCCCGTGCTGCTGATCTCGGCTGTAGCCGATACCAGGGTCAATGCAGGTGCAGAAATATTTGGTGTGCTTTTCGTGACCGATAAGGAAGTGAGCGGCGCCGAATTTTCCGGTAATGGTAACGCAACAGTTTACGGGGCGGCCATCATGGACGCCGTGATGGAACACTTCAACGGCACGTTCCAGATTGTCTGGGTCGACAACGTGGTGGAACAGGCGCTCGAGTCAGGCCTGTTCGGCGCGGTGGCCGGTGGCTGGACTGATTTCCATGCCAGCTGGAGATAGGAAGAATCTTATGAACATTAAATTCAATCGAAAAATGGCCAAATTCACGCCTCGTCATTCCAGCGGTATGACGATACTGGATGTCTTGCTGGGTATCGTTATTTTTGTCGTCGGCATGCTGGCGCTCGCCAGTCTGCAGGGCAATCTCACCCGCTCGACATCCGAAGGAAATGCCAGAACTGTGGGCACAAACCTCGCCGAAGAGATGATAGAAGAGTTGCGGGTTTTCGAATCACTCAGGGCGACCTCGACCTGTCCCACGGGCCTGGACGCGATCGCTGCTGAAAACGTTTTTCAATGTATCGTGGACGGTAGTGCATCGGTGACCCGGAACGGCCTTGCGTACACGGTCGCTGTTGATGTCACCGACTATTATTTCATGCCGGACCTGGTCACGCTGACCGATAACCCGTCAGACCTGCCAAGTGGCCGCGACACGACCATTTCAGATTTCAAGCACCTGGAATTGACGGTCAGCTGGGATGCCAATTCATTCCTGGATAATGAAGGCAATACCATCAGCGCCGGAGACATGGGCGCAGGTTCATTCAGCGTCGCAAGTATCATCCCATCGATTCCTCAACTGGGTTCAGCAGAAATCGCAGCAGAGGATGACGGTGAACTGGGTGCGCCGCCGGTGCTATACACACCCGGTGCCCGGCCGGATATCATCGCCGTCAACCTCCAGAACGACAAGTTCAAGGAATCCACGACCCCGGCGCCTGAGTTGGTGAAAGGAAATGACCTGGTTGAGAACTGGTTTGACGTTATCACTTACAACAACGCAAACAATGCCGTCTTTCTCAGGCGGGAAGAATTCGTGGCCATAACCTGTGAATGCACTCTGAAAGCCAAACAGTCCGGGACTAAAACAGGTTTTCTGCCTACGGTCTGGACTGGCGAAAACTATACAACCATGGGTCCCGTTGGGGCGGATGGTGAGGTCGAAATGGTCGCCAAGGCTTATGGCGTAAGCGCCAATAACCAGCAAAGCCAGTATTGTGATACTTGCTGCCGGGACCATCACGATGATGACACGGGTAGTTATACTGCTGACCGGTTTCTTTATGATCCCAGCAGGGAGTGGTCGGAAGATGCGGACGCTACCGACGATCACGAACACTATTCCCGGTCCAAGCAAGGAGATCTTGATATTGCCGGCAGTAACGACAATTACGTTGAAGCCTGCCGCATGGTTCGCAAGGATGGTTTCATGCGTGTCGCACAGGATTTTCGCCAGGAAGGCCTGCTATCATTCCCGGAGGGATATCTCGACGTGCTTAGTAGTGTCAACGAATACTCATCGTATGTGACAAATTCGGTTTACGATTTCTATAACAGGAATCGCAATACCCTGACGCCGCCAAGTGGAGATCCCGCCTCCGGTCCGGCTCCGAGCCCGGCCTGGTCGTATGATTTTCCGGCGGACAAGTTAACCGCAGGCGGCCTGGACAACGAAGCAGACACAACATCTCTACCCCTGTTGGGCCTGGATTCGCAACAAATGCGTTCCCGTGGCATCTATATCGATCACCTCACCCCTGAAGTACAGACGATTTTCAACTGCGTGACTTCAGGTGGATCCGACTGCCTGCCTGACGGAGTGGATAATGTCCTCCAGGTACTGCCGTTTTATGAAATTCAAACCACCTGGCTGGCCTCGTGGGAATCTGACCCCGCGGGTGACCCGGTTTCGGTGACCAGCGAAACGGTCAGCAATGGAACGTACAGCAGGGGCCTGGCGGTACTTGAAGATGCCGATGCAAGCGACCAGATCAAGGTCATGACAGGAATGTTCCGCGGTAATATCGGATTAACCGTGACCGATCCGATCACCGAGGCTGAGAAGACTGTCGGGTCTGCCCAGTCAGTTCACGATCTTTATATTGATATTGGTCTGGGTGACGATGGCAGTGATGACGACAGCAGGTACATCTGGTCCGGAACCTTGGAATCCAGTGTGAACCAGATCGACGCTGCCGATGCTATCGTGACTCCAGGTGGCAACGCGTTCTGCTCAAGGTCGGGCATCGATATCAATTGCTCGACACCAAACGATGAGCCCGGAAGCATCACGATTACAGGTTATACCAGGAAGCAAGGTCAGACCTGGATACCCTACTGGATTTGCCTGACGAACCCTGGCGGGCTTTCCGTCACCGCGCAAGTGGCCGATGGCGTCAACAACTCGACAACCATCAGTTGGTCAGCCGGCACTGCTCCCGATGATGTCATCATTTCGATTGAACAGGACAGTTGCGCCGATTTGGGCCTGTCAGGTCTCTAGCATTCTGACGATCCGACGGACAGTGAAACCGCCCCAACCGGGGCGGTTTTTTTTATGCCGGCCGATAAGCGGTCAGAATTCCTATCTGAAAGGTAGACCATTTCCGGCAATTTGTGACAATTTCTGTCAGAATAGGTACTGTCTCAGGATGAGATGGATTGATTCTAAGGATGGAAGCTATGATCAGAAGGAATCTGAGCATTCGCTCAAAGGGCACCCGCCCAGGTAAGTTCCAAAATCAGGGATTCACCCTCATTGAAGTCTTGATGTCCGTTGTGTTGCTGGCTATCGGGATGGCTCTGGCCGTTCCGTCTTATCGTGACATGGTTGAAAAGCGGCAGATCACCAATGGCGCACAACAACTGGCCTCGTTCATCAACACCGCTCAGGGCGTGGCGATGAAAACCAACCAGATCGTTTCGGTTTCCTATTCGCGCTCGGACGATGATGACTGGTGCGTGGGCGCAGTCAGCGGCACGACCGCGTGTGACTGCACCCAAAGCAACACAGAGGCGACGGATTATTGCCGGATTGCAGCTCAGCCATTCATTCTGAACAACAGTCACGCAGGTGACCTGGAACTGATGCATGCGATGAACGGCGACGGCTCTTACGCCTTCGACCCGATTCGCGGCATGTTCCTGGACCTGGACGATTCATTGACGGTCGAGCTGCGCTCGCCCAACGAGGATTTCCGACTCAACATGGTGGTCAATTCCTCGGGTCGCGTCATGCTGTGCAGTGATGGCAGCGACCACTCCATTCCCGGATACGAGACATGCCCGGCCGTCATTGAAGAACAGGAGCTGTAACGATGAAGTTTCGTTCGTTCAACAAGCGTCAAACCGGCGCCAGCCTGATGGAAGTGCTGGTTGCGATGAGCATCAGCCTGGTGGTAACCGCCTCCATGATCGCACTGATGGCCAATTCACTGAGCAGTACGACACGGATCATCCACATGACCAAGTTGTCGGACAGCATGCGGGTGGCATTACAGATGATGAGTCGTGACGTGCGGCGAAGCAGTTACAACGCAAACTCGATGTTTTGCTACGCCAACCAGGATTGTGGTTCGGACGGTGCCATAACAGCGGCTGCCGATATCACGATCAATGACGCCAACAACTGCTTCACATTCCTGATGGACCGTGATCACGACGGCGATTCCACCGAGGACTCGGCCGGCGGTTTCAGGAGAGTATTGGTCGAAGGCGTTGGAGTCATCGAAATGTGGTCCGGCGGAAACGCGCCCAACTGCAGTGCCGCTGCGGGCGCCAGTGGCTGGGTGCAGATTACCAATCCCGCTGATATGGACATTTTCGGGTTTACGGTAGATGACAACCTGTCCTATACGCAGGTTATTCAGGATGACGGCATGGGCAATACGACGTCACAGCGGGTAAGAAAGGTCCGCATGGACGTGCAGGGCCGCCTCGTTCTGGATAACTCGATCACCAGGCGGATGGAAGACATTATTGCCGTGCGTAACGATCTGATTCTCTGAATCAGACCATTGCAGAACACACAATTTGCACAAGGAAGGGCAAATTCAATGAACCTTTTTACCAATCAACGGGCTCCCGGTACTCGCTACCAGACAGGCGTCGTCACGACGTTCACCGGCATCCTGATCCTGGTCCTGCTGACCCTGATGATGTTTTTCGCGATCCGCGTGGGCGTGTTCGAACAGCGCGTTTCATCCAACGAAATGCGCCAGAAACTGGCCTTTCACGCGGCCGAGTCAGGCATTCATCACGCGAAAGAAATGATCCGGGCGAATTCGGTCCTGGTGGCCTCATCCGTCGTCGACCTGCTGCCCAATGGCAGTGACGGATGGCTGGCTGACACATCGGAAAAACGCTGGCAGAAATGCTCGGAAGTCAGCGGCCTGGACCTGGCGAACGGCAGCGGATCGCACCCGTGTTTTGGAGAATCGGTACCGGCAATCAGGCCCAATACTTACTTTTACTCATTCAACAACTCGACCGCTTTACCGGTGGACACGAATGCCATTCTGCCGGGCACAAACGAAGAGGTGACCGTTGAAGCACTGCTGTGTGTCCTTGATGTCGATGTGGATGCCGCTATCCCGGTGCAGGGTTGCGTGACAGATCCTGCGTCTGCAGTCGGCATCGGAGACGGCACCTACTTCATGGTCACCCTGTTGGCGAGGGGTGCGGCTGATTGCAGTGGCGGCAACTGCAATGCCGAAGCAATGATCAGTGAACAGGTTTCCAACTTTGGCGCGGCTGCAGGTGGCAATGCCCCTGCGGTGCCGCTGACCACCAGGAGCAGTTTTCCGCCGTCGGGCACCGCAGAAGTGGTTCCTAACCCGAATGCCGGTGGTCTGGGCGTGCCGATTTCAGTCTGGATGAACGCCAACGGCAGCTGTCCTGGTGGAGCGGTAATCGATCCCAGCAGCGGCTCATGGGCGACCTGTGAATACCAGGAATGGTACGGCTCGGATACCATGCCGGACGGCGTCTCCTGCGCCGGCAACTGCAGCTGCTCGCGGAACGAGTCCATTTCCTACACACATGGAGGCGAAGATACCCTGGGTATCGACCTGGTTGCGGATCCAGCTTTCCCCTGTGATTTGTTCCAGTTTTATTTCGGTGTACCCAAGGCCAGCTACGAAGTGGTAAAGGGATACTCAAAAATCATCGGTGATTGCTCCACCCTGGGCCCGAATTCATTTGGAATCTACTGGGTGTCGGGGAGTGAATGCCGTGTGAACTCAAACACCGTAATTGGTTCGCCGGATGCCCCGGTGATGCTGATTTCAGCAACGTCACTGACCAGGTTCAATGGTGGAGCTCAACTTTACGGCACCCTGTTCATCACGGATGTCGAAGACAGTAATGCCGAATTCCAATCCAACGGTACCAATACCATTTACGGTTCGACCATCGTCGATGGCATTCTGGGCCAATACAGCGGCACGTTCCAGGTTGTCTGGAACGAAAATACAGCCCACAAAGCAGGCAGTGGCGGCGGACTGGGCGCAGTCGTTGGCGGCTGGTCAGATTTCCACAGTGACTGGGAATAAGGAAAAGTCATGAAAAACAAAGGTGCAAGGAAGCACAAAAGCAGCGGATTTACCCTGATGGAAGTCCTGATCGGTATCCTGATTTTTGCGATCGGGATGATGGCGCTTGCCAAGCTGCAGGGCAACCTGGCCAGTAACAGCGGTGACTCGAACGCCAGGACGGTGGCTACCAACATTGCCGAAGAGGTCATCGAAGCCGCCAGGCAATTCAGCCAGGTTACATCTGACGGCACCAACACAGCCTATAACGACATCGTCGATGGCACGGCCACGATCAACCGGGGAGGGAATCTGTACACAGTTGTTACTGATGTGACGGATTACTACATCAACCTCGATGGCAGCACTTCGACCAGTGCGCCCACTGGCGCATTGAGATCAGACATGAAGCTGGTAGAACTTACCGTTACGTGGAATACGGGCCGGGAATTTCAGATCGATGAAAATACGACGACCAGTGGCCAAATGGGTACCGGCAGCATCACGATCACGGACGTGATTTCTTCAATCACCACACCAGCCAGCGGCAAGGTAGCCCTGGGTACGGACGGTACGACAATGTATGGACCTCCGGTCCAGTACAATCCCGGCGCAAATCCGGATATCGTTTCGATCCAACTGGGCGCCAACAAATTCAAGGAATCCACCACCCCGCTGCCAGATGTCATCAGGTCAGAGGAGCTTGTGGAGACTACGTTCGACGTCGTTACCTATTCACAGGACAATTCGGGAGCGACCTTCTTACGCCGGGAAGAGTTCAAGTCGATCAGTTGCGAGTGCACGCTGCGAGCCCCGGACAATTCGGATGAAGGGGGGCTGAGGCCAACGATCTGGGAAGGTTACGAGTACACCGAGGGCGAGTTTGTCTCGAAAGCCTATGGTGAAAGCGCCAACAATCAGCAGAGCCAGTTCTGTGACCTGTGTTGTCGCGACCATCACGATGGCGGCACCGGTGCTGCAGATAGCGGCGCAGATCCTGGACGCTCTCTTTACAACCCGTTCCGGTCCAGCGCCGACTACCTGGATGGCGGATCCATGGCGGGCGACCACAAACATTACAACCGGGACCGGAATGGCGACCTGGTGCTGGCGGACAGCGAGGGGGACACCTACGTTGAAGCCTGTCGCATGATCAGGAAAGACGGATTCTGGCGAATTGCGCAGGATCTGCGCCAGGAAGGGCTGAACGCGTTCCCGGGAGATTACCTGGATGAAGAAGGTGAAGTGGATACCTATTCAGATTACGTGACCGATGCGGTCACGGCCTATGAAGCTGCAGTTGGCAACGGGTACGAAAGCAATCCGCCGGCGCTTACGCCACCGGCTGCCATGAGTCCTACTGTGAACTTCCCGGCCAGCACACCTGAAAATCCCACGACATTTAATGCTGTGGGAATCACGGAGCAACAACTAAGGGCCCGTGGAATTTACATCGATTACCTGACCGATACGCTGCGCGCCCGCATCACCTGCCTGGAAGGCGGGGCATCGGGGGCCGACTGCGACGTGCCGGATGTGACGTCTCCACTGGAGGTTATCCCGTTCTACGACGTTCAGCTTACCTGGCTGGCGCGGTGGAACGAAACGCCGAATAACAATCCTGTGGATGTGACCAATGAAGCGATCAAAGATGATAATTCTCATACCCGTGGCCTGGCGACGCTGGAATCCGGATTCGGATACTCAACCATCAGTTCGGCGGTGCATAAAGGCAACCTGGGTCTGACGGGAACCGATCCTATCGACCCCTGGTATAACTACGATGAAGCGGATTACAATCTGTATGCCCTGGCGGTAGATTACAGTTCACCACCACCGCTTTCCGGTGATACGGTCTCCGGCGCCATCACTTCCTCGGTCGGCGGCGTCAAGGCGGCCGATGTTGAAATCTTTGCCGAAGATGCCCAGTGTGACCGCACCAATACGGGCTTCGAGTGCGTCATCGAGGCCACCGCAAACAATCCGCGACTCACTGTCAGAAATTACTTCAAGAAAAACAAGGTGTTGGTAGCTTGCAGCGATGTGCTCAGCACGCATGGCACCGAGCACAGCGGGTCGACACCCTCATCCAACTGGACCCGGTTCAATCTTCCTATTGGAGGAACGGTGACCGACGCAGACATCGTGATCAGGCAGGATAGCTGTAACTGATCCATCATTCTCCCTGCCAGGGTCGTACGGATGCGGCCCGGTCTGATAAAATGCCGCCTTCTGCCAAAGGTGGCATTTTTTTGGATACCTGATTGTGAGAACCCGATTTGCACCCAGCCCGACGGGCTACCTCCATGTTGGCGGCGCACGCACGGCGCTGTTCTGCTACCTGGAAGCACGCGCCCGTGACGGCGTCTTCATCCTCCGCATCGAGGACACGGACCTGGAACGTTCCACGCCCGAATCCGTGCAGGCCATCCTGGACGGCATGGAATGGCTGGGCCTGGACTACGACGAAGGGCCGTTTTACCAGACACAGCGGTTTGACCGCTACGCCGAGGTGGTGCAGCAGTTGCTGGACGAAGACAAGGCCTACCATTGTTACTGCAGCAAAGAACGCATCGAGGGCATCCGCGAAGAACAGATGAAAGCCGGCCTGAAGCCGCGTTATGACGGCCACTGCCGTGACGGTGCTGAGCCGGTTGCCAGCGTCAAGCCCGTCGTGCGTTTTAAAAACCCCTTAGATGGCGACGTGGTTTTTGACGACCTGGTGCGCGGCCGGATCGCCATTTCCAACACCGAGCTGGATGACCTGGTCATTGCCCGCCCGGACGGATCCCCGACTTACAATTTCACCGTAGTGGTGGATGACATGGACATGGAAGTGTCCCTGGTGATCCGGGGTGACGACCACATCAACAACACGCCCCGGCAAATCAACATATACCAGGCACTGGGCGTCGAAGGACCGGATTTCGCCCACGTGCC